>WNFV01000919.1_pt1 | contig 40308 bp, 41 predicted proteins | sample 5400101 | NCBI WGS metagenome assembly WNFV01 (sample SAMN13153361, study PRJNA577476) | soil metagenome | isolation source: 115 cm soil or saprolite under grassland replicate 1 | place: USA:California | collected 2016-06-15 | reverse complement strand
GTCGAGATGGGCGTCGTCGACCCGACCAAGGTCGCGCGCACGGCGCTGCAGAATGCGGCTTCCGTCGCCGGCCTGCTGCTCACCACCGAAGCGATGGTGGCCGAGCTGGTGGAGGAGAAAGAGGGCGCCAGCCCCGGCGGCCGCGGCATGGGCGGTATGGGCGGCATGCAAGGGATGGATATGTAAGGTCCGGTGCTTGAGCACAGCGTCAACGTACAAGGCCGCGAAAAAAGAGAAGGTTGCAGAGACAGCCCGCTCTTTTCGCGCGAGAGGAGTTTCGCAGTTTCCTGGCGATCCAGCACCCAACCGGGTGTTGGGCTTTTCTTGTCCGCCGGCGGCCAACTTTGACGGAACTGCAAAGAAACCCCGTGGCGAATGACCTGAATCTCGAGCTTGGAAAATTGCTGGATCAATACGACGAGAAGCGCCGTGCCGTCGAGGAGAGGAGACAGCAGGTCAAAACGGACGAGGCCAATTTTCTAAAAGGGTTCGCCGATCTCAGAACCAACGTGGTGAGGCCGGTTTTCGAGGCGATCGGGGTCATCCTGAAAGAGCGAGGGCATGACTTCGACATTTCCGAGAACGAGTACGCCGGCGGACCCGGTGGCAAGACCACCGAGGCGGCCGTCTCCATCCATGTCATGCCCGCGGGGATGGAAAAGTCCTCGCACGACGATGCCCAGTTTCCCTCGTTATCTTTCGCCACCCGGCATTACAACAAGACAGTGTGCGTACACAGCAGCAACGCGGTACCCCGATTGGGTGGTCCCGCCGGCCCGAGAGGGGATTACCAATTGGCCCAGATCGACAAGGATCTCGTTCAGGCCGAGTTCTTGAAGCTGATTGCCGGGATGGTCAACAGGTAGCGGCGCCCACGTGATTAAGGACACGCACGACAGCGTACAGGGTCGGCAACGGCCGAAAAAAAGGCCCGGAACGGGACTGCCGTTACCGGGCCTGGTCCTTCAGGTGTTTATCAGAAAGGAAGGATAAACACCCATCTACACCCGTTTTCGATCATCCCCCTTTTGTCCAAGGCGTTCTATGCGTTAGCGCACATAAAAAAAGACCCGGAAACGGAATTGCCGTTACCGGGCCAGGGACTTCGAGTGTTTATCAGGGAGGAGATATACACCCGTTTCAATCATCCCCTCTTATCCCAAACCGTTCTGTGCGTTAGCGCACATAAGGGCAATATTTTACGGGGCCTGTCAGGCCGCTCAGGCCGCCGCCTTCGCCGGGTTCAGACCGCGGCGTCAGCTCTTTTCGGTCCCTCATAGGATCGCAAGGATGCGATCTCCCGGCTCTTTTGCTCGGTGATGTCATACCCCGCGATGAAGATCGCCTGGTGCTCCGAATCGATCCGCCGGTGCCATAAGAACCACTTGGATGTGCCGTCCTGGCACCGCAAGCCGAATTCCATTGAGTCGGAACTGTCCTCGGCCAAGAGCCGGTCCATCACCGCGACGGCGGCCTGCCCATGCTGCTGAATCAACTCGCACAGGGGCCGCTCTAGCAGCTCTTGCGCGGAGTATCCGAGGATTTTCTCCCACGCCGGGCTGAGAAATTTCAGCTTGCCGTCGAAACCGGCGAGGCCCAGCAAAACGGGCGATGGGTCGGAAGGGAGCCTGCGCTTGCCGCGCATGAGGCCGGTGAGGCGAGACAAGAACCGGGTGCCGTTCATCATGAGCCTCCTGTCAGACCCGATTATCTCCGTCACCTCAAGACTCTCTGTGCGCTAGCGCACATAAGGAGGGAGTTTTCACCTCATTCCGGCCGTTTTCCCGCCGGCCGGGGTGACGAGATTCCGACTTGCGGCCAGCCGATGCAGGCAAGGTAGATCGTCTTGTCGTACCTGCGATTTCTGTACGCTAGCGCACACAAAGCGTAGGATGGGGGCCTTCTGCCAGCGGGGAAGGGGATTGGGGGAAGGGGGGACCTTGCTTTTGCTACGGCCTTGATTGGAGGAGACCATGAGTAGGAATCTCGCCGCATCCGCAACCCCTACCCCCACTCAAAATCGCCTTCTTGCCGCGCTGCCCGCGGCGGATTACCGGCGCCTGAAGCCGGACCTGGAGGGCGTGCCCCTGCCGCTCGGCATGGCGGTCTACGAGTCCGGCGGTAAATTGGACTACGTGTATTTCCCCACCGACTGCATCGTGTCGCTCCTCTACGTCATGAAAAGCGGAGCGTCGGCGGAAATCGCGGTCGTGGGCCATGAAGGCTTGGTCGGCGTCGCGCTGTTCATGGGCGGGGAATCCACGCCCAGCCGGGCGGTGGTGCAAAGCGCCGGCCACGCGTACCGCCTCCCTTCAAAAATCCTCAAGAGGGAATTCGAGCACAGCGGCCCATTGCAGCATCTGCTGCTGCGCTACACGCAGGCGCTGATCACGCAGATGGCGCAGACCGCCGTTTGCAACCGGCATCATTCGGTGGAGCAGCAACTGTCCCGCTGGCTGCTGTTGAGCCTGGACCGCCTGCCCTCGAACGAGCTGCGCATGACGCAGGAGCTGATCGCGAACATGCTGGGAGTGCGCCGCGAGGGCGTCACGGAGGCGGCCGTAAAGCTGCAAACGGCCGGATTGATTCAGTACAATCGCGGTCACATCAAAGTGCTCGACCGGCCGGGGCTGGAGGAGCGGGTCTGCGAGTGCTACGCAGTCGTCAAAAGTGAAACGGATCGCTTGCTGCCCGCCAAGACCGCGGCCTGAAGCGCTGGCGCGCGTAACCCGAGCTCCTCTGTGCGTCAGCGTACATACGGTCCCTACTTGTTCGCGCTAATCTTGTACCGTCTGCCTGTCCTCCGGGTAGAGCGAACAAACCAGAAGGAACCCCGTGCGAATCGCGAGCCGAGCACCCGTTGCCAATCGCATGCTTGCCGCTTTGCCGCACAAGCAGTATCAGCGCCTGCTCACGGGTCTCGAATCCATCGCGTTGACTTTCGGTGAAATCCTGTACGAACCGGGGGAGCGGATCCGGCATGTTTACTTTCCCAACGACTCGCTCGTCTCCTTGCTGACGGTGGTCGAGGGCCATCTCGCCTTGGAAGTCGGCATGGTCGGCCGCGAGGGCATGGTCGGTGTTCCTCTGTCCCTGGGAACGGACGTTTCGCCTGTTCGCGCGCTGGTGCAGGGAGCGGGAGCGGCCATGCGGATGAAGTCGGCGCGCTTTTCCGAAGAAATCCGGAAAAGCCAGCAGTTGCAACAAGAGGTTAGCCGCTATACGCGTGCATTGATGGCTCAGATCACCCAAACCGCCGCGTGCAACCGCTTCCACGTCGTAGAGGCGCGCCTTGCCCGATGGCTACTGATGACGCGGGACCGGGTATCGTCGGACGAATTCCGTCTTACGCACGAATTTCTGGGGAATATGCTGGGAGTGCGGCGGGTCGGTGTCACCACGGCCGCGCGCGCTCTGCAAAAAAGAAAACTGATCGCTTACAGCCGCGGCAAGATCAGGATCCTCGACCGTCGAGGCCTCGAAGGCGCCGCCTGCTCCTGTTACGAACTCGTCAGGGACATGAACGGCGCCGTACAGGATTAGCAGCAGCCGGAAAAAGCCCGGAACGGGATTGCGGTTGCCGGGCAATCCGGCGATCAACCATGAAGTGCGGGTGACGCGCGGGCCTCGACATACTTCGCGAAATCCCCGGCGTTCAGGGGATGACTGAAATAGTAGCCCTGTCCCTCGCTGCACTGCCGGGCCTGAAGAAATCTGAGCTGTTGTTTCGTTTCCACGCCCTCGGCAATCACCCGCTGGTTGAGATTTTTTCCCATGCTGATTACTGTACTGATCATCGAGGCATCGTTGGTATTGAGAAGCATCTTGCGCACGAACGACTGGTCGATCTTCAGGGTGTCGATCGGGAATTGCGTCAGGTAGCTCAAGCTCGAGTAGCCGGTGCCGAAGTCATCCACGGCAAGCTGCACTCCCATGGCCTTGAGCGCCTGGAGCGTGCGGCCAGTCGACTCCGCATCCTGCATGAGGACGCTTTCGGTCAGTTCGAGTTCGAGCCAGCGCGGCTCCAGGCGGGTCTGCGTCAGGATGCCGCGAACGCCTTTGAGAAAATCCTTGTCCCGGAGCTGCACGGCGGAGATATTGACCGCCACCGGCACGGCCTCCAAGCCGGCATCCGTCCAGGCTTTGGCTTGTCGGCATGCTTCGCGCAGGACCCAGTCGCCGATCGGGGTGATAAGGCCGCAGTCTTCCGCGATGGGAATGAACTGCTCGGGAAGGATGGTGCCGCGAACCGGATGCCGCCAGCGAATCAGCGCCTCGGTGCCGATCAGCGCACCGGACTCGAGATTTATTTTCGGCTGATAGTACAAGCTGAACTCGCCCCGCTCCAGCGCGCCGCGCAGACTGCCTTCGATGGAGAGCCGCTCGACCATCCTGGTGTTCATGTCCTGCGCGAAGAACTGGTAATTGTTGCGCCCGTTTTCCTTGGCGTGATACATCGCGGTGTCCGCACTCTTGATCACGGTGTCGACGTCCTGACCGTCATCCGGGTACAGTCCGATGCCGATGCTTATGGTGACGTGGAGCTCCTCCCCGTCGATGCCGTGCGGCACGGCCAGCGCGGTGAGTATTTTCGCCGCGAAGCGTCCGGCATCCTGCGGGCGCTCGATGTCCGGAAGCAGCACCAGGAATTCATCCCCGCCCTGGCGGGAGACGGTGTCCGAGACGCGTACGCAAGCCAGCAGGCGTCTGGCGACCGACAGCAGCAGTTTGTCCCCCATCGCATGTCCCAGGGAGTCGTTGACGTCCTTGAAGCGGTCCACGTCCAGAAACAACACCGCGGCCTTTCTTCGGTGCCGACGCGCCAACGCGATCGCCTGAGTAAGCCGTTCATTCAGCAGCGGGCGATTCGGCAAATCGGTGAGAAAGTCGTGGTGGGCCAAATGAGCCGTTTTTTCCATCATTTCCCGTGAAGCGGTGACATCGTGGAAAACCAGCACCGCGCCGGTAACTTTGCCGTCGCGGTCGTGGATGGGAGCGGCAGAATCTTCGATCCCGACCTCGGAGCCATCGCGCCGGACCAATACAACGCCGGCGGCCATGCCCACGGTCTTGTTTCCCGCGAGGGCCAACTCCGCCGGACTCCGCGATGGCTGTCGGGTGCTGCCGTCGAGGATGTGGAATACCTCGGCAAGCGGCCGGCCCGCTGCCTCCTCTCGAGACCAGCCGGTCATCTTCTCCGCGACCACATTCAGATAGGTGATGTTGCCCGCCATGTCGGTGGTGAGCACCGCGTCGCCGATGGAGTTGAGCGTGACCCGCGCTCGTTCCTGTTCTGCGAACAATGCCGCTTCGGTCGACTTGCGCGCCGATATATCCTGGACCTGGCAGATGAAATACAGAGGCGCATCGTTCCCGTCGCGCACCAGCGACATACTCAAGAATACGGGTACGCTGCGTCCCAGCTTGTTAACATAACGCTTCTCTGTCTCGTAAGTGGCGATCTCGCCCGCCAGCAATTTCGTCGCGTCAGCGGAAATCGTCGCCAGGTCGTCGGTATGAGTAATGTCATGATAGGTGAGGCCCAGCATTTCCTGCTCCGAATATCCGACGATTCCACATAGGGCTTGATTCACTTTCAGCCAGCGGCCATCGGGGGCTACCAGCGCCATGCCGATGGCAGCATAGTCAAATGCGCCGTGGATCCGTGCCTCGAGGGCTTCGGGGCCTTGCGCGTCTTTGGACCGGGTTCGACTCGCGGCCGGCGCTCGGCCGGGTTTTCCCTTGATCCTCGTTGTCATCTCACACCTTCCACGCATCGGGTGCCGTTGATCGTAAGCCCACTGTCAGACCCGACTATCTCATTCACTTCAAGACGCTCTCTGTGCGATATCGCACATAAGGCAGAGTTTTCGCCTAGATTCGTGCTTTTTTGTTCTAATTTTGAGTTTGCTGTCGGGAAAACCCGACAGGAGCAGGACGGGGTTAGGTTGTTGCCTTTCGATGTAACTGTCCTTCGTACAACGCCCGCACGGTCTCGATCGTGTCGGCTGCGCTCTTGTCCTCGCGGTAGCGCTTGACGCGCGCAAAGCGCAGCGCGAAGCCGCCCGGATAAGTCGAGCTCTGCTGGATTTCATTGAACGCGATCTCGGCGACGAGCTCCGGCCGCACGTGCACGACGTTGCGCTCGCGCGAGGTTTCGAGCGAGAGCAGGCGCTCGGTCTGCCACGCGAGCATCTTGTCGGTCATGCCCTTGAAGGTCTTGCCGAGCATGACGAAGCCGCGCGTGGCGGGATCGAGCGCGGCGAGGTGCAGGTTGGAGAGCCAGCCCTTGCGTCGGCCACTGCCCCATTCGGCCGCGATGACGGCGAGGTCGAGCGTGTGCGCCTCCTTGATCTTGAGCCAGCCGGCGCCGCGGCTCCCGGCCTCGTACGGGGCCTCCAGCGCTTTCGCCATGACGCCTTCGTGGCCGCGCGCGAGCGCGTCGTCGTAGAAAGCCTGCGCGGCTTCCATGTCGCCGGTGACAAGGCGCGGGATGAGGATCGTCGCCGGCAGAAATTTCGCGAGCGCGTCGAAGCGCTCGCGCGCGGGTCTTGCGGTGAGGTCCTCGCCCTCGGCAAGCAGGCAGTCGAAGAAAAAGACGCTGAGCGGACACATCGTACGCAACGCCTCCACGTCGAGCTTGCGCCCGAAGCGGCGCATGGTTTCCTGGAAAGGGTAGGGCGTGCCCTCGGGCTTGAGCGCGATCGTCTCGCCGTCGGCGATGAGCTCGCGCGCCGGGCACTCTTGCAGCGCCGCGACGATCTCGGGCACGGTGGAGGTGACTTCGTTCAGGCTGCGCGTATAGACGCGGATTTCGCCGCCCGACTTGTGCGCCTGCACGCGCGCGCCGTCGAGCTTCCACTCGAAGGCCGCCGTGCCCAGGCGTTCAATCGCGTTCGCGACGTCCTCGGCGGGTTGAGCGAGCATCGGCTGCACCGGCTGGAAGACCCTGAGCGCAAGGCGCGCGAGGCCTGCTTCGCCTTCGGTGAGCGCGGCCTCCGCAACTGCGGGAAGGCCGCCCGCTCGCATCGCCGCCGAGCGCACACTAGCGGCCGGGAGCTTCGCCGCTTTCGCGATGGCGTCCAGCATGATCCCCTCGAGCGCGCCCTGGCGCAGCTCGCCGAGCAACAGCCGCGCAAGAAAATCCTGCTCGCGCGCGGTTGCGCGCGCGAAAAGCTCTGCGAGCAGGCGCGCTCGCCCGGCGGCGGAGCCTTCTCCCTTGATCTGCGCGAGGCGTGCGAGCGCCTCGTCGATTTGCGCAAGCGTGAGCCGGGGCACGCTTGCGGGCATCGCGGCGAGCGCGTCTTTCAGCGTCGCGTAGCCGATGCCGATCTTTCCCTGGCGCGTGTCGCCGCTGAGATACGCCACGCCCAGCCCGATTTCCGACGCATCGAGTCGTCGCAGGCACTGCGCGAGCGCGTCGATTTTCGCAAGGCGGCTGCGCGTCCCCGCGACGCGCTCGGAGGCGGCGAGCAATTCGGCGAGAAGCATTCAAGCCCTTCGCGATAAGATAGCGGGCCCGTCGACCCGTCCCAACCAAGTGACCCCAATCGTAATCCCCAGTATCGCCCGGCTCAAGGAATGGACCGGCAAGGAGGTCGCGGTGACCGACTGGTTCGCCGTGAGCCAGGAGCGCATCGATGCCTTTGCCGGCGCGACCGAGGATCACCAGTGGATCCACGTCGACCGCGAGCGCGCGGCCGAGGAATCGCCCTACGGAACGACCGTCGCGCACGGCTTTCTCACGCTGTCCCTGCTGCCGCACCTGATGCGGCAGGCAGTCGAGATCCAGGGCATGCGCCTGGGGATCAACTACGGCTTGAATCGCGTGCGCTTCACCGGCCCCGTGCCGGCCGGCTCGCGCGTGCGCGCGCGCTTCCGGCTTGACGCCGTGGAAGACATCCCCAAGGGCGTTCAGACCGCCTGGAACGTCACCGTCGAGCGCGAAGGCGAGGCGAAGCCGGTTCTGGTCGCCGAATGGATCACGCGCCGCCACGAGTAGAAGGCCGCGGGTACGTATTGCCGAGGATCTTCGTCGTCTCCGACACGACTTCTTTCTGGCGTCCGACCCACAGGTGCCCTCCGGTCGGAAAGCTCACGAAACGCGCCCCCGGAATGCGTTCCGCCGCCGCGCGGCTGCTCGAGTGAGTCCTGAACAAATCGTCCTCGGTGCTGATGACGAGCGCGGGGGTCGCGATCCGCTCCAGTTCGTAACGCGGTTGTGAAGCGACGATCGCCAAGTCGTTCCACAGTCCCTTGCGGCGCTGGCTGAGCGGCAAGGTGCCTCGCGCGATCCGCAAGATGCGTTCCTGCTCCTCGGTCGAGGCATTCTCGAAATCGAGGACCGGAGTGGCGAAGACTCTTTCCAGCATGGTGTCTCGCGCCACCTTCATATTCAACCAGAAAAGGAAATCCGATCCGACCATCCAATCGAACATCAAGGAAGGCGACTCGGGCGGCCGCACCTGCGGCGCGCCCGGCTGGAAGAAAGCCGGAACGAGGAGGACCATCGCCGAACAGCGCCCGGCGTGCCGCAGGCAAAATTCGATCGTCGAGGGCGCGCCCGCGGATCCCCCCAGGATCGCCGCCCTGGGCAATTTCAAAGCGTCGAGCAGACAGGCGTGGGCGTCGGCCTGGGCCTCGGGCGATGCGTCGGCGGGCATGGGGGTGCGCAGGTATCCGAATCTCGACATCGCGATCACCGTGAAGCCGTGCTCGGCCAAGGGGCGTCCGAATTCCAGGCCCTGGTCGAAACCGCCGCCTGCGCCGTGCACCAGAAGCACCGGCGCGCCCTTGCCGATGACGGCGTATTCGATCCGTCCGCACCGTGTATCGGCGATCTGGCTGCCTGAGGAGACGCGGGCTTCCGCGGCGCCGAGTTCTTCCCGATAGCTGAAATACGTGAACAGGATCAACCCCGCCAGCACGACGGTGGGAATGCCCAGGACCACGCTGCGTTCGATTTTCATCGGCCTGCATCCCATTGTAGTCAAGCTCGCTAGATACCATATTGGTGAATTCATTTCCCCGACAGGGCGCGCATACCAATGTGGGAAGCATGGGCTCTTGTTGCACTCGTTCTCCTCGCCTGGCTGTGGTTCGACAGCATGCGGGCGCGCGAGCACGCGGTCGCGGCGGGCGCGCTCGCCTGCGAGCGCAACGGCCTGCAGTTCCTCGACGAGACGGTGGAGTGCGTGTCGCTTCGCCCCGCGCGCGACGAGAACGGGCGCGTCGCCCTGCGGCGGGTGTACCGATTCGAATTCTCCGACAACGGCGACAACCGGCGCGGCGGCAGCATCGTCATGATGGGTGGCGAGGTAGAATCGCTCACCATGGAACCGTTCCTGTTGCAGTGAGTCTTGCCGCGGTGAATCATGCAGAAGTGGGTCGAAGGCACCGTTGTCAACCAGAAGCGCTGGACGGAGACCCTGTTCACGCTGCAGGTGGAGGCCGAGGTCGCTGCGTTCGAGGCGGGGCAGTTCGCCAAGCTCGCTCTCGCGGTGGAGGGCGAGATGGTGGCGCGCCCATACTCGTTCGTGAATGCGCCGAAGGAGCGTCCGCACGAGTTCTATTACGTGACGCTGCCCGACGGACCGCTCACGCAGCGGCTGTGCAGGCTGGAAGCGGGGAACGCGATTTACCTTGCACCGCGGCCGGCGGGGTTCCTCGTGCTCTCGGAAATCCCCGACGGGGAGAACCTCTGGCTGATATCGACGGGAACGGGAGTCGGCCCTTTCCTGTCTATCCTAAAGACCGAAGGTCCTTGGCAGCGCTTCAGGCAGGTGGTCCTGGTTCACGCGGTGCGCCATGCCGTGGAGCTGACCTACCGCGACAGCCTCTCGCCGCTGCTGGGCGAGCACGGGGAGCAGATGCGCGTGGTCTCCTTCGTGAGCCGGGAAAATAAACCGGGCGCGCTCCACGGGCGCATCCCCCTCGCGATCGAGGACGGTCGCCTGGAGGCCGCGGCGGGCGTGGCGCTTTCTGCGAAGACCTCTAGAGTCATGATTTGCGGCAACCCGGAGATGGTGACGGACACGCAGGCAACGCTCGCGCGGCGCGGCATGAAGAAGCACCGGCGCCGCGAGCCGGGACATATTGCGGTGGAAAACTACTGGTGAAGAAGACTGCGCTTGGCTTGCTGCTGGTTACCGGCGCGCTGGCGTTCGCTGCCTGCAGCGCGACCCGGGTCGCCTACAACAACGCCGACACCATGCTGCGCTTCATGGCGTCGAGCTATCTGGACCTCGACGCCGCGCAGTCTGATGACCTGACGCCGCGCATCGCGCGATTTCATCAATGGCACCGCTCGAACGAGCTTCCGGTGTACGCGGCCTTGTTGAGGAGCGCGAGCCAGCGCGCGGCCAAGGGCATCACGGCGGAGGACGTCGCGTGGGGCCTCGCCAATGTGCGCTCGCGCTACCGCAGGTTCGCGGCAAAAGCGGCCGAAGACGCGGCACCGGTGCTCGCGACGCTCGCGAGCGCGCAGCTCGCGGCGCTCGAGCGCAAGTTCACCGAAAACAACGAAAAATACGCGAAGAAATTCCTCTCTTTCGACGACCAGGAGCGCCGGCGCGCGCAGCTGAAGCGCATGCTCGAGCGCTTTCGCGACTTTGCCGGCGAACTCACCCCGGACCAGGAGGCCCGCATCGGGCGCTTCGCGCTCGAGCACGAGCGCCACGTTGCGCTGCGCTTCGAGGACCGGCAGCGCTGGCAGCGCGATTTCGTCGTGGCGCTCAAGGCTGAGCGCAAGCCGGAGGAGCTCGGCCGGCACCTGGCCGAGATGTTTTACAGGCCGGAGCTGCGCCGCTCCGAGGAGTTCATTCGCGAGGACAAGCGCTGGGACGAGGACCTGGGACAGCTCATCGTGGATCTCGACCGGTCGCTCTCTCCCAAGCAGCGCGCTCAGGTCGTCCGGCACCTTTCCGACTACGCCGAGGATTTCGCGGTTCTCGCCGGAACAAGCAAGGAAGCCGCTTGAGCCCGCGGGACGCCGCGCGAGGTTTTCTCTCTCTGGCGCTGCTCGCGGGGCTGGTCTTGACCTCGGGCGCGGCACGTGCCGCCGGGGGCGAGCTGAAGCCCTGGAGCGGCGGTGCGACGCCGTCCCTCGCGCTGCGCGATCTCCAGGGCAAGGAGCACAAGCTGGCCGATTATCGGGGCAAGGTCGTGGTGCTCAATTTTTGGGCCACCTGGTGCGATCCCTGCCGCGAGGAGATGCCTTCCATGCAGCGGCTGCAGGACAAGCTCGCGGGCAAGCCGTTCGCGATCCTCGCGGTCGACTACGGCGAAGGCGCGCCGCGGATCAACGAGTTCCTGAAGAAAGTCCCGGTGCGTTTCACGGTGCTGCTGGATCGGGACACCTCCGCGGCGACGGCGTGGAAGGTGAAGGTGTTGCCCACCACCCTGGTGCTCGATCCCCAGCACCGAATCCGTTACTCCGTGACGGGCGACCTGGAGTGGGATTCCCAGTCCGTTGAAGATGCGATCAAAAAGCTTCTTCCCCCGAGCTGAGGCACGCACTGGACTGGTCCGGCGCGACTTGTGGTCGGGGACGTTTTCGGAGTAGATTGTCCGCTTTGGGATTCGTCCTTTTCCGCCGGACCACCTGCCGATGATCATCCAGCAACGCCTGACTTCACGCAGCTCGCGTTCGCTCGCGGTGATGATCGGCTTCGCGCAGCCTGCGGGCTCGCGCGGGACATGGCGCTCCGACGGCGATATCGACAGCGGCGCCCCTACTTCCGCGCTCGACCTTCGCTCTTCTGCAGTTTCCCCTCCACAGCCTCAGCCCCTTTGCAGCAACCGACGCCGGGTATTGCGCGCGCTCGCGCGTTGGGACACCCGCGTCCGCGTTGTGAAACAGCGCTTCAATTGACCGGAGAACCGACATGGATAGACGTGCATTTCTGAAGACCGGCGCGATCCTCCCGGCTGCCGCGGCGCTGCCGAGGCTCGCACACGCGCAGCAACTGCCGTTCGAGCCGCGCCAAGCGGAGAAATGGCGCAGCTTCGAGGTGACGACCCGGGTCGAGATCGTTTTTCCCGAGGGCGCGACGCGCGTGTGGCTGCCCATTCCTTCGGTCGATTCCGTCTATCAGAAGACCATCGACAACGCCTGGTCGGGCAACGCCCAAACCACGAAGATCGCGTACGACGGCAAGTACGGCGCGGGCATGCTCTACGCCGAGTGGCCCAGCTCCGAGAAGAATCCCTTGGTCGAGCTCTACAGCCGTTTCGCCACGCGCGACCGCGCGGTCGATCTTTCGTCGCGCCCCGCATCCGCGCAGAAGCTTGGCGCGGGAGAGCGGGCCTTCTACACCGAGGCGACAGAGCACATGCCTATCGACGGCATCGTGAAGAAGACGGCGCAGGAAATCACGCAAGGCGCGAAGTCCGATTACGACAAGGCCAAGGCGATCTACGAATGGATCGTCGACAACACCTACCGCGATCCGAAAACGCGCGGCTGCGGCGTGGGCGATATCAAGACGATGCTCGAGACCGGAAACCTCGGGGGCAAGTGCGCCGACTTGAACGCGCTGTACGTGGGCCTCGCGCGCGCCTCGGGCCTGCCGGCTCGCGATGTCTACGGCGTGCGCGTGGCGAAGTCGCAGTTCGGCTACCGGAGCCTGGGCGCGGGCACGGCCAACATCACGCGCGCTCAGCACTGCCGCGCCGAGGTGTATCTCACCGGATTCGGCTGGGTGCCGGTCGATCCGGCCGACGTGAGGAAGGTCGTGCTCGAGGAGAAGGCGCAGCCGACGGACTTGAGCGATCCGTTGGTGCAGGCGGTGAGGCCCAAGCTCTTCGGCGCGTGGGAGATGAACTGGCTCGCGTTCAACACCGCGAACGATTTCGCCCTGCCCAACTCGAAAGGCGGCAAGCTCACCTTCTTCATGTATCCGCAGGCGGAGACCGCGCAGGGGCGGCTGGACAGCCTCGACCCGGACAACTTCAAGTACACGATGACGGCGAAGGAATTGAGCGCCTGATCCTCGGCTGCAAGCCGGGGGGGTTCCGAGGGAAATACCCCGATAATGCGACCGTGACGGTCCTGCATTTTTCGCACGCCAACGGCTTTCCCGCCGCGTGCTACCGCAAGATGTTCTCCTATCTCGAGCCGGACTTCGAGATCGGCTTCGTCAATACCATCGGCCACGATCCGCGCCATCCGGTCACCGACAGCTGGCCGCATCTGGTCGCGGAGCTGATCGAGCGCCTCGAGCGCTACCGCGAGCCGGTGCTCGGGGTGGGCCATTCGCTCGGCGGCTATCTCACCGCGCTCGCGGCCTTGAAGCGCCCGGCGCTCTTCCGCGCGATCATCCTGCTCGATTCGCTGATCCTCGGGCGCTGGCGGGGGACGGTGTTCAAGATGGTGAAGCGCTTCGGCCTCGCCGACCGCGTGACTCCGGCGGGCATGACGCGCGACCGCCGCGCCGAGTGGGCCTCCGCCGACGAAGCCTACGCGCACTTCCGCAGCAAGCGCGCGTTCCAGAACTTCGATCCCGAGTGCCTGCGTGACTACGTGACGCTCGGGATGCGGCACTCGGCCGGCGGCGTGAGGCTCGCGTTCGATCCGGCGATCGAGTACCGCATCTACCGAACATTCCCGCACGGTCTCGCGAAGGAGCTGCCGCGCCTGCGCGTGCCGGCCGGCGTGATCTGCGGACGCGAATCGGCGGAATCGAGGCGGACGGGGCTTGCGACGACGCGCAGGCATTTCCGCGTGGTGCGCGTCGCGGGCGGGCACCTGTTTCCGTTCGAGCGGCCCGAGGCCGCGGCGCAGGCGATCCGCGAGATGGCGGCAGAATTGCTGCCATCCCAGACGAACCCACTATAATCCCGTTGGTCAAACGATCTGAGGAGGCGCCGTGCGCAAGCTCCTGATTTCAGTCTTCGCTCTGCTGGCGGGCCTGGCTCCAGCCCCGACTCTCCACGCCGCCGGAATGGACTCCGAGCCGGCGCCGAACGCGCGTCCCGTGGACCCGGACTACGAGAGCGGCAAGAAGGCGATCGAGGCCGGCAACTGGAGAACGGCCCTCGACAGCTTCGGCCGGGTTGCCTCGCGCGATCCGAACAACGCCGACGCGCAGAATTACCTCGGCTACGCCTGGCGCAAGTCCGGCAATCTCGACCTTGCGTTCAAACACTACAACGAAGCACTGCGCCTCAACCCTCGGCACAAGGGAGCGCTCGAGTACATCGGCGAGGCCTATCTGATGGTGAACAATCTTCCGAAGGCGGAGGAGCACCTTGCGCGGTTGGACAAGCTGTGCTTTCTTCCCTGCGAGGAATACACCGACCTGAAGAAGGCGGTCGAGGAATACAGGTCCGCGAAGCAGGGCAGGGACAGATCCAGGCCCTGAGCTCGCGCAACCGCAACGAAACGCCCGGCAAGCCGGGCGTTTTTATTTCCGGGTGCGCGTCCCGGGAAAATCCCGGGACGCGGCGGTTATTTATTTGAGATGTTTGCTGACGAGCTTGGTCATCTCGAACATCGAGACGCTCTTCTTGCCGCCGAACACCGCCTTGAGGGCCTCGTCGGCATTGATCATGCGGCGGTTCTTGCTGTCCTGCAGCTTGTTCCGCTTGATGTAACCCCAGAGCTTCTTGGTCACTTCGGTGCGCGGTATCGCCTTGGAGCCCACCACTTCCGCCAGCAGGGCGCTCGGGGTCATGGGTTTCATGAATGCCGCATTGGGTTTTCTCTTCTTGGCCATCGTATATCTCTCCTCTTTAATACGAGCTGTTTAGGTGACGCCGCACGGACGGTACGGGCAACGCGAGAGTGCGTCAATCAGAGGGAAATGTCAACCACCTCCAAACGGTTTTTCGCCCTATGGAAAAAGAGCGGCCCGGCCGGGGGATCGCTTCGCTATAATCAAAGACCCGTTTTCCCTGACAATTTCCTGTCACCCCGGCAAGCGCCGTGGAGACCGCCAAAAAAAACGTCGCCGTCCTCGCCACCTGCCAGGCGCTGCTGTTCACGAACAACTCGACGGCAATCGCCCTGAATGGCCTGGCGGGCTACGCGCTCGCCGCGAACAAGGCCCTGGCGACGCTCCCCGTCACCGCGTGGGTGATCGGCGGGGCGCTCTCGACCCTTCCGGCTTCGCTTCTCATGAAGCGCATCGGCCGGCGTGCCGGCTTTACCGTCGGAGCGCTGACGGGGATGGTCGGCGCGTCGATCTGCTCGGTCGCCCTTTACTTCGGGAATTTCTGGCTTTTCTGCTTCGGCACGATGGTGTTCGGCGTGTACAACGCCGTGGCGCAGTACTACCGGTTCGCGGCAGCCGACGCCGCAAGCGCCGATTTCAAGGCGAAGGCGATCTCCCTGGTGCTTGCGGGAGGATTGGTGGGAGGCATCGTAGGCCCCGAACTCAGCAAGCACACGGTCGATCTGCTCGCCACCCACTATCTCGGCGCGTACCTGTCGCTGATCGGATTCCTGGCGCTCGTCGTGCTGGTCGTGCAATGGCTCGACATCCCGGTGCCGGCCGCCGCCGCGCACAAGGAACCGGCGCGACCCCTCGCGCAGATCATGGCGCAACCGGTATTCGTGGTCGCAGTGCTCGCAGCGGCGATCGCCTACGGCGTGATGAACCTGCTCATGACCGCGACGCCGCTCGCGATGGGCTTGTGCGGGCATCCGTATTCGGCCGCGGCGACGGTGATCGGCTGGCACGTCATCGGCATGTTCGGGCCGTCGTTCTTCACGGGCTCGCTCATCAAGCGCTTCGGGGTGCTGCAGGTGATGGGCGCGGGGGCGCTGCTCCTCTACGTCGTGGTGGCGATCGCGCTGTCGGGCATCGGCGTTGCCCACTTCTGGTTCGCGCTCGTGCTGCTCGGCGTCGGCTGGAATTTCCTCTATATCGGCGGAACCACCCTCATCACCGAGGCGTGCACGCCGCCCGAGCGCGCGAAGACCCAGGGCGTAAACGACCTGATCATCTTCGTCGTGATGGCCACCTCCTCGTTCAGTTCGGGCCTGCTCCTGGAAAAGAGCGGCTGGCAATTGCTCAACTATCTCGCGCTGCCGTTCGTCACCGCGGCGGCCGTCGCGGTGCTGTGGCTCCTCGCCCGGGGCCGCGTCGCGGCCGGCGCGTAAAGGCAGTGGACGCCGGCGACGCAAGGCTCGATCCGCAGGCGCGCGCGTTGATCGAAAGTGCGCAGCGCTCGGCCGGTCCCGCGCTGAGCTCGGTGGGCGTAGTGGAAGCGCGGCGGCTCTACCGCAAATCGCGCCTCGCCCTTGCGCCGCCGCCGGTCGTAGTGCGGGAAACGCGCGATTTCTCCATAGCCGGTCCGGGAGGCGCGATCGGCGCCCGCTACTACCGGCCGCTCGGCACGAAGCCCGGAGAAGCGCTGCCCGCGGTGGTGTACTTCCACGGCGGCGGCTGGACCTGCGGAGATCTCGATACACACGACAGCGTCTGTCGCGGGATCGCCGCTCACGGCGCCTGCGCTGTCGTCGCAGTCGATTACCGCATGGCACCGGAGCACAAGTTTCCGGCCGCGGTCGAGGATGCCCTGACGGCGCTGCAGTGGGTGGCCGCGAACGCAAGCTCCTTCGGGGTCGACCCGGCGCGGCTCGTGGTCGCCGGGGAAAGCGCCGGCGGCAACCTCGCTGCGGTGGCGGCGCTCGCGCTGCGCGATCCGGGGCCGCGCCTTGCGATGCAGGTGCTCGTCTACCCCGTGACCGACCAGGCCGCCGAAACGGATTCGCTGAGGCGCTTCGCGCAGGGTTATTCGCTGACGCGAGAATTGCTGCGTTGGTATCAGGGCAATTATTTGCGCGACGAGCGCGACCGCGCCGACTGGCGCGCTTCTCCTCTGCTCGCGAAGGACCACTCGCGGCTGCCGCCCGCCTATGTCATCACCGCCGGGTTCGATCCGCTGCGCGACGAGGGCAAGGCTTACGCCGAGCGCCTCGCGCAGGCCGGCGTCGAGGTGACCTACGAGTGTTTCGAGGGCCAGATACACGGATTTCTTCCCATGGCCGGGGCGATCGCCGCGGCACACCACGCCCATTACCGCATCGGCCAGATGCTGCGCATGCGCTTCGGGACGTTTTCGATCGCGCGGCCCTGATCGGGGTAAAATCGCGCAATCCTCATATGCCGGCTCCCGTCGAGAAAATTTCCGTCGAGCGCAGGGTCGTGCGTGCCGCCTGCCCGCACGACTGCCCCGACACCTGCGCCATGCAGATCACCGTCGAGAACGGCATTGCGGTGAAAGTGGAGGGCGCGAAAGATCATCCGTTCACCGCCGGCACGCTCTGCACCAAGGTCGCGAAATATCTGGAGCGCACCTACAGCAAGGACCGCGTGCTCTTTCCGCGCAAGAGAACCGGTCCGAAAGGGCGGGGCGAGTTCGAGCGCATTTCCTGGGACGAGGCGCTCGAGACGATCGCCGCAAAATTCAAGGCGATCGCGGCCGAGGATCCCCAGGGCATCCTGCCCTACGACTACGCCGGCACCATGGGCTACGTGCAGTGGCACTCGATGGGCCGGCGCTTTTTCAACCGGCTGGGCGCGTCGCGCCTGGACCGCACCATCTGCTCCTCCGCGGGCAAGGAGGGCGTGAGAATCACCCTGGGCGGCTCATTCGGCATGGACCCGGAAAGGTTCGACGAAGCGAAGCTCATCCTCATCTGGGGCTCCAACCCCATCGTCTCGAACCTCCACCTGTGGTCGCGCGTGCAGGAGGCGAAGCGCCGCGGCGCGAAGCTCGTCGCGATCGACCCCTACCGCAGTCTTTCGGCCGAGAAATGCCACGAGCACCTGGCGCCGCTGCCCGGCACCGATGCCGCGCTCGCGCTCGGGATCATGCACGTCATCATCGGCGAGGGCCGCCACGACGCGGATTACGTCGAGAAATACACGCTCGGTTTCGAGGCGCTCGCGCGGCGCGTGAAGGAGTATCCGCCGCAGAAGGTCGCGCAGATCACCGGCCTGCCCGCGGAAAAAATAATCTCCCTCGCCCGCGAATACGCCGCGACGCGTCCCGCGGCGATCCGCCTCAATTACGGCCTGCAACGGCACGCCGGCGGCGGCATGGCGGTGAGGAACATCCTGTGCCTCCCCGCGCTAACCGGCGACTGGCGCCATCCTGCGGGCGGAGCGGTGCTCGGCACCTCGGGGTTCTTCGGCATGAACGACGCGAAGCTCGAGCGGCCGGATCTGCTTCAGAAAGCGAAGAACCCCAACCCGCGCACGATCAACATGGTGGCGATCGGGGATGCGCTGCTCGAAGCGAAGCCGCCGATCCGCGCGCTCTACGTGTACAACTCGAACCCGGTCGCGGTCGCGCCGGACTCGGCGAAGGTACTGAGGGGTTTTTCGCGAGAGGACCTCTTCACCGTGGTGCACGAGCAATTCGCGACCGACACCTGCGACTACGCCGACATCGTGCTGCCGGCGACCACGCAGCTCGAGCACTACGACGTGCACACCGCCTACGGGCACCTGTACGTGGTGGCGAACAGCCCCGCGATCGCGCCGGTGGGCGAATCCCTCCCGAACAGCGAAGCGTTCAGGCGCCTCGCCGCGCGCATGGGTTTCGCCGAGGAGTGCTTCAGGGACTCCGACGAGGACATCTGCCGCCAGGCGCTCGAATCCTCGAAGCCGACCATGCTGGGCATCGAGTGGGAGTCGCTCAAGGCGAAGGGCTGGCAGCGATTGAACGTACCCGAACGCTTCGCGCCGTTCGCGCAGGGCAATTTCGGCACGCCCTCGGGGAAGTGCGAGTTCTACAGCGAAACTGCGAAGAGCATGGGCATGGATCCGCTCCCGACCTACATCGCTCCGCGCGAGTCGGCGCAGTCGAACCCGGCGCTCGCGAAAAAGTATCCGCTCGCGATCATCTCGCCGCCGAACCGTCACTTCCTCAATTCGTCCTTCGCCAACATGCCTTTCGCGATCGCCGAGGCCAGAGAACCCGGCCTCGAAATCCATCCCGCGGACGCCGCCGCGCGGGGAATCAGGACGGGCGACGCCGTGCGCATCTTCAACGACCGCGGTTCGCTCACGGCCAGGGCGCGGGTCAGCGACAAGGCGCGAGAGGGCGTCGTGGTGGCGCTCTCGGTGTGGTGGAAAAAGCTCACCGCCGATCGCCGCAACGCGAACGATTTGACCTCGCAGGCGCTCACCGATATCGGCAGGGGCGCGACGTTCTACGACTGCCTGGTCGACGTGGCGCGAATCGGATAAAGGAAAGCCCGCAGAATGGCGTCGGCGCCGCGGATCGAGCCCGGAATCAAGGATGCCTTGATCGTCGTCGACGTGCAGAACGACTTCTGCCCCGGCGGCCGGCTCGCGGTGCAGAAAGGCGACGAGGTGGTGCCGCTCGTGAATGCGCTCGCCAAGCGCTTCGAAAACGTGGTGCTGACGCAGGACTGGCATCCGCCGGGCCATCGATCGTTCGCCACCTCGCACCCGGGCAGCAAGCCCTTCGATTCGGTGAAGCTCGCCTACGGCGAGCAGGTTCTCTGGCCCGACCACTGCGTGCAGGGGAGCGACGGCGCGGCCCTGCACAAGGACCTTTCGGCTCCCCACGCGCAGCTCGTCCTCCGCAAGGGCCATCACCGGGACGTGGACAGCTATTCGGCTTTTCTCGAGGCCGACCGCAAGACCCGCACCGGGCTCGAGGGTTACCTCGAGGAGCGCGGCATCAAGCGAGTGTTCGTCTGCGGACTCGCGACCGACTTCTGCGTGGCGTGGACTGCGCTCGACGCGCACAAGCTCGGTTTTGCTGCGCTGGTCGTCGAAGACGCCTGCCGCGCGATCGACATGCAGGGCTCGCTCGCCGCGGCCTGGGAAAAGATGAAGAAAGCCGGCGTGAAGCGAATCCAGTCCGGCGACATTGCGTAGGAGCCCCCATGGCGATCCAGGGAATGAATCACTTCAACGTGCTCACCGACAAGCTCGCGGCGACACGGGCGTTCTACATCGGGGTTCTCGGCTTCAGCGAGGGACCGCGGCCCCCGCTCGGCTTCGACGGGGCGTGGCTGTATGCGGGCGGCCGGCCCATCCTGCATGTTTCCGAGGGGAAGGTGCCCGCGGATCCGGCCGGGGTGCTGGACCATCTTGCGTTCAGCGCCACCGACTTGAAGGGCACGGTGGCGAAGCTCAAGGCCAACGGAATAGAGTTCACGCTGCGCCGCCAGGTGGGCGTTGGAACGTGGCAGATTTTTTGTCACGATCCCTGCGGCGCCAAGGTGGAGCTCGATTTCTCGCCCGACGAGTCGGCACCCGCGGAAGCGTGAGCTTCAGGATCTGATCTGGAGGAACGAGCGATGGACGAGCAGCGCAGAAGCTTCTTGAAGAAAACCGGCGCGGCGGGCGTTGTCGCGCTCGCCGCCGGCGCGTCGGCGCCGGAATCCTCCCTCGCGTACGGCGCCGGGCCAGGCGCGAGCCCCGACTCGCCCGCGGCGCCGAAAAGGATGACCTTCGTCACCCTGCGCAACGGCGACGCCTACGGCCTGGGCGTGAAGACCGATCTGGGCATTCTCGACGTCGCCAAGTCGGCGAAATTCCTGCGGAGCCCCGCGCCGACCACGATCGACGATCTCATCCGCCGCGGCGACCGCGGACTCACCGAGCTCGTCAAGGTGGCGCTCGCACGCAGGACCCCCGGGTTTTTCGTCGCCGAGGACCGCGTCGAGTTCGGACCGTGCGTGACCAACCCGGAGAAGATCCTCTGCGTCGGCGTGAACTACGCGAGGCACGCGCGCGAGATGGGCGCAACGCCGCCCAAGCAGCCGGTGTTCTTCAACAAGTTCAACAATGCCCTCAACGCCCATCAGGGCACGGTGCGCGTGTCGGCGGTGCCCGCCGAGCGCTTCGACTACGAGTCCGAGCTGGTGATCGTGATGGGAAGGAAGGCGCGCAACGTCAGCGAGGCCGAGGCGCTCTCCTACGTGTTCGGCTACTGCATCGGCCACGACTTCACTGCGCGCGACCTGCAGTCGCGCTCGAGCCAGTGGATGATCGGCAAGACCTGCGACGGGTTCGGACTGCTCGGACCCTACCTCGTTACCGCGGACCAGATCCCCGATCCGAACAACCTGAAAATCGAAGGCACGGTAAACGCAGAGGTGCGCCAGTCCTCCAACACGAGCGACATGCTGCACAACTGCGCGACGATCATCAGTTACGCCTCGACGCTGATGACCCTTTTGCCCGGCGACGTGATCTACACCGGCACTCCCGAGGGCGTGATCGCAGGCTATCCCAAGGAGAAGCAGGTGTGGCTCAAGGCCGGCGACCGGCTGACCACGACGATCGAGAAGCTGGGCACCCTGCGGTTTACGCTGACCTGATGTTTTTGATGACCAACAAAAGGAGGAAACAAGCATGAAGAAACTGACGATAGTAGCGGCCCTTGCCGTCGCCGCGCTGGGGTCCGGAATCGGCCTGCTGAATGCGCAGCAGCCCGGCTTTACGCGCACCGTCCTGCAGGACCAGGACCTCACGGCCCAGGGCCGGCACGCGGTGGTGGCTCGCGCGGAATTCGTCCCCGGCGGGCAGGCCGGACGGCACACGCACCCCGGCGAGGAACTCGGCTACGTCGTGGAGGGTACGCTGCAGCTCCTGGTGGACGGCCAGCCGCCGAAGACGCTCAAGGCGGGCGAGGTGTTCTTCGTCCCCGCTGGCGCGGTCCACGACGGCAAGAACGTCGGCAAAGGCAAGGCAGTCGTGCTCGCGACCTACGTCGTCGAGAAGGGCAAGCCGGTCGCGACAGCGATCAAGTGACCCCCAGGAGCCCAGGGGCGGCGTGCGCCGTGCGCACGCCGATTTCGTTCGTGCCGGTGCGCGCGCGCAGCGCACGCTGGCGCTGACTCGCGGCGAGCCGATGGCGGCGCACGCTCCCGATCCCGTTGCGTTTCGCGCGCTGGAGCACGCGGGCTGGCAGCGCGCCGCCCGCCGCTACGACGACGCCTTCGGCAGCCTGACCCGCCAGGCGATCGATCCGCTGCTCGACTCGGCGGAAGTGCGCTCGGGCGCGCGCGCTCTCGACGTGGCGAGCGGCCCGGGTTACGTGGCGGCGGCCGCCGCGACCCGCGGGGCGCATGTCGCGGCGGTGGATTTTTCCTCCGCGATGGTGGAGCTCGCGCGCGCGCAGAATCCGCAAATAGAGTTTCAGGAGGGCGACGCAGAGGCGCTGCCGTTTCCGGAAGGCAGCTTCGACGCGGTGGTGATGAACTTCGGCATGCTGCATCTGGCGCAGCCGGAACGCGCCCTGGCCGAGGCCTTCCGCGTTCTCCGGGCGGGCGGCCGATACGCCTTCACGGTCTGGGCGAAACCGGAGGAGGCGGTGGGCTTCGGCATCATCCTCGACGCGGTCCGAAAGCACGGCAATCCCGATGTGCCGCTGCCGCCGGGGCCGCCGTTCTTCCGGTTCAGCGATGCAAGCGAGTGCGACAAGGTCCTGAAGGTCGCAGGCTTCAGGAACGTGGACGTGCGAAAGGTCCCGCAGGTCTGGCGCTTCAGCGCCTGCGGGCTGCTGTTCGAGGCGTTCCTCGCCGGTACGGTCAGGACGCAGGCCTTGCTGCACGCCCAGTCCGCCCCGGCGCTGGCCGCGATCCGCGACGCGGTCGGCCGGGTCGCCGGCGAATACGAGAATCACGGGACGGTGGAGATTCCCATGCCCGCGGTTCTCGCGGCGGCGGGGAAGCCGTGATCCCGCCGCGCGGCCCTCGCCTGCGCGGAAAATCATGAAACGTCTGGGCAAAGGGCTCGCGAATGCGATCGAGATCGTCGAGGAGGGCGGCGTGCGCGTGCTGCAGATCGGCGGTGACGCGATCCAGAGCGCGATGCGGCTGGATGCGCCCGACCGGATCGAGCTCGACTACGTGCGCGCGATGATGGCCTTTCTGCTCTTTCGTCCGAACCCGCGCGACGTGCTCATGGTGGGCCTGGGCGGGGGCTCGATGGCGCGCTTCATCCACCAGCGCATGCGGCAGACTCGCGTCACGGTGGTCGAGATCAATCCGCGCGTGGTCGCCATGGCGCGGAGATACTTTCACTTTCCGGAAGAAGACGCACGGCTGGAAATCGTCATTGGCGACGGCGCCGAGGTCGTACCGCAGCGGCCCGCGGACTGCGACGTGCTCGTCGTGGACGGGTTCGTCAACGGCAGTCCGGCGAGGCACTTGTGCACACGATCCTTCTACGACAGCGCCTTCGCAGCGCTGCGTCCGGGCGGCGCGATGGTCGCCAACTTCATGTCCGACGACAAGCGCATCGAAACCTACTGCGCTCGCATCGAAGAGAGCTTCGGCCGCAATCCGACCCTGCTGCTCGCCGAGGAAGAGGACAACTTCATCGCGTTCGCCGTCCGCGGCGGGCGGCCGCGCATCCCCTGGACCGAACTGGAGGCCCGCGCGCGCGCCGCGCAGCGGCTTTTCGGCCTGCCCCTCGAAGGGTGCCTGGCCGATCTGCGCCGGCGCAACTCCCACACGACGCAATTTCTGACTCTCTGATGCCGACTCCCGAAAAGTCCCCGCAGTCTCCCTCCGGCCCGGCGCAGGTCCTGTCGCTCGGCGACGCCACCGCGATCATCGTCGGCCTGATCATCGGCGCCGGCATCTTCGGCACGCCGTCGATCGTTGCGCGTGCCGTGGAAAGCCCGGCGCTCCTCGTCGCGGTATGGATCGCCGGCGGCGCCTTCTCCGTGATCGGCGCGCTGTGCTACGCCGAGCTCGCGACGGCGTTTCCATCCGCGGGCGGCGAATACCATTTCATCGGGCGGGCCTACGGCCGCCCGCTCGCCTTCCTCTACGGCTGGGCGCGCATGACGGTGGTCGTCGCGGGCTCGATCGCCGTGTTCGCCTATCTCTTCGGCGACTACATGTCGCGCGTGATCCATCTCGGCCCGCAATCCTCGGCTGTCTGGGCGGTGCTCGTCGTGACGGTGCTCACCGCCGTGAACTACGCCGGGATCCGGGAGGGGAAGCTCACGCAGAACTTCTTCACCTTCCTCGAATGCGGCGGCCTCGTGCTGATCGTCGTCGCCGGCTTCGCGCTCGCGCCCGATGCGGCGCCTGCGGTGGCGGCGGCGGGCGGCGGTGCCCCCTGGTACATGGGCGCGGGCATCGGCTCGGCGATGGTGTTCGTGCTGTTCACCTACGGCGGCTGGAACGACGCCGCCTACATTTCCGCAGAGGTGCGCGACCGCCGGCGCAACATGGTGCGCGCGCTGCTCCTCTCGATCGGCCTGGTGACGCTGCTCTATCTGCTCGTCAACCTCGCCTACCTCAAGGGGCTCGGCTACGAGGGCATGGCGCGCTCGGACGCGGTCGCGGCGGATCTGATGAAGCGCGTCTGGGGGCCGGCCGGGGAGAAGCTCATCTCGGTGATGATCGCGATCGCCGCGCTCACCTCGGTGAACGGCTCGATGATCGTCGGCGCGCGCTCGAACTACGCGCTCGGGCGCGACTGGCCGCTGCTCGGTTTCCTCGGCCGCTGGGACGAGGCGAGCGGTTCGCCGCGCACCGCGGTGCTCGTGCAGGGGGCGATCGCGCTCGCGCTGGTCGTCTTCGGCGCTTTCCAGAACGCGGGCTTCAAGGGGCTGGTGGAATATTCGCTGCCGGTGTTCTGGGCCTTTTTCATGCTGACCGGAATCGCCCTCTTCATCCTGCGGGTGAAGGAGCGCGAGGCGCCCCGGCCCTTCCGCGTGCCGGGCTATCCGGTGGTGCCGGGAATTTTCGTGCTCAGCTGCGCCTACCTGCTCTACTCGAGCCTCGCGTACCACCGCGCACACGCGCTCGTGGGGCTCGGGGTACTCGCCGTGGGCGCCGCGGTCATGCTCTTCGGAAACCGGGGACAGGCCACGGTTTCCGGGCCGAAGAAGCCGTAGCGAAACCGTGGTCTGTCCCCGGTTCGCTCTTCTCGGCCTCGCGCTGCTCGTGGCGGGCTGCGCCGCGCTCGACCGGTTCGGCGACACCCGGCTCACCGACGGGGTCGCGCCCGCATTCGACCCGGAGGTGCCGTATTTCCCGAGCGCCGACGAGGCCGTGCTCGGGATGCTCGAGCTCGCAGGCACGGGGCCGAAGGACGTGGTCTACGACCTGGGCTGCGGCGACGGTCGCATCGTCATCGCGGCGGCGAAGGACTTCGGCGCGCGCGGCGTCGGCATCGAGATCGACCCCGCGCCGCTGCGCCTAGCGCTGTACCACGCGCGCCGCGCCGGGGTCGAAGACCGCGTGCGCTTCGTGCGCGGCGACCTGTTCGAGGCCGATATCGGCGAAGCCACGGTGGTGACGCTGTTCCTCTTGGAGACGCTCAACCGGCGCCTGCTGCCGAAGCTGCTGCGCGAGCTCGCGCCCGGAACGCGCATCGTCGCGCACCGCTACGGGTTCGGCGACGCCTGGCCGCCGGAGAGGACGGTGCAGGCGGGAGCGAGCACGCTCTATCTCTGGACGGTTCCGCAGCGCTAGAGGGTCCGGGCTCATTGCCTGCATGACCCTCTTTGCTTTCTCGGCATCTTTGTCCCGCAACATTTTGCCCAGGCGGCTTTCGGGCGGATCCCCAGCCGTCATCTCTTCAGCGCCGCCCCCGCCAGCTGTGCGATCGCTGCCAGCGATGTCTGCGCCGCGTTCAGCCCGAGCCGAAAATCCTTGTCGGAGAACGTCGAGTACCGATCCGTCGGCTGGTGCCAATGGGGATTCCATCCGGCTCCAATCTGCATTCCTCGCTCGTTTTCGCGAAGAGTGATCGCCGGAACGAGATCCATGAAAGGCGTCGAGTCGGTATTGGTCATGTGGTGGCCGACGGCGGCGGGATAATCGGTGGCGTACTTCTCGTTGGCGTCCCGGAAAAAGAAAGCCAGCTTCATGGCCTGATCCGCAAACTTCGATGTGGACTGGAATTCGATATTGACGTCCGCTTCGGGCCGCTGCTCAGGGCTGAGCGTGCCGTCCGCGCGGGGCATGCCGTGGTCAAACAGCATCATGTCGTGCTGGATCATGCCAAGCCACTTCGGCTCCGGATACCGGCCCGATCCGGGGGGATCCTCCATTCCCTGGAGCGCCGCTCGCTGCGCAACGTAGGCGCGGGCGCCGTTGAGGCCCGTTTCCTCGTTGTTCCAGAGAGCGAATCGGATCGACCGCTCGGTCCGCACATCGGGGCTGTTCAGCACGCGCGCCAGTTCCATGACCAACGCCGTCCCCGAGCCGTCGTCGTTGGCGGCCTCGCCCCAGCCTATTCCGTCCATGTGCGCGCCGATTATGTACATCTCGTCGGGACGCGTCGAGCCGATTTTCGTGCAAACCACCTGTTCGCGCGGGCCGGGAGCGCTTGGCTGCGAGTTGAGCTCGCGAAGCTTCACATCGGGTTGCGCTTCAGGATTGGTATTCACGCCCGTGGGTGCCGTAATGCCGCGCTGTCGCGCACCCCCGGCGCCGGCGCGGATTTCCCCGCTGGCGATCACGGGACTGGACGCGCCTGCACGGCCTTGTTGCGGTTGCGGCGGTGGCGGGTTGTACGCGTACTTGATACGCTCGGTGTTCGTGCAGCCGAAGCTCTTCAACTGGCCTTCGATCCAGTCGATCGCTGCGCGATTGCGATCCGTCCCCTGCCGCCGATCGCCGAATTCGGTCAGGCCCTTGATCGTGGCCTTGTACCTCTGCAAGTCGAGCCGTCCGACCAGGACCCTGACAGGGTCGTCGGCCGGAATGCCCTGGCCCGGGGTCGGCGGTGCCGCGGCACGCTGGCCGAACGCGGGCGGGCAGAGCACTACGGCCAGAGCGCAGATTGCACCGGCGAATAGGTTCGAGCGCATGACCTGTCCTTCCTGATAACTCGTCTCGAGAACAACGTCCCCATGCCAACCCCGGTGTGGGGCGTGCTGTCAGGGGTCACTGTTTGCTTGCGGCCAGCCGCAAACCGAGAAAGATAAAGAGTGCCCCCGACACTTGCGAGAGACCTTGAAGCGCACGCGGGCGACTGGCAAAGAAACTCCGCACACGCGAAGCACCGAGAGCCAGAACGAGACACCAAACGGTTCCGGTGGTGAGAAAAGTAATCCCCAGGACAAGGAACGCGCCAAGCTTCGTGGGGCTATCCGGCTCGATGAATTGGGGCATCAGCGCAAGAAAAAATAAGGCCACTTTGGGATTGAGAATGTTGGTGAGCATGCCCTGACGGAACGCTGTCCACATATCGACCAAGCCTGCAATATCCGTCGATCCGACGGCTGCCGTGCGCGTGATCAGCAGGCGAATGCCGAGGTAGACAAGATATGCGGCTCCAACGACTTTCAGTGCGACGAATGCAGAGGCCGACGTTGCGAGGACAGCCGACAATCCGAGCGCCGCGGCAAGCGTGTGAACGACTCCGCCGGCGCTGATGCCCAGAGCCGAGGCCACCCCTATCTTCCGACCCTGGGCAATGCTGCGGCCGAGAATGTACAAAGTATCTTGACCGGGTGTGAGATTCAACAATACGCCCGTTGCGACAAACAACCAGTAGTCGTGGATACCCAGCATCGTCAATGACGTTTACGTCTGCGTTCAGCGACGCGCCGATGTGTGGTGGATGCCGGCACTTTATCCCTCCCGCGTGCCAGGCCTTTCATGCGTATTTCGGCCTTCGACCCAATGAAACCTCGCGGGTGATCCAAGCTATAAGAGGGGACCCAATGGCCGTGGGAAGGATCCACGCCCACCAAGATGTGGTGCCGAAATTCACTATGAGCACCGCTGTGGTCATTGCGATGTACGAGCCACCTTGCCCTGTTAGGTGAAAGCGGAGCCAATTATTCCAGCGCAGCTTGGCGGAAAGATAACCCAGTAACGCAAATGCGTATGAACCCACAGCGACAGGAACAAACCACCACAATCGCTCCCAATTCAGAAAAGCAAGCGCGCAAGCCGTGATTAGGATGCCAACAAAAAGCCAGTGATAGATTTCTCCAAGCCGCGTATGCAGCCCGGGCAATTTTCTGGCCCACATGGCCACTGGGCCAAGAATTAAAGCGCTTGCGCCACACGCGATGTGGGTTGCCAAGACCAATTCCTGAATTGTCATCGCGCTCCTCTGGCACCTAACGTGGAGGTTACCGGCGCGCGGCTACGGACAGTTGACCAACGTGCGATGCTGCCCGCGCGTCCGGGCACACCGCCAAGTTAGAAGGCGCTACTTGCGGCGTGCGGCGTCCAGCGCAATGCCGACAAAGACAATTGCGACCGCGAGCATGACGATGCCAACGAGAATGTCCATGGCTATAGTTTCCCGATTTGATCGATACGGTGCTCGATATGTCGATGGACTATCACGATGCCGGTCGTCACCAAAGCCACGGTGATGACGGCAAGCGCGACCAAGACAGGGCGCGTGCCATCAGCTGCCGAAGCGAGCCAGCCGACCAAGCTGATGTCTGTCACGACCATGACTCCCTGCCACAACTTGAGGTAGGCGACCTGTTCCTTAAGCCGATCGAGTTCAGGCACGGCTCTCCAAGATTAGAGCAACGATGTCAGGATACATCAACGTCGCCATAGACATTGAAGTTTCCATCTATTTCTGCGCATGTATCTTTGGCTACGAGTCCTGGGTTTTCCCAATCGGTTGGGAAGGGGCGATGTTTGATATAAACACAGGCGGTCAACATCAGCGTTCCTAACAACAATATGAGGACGTAATGAATTTTCTTCACGACGTTCCCCCGAGAGAGCGGCTGCTCATTTTGATTCATAACGTGAATTGGTTGACAAAATAGTTGACACTTCGGGCGGTTTGCAAGGGGCCATTCTGCTCCCGTTGCCTGTCATCCTTCAACCCGATCAATCCGTTACGCTCCCGAGGGGCTTGATACTGCCCTGACAGAGGGGACCATGGACGATGATACGCCAGCGGGCCGGCCGACCGCGCGCCCGCGCTTGCTGGATCGGGTGCGCGACGCGATAGCGCGCCGTCACTATAGCCGCCGCACGGAGGAAACCCATGTGCACTGGATCAAGCGTTTCATCCGCTTCCACGGCACGCGCCACCCGCGCGATTTGGACGAGACGGAGGTGACGGCATTCCTCAATCATCTCGCGCGCGATCGGGATGTCGCCGCCTCGACTCAGAACCAGGCGCTCTCCGCGCTGCTCTTTCTGTACAAGGAGGCGCTCAACCAGCCGCTGGCGTGGCTCGACGGCCTGGAGCGCGCCAAACGTCCGGCGCGGCTGCCGACGGTACTTTCGGTGGCCGAGGTACCCACCTGCTTCACTCGGGCTCCGACATCCGTACGGTGCGGGAGCTGCCCGGCCACTCGGACGTGTCGACGACCATGATCTACACGCACGTGATGAACAAGGGCGCGCGCGGAGTGAAGAGCCCGCTCGACCGCCGTGAGCAGCGGCGCGCGGCGTACAGCGTGCGCTGACGGTGGAGGGTTCTGCCGGGTGGCGTTCGCAGCCCGATCGGTTGGCGAAGCGTCCTAGGTCGAACGCTGCTGCTTGTCCTTCTCGTTCTGCGCCTTGATCGCCGCGCGCGCCTTTTCCCAGTCGGCGTCGCTCCAGGCGAAGAGCTCGTTGAACGAGCCGCCGTTGACGAGGCAGGCGCCGCCGTCGACTGCGATGGTCTGGCCGGTGAGGAACTCGCAGCCGTCGGCCATGAGGAAGGCGGCGAGGTTCTGCAGTTCGGGCATCTGCCCCGAGCGCCGCATCGGGTTGACCGCCGCGGCGTCTCTGCCCGGGTCGCGGCCGGGCGCGAGGCGCTTGCCGGCGCCTTCGGTCGGGAAGATTCCCGGGGCGATGGCGTTGAGGCGGATCCCGTAGCGTCCCCATTCCACCGCGAGCGACTGTGTCATGACGTGCACGCCTGCCTTCGACATCGCTGAAGGCACGACGAAGGGCGAGCCCGTCCACACCCAGGTGACGACGATCGAGATGACCGAGCCCTTGTTCCCGCCCGCGATCCAGCGCTTGCCGACCGCGTGCGTGACGTAGAAGGTGCCGTGGAAAACGGTATTGGCGATGGCGTCGAAGCCGCGCGGGGAGAGGTCCTCGGTGCGCGAGATGAAATTGCCGGCGGCGTTGTTGACGAGGCCGGTGAGCGGCCCGCCTTCGTCCCAGATCGCCTGCACCATCGCGTCCACGCTTCCCGCGTCGCGGATGTCCACGGTGTGGCATCTGACCGAGCCGCCGTGCTTCGCGGTGAGCTCGGCGGCGGTTTTTTCGAGCGGCTCCCTGCGCCGCCCGCAGATGGTGAGGTCGGCGCCGAGCTCGAGGTACTTCGCCGCCATCTCGCGGCCGAGGCCCGTGCCGCCGCCCGTGACGAGGATGCGCTTGCCCTTGAGGAGGTCTTTCCGGAACACGGGCTAAACGGTCAGCACGATCTTGCCGATGTGGGCGCTCGACTCCATCAGCTCGTGCGCCTTCGCCGCTTCGGCGAGGGGGAAGGTCTTGTGGATGACCGCCTTGATCTTGCCGGCTTCGATGAGCGGCCAGATTTTCTCGCGCAAGTTCCTGGCGATGGCGCCCTTGAACTCGACCGAGCGCGGGCGCAGCGCGGAGCCCGTCACCGTTAGGCGCCGGCGCAGGATGTCGCTCAAGTAGAGCGTCGCCTTGCTGCCGCCGAGGAAGGCGATGATGACGATGCGGCCGTCGTCGGCGAGGCATTTCAGCTCGCGGTCGATGTAGTCGCCTCCGACCATATCGAGGATCACATCGACGCCACGGCCAGCCGTAGCTTCCTTCACCGCGGCGGCGAAATCCTCGGTCTTGTAGTTGATGGCGCGGTCGGCGCCGAGCTTCACGCAGGCCCCGCATTTTTCCGCGCTGCCTGCCGTTGCAAACACCTCGTGGCCGAAGGCTTTCACGATCTGGATCGCCGCGACGCCGATGCCGGAAGATCCTCCCTGCACGAGGAAGGATTCGCCGGGCTTGATCCCGGCGCGATCGAAGACGTTGCTCCACACGGTGAAGAAGGTCTCAGGCAAAGACGCGGCTTCGACGGGCGTCATGCCCCTCGGAATCGGCAGGCATTGCGGAGCCGGCGCCGTGCAGTACTCGGCGTAGCCGCCGCCCTGCACGAGCGCGGTGGCCGTGTCGCCGAGGCGCCAGCCCTTCACGCCTTCGCCGAGGGCGGCGATGCTGCCGGCGAGCTCCAGGCCCGGAATGTCGGAGGCGCCCGGGGGCACCGGATAGTTGCCGGCGCGTTGCATGGTGTCGGGGCGGTTGACGCCGGCGGCTGCGACGCGGATCAATACTTCGCCGGGCTTCGGCTGCGGGACCGGGCGCGTGCCGATCTTGAGCACCTCCGGTCCTCCCGGCTGGGTGATCTCGACCGCGCGCATGGTTTTTGGAATTGTCATTTCCGCCCTTGAAAGCAAGCGCGATTATCGCATTTCAAAGCTACCCCCAGACGCTCTTGGCGACCTCCAGCACCAACCCGAGCTTGCGCCACTGATCGTCGGCGGTGAGCTTGTTGCCGTGGTGGGTGCTGGAAAATCCGCACTGCGGCGAGAGGCACAGGTTCTCCAGCGGCACGAATTTCGCCGCGGCGTCGATGCGGCGTTTCAGGTCGTCCTTCTTCTCTAGCTCCGGGACCTTCGAGCTGACCAGGCCCAGCACGACGGTTTTCCCCTTCGGGACGAAGCGCAAGGGTTCGAAGCCTCCGGCGCGGTCGGTGTCGTACTCGAGGAAAAAGGCATCGACATCGAGCCGGGAGAACACGGTTTCCGCGACGTAGTCGTAGCTGCCGCTCGCGAGCCAGGTGCTCTTGAAATTGCCGCGGCAGGTGTGGATCGCGACCGTCATGTCATCGGGCACGTCGCGGATCGCGGCGTTCACCGCGTCGGCGTACATCGCGTTGTCCTTTTTCGGATCGTCGCCCAGCTTCCTGAAATTCTCCTGGACCTTCGGGTCGCCCATCATGGCGATGGTGGTGTCGTCGATCTGCAGGTAGCGGCAGCCGGCCCTGTAAAGATCGGCGATTTCCTCGCGGTAGGCCCTGGTCAGGTCGGCCCAGAACTCGTCCAGGTCCGGATAGGTATTCCTGAGCGAGGCCCGGTCGCCGCGCGCGTGCAGCATCGCGGGCGAGGGCATGGTGAACTTGGGCGTGCGCCGGGTGAGCGACTTGAGGAATTCGAAGTGATCGAGCATGGAGGGCTTCCTGCGCCGGATCCTGCTCGTCACCATCATGAAGGGCGGCTGCTCCTCGGTATTCTTGAACTTCGCCTCGCCGTAGGCGTCGCCCGCGGCAAGCTCCACACCGTCGAAGCCGTGGATGAAATCGATGTGCCACCAGTCGCGGCGGAACTCGCCGTCGGTGACCGCCTGGATGCCGACCGATTCCTGCTTGGCCACGGCTTCGCGGATGTGCTTGTCCTGCACGGCGCGCAGCTGCTCAGGCGTGATCTCGCCGCGCTTCGCCTTGGCGCGCGCCTCGTGCAGCTCGGCGGGGCGCAACAGGCTGCCGACGTGGTCGGCGCGAAAGGGGGGCGTTTTTCGTTGTGTCATGGGAGACTCCCGACGGCTGCTGCAGGGCTGGGGAAAGGAATTTGAGGCGAAGCGCCGCGCGCTGTCAACCTTTTTCCAGCGCAACGCGAAGTGGGGCGAGAGTGGGACGCGCGCCGGGCCGGGCCCGGCTGCAATCACGCTACAATACCCGCGATGCACGGCGTCATTTTCCGAATCGGCCTCGCGGCGTGCGCCGTGCTTCAGGCGTCCGGCGCGCTCGCGCAGGCCTACCCGTCCCAGCCCATCAAGCTCATCGTTCCCTTCACCCCCGGCACCGGCATGGACATCATCGCCCGCACCGTGGGGCCGAAGCTCTCCGAGCGCCTGGGACAGCCCGTCGTCATCGAGAACAAGCCCGGGGCGAGCGGGAACATCGGCGCCGAGATGGTCGCGCGCTCCGCGCCGGACGGGCACACGGTGATGATCACGGCGAACACCATGCTGATCGCGGCGAGCCTCTACCGCAACGTTCCCTACGACCCGCTCAGCGATTTCTCTCCCATCTCGCTCGCCGCCTGGGGAACGCTGCTGCTCACGGCCAGTCCCAAGGCGAACATCAGTTCGGTAGCCGATCTGATCGCGCAGGCGAAGGCGAGCCCGGGCAAGCTCACGTACGCCTCTCCGGGCGTGGGCACGCCGCATCACATGTCGATGGAGCTGTTCGAGGACCTGACCGGAACGAAGCTGCTGCACGTGCCTTACAAGGGCAGCGCCGGCGCGCTCACCGATCTTCTCTCCGGGGAGGTCAACGTCGGGTTCGTGCCGATTCACGTCGCCATGCCACACGTCAAGGCCGGCAGGCTCAAGCCGCTCGCGGTGGGCAGCGCGAAACGTCACCCGAACGCGCCGGATGTTCCCAGCCTGCAGGAGTTGGGGGTAAAGGGCGCGGAGGTTGACATGTGGTACGCGTTCATGGCGCCCAAGGGCACGCCCGCCGCGGTCGTCTCGAAGCTCGACTCCGAGCTGCGCGCCATTCTTTCGCTCCCGGAAATCAAGTCCGGTTTCGACAAGCAGGGCATGGAGGCGGCCTCGTCCTCGCCCGAAGAGTTGAATGCGCTGATGCGGCGCGATTACGCGCGCTGGGCGGCGGTCATCAAGAAGAACAACATCACCGCCGAGTAGTCCGGCGGTTCGAGTCCACAAGGGAGCGAGGATGGCGCGAGGGCGGATTCTCACCACGCACGCGGGGGCTTTGCCGCGGTCCCCGGAGCTGCGCGAAATGATCTTTGCCCGGGCGGAGGGGAAGCCCTACGACAAGGACGCGCTCGCATCGAAGCTGCGCGACGAAGTTGCCGGCGTCGTGCGCAAGCAGATCGCCTGCGGCATCGACAGCGTCAACGACGGCGAGCTCGGCAAGACCAACTTCACCAACTACGTCCGCGACCGCATCGCCGGGATCCAGATGCGGGACTACCGGCCCGGGGTGGACCCCGCGCCGCTCGACATCACCGCCCGCGACCTGCGGCAGTTTCCCCAGTACTTCGGCTCGGGCAAAGGCGGGCTCACGGGCGCCGCAATGCGAAAGAAACTCAGCTTCTGCGTCGCGCCGCTGAAATACTCTGGCCACGCGGCGCTCGCCGAGGAGCTCGAGGATTTCCGCGCGGCGCTCCGGCAGGTGAAGGTCGCCGAAGCCTTCCTGCCGGCGAACACGCCCGGCACCGTCGAGCACTGGCTGAGGAACGAGCACTACAAGAGCGAGGAGGAGTTCGTCTACGCGATCGCCGAGGCGATGCGCGACGAGTACCGGGCGATCGTGGAGGCGGGCTTTCTCCTGCAGATCGACGACCCGGACCTCCCGGACGGCTGGCAGATGTATCCCGACATGAGCGTACGCGAGTACCGCAAGTACGCGACGCTGCGCGTGGAGGCGATCAACCACGCGCTGCGCGGCATTCCGCGCGACAAAGTGCGGCTGCACGTCTGCTGGGGGAGCTTCCACGGCCCGCACCGCAGTGACATCCCCCTCGAGGACATCGTCGACATCATCTTCCGGGTGTGCGCCTCGAGCTACTCGATCGAAGCCTCGAACCCGGTCCACGAGCACGAATGGCGGGTCTTCGAAGAGGTGAAGCCGCCCGAGGGCGCGGTGCTCATTCCCGGCGTCGTCGGACACTGCTGCGATTTCATCGAGCATCCGGAGCTCGTCGCACAGCGGCTGCTCCGCTACGCGAAGCTCGTCGGTCGCGAGAACGTCATGGGCGGGACCGACTGCGGCCTGGGCCCGCGCGTCGGAAGCCCGGAGATCGCCTGGGCGAAGCTCGAGGCGCTCGCGCAAGGCGCGCGTCTGGCGAGCAGACAGCTCTGGGCGCGGCGCGCCCAGGCGCCGAAACGCGTCGCCCGAAAGAAGGGGAAGAAACGGCGCCGCTAGTCGGCCTTGATGTTGGCGGCCTTCGCCACCGCCGTCCACTTGGCGATGTCCCGCGCGATGATCGCACGGAATTCCTCCGGCGTATTGCCCGACGGTACGATCGCCATCTGGTCGAGGCGCTCCCTGATTTCCGGGAGCTTCACCACGCGCGCCACTTCCTGCTGGATACGATTCACGATTGCCGCCGGTGTTCCCGCCGGCGCGTGGAACCCGGTAAACAGGCGGATCTCGATGTCCGGGCCGCCCGCCTCGGCGAGCGTCGGCAGATCGGGCCAGGCCGGGTCGCGCTTCGCCGACGTCACCGCGAGGCCCTTGACCTTGCCGCCCTTCAGCGGGCCGATCGCCGGCGGCGGGTCCATGATGGTCATGGTCACCTGCCCCGCCATGACCGCGCCCACCGAGTCGCCGCTGCTCTTGTAAGGGATGTGCGCGAACCGGGTCCCGGTCTTCTGGTTGAACAGCTCGGCGGCGAGCTGAAACGGCGCCGCGCTCGCGGAATAGTTGACCTCGCTCGGCCTTGCCTTCGCGTAGTCGATCAGATCCTTCACCGAGCTCACCGGCAGCGAGGAGTTGACGACAAGGATCAGCGGGAAGTCTCCGATCATCGAGATCTGCGCGAAATCCTTGAGCGGCGAGTAGGGCAGTTTCGAGTAAATGGCCGGATTCATTGTCATCGCCCCGCTCGGGCCCATGAACAGCGTGTAGCCGTCGGGGGCGGACTTGGCGACATATTCGGCGGCGATGATGCTCTGCGCGCCGGGCTTGTTCTCGACAATGATCGGCTGGCCGAGGCCCTCGGACATCTTCGGCGCGACGACGCGCACGATGATGTCGTTGCCGCCGCCGGCCGCGAAGCCGACGACGATGTGAATCGGCTTGTTGGGGAAGCTGCCCTGCGCCTGCGCCGTTGCCGCGACCAACGCCGGTAGAACGAGGCACGCGAGCCGCGTAAAATTCTTTGGTTTCATGAGTCCTCCTGTGCTGCCGAATTACGCCGCTATTTCTTTTGCAGCGGCTTTCTCTTCCTCGGCGGGGAACAACAATGCTGCCGTAAAGGTGACGAACGCCAGTGTTCCCAGCACGTAGTACAAGAGCTTGAAGTCCCCGCTCGACTTGTAAACCCAGGCGACGAGCGGCACGGCGAGTGCGCTCGCCCCGAACGAGACCACGTAACGCACCGCATAGGCGCGCGCGCGCCATTCCTCGGCGGCATAGCGCGCGATCATGGCGTCGTTGACCGGGATCTGTCCGAACACGAAGAACATCATCGCTACGGCGGTCGCAAGCATCAGGTAATTATCGGTGGTGCCGGCGAGAGCAAGCAGCGGTACCTGAAGCGCGACCACCGGGACAAACACCGATTTGAGCGAGCGGCGATCGAGCCACCAGCCTACGCAGAGCTGCGCAATCGCAGCGAGAAGATAGACGCCGCACACGAGCATGCCGATGCCGAAGGTCGAGCGGGTCAGGGCCGAGAGGCGCTCGTCGAACACCTTGGGCATGGAAATGGTCGTGGCGTTGAAGATCACGCCGCTGCAGGCGGTGGCGACTGTGAGGACCGCGAACACGCGGGCGAGGTCAGCGCGCGAGAACTTGGCGGGCCCGCTCCGGCGCGCCGGCATTTCACCTTGCGCTTCGCGTGCGAACAGCACGAATGCCACGCCCACGCCAAGAGCGATCGCGCCCGGAACGATGAACGCAGCACGCCAGCCGATCGCATCGGCGAGCGCGCCCGCGATCAGCGCGGAGAACGCGACGCCGACATTGCCGAAGACTCCGTTCACTCCGAGGACCCGGCCCACGTTCTCCCGATTTGCGACGAGCATGGCGATCCCCACCGGGTGGTAGATCGCGGCGAACACGCCGACCAGCGTGAGGCCCAGTGCGATCTGCAGGGGTCCGGAGGCGAACCCGGTGAGGATGCTCGCGGTGCCGATGCCGAAGAAGAACACCACCATCATGCCTTGCCGGCTCCAGCGGTCGGCGAGCCACCCTGCCGGGATCGAAAAAGCGCCGAAAGCGATGAAGCCGCCGAGCGAGAGCGGCAGGAGATCCGCGTAACCGCGGCCGAGCTCGGCGCTCATCGCGAGCACCACGGTGGGGAAAATGAGCATGAGGAGATGATCGAGCGCGTGCCCGAGATTGAGGAACAGGCTCATGCTGCGCGAGGCGTTCATCGGGAAATGATAACCGCGCGGGCCGGACGCCGCTCGGCGCAGTAGAAATCGGCGCCGTTTAGTATGACAATTGATAAAGCGAGCTCGAGGGGCGCAATGACGACAAGACGCATCCTTTTCCAGTACTTCAAGGAAAGGCCGATTTACTCAAACAGCAGGAACGCTCTCCAAAAAAATCGGCGTAGCCGCATCGCGGGTACGCCGAAAGGTGCTACGGAGGAGATCGGTTCTTAGCGGCGGCTGCGCGCCAGGCGGCGGAAGCCGGTTTCGAAATCGTTGGCGACGGCGTAGCTGAAACGGTCGGTATCCTTGTCGCGTTGCATCAGCTGGTAGATGGACAGGGCGGTACCCAGAGCAAGACCTGCAAAACACAGGGTCTGAAGTGCGACGATTACGGTTTCCATGGTCTTTCTCCTATTTTCCGATTGACAGCTCGTTTCCTTACCCTACTTACAGCAGGAAGCGGGCCAGGTCCGATTCGAGCGCGCCATGGTGGAAAATTGATATATAATACTATGATTATTAATAAGAATAACAATTGCGCCTCACTCTTGCTGCAGGCAGGGAACACCCGCCCGGAGTGGCGCTCGGCCGACAGCGACGTCACAGCCCCTGGGGGCCACTTCGCGTGAGCAGGCAATCCACCGGCACGATGCCGATACAGGAGCACCAGAGCTTCGACGTCGGGGCGCTGGAGGGCTATCTCGGCAACCACGGATTCTCCGGGCCGCTCACCGTGCAGCAGTTCAAAGGCGGCCAGTCGAACCCGACCTATTTGATCAGCGGCGCGGGAAAACACCACGTGCTGCGCGCCAAGCCCGGTCCGGCGGCGAAGCTCCTTCCCTCGGCGCACGCGGTGGAGCGCGAGTTCCGCGTGATCACGGCGCTCGGACAAGCGGGCATTCCCGTGCCGCGCGCCTATTGCCTGTGCGAGGACGAGGGCGTCATCGGGCGCGCGTTCTACGTCATGGAGTACGTCGAGGGCCGCGTGCTGTGGGACCCGTCGCTTCCGGGCATGACGCCGCCCGAGCGCGCCGCGATCTACGCGGAGATGAACCGCGTGATCGCGGCGCTCCACCGGATCGATTACGCGGCTGCAGGCCTCGCGGATTTCGGAAAACCGGGCAACTATTTCGCGCGGCAGATCGGGCGCTGGAGCAGGCAGTACCGGGCTTCGGAGACCGAACCAATCGAGCCCATGGACAGACTGATCGCCTGGCTGCCGGAAAACATTCCGGCGGGCGACGAAACGACGGTGGTCCACGGCGATTACCGCATGGACAACCTGATTTTCCATCCGCACCAACCGAGAATTCTCGCCATCCTCGACTGGGAGCTTTCCACGCTCGGCCACCCGCTCGCGGATTTTTCGTATCACTGCATGAGCTGGCATATTCCACCGGGGGAGTTTCGCGGCATCGCGGGGCTAGCCCTTGCGACGCTCGGCATTCCGAGCGAGCCGCAATACATTGCCTCATACTGCGGGCGCACCGGCCGCGGGAAGATAGAGCATTGGGATTTCTATCTCTCCTACAACCTCTTCCGGATCGCCGCGATCCTGCAGGGCGTGATGAAGCGCGCACTGGAGGGCACTGCGGCGAGCGCCCAGGCGCTCGAGGCGGGCCGTCGCGCCCGCCCGCTCGCGGAGCTGGGCTGGCAATACGCCGAGAAGGCGATGCAGCACCCGTAGAACGAGGGCCGAATGGATTTTGCCTACTCCGACAAGGTGAAAGCGCTGCAGGGGAAGCTTGCGCGCTTCATGGACGAGCACGTCTATCCGAACGAGCGCCGCTTCAGCGACGAGATCGAAGCGAACCGCGCGGGGGGCAATCCCTGGGTGCCCACGAAACTCATCGAGGAGCTGAAGCCGAAGGCGCGCGCCGAAGGACTCTGGAACCTTTTCCTGCCGCGCTCGCCGCGGGCGCCCGAAGGACTCTCCAACCTCGAATACGCTCCGCTGTGCGAGATCATGGGGCGCGTGCACTGGGCGCCGGAAGTGTTCAACTGCTCGGCGCCCGATACCGGCAACATGGAGACGCTGGAGCGCTACGGCTCCGAGGAGCAGAAAAAGCAATGGCTCGATCCGCTGCTGCGCGGAGAGATCCGCTCGGCTTTCCTCATGACCGAGCCCGAAGTCGCTTCGTCGGACGCGGCCAACATTCAATGCCGCATCGAGCGGAACGGAAACGACTACGTCATCAAGGGGCGCAAGTGGTGGTCGTCGGGCGCGGGCGATCCGCGCTGCAAGCTCTTCATCGTGATGGGCAAGACCGATCCCGGCGCGGCGAAATACGCGCAGCAGTCGATGATCCTGGTGCCGCGCGAGGCGCCCGGCGTGAGAATCCTGCGCCCCTTGAGCCTGTTCGGCTACGACGACGCGCCCCACGGCCACATGGACATCGCTCTGGAGAACGTGCGCGTCCCGGCTTCCAATATCCTGCTAGGCGAAGGCCGCGGCTTCGAGATCGCGCAGGGGCGGCTCGGACCCGGGCGCATCCATCACTGCATGCGCCTGGTCGGCGTCGCCGAGCGCGCTCTCGAGCTCATGTGCAAGCGGAGCCTAGCGCGCGTCACCTTCGGCAAGCCCGTCGCCGAGCGCACGGTGACGCAGGAGCGCATCGCCGAGGCCCGCATCATGATCGAATCGGCGCGCCTCCTGGTGCTCAAAGCCGCGCACATGATGGACACCGTCGGGAACAAGGCCGCGCGAGCCGAGATCGCGATGATCAAGGTGCTCGCGCCCAACGTCGCGTGCAAGGTGCTCGACTGGGCCATCCAGGCGCACGGTGGCGGCGGCGTGTCCGAGGACTTCCCGCTCGCCTACATGTACGCGCACTCGCGCACGCTGCGCTTCGCCGACGGCCCGGACGAAGTGCACCGCAACGCGATCGCCAAGCTCGAGCTCTCGAAGCACATGACGGCGCCGAAGCGCTGAACCCAGTGCCACTCCCGGGCGCGCTCCGTCATCGCTTACGATCGGGAAGCGGCGGGACGGGGCGCGGCCTGCGGTCCGGGCCGGTGGCGACGTAGGTGAGCGTCGCCTCGGTCACCTTGACGGTCTCGACATCGGAAGGATTGCGCTGCGCATACACCTCGACGTTGACGGTGATCGAAGTGGTGCCGACGCGCACGATTTCACCGTAGAAGGAAAGCACGTCGCCGATGAACACGGCCTGCTTGAACTGGAACGAGTTGACCGCGACGGTGGCGACGCGGCCGCGCGCGTGGCGCGCGGCGAGCACGCCGCCCGCGGTGTCCACCTGCGACATGATCCAGCCGCCGAAAATGTCGCCGTGCTGGTTGGCGTCGGCCGGCAT
>WNFV01004729.1_pt1 | contig 40317 bp, 32 predicted proteins | sample 5400101 | NCBI WGS metagenome assembly WNFV01 (sample SAMN13153361, study PRJNA577476) | soil metagenome | isolation source: 115 cm soil or saprolite under grassland replicate 1 | place: USA:California | collected 2016-06-15 | reverse complement strand
GGAGCTCGGTATCGCTGCCTGACCATCAACAACACCGTTGTCGATCTCTCTTCGTAAACGCTTAGAGAATCCACTGGTCGGGGCTGAGCCCTCTGATGGCCTGGCTCGGCAAGAGATGAGCCACTCGACGGATGAGGACGAGGATTCGAGAGGTCGTGGAATCACTACATCGAACTCAGCTATTTGAACGCCGCCGAGATTCTTCTTTTACGTGTCGAAACGTGAAAGCCCGCTTGCGCGGATGGACCCGGTAGTCGGCAGGCGGCCACCTCAGCGACCGGTTAGCGCGCATCCAGGTTGTCCTGCGTGGATAGTGAAGGTCTTCGCAGCAAAGTAGCGACTCAGGGCGCGAGGGCCGAAGCAGTTTCCGCGAGCCAGCACGCTGGTTTGTTCGTCCGGCCAGTTGGGAGGGTAGCTTCACAGCGCGTTCGGGCCAAGGTGCCCGCCCGTCATGCTCTATTCGTGCAGGCGATGCGTCGGCTGGACATCATGGCTGTCAAGATACCAAGCAGCACCTACGATAACCCGAACAGCTGTCGGTTACTCGAATTGTGAATTAGGTGATCCCCCTCGGACTCGAACCGAGAACCCGGCTGATTATCAGTCGGTTGTTCTTTTGCTCCCCAGCTTAGCGTCGCGTCAACCGGCAACTCCGGAATCAGATCATCGGGTCCAAAGGTAACGGTTGATCCACCAGTAGCCGAGGATCTTTTTGACGTAGTCGTGGGTTTCGGCGAAGCTGACGTATTCGGCGAAGACGTCGGGGTCGTCGCGGCCGGGGAGACTCCAGTTGTCGACGTTGCCGTCGCCGGCGTTGTAGCTGGCCAGGGCTCGCGCTACTGCGCCGTTGCGTTTGAGGCGTTGACCGAAATACCAGGATCCGAACTGGACGTTTTGTTTGGCATGGAACAAGTCTTCCTGGCGGAAGTCTTTGACGCCTAGCGCCGAGGCGATCTCCAGACCGGTCTGGGGAATGATCTGGGTCAGGCCTTTGGCTTTGGCGACGGACTCCGCGTAGGCGTCGAAGTCGCTTTCCTGGTGCATCAGCGCCGTCATCAGCAGCGGATCCACGCCGCGCGCCTTGGCCATCGGGACGACCAGGTCAGGGTAGGCCAGGGGTGAGGCGGCTCTCGCGAGCGCCGGTGGCACGTCCAACACGCTGACCTGGCCTTCGGCGGTGGCGGCGTTCAACGCAGCGGTGCCGAGCTTCAGGGCCGCGTTGGGCAGGCCCATTTCGCCGAACCTCGCGCTCAGCCAGTACAGACGGTCCGGTTTGTCGAGATACGTGGTGAGGAAGATCTCGTGCTCCCAATTGGCCTCGCGGTACAGCCCATGCTGGACCAACGCCACGGCGCGCACATACGAGGGATCCTGACCGGCCGCTTTGGCCGCGGCGTCGAGGTCCAGGCCGTGCGTGGCAAACCACGCGGCGAGAGCGGCTTCGTCGGGTGGGGAGATCTGCGCCGGGTTGAAGTCGGAGGCCATGGGCGGCGGGTCCAAGGCGACCTGGGCGCGCAGGACGTAATAGTCGACGGGGCGGACGGCGGCGGCGGCGACATAGCGCTCGTGTGCCCCAGCGGGATCATCGAGCGACGTCAGAGCTTTGGCGGTCCAGTAGAGCGCCTGCGCACGGATGGGCGGTTCGGGGTTACGCTCGAGCAGCTCTGCCCAGGCCGCGATCGCGCCGTGCAGGTTGCCGCGCATGTAGCGCGCGAGACCGCGACGGAACTCGCCCGCGAGTCCAGCATCACGCGTGGCATACGTGGCAACGAGCCGGTCGTAGATGCGCTCGGCGCTGGCGTAGTCGCCCAGCTCTTCCTGGGCCTTGCCTGCTTCGAGGAGCGCCAGCGGCGCGAAGTCATCGCCAGGCACGTCATCGGCCAGCTGTAGGAGCTGGCGCGTGGAATCGCTGGCGGCGGAGGACAGTCCACGGTAATAGCGCGCATCGACTGCCCGGTCGCCATCGGGCAGGGCGGCCAGGTAGGCGTCGAAATCAGCGCGCGCGCCTCGGAAATTCCAGAAGTAGTAGCGAATCAGACCAGCCGCGAAGCGATCCTGGGCGCGCATCCCGCCGAGCTTCTCGAGCAGCTCGACGGCGTCCGGCGCTTTGCGCGAGCGCGGGAACTCCGTAATCGAGGTTCGCAGCGCATTGATCGCCTCGTCGGTCCGACCCAGCGCGCTGGCGCCCTCGGCCAGGTTGTACAGCTGTTCACCGAGGTAGCCACGCGTACCGGCCGCGGTCAGCAGTTGGCGGTAGGCGTCCATCGCGGCGTCGGTCTTGCCGAGCGCCACCTCGGCCTTGCCGAGCCGTTCGGCCAGCTCGATTTTCAGCAGCCTCGGCTGAGCGAGGTCGAGACCCTTGAGCCCGTCAGCGGCGGCTTGATCGGCCCGATTGGCCAGCAGCCACATGTCTTCGAGCTCCAGGCGTACCGCGGCGCTGACCAGTGGATTGCCGTCCGCGACGGCGCGCATCTCTGTAGCTGCGTCGTCCCAGCGCTCGAGGCCACGCAGCGCCTGACCCTTCGCCAGCCGTGCCGCGGACAGCAGGTCGGCGCGCTTGACAGATCCGACGAGCGTGTTGGAGAGGGTGAGGGCTTTGTCGAACTGACGGTCGCCGACGAGTGCCTGGGCGAGCAGGAGGCGAACTTCGGACTGCGGGTCGCCGCTGGTCTGCGCGGAGAGGGGGTCGAGGATGGTGATGGCGCGTGTGTAGTCGCCCGCGGCGAGCGCGGCCTGGCCATCGCGCACGGACGTGCGCTGGGCCTCGGGCAGGGTGCCGAGGCTGGAACTCGGCAGCGTCGGCAGCGACGTCGGCGTCGCGCGCGGCGTGGCGGTCGTGGGCGCGGCGGCGGGTTGGACGGGCGCGGCGACAGCCGTTGGTGCTGTGGCCTGGGCCGGCGGCGGCACTGTGGCCAGTGCGGGCGGGCTCGTCGGCGCGGACGTGGCGACACCGGCTGGGGCGCTGGTGGGCCCGGCTGGAGGTGCACTCGGTTGGCACGCGCTCACAGCAACAAGGGCAATGAGTGGCAAGACATGGAGCGCGCGACGCCAGAGGAGCACGTGGCCTCAAACCGGGTTTTAGTGCATCGCTGATAGCCTCGCAAACGGCATGACCGCGTTCGCCTTGACGCTCGTGCTGCTGTCGGCCGTGGCGCACGCCTCGTGGAACCTGATCGCCAAGCGCGCGGCGGGCGGGCCGGCCTTCAACTGGCTGTTCGATTGGCTTTCGGTTCTGGTGTGTTTGCCTCTCGCCATCGCCCAGGTCGTCGTCCAGCCATCGCCGATCGGGCCGGTCGAAGCGATCTTCGTCTTCGGCAGTGGCGTGCTGCACCTGGCCTACTTCCTGTTGCTCGGGCAGGGCTATCGAACGGGTGACCTGTCGCTGGTCTACCCGCTGGCGCGCGGACTCGGACCGATGCTCTCGACCGTCGCCGCGGTTCTGGTGCTCGGGGAGCGGCCAAGTGTGCTGGCATTGGTCGGCGCGGCGCTGATCGGCCTGGGCGTCTTCGTGCTGGCCGGCGACCCGCGCCGCCTGCGCGCCTCACAAGCGGGCGCCTCGGTCGTCTTCGCGCTGCTCACGGGCGTGGTCATCGCTGTCTACACGCTTTGGGACAAGCAAGCTGTGAGCGCGGTACACATGCCGCCCGTCCTGTACTTCTACCTGTTCACCGTGGTGCGCGCGGTGCTGCTCACGCCCATTGCCATGCAGCGCTGGCCGATCGTCAAAGAGGAGTGGCGATTGCATCGACGGCACGCGTTCGGCATCGCCGTGTTGAGTCCGACCTCGTACATCCTGGTGCTGTACGCGCTGGCGATCAGTCCGGTCAGCTACGTTGCGCCCGCGCGCGAGATCGGAATCCTGCTCGGGGCGATGATGGGCGCGCGCTGGCTCAGCGAAAGCGATGTGCCCCGGCGAATGGCGGGCGCGGTGGCGATGGTGCTCGGCGTCGTCGCCCTGGCGCTGGGCTAAGCAGCCAGCGCGACCGGGACGCGATCGGCCAGCCAGTCGACCAGGTCTGGTGCAGGAACGGGGCGGCTGAAGTGGTAAACCCTGGGCTTCGTCGCAACCGAGATCAGCCAGCAAGCCACTCGTAGCGGCTCACCAGGTCAGCGATCCCATCCGGATCATTCGGCACTTGCCACCGCTGGCCCGTGGGATGAGCAGCCACGTCCAGCATGGCCTTGCTCACGTCAATACCGATGAACACCGCCTGGGGGTAGTCATGCACTGCTCCCTGCGCGTGGCTTTCCGTCCCTCGCCCATTCTTGCGGATGCGGGCTCACACAATGGCCCTGGCAACTGTCCGGGCTCATTACGGGACGGGCGGAGCGACCAGGCTCTAGAACGGTCTCTGCGGACCGCGAGAAGATCGGTCTGCTCCACCCGTATCTCGCGCACAGTCAGCTTGCTGACTGCGGTTCAGATATACAAGAGAAGCAGACACAGGGCGCGGTTCCAGGTTCCTTGTCTGGAGAGAAACAGGCCAGGCCGCATACTAGCCACATGGAGACTTCGTGGCATGCGCGTTGCACCGCGACGCTCAGGTGGAGGGGGTCCCTCGTGCTGCCCGACCGTAGCCGCCTGCTTTCCTTAACACTGTTGGTCGCGCTGCTGGCCAGCGCCTGCTCATCGGGTGGCGCGCCGTCGCCCAGCGCGAACGCCACGCCGGGTCAGCCGGCGGCCCAGCCGACGTCAGGTCAAGCCGCGGCGCCAACCGCAGCGGCCAACCCGGCCGCCCAGCCGGCCAAGCCTGGCCAGCCAGCGCAGCCTACCCAGGCCGCGCAGCCGGCAGCAGCGGGCCAGCCCGCGACGCAGGGCGGCTCGTCACAGGCCGCTGGCGACCTCGGACCAGCCAACGATGCGCCTGTCGCGCCGATCGTCGCTCGCTCGCGTACGGCCGGCCGACCGATCACACTCGAGGTATGGCTGACCGACTGGGAACAGGGCACCCAGCGCCTGTTCAACGACGACCTTGTGCCCGCCTTCGAGGCCGCCAATCCCGACATCGCAGTCAACATCCAGTACCTGGATTGGCGCGTCTTTACCGAAAAGCTCATCGCCGCGCACGCGGGTGGCGTGCTGCCCGACATTTTCCAGGCTGGCGCCGAGTACGTCGCGCCGCTGGCGACCAAGGGCATGGCGCTCGAAGTCGACAAATACGTCAGCGCATGGGGCCAGAAGGACGACTTCTATGAGTCGGCCTGGGGCACGGTGAGCTACCAGGGCAAGACCTATGGCGTCCCCGTGCTCAGCGCACCGCAGACGCTGATGTACCGCAAGGACATGCTGTCCGAGGCGGGCGTGGGCTCAGCGCCAAGCACCTGGGACGACCTCGAGCAGGTCGCCGTCAAAGCGACGAAACGCGACGGCGACAAGTTCGTCATCAGCGGCTTCAACGCCAAACCGATTTGGCAGCAGTACGTGTGGTTTCTGTTCCAGAACGGTGGCGACGTCTTTACGCCTGAGGGCAAAGTGGTGGTCAACTCGCCCGAGGCGGTCGAAGCGCTGGACTACTTCAGTCGATTGTTCAATCAGGACAAAGTAGCCAGTAAAGCCACAATCGCGGCACCCACGGCCAACGTTGGCGCAATGGCGGCAAATCTGGTCGCGATGCAGCTCGGCAATCAGCTGACGGTGCGCGATTTTCGGCAGAACAACCCTTCTAAGTCTGGCGATTTAGTGGTTGCTGAGCCGGTTTCGAAGAAGTCGCAGGTAACGACGAACTGGACTGACTGGTTGGCTATTTCTCGGCAGTCGAAGAACGCTGACGCTGCGTGGAAGTTCGTTTCGTTCGTGGCTGATAAAGACAATTTGTTGAAGTACAACGAGACGATGTACTTCATTCCGCCGCGCAAGTCGTTGCGGACTGCTGGCTATATGGCCGATCCGCAGTTGCAGCAGTTCGTCACGATCATGGAGAAGTACGGGCGCGCGATCAACACCAATCCGGCTGCGCTCGAGGTCTACCAGACGATCATGAAGAACGCGGTGGACGACGCGGTGTATCAGAAGAAATTGAGTAAGCAGGCGCTCGACGATGCCTCGAAGCAGATTGAGCGCGCGATGCGGCGGTAGGCGTTTTGAGTTGCTTTGGTTCGGCGCCGCGGCGCCGTAGAGGTGCGGCGCGACAATTCGCTGGCGCGGGAGGGCGGTGAGGATTTGTGGCGGTAGCCACTCGGCCGGAGGTTGCGCCGGCGCCGGTTGGGGCCTTGGCGCCACGGCGCGGGCGGGCGCGGTCGAACTGGAGTACGGAGCGCCGCCAGGCTTTGGCGGGGTATCTGTTCGTGTCGCCGGCGATGCTGATCTTTTTTGTGTTCACGTTGTTGCCGGTGGCGTATGCATTTTTTTTGAGTTTTACTAACTATGATGTGTTTACGCGTCAAGACTGGGTTGGTGCGGCGAACTACACGGATATCATCGACGATGAGATATTCAGAACTGCGCTGAAGAATACCGCCTTCTATACCGTGTTCTCGATCCCACTGAGTATGGCATTTGGCCTTGGCTTTGCGCTGTTGCTCAATCAGAAGCTGCGCGGGTTGGGACTCTATCGAACGGTGTACTACGTGCCCGTGGTCACGTCGATGGTCGCGGTCGCGATGATCTGGATCCAGTTGTTCGATCCGCTGTACGGCGTGATCTCGACCGGCCTCGACGCCATCGGACTGAGAGGCATCGACTGGCTGGGCGATCCTAATCTGGCGATGCCGAGCATCATCGCGGTCAGCGTGTGGAAAGTGATCGGGTGGAACATGCTGATCTATCTGGCCGGGCTGCAGGGCATCCCCGAGCACCTCAAGGAGGCGGCCGCCATCGACGGCGCCAATCGCTGGCAGTCGTTCTCGAAGATCACGTTGCCGCTGCTGGCGCCGACGACGTTTTTCATCCTGGTCACTTCGCTCATTGGCGCCTTCCAGGTGTTCGACCAGGTGTACGTCATGACCGGCGGCGGGCCGGCCAACGCGACCATCACGGCCGTGCAGCAGATTTATAACGAGGCGTTCAAGCACACCCAGATGGGCTACGCGTCGGCCGAAAGTTTTGTGCTGTTCGGCATCATCCTGGTCTTTTCGCTGTTCAGCATGCGCACCATGCGCAGCGAGGCCGCCTACCAATGAGTCGGGTCGCGGCGCACGGCGTCTTGCTGCTCGGGGCAGCCGTGATGTTGTTGCCGTTCATATGGATGCTCAGCACCAGCCTCAAACCGCCTTATGAGCTGTTCACCGTGCCGCCGACCTGGATTCCAAGCGAGTTCCAGTGGGACACCTACGCCAAGGCGATGAGCGCGGGCAACTTCGGACGGTATGCGCTGAACAGCCTGTTCCTGGCTATGGCGAACATGGTGACCAACGTGCTGCTGTCGGCGCTGGCGGGCTACGCCTTCGCGCGGCTGCGCTTTCCCGGTAACAAACTGCTGTTCCTGCTGGTGCTGGCCACACTGATGGTGCCGTACCAGGTGACGATCATTCCGCTGTTCGTGATTATTCGCCACATGCCACTCTTCGGCGGCAACGACATCCTCGGCCAGGGCGGCATCGGCTGGATCAACTCGTACTGGGGTCTGATCGTGCCGGGCGCCGTCGGTGCATTCGGCATCTTCATGCTGCGCCAGTTCTTTCAGACACTGCCCGTAGAGCTCGAAGACGCAGCGCGCATTGACGGGGCGAGCGAGCTGCGCATCTTCTGGCAGATCATGCTGCCGCTGGCGATGCCAGCCATCGCCACGCTCGCGATCTTCAGCTTCCAGACCGGCTGGAACGCGTTCTTCTGGCCCCTGCTGATCACCACGACGGATGACATGCGTACGATTCAGCTCGGGCTGACGGTGTTCGTCCAGCAGTACTCGACGCAATGGGATCAGCTCATGGCGGCGACCGTCGTCGCCACGACGCCAGTGATTCTGGCGTTTGCCATAGGCCAGCGGCTGCTCGTGCGCGGGATCGCATTCACCGGCCTCAAGGGCTGATGCGCTATGTGGCGTTTCTGCGCGCCATCAATGTGGGCGGGCATCTGGTCAAGATGGCCGAGCTCAAGCGCGAATTCGAGGCGCTGGGGTTCAACAACGTCAGCACCTTCATCGCTAGCGGCAATGTGATCTTCGACTCCGACGAAGCAGCGTCAGAGCTCGAGCCGCGCATCGAACGCCATCTGCAGCAGTGGTTGGGCTACCCGGTGGGCACCTTTGTGCGGACCGACGCAGAAGTGTGCCGCATCGCCGCCTTCGATCCGTTTGCCAAACAGGGCCGAAGTTACGTGCTGATCCTGCGTTCGGCTCCGAACGCGGCCATGCGCACTCGGATGCTCGACCTGGCCACGCCAGACGATCTGGTCGCCGTACATGAGCGCGAGGTGTTCTACCGGCCGACAAGCCTGGCGGACTCGCCGCTCGGCGGTTTGCTGGGCAGGATCGTGGGTGCTGCGAGCACGATGCGCAACGTCAACACGCTGCGCCGTCTGGCAGCGAAGTTCGAGGCGCCGCCTCAGCCAGCCAGAGATTCGAGAAAGGCTTCGGGGTCGGTGGCCAGGCCGAGGCCATAGCGGGTGGTAAGTGCGCGGGCGAGGCGGCTGGCCAGGTCGCGCCGCGCGTCGCGATCCATGCTCGAGCGGCGGACCAGGAAGTCGCGCACGAGGGTAGCGTCCTCCCCGCGGAGCACAGGGCCGCGCGGCAGGTCCGAGGCGACCGGGTCGGGCGCTGCGAGCACGCCACGGGTGTCTTCGCGGACGACGATCGTGCCGGCGGCGAAGTCGCCCAGGCGCTTGGCGCGGGCATTGAACAGCATCGTCAGCACGCCGGCCGCGTAGCCGACCGGCAGGCCATCGACAAGCCGGACGAGGTTGCGAATGACGGCGTCGACGGGACGAACGGGATAGCCGTTTTCGCGCAGCACGCGGATGCCGGTGATGCGTTTGCCGGGCGTTTGGCCGCTCCACAGGATCTCGAACACGATGTAGTAGCCGAGGGTAACCGCGAAGAATGCGAGCACGAACAGGGCGGCCAGGACGGCGTTGAGCAGGTTGGCGCCCTTGTTGGCTAAGGCACCGAGGACGATCCCCATGCCGCCGAGGGCGAGGCCGACCACGGCCAGCACCGCGCCCTGGATCACTGCGTCGATGAGCGCTGCCGCGCAGCGTGAGCCAATTCCGGCAATGTCATACTGCAAGCTGACCCGCTCCGGCGTCAGCACGCGATAGTCGCTCAATGCCATCCCTCAGTCACTTTACTGCTGGCCGTCGGGGGACCTGGGCCGAGCTCGAGGCGCTACTGGCGCGCAGCGACGGCAATGGTTTGCGATCGTTTGAGGCCTCGGAGATTGAGGCGCTCGGACGCGCCTATCGCCAGGTAGTCTCGGACCTGGCCATCGCGCAGCGCGATTTCCCCGACGACCAACTCACCGCATGGTTGAACGGGCTCGCGGCTCGAGCGCACTTGCGGCTCTATCGGTCGCCGCCGCCGTCGTGGCGACGCCTTGGCGCGTTCTTCTGGGTCGACTTTGCGCGACGCTTCCGCGCCGCTGGACCGTACCTGCTCGTGTCTGCTTTGTTGCTGTTCGGGCCGGCGCTGTTTGCGTACCTCGGGGCGTTGATCGATCCGACGTTGCGCGAGGCGCTCGTTCCTGCGCAGCTACGCAGCGTGATGGCCAGCGGTCGGACGTGGACTGAAATAGAGCCGGCCATTCGTCCGGCGATGGCCACGCTCATTTTCACCAACAACATCCGTGTGGCGTTCGTTGCCTTCGCGGGTGGCGTACTGTGCGGTGTCGGCACGGTGTACGTGCTTATCTCGAACGGGCTTTTGTTGGGCGGGGTGCTTGGCGCAGCCCAGTACTACGGCATGGCTGCCTTGTTGTGGGGGTTTGTGTCGCCGCACGGGTACCTCGAGCTTGCGTGCATCGTCATTTCGGGGGCAGCTGGATTGATGCTGGGTGATGCGCTGGTGCGACCGGGCGTGTGGCGGCGGCGCGATGCGCTTGCCTTCGCGGCGCGACGGGCTGTGGAGCTTGTTGGCGGTGCGGCACCGGTGCTGATCGTGGCTGGCTTGATCGAGGGATTTGTCTCGCCTTCCGACGAAGTGCCGTGGCTGGTTCGGGTTGCGCTTGGGCCGGTGCTGGGGCTCGGGTTGTTTGTTCTGTTGTTTCGAGTCGGGCGCAGAACCGGCACGCAACCAGGGGTTTACGCCTGGTTGATCTGAGGCGGATATGCTGGGGCATCTGCCTCTCCAGGGGGATCGTCGATGGAGAGAAGGGAGTTGCACGTGGAGCAGCCGCCTCGTGGTGGATCGGGTGCCTTGAGCCAACTGGACGTGTATGCCGAACGGCTGCGAGTGCAGGTGCCGCCAGCGCCTGAGAACATCCTCGACGGCTATGTCAAATACGCGCCCTGGGTGGCGATGATTTTCGGCGCCTTCGCCGCGCTTGCTCTGCTGGCGCTGCTTGGTACTTCGGTGTTGGTCAGCCCATTCATCTACATGTTCAGTGGCTATCGCTTTGGCGCTTCTCTGCTCGAGCAGCTTCTGTTTTCCTTGTTACTGACGGTGTTGAACATTATTGGTGGCTACGGGATGATGCAGAAGCGCATGACCGGCTGGTGGCTGGTCGCGGGCGGCCTCGTCGTGTACGTGCTGCAGGACTTGCTGACGGGGGCGATCTTGAGCCTGCTGGTGACGCTGCTCGTGGCGTACATCCACATTCAGGTGAAGCCGCGCTACACGTAGGGCGGCTTAGATGCGCGCGCGGTGTTTCAGCGTCAGGTACGTGTCGATCAGCTTGGGGCTGAGGGTGTCGGCATCGGTGTCTACCGTCAGGACGCTGTGGGCATTCAGGTTCGCTGTGACGGCAGCGCGGTCGTCGAGTAGCTGCTGGGCGACCATTTTTTCGTACAGGCTGGCGGCGTCGCGGACGGCGGCTTGGGCCGGGCGGCGGACGTTTGGATCGCCGAGCGTCACACACACGACCAGGTGCTGGCGCGCGGCGTGGACCAGGTGTGCGGCGAGTGCGGTGGACGATTCGCGGTCAGCCAGGTCCGTGAACAGCACGACCAACGAACGGCGCAGGTTGCGCGTAGCCAGGAAATGGAAGGCTCTGCCGTGGTCGGGTTCGACTGGCTCGGCTTGCAACGCATACAGGGCGGCGACTGTCGAGAGAAGGGCGCGGCGGCCGCGCTGGGGCGGGACGAACGTGCGCACCTCGTCGGCGTACGCCAGCAGCGCCACGCGATCGCCGCGCATGCTGGCGACGTAGGCCAATACCAGGGCGGAGTTCAGGGCGTAGTCGAGTTTGGTGAGCCCAGGTGAACCGGAGGCATCGGCAGCAAGCGGCGGCTCGGCCAGGGCGGCCATGGTGCGTCCGGCGTCGAGCAGGATGACGAGGTTCTGACTCCGCTCGGCCTCGAACTCGTTGACCATGGGCTGACCGCGGCGGGCGGTCGCCTTCCAGTTGATGCGACGGAACTCGTCGTCGGGCACGTACTCGCGCACCCGCTCGAACTCACTGCTGGCGCCAGGCAGGCGCACGCGCTGGGCGCCCGCCTGGCGCTCGAGGCCACGTTTGACGAGTAGCTCGTAGCGGCGCAGGTCGCGCAGGCCTGGATAGACCCGTACGTCTTGCGCCGTTTCGCGCACGCGCCGGGTGCGGCGGACCAGACCTAGCGGGCCATCGACGCGGATGTGCAGGTCGTCGAAGCTTGCATTGCCGCGTTGGCGGGGGCGAACGTGGTACGCCACGGTGGCCGCTTCGCCAGGCGCCAAGCGCGTTGTGAACAGCGCCAGCGTTGGGTCGAGATCGAAGTCGGACGGGGGGACGTCGCGGACAGTGATGTGTTGGTTGCGGGCGGTGGTGTTGAGGATGTCCACGCGGATGGGGTTCCAGGCGCCGAGGGAAAGTTTGTCCGAGGGCAGCACGCGGGCGATGGTGACGCGGCGGCCATCGCGGGCCAGGAACCAGTCCACCGCGGCGGCGAGCAGGGCGAGGACGATGACGAGGAGGGCGGCTGCCAGGAGGATGCCGCCGAATGCGCCTAGCGGCGCGGCAAGCATGAGGAGGATGTACAGACGGCGCGTTGGCAAGATCAACGCGGAACCGGGACGCTGGTCAAAATGCGCTGGACGACGTCGTCCGGCCGCAGGCCGTCCAGCTCAGCCTCGGGTTTGAGCACGATTCGATGCCGCAGGACTGCTGGTGCTACGCGCTTCACGTCGTCGGGCGTGACATACTCGCGGCCGCCAAACGCGGCAAGCGCTTTGCTGCCGTGCAGCAGCCCGAGCGCGCCACGCACGCTTGCGCCGTACTGAACCTCCGGGGTCGACCGAGTCGCGCGCCCGATGGCGACCAGGTACTCAGACACCGTGCGGTCGACCTGGACCGCATGCACGTGCGCGCGCACGCCGAGGACCGCCTCGGGATCGACAAAAGCTTCCAGGCCCGCGGCGGCGAGATCGGTCACCTGCAGACCGGCGTGATGGCGCACCACGATCTCGCGCTCGGCCTCGGCCGCGCCGTGCTCGACCAGCACTTTGAACAAGAAACGGTCGAGCTGCGCCTCGGGCAACGGATAAGTGCCTTCGAACTCGACCGGATTCTGCGTCGCCACGACCAGGAACAACGCTGGCAGCGGCATGCGCTGGCCCTCGACGGTGACCTGGTGCTCCTCCATGGCTTCGAGCAGCGCGGACTGCGTCTTGGCAGGGGCGCGATTGACTTCGTCGGCAACAACCACGTTGGCGAAGATCGGACCCGGTCGAAAACTAAACGACGCGCTCGCGGCGTGAAAGACGTTCGTGCCCAGGATGTCCGACGGCATCAGATCGGGCGTGAACTGAATGCGTTGGAAGCCACGGACCCCACCGTCGGTGCGCAAGAGGGCCGCGAGGCAGCGCGCCATGAGCGTCTTGGCCGTGCCGGGGACACCCTCGACGAGCACGTTGCCGCCGAGCACCAGTGCCGCGAGCAAGTAGCTAAATGGCTCGTCGACGTCGACCAGAACGCGCTTGACGCGTTCGAGCGCCGCGTCGTGAAACACTTGCGGCGTCACCGGGCGTTGACGGCCCGATCTGCCGCCGCGACGGCAGCAATCAGCTCAGCTTCCGAGCGCGCGTTGTGGACCTCAGTGACGGATTGTTCGAGGAGCGCCGCGCGCACGGGCGCCACCGCGGAACGCGCGGCCACGCGCTGATAGTGACGCGCGAACGCGGCACGCACGGTGTCGAGCTGCCCGGCACGGCGGTACAGACTGGCCAGCATCTGCACATGTTCGTACATCGTGCGCCGCATTTGGGTTGCGCCGCGCTCCGCGAGGGGCGGACCAAGGCGGCGATAGGCCAACAGCAGGAACAGGAACGTCAGGATCGCGACGTATACGACGGCGCGGCCAGGGGCGGTGTCGAATAACAGTCCGTCGACCGTCGCCGGCTGAGACTCGGTTGGCGGCGTGTAACCGTGATGAACCTCGTCGAAGGCGATGGTCGACGCGTCCGTCAAAACCGTGCGGTAGACAAATGCTGCCACGGCAGGGTCGTTCAGGGCGGTGTTGGTGAGCGGCTGCGGCGTGGCGAATACGACCAGCGATCCCGCCTGGTACGGCTGGCGCACCGCGAGGACGTCGCCTGACGGCGTGGTGAGGAGTGGCATGCCCGTAGTGCGGAGGCGGAAGCGGCTCCCGATGGGCAGTGTTGTGCCCTGCTCATCCGTGGCCAGCGAGGTGATCTGGGTCGGCTCAAACGGCACCTGAAGCTCGCGGGCGTAGAACTGGAGTGGCAGCGAGTCACCGGCCAGCACCAGGGTGCCGCCGTTACGTGCGACGGCTTCGAACTCGCGGCGGGTGGCGGGTGAGATTGGCTGCTCGGGTTGCAGCACGATCAAGGTACGCGGCACGTTTTCGGCGGGCAGTGTCGGCTGGCGCAGGCGCGAGGGCGAGGCGCCGATGGACTCGGCCCACAAGTAGAGCGCGATGACGCCATCGGTCTGATACGAGTAGCTGCTGCCGAAAGGCAGGCGCGTACTGTCGCGCGCGAGCTGGAGCCAGCTGGCGAGCAAGGCGCCAACGCACAGTGTCAGCAAAATGAGGCTCGAACGGAGATGTCTCACGACAGCGCTCGGGCGTGCACTACTAGCTGGCTCAGGTCGGCATACGCTTCGGGCGTGATCGGGTAGCGCCCGTACCGCAGTCGATCGTAACGCTGGACCAGCTCGGCGAACGTCGAGCCAAGCTCAGGGTGCGCGCGGGCCAGCTGCATGGCGTGCTCGCGGTTGGTCAGCCCACTTTGCACGTGGAGCAGAGCATGCTCGTCCAGGGCGTACAGGGCAGACAGATACGCGGCACGGACCGCGCCGGGCCAGTCACCACGCGCCGCGAGCTCCTGTGCCGACGCCCACAGCCGATCGGAACGCTGACGCCGTTCTGCGCGCGTCTCCGCTGCCAGCCGCGATTCGGCGAGCACGGCCAGACGGATGGAGCGCACGAGATACAGCGCCACCACGACCACGAGGACGCACCCGACGGCCAGCACGGCGAGGCCGAACCAGCCTTCACGGCCGGTGGCCGCGTCGCCGATGCTCTGGGCGAGTCTGACCCACACTGAATAGAGCCACTCGTCAATGGTCGCGCGGACCTTGTCCCACCAGCTGCGCGAGAGCTCGCGCTGGAACTCGGGGCGGGCAAGAATGCTGCGCAGTCGCTCGAGGGCGTCAGCTTCCGACATCGGGTACCGCGAACGACATCTCGAGTGAGTCGATGCGCTCGCCCAGGTCGGTGCCGTCGCGGCGATTGCGCAGGTCGACGAACAGCAGCAGGTATGTGATCGTGGCGATGCCTGAGAACAGCACCTGGCACAAGCTGCTGACGGTGCTGTTGATGACCTGGAGCGCCTCCTGGTACGCGGTATTGCCCGGCCGGGCGAACACTCCGAACAGAATGTCGACGATCGTCACTGGCACTGAGACGAGCACCAGCACGATGACCGAGACCAGCGACAACACCGAAAACACCCGAAACCACTCGTGCTCGGTCAACCGGTGGCTGCGCCGTAAACTGCCGATCGGACCCTCCTGCTCGATCACCAGCGCCGGCAGCCAGAGCGCCCAGCGCAGGCTGTAGTAGGTCACCAGGCCGAACGGCGCCGTCAAAATGATCAGCCATTTGAGCCACGGTCGACGCCCCGCGCGCTGGCGCCACCAGTAGATGAGCCCGACGACGGCGATCAGGGTGCCGATAGTGCCCAGCCCAGTGATGACGAACAGCACGCCTGAGGCGATGGTCAGACCCAGTGCAATCAGCACGTACACGACAGTGGCGCCAAGCAGCGCGGGAAAGCGCTTGAGCGCGTGCACGTAGATGCCGACGACAGAGGGCCGGCGGCCGTGGATGAACGCATTAGCGGCCGCGGTCGAGGCAGCGGTCCACAACACCGTGAACAGGCCTGACAACAACCCGAGACCCATCACCATCGCCAGGGCAGCGATTGGAAACGAGGCATCGGTGTCGAGCGAGCCGAGCAGGACCCGCTGCTGGAAGCCGCCGGTGTAGAGGATCAGTCGTAGAGCAGCGCGCCCACCGACAGCAGGCGTCGATAGCGCGGCTGGAGACTGCTGGCCGGTGCATCCTTGTTGCCTTGCGGCTGCCAGCGCGCCATAGTCCGAGCAGGGCCTATGTCGGAGCGTAACAGGTTGGTGCGCGGGCTTCTCGCGTCCCTCACGGTCATCGGCCTGCTGGGCGTGGCGGCGTGCAACGCTGCTCCAGCTCTGCCGATTGAGCCCACGGCGATGCCAACAGCCACGCTGCCAGCCTCGACGCTGGCCGCAGCAACTGCGACGATGCTGCCGCCAGCGACCGTCACGCCAGTCAACCCGATCCCGGTGGCGACAGCGCAGAATGTGGTCCCAACACCCGTGCCGACGCCGTACGCGACACAGCTGGCGCGCCAGATCCTGGCGAGCATGAGCCTCGAACAGCGTGTCGGGCAGGTCTTCATGCTCGGCTTCGAGGGCACGACCCTGAACGGCGCCAACCGCGCGCTTATTCACGACCTGCACCTGGGCGGCGTGACCCTGTTCGCGCGCAACATCGATAACGCGCAGCAGCTCGCCAAACTGGACGCCGACCTGCAAACGATGGCCGACCCGGTACCGCTGTTCGTGTCCGTCGATCAGGAAGGCGGTCTCATCGCACGCGTCACCGATGGCGCCACGGTGTTCCCGGGCAACATGGCGGTTGGCGCAACTGGCGACCTCGGCCTGGCGCGCAAGGTAGCCGAGGCCTCGGCCGATGAGCTCCTGGCCATGGGCGTGAACATGGACCTGGGGCCAGTCGTCGACGTCAACACCAACCCGTTGAACCCGGTCATTGGCGTGCGCTCGTTCGGCTCTGACGTCGACGAAGTCGCGCACATGGGCTCGGAGACCGTGCTCGGCATTCAGGCGCGCGGCGTGAGCGCCGTCGGCAAACACTTCCCTGGCCATGGCGACACCGCCGTCGACTCGCATCGTGACCTGCCGGTGGTGCCGCACTCGCGCGAACGGCTCGAATCGACAGAGCTGCGTCCATTCCAGGCGGCAATGCAAGCGGGCGTCGACGGCATCATGACCGCGCACCTGTACCTGCCGGCGATCGAGCCGCGGCCGAACCTGCCGGCGACGCTGTCGCCCACGGTGCTCACGGGCCTGCTGCGCGAGCAGCTCGGCTTCCAGGGCTTGATCCTGACGGACGCGCTCGATATGGACGCCATCAAGAAGGACCGCACGGCCGCCGAGGCCGCGGTTCAGGCATTCGAGGCGGGCGCTGACCTGCTGCTTGTGGCCGGCATCACGGCAGAAGATCGCGCGGTGCTAGGCGATGGTCCGCCCGCTCTTCTGGCTGCAGTGCGGTCCGGGCGGGTCTCGGAGGCGAGATTGGACGAATCGGTCCTGCGCGTGCTCGAGGCGAAGCTGCGGCGCGGCATCATTCCGGGACTGGCCTCGATGCCATCGGTCTCGACCGCCATGTTGAACAGCCTCGAGCATCGGGCGTTGGCGCTCGAGGTGGCACGCAAGGCGATCACGCTGCAGCGCGACGATCCGCATCTGCTGCCGCTGACGGCTTCGAAGAAGGTGCTGGTGGTGGTGCCCGACGCGCCGACGCGCAGCCTGGCCGAAGATGACGAGCTGGCCAGCAGCCTTGTCGACGCCGTCCGTCAGTTCGCGCCGGGTGCGTTCGGTGCTTCACCACGCACGGCCGTCGATGCTGCTCGCAGTGCCGACGTCGTGGTGTTGGCCACGTACGACCTGGCCCAACGGCCACAAGACCAGACGCTTGCACAAGCCCTGCAGGCGACCGGTAAACCAGTGGTGGCGGTCAGCTTGCGTGGCCCGTACGATGCGGCGGCGGCGCCGTCGATTGGCACATTCCTGGCGGCTTATGGCGACCGGCCGGTCCATTTGCAGGCAATAGCCGAGGCGCTGTTCGGCAAGTTGAGCCCATCGGGCCGGGCGCCCTAGACGACGCGCAAGCGACGCGCGGGGCGCGCTGTGCTGGTCGCGACCTGGGCGACGAGCGCTCGGTAGTTCTGGCCGGGCACGATTTTGCCCATGACCACACTGCGCAACGCGCCGGTACAGCTCGGGACCGTGTTCGGCCGGCCGAACAGCGCTTCGTGGCCCATCAGTGCAAAGTACACCGCCTCGCGGCCCAAGGATGGCAGACCAAAGTCCTCGTGCAGGCGGATCTGGGCCGGATCGAGCAGCCCGCTCAACAGTCGCATCAGATACGGATTGCGTGAGCCGCCACCGCCGACTACGACTTCGTCAGGACGGCCGGGCAGGAAACGTCGGTACTGGTCGGCGATCGAATGCGCCGTGAAGGCCGTCAGCGTCGCGACCAGGTCGGCCACGCTGTGGCCGCTGGCCCGGGCGCGGTCGATGTACGGCTCGGCGAATTGGGCGCCGAACAGCTCGCGACCGGTGCTCTTCGGTGGCTGCACCCTGAAGTACGGGTTGGCCAGAAGGTCGGCCAACAGTTCGTCGTCGACGCGCCCGGCGCTGGCCAGCGCGCCGTCGACGTCGAGACGCGCCGCGCCGCCGGTCAGCCGCCACACGGCGTGATCGATCAGGGCATTGCCGGGGCCAGTGTCGAAGGCCAGCATGGCTCCGAATTGGCCGCCTGGCGGCACCCAGGTGACGTTGCCGATGCCGCCGATGTTCTGCACGGCGCGGCTCAGGCGCTCGTCGCCGAAGAGCAGTCCATCGCCCCAGCTGGCAAGCGGGGCACCCTGACCGCCGGCGGCAATGTCGCGCGGTCGGAAATCGGCGACGGTGGTGACGCCGGTTCGTTCGGCGATCACCGACGGCTCGCCTAGCTGGAGGGTGGAGCGGGTGTGACCAGGTGCAACTTGATGCCAGACGGTCTGGCCGTGCGAGGCGATGATGTCGGCCGATACGCCTGCTGTACGTAACGCTGTTTGAGCCGCGGCAGCGAAGGCCTCGCCCAACAGGACATTGACCTCGGTGGTCTCGTCGATACGGCTCTGCGCGGGGTCGAACAGGCTGTGAATGCGGCTGCGTAAGTCCTCGGCAATCGGCGACTCCGTATACGTGAGCAGGTGCACGATGAGTGAGTCGTCGTCAAGCTGCACGTCGATGACCGCCGCGTCGATGCCGTCAACGGACGTGCCGGACATCAGTCCGACCACGATCATGTGCTGCTGACTCGGCGGAACAGCGCCAGCGCGCGACCTGCCAGGCTGTACGTGCTGCCGACACGGCACACCACACCCGAGGGCGCAGGCGGTGACGGTCCTTCAGTGTCCATGAGCAGCTCCCAGGCACAGTCGCCGGCGCCGCCCGCCTCGGGCAGCGTGAACACCAGCTCTTCATGGAATGCATTGAGCAGCACCAGCAGCGTCTCGTCGGAGATGCGGCCGCCTTCGGCTTCGCGTTCGTCGATCGCTTCGCCGGCCAGCCGCATGGCGAGCGAGCGCGCCTCCGGATCGGCCCAATCTTCGTCGACGACCTCGGTGCCATCCAGCTTGAACCAGGTCAGGTCCTTGATGTCCGCGCCAGTGGCGAAAATGCCTTCGAAGAAGCGTCTGCGCCGCAGCAGGGGATGCGCGGCGCGGAAGGCGATCATGCCCCGCGTGAAGTCGAACAGGCTGCGCTGTTGCTCGTTGAGCTCCCAGTCGAACCAGCTGATCTCGCTGTCCTGACAGTACGCGTTGTTGTTGCCGTGCTGGGTACGCGCGAACTCATCCCCGCCAAGCAGCATGGGCACACCCTGTGACAGGAACAACGTGGCCAGAAAGGTGCGCATGCGTCGAGCTCGGAGCTGCTCGATACTTGAATCTTCGGTCGGCCCCTCGACGCCGCTGTTCCACGAGTTGTTGTCGTTGCCGCCATCCTGGTTGCGTTCGCCGTTCGCCTCGTTGTGTTTGTCGTTGTACGAGACGAGATCGCGCAGCGTGAAGCCGTCGTGGGCGGTGACGAAGTTGATGCTGCCGGCTGGCCCGCGGCCGCTCAGGCGATAGAGGTCGCTGCTGCCGCTCAAGCGATACGCCAACTCGGCAATCTGGCCCGCATCACCTTTCCAGAATTTGCGTACGTTGTCGCGGTACTTGCCGTTCCACTCGCTCCACAAGACGGGCAGATTGCCTACCTGGTAACCGAAGTCGCCGATGTCCCAGGGTTCGGCGATCAGCTTGACGCGCGAGAGCACCGGGTCCTGGTGGACGACGTCGAAGAAGGCCGCACCCTGATCGTAGGCAATCGGTTCACGGCCGAGGGTGATCGCCAGGTCGAAGCGGAATCCGTCGACGTGGCAGTCCTGGACCCAATAGCGCAGGCTGTCGGCGATCAGTTTGAGCGTCTGGGCGTGCGAGACGTTGATGGAGTTACCGGTTCCGTCGAAGTCGTGGTAGAAGCGCAGGTTTTCGGGAACCAGGCTGTAGTACGTGCTGTTGCTGATGCCCCTGAAGCTCAGGGTCGGGCCCAGGTGGTTGCCTTCGGCAGTGTGGTTGTAGACCACGTCCAGAAAGACCTCGAACCCGGCGCCGTGCAGCGCTTTGACCATCTGCTTGAATTCGGTCACCTGCTGACCGCGGTCGCCGCTGGCATACCGGGCCGCCGGAGCGAAGTAGCCGATCGAGTTGTAGCCCCAGTAATTGCGCAGCTCCCGATCGAGCAGGAACTTGTCGTCGATGAACTGATGGACAGGCAAGAGCTCGATGGCGGTAACGCCGAGGCTGCGCAGGTGTTCGAGAATAGGTGCGCTGGCCAGGCCGAGATACGTGCCGCGCACGTGTTCGGGCACCTCAGGGTGGCGCATGCTGATGCCCTTGACGTGCGTTTCGTACACGACCGTCTCGGGCCACGGCACATGCGGCGGCCGATCGTCGCCCCAATCGAACTCGTCGTCGACGACGACGGACTTGGGCATGCCGCGCGCTGAGTTGTGCACGTCTCGAGTCATGTCCTCGGTGCGACTGCCCAGCCTGTAGGCAAAGACCGGCGCGCTCCAGTCCACTTCGCCGCTCAGCGCGCGTGCGTACGGATCAATTAGCAGCTTGTTCGGGTTGAAGCGCTGGCCTTCGCGCGGCGCGTAGCGACCGTGCACACGATAACCATAGAGCTGCCCTGGATCCACGCCCTGAACGTAGCCGTGCCAGACATTGCGTGTTTGTTCGGGCAGTGCAATGCGCGCTGTTTCCTTGCCGTAGGTCTCGTCGAACAGGCACAGCTCGACGCGCGTGGCGTTCTGCGAAAAGAGCGCGAAATTCGTCCCCTGGCCATCCCAGGTCGCGCCCAGCGGATCGGGGCGACCGGGCCAGACCGTGGGAGGCATCGTTTACGAGGGTAGCCGATGCAATCCGCCGGTTAGGCGCCCTGTTGGGCCCGTACGCTAGCTACCACCCGTCACATCTGCCATGTTCCCATTGGACACATTGTGGTGTAGACCGGCTGGGCTACTGAAGCGCGGCCAGCGGGATAGGCAGCCAGTCGGGGCGGTTGTTGAGCTCGTAGAGCACCTCGTAGGCGGCCTTTTCGAGCTCCAACGCGTCCAGCGCACGCGGCACGTCGTCCGGCAACAGCCTGGGCTTCCCCTGACGAACCGTCTGCAGATAGGAGTCCAGGAAGGCGGACCGGGCGGCCTGGTGCCACGCCGCGGCGCGGGCAGCCCGTGCCGGGTCGCCTGGTGAACCGGAGCGCATGGCGGCGTGGCGCGCATAGTCGAACGAACGCAGCATGCCGGCCACGTCGCGCAATGGCGTGCGCTTGTCGCGCCGCACAACGAGTGGCTTGGACGGCTCACCTTCGAAGTCGATGATCACGAACTCGCCGTCCGGCCTCTCGAGCACCTGACCGAGGTGATAGTCGCCGTGGTGGCGCGTTTTGAGCGCGCCGTCGAGCGCGGCCACACCGTCCGCGCGCTGCAGCAGCACGCTGCGATCGACCTCGATACCTCGCGCGTGCAGGCCGCGCATGGCCTGTTCGAGTTCGCCATGAATGGCGTCGCGCCAGGTCGCGATGTCGTCGGGACCAATGGTTTCGGTGTCGAAGTCGGGCCCGCCGCCGGGCTGGGTTAGAGCAATGTGCAGCGCAGCGGTCGTGGCACCCAGGCGCGCCAAAGCGGCGATGCTGTCGGTGGGGTCGGCACCATCCAGGACTGCGGCGAGGCGGTTGAGCGTTGTCCGCCAGGCGTCGCCGCGGTTGGGTTGGAAGGCCTGCAGCAGGGCCAGGGAAGCTGTCGCGCCGGTGGGCGAATCGTAGTCGAGTGAGCCGAGCACCGCGGGCGTGCCATGGAAGTCGGTGTGCTCGGTCAGGAACCAGCCGATTTCGACCTCCGGGTTCGGACCGAACTGGACTCTGCGGAACAGCTTCAGGATGAGCGCTTCGCCAAAGAGCAACGAGGTGTTGCTCTGTTCACCGCGAAGGATGCGGATCGGTTCGGTCTGCCCGACGATGCTGGCATGTGTCGACGCGAAGACCAATCTGCCGCCCCGTTCGGTGGGTACTTCAGCACCGGCGAAGCGTTGCAGGAGCGCACGGCCAACCGTCGGATCGTCGAAGCGCTCGGCCAGCACGTACGTCTCGGGTGGACCGTGCTCGTAGCGCACCTCAACCAGGCACAACGACGCGCCCGCGACCCAGCACGCGCGATCGACGATGCTCGTGCTGCCGATGGCGCGGCTTTTCCCGCCGAACCAGCGCGCCTGGCGCAGTTCGTCGATCACGCGGCTCAGCGCGGGATTTCGACGCGGAACAGGTGCGCCGGCTGGACGTGTGGATCGAGTCGGACCCAGTTGTAGTTGCCGCGCCAGGTAAAACGCTGATCCGTTAGCAGGTCGTGCACGACGTACGGCTGATCGCCGCTGATGCCCCATTCGTGAGCAGGCACGTCGAGCCAGGCTGACTGCGGCCAGAACGGATCGAGGTTGACCACGCCGAGAACGATATTGCGGTTGTCTGGCGTGGCCTTACTGTAGGCCAGGATCTGCTCGTTGTCGGCGCCGTGGAAGTGCAGATTGTCGTACAGGTGCAGCGCCGGGTTGTCACGCCGGACCTGATTGATACGTTTCACATCGTCGACGATGTTGCCTGGTCGCCCCCAGTCCCAGACCTTGTGCTGGTACATCTCCGAGTCGACGTAGTACTCGGAGTCCGCGCCACGCGGGCGACTCTCGCACAACTCGAAGCCGCTGTAGATGCCGTAGATCGACGACAGCGTGGCCGCCAGTACGAGCCGCATGCGAAACGCGGGTCGTCCGCCCACTTGTAGGATGCGCGGCAGGATGTCGGGCGTATTCGCGAAGAAGTTGGCCCGGTAATACTCACGCATGTCGGTCTGTGTGAGCTCGGTCAGATATTCGACGATCTCCCAGCGCTCATTGCGCCACGTGAAGTACGTGTAGCTCTGTGTAAAGCCCAGCTTCGCCAGAGCCTTCATCATTTTTGGTCGGGTGAAGGCTTCAGCCAGGAAGATCGCATCGGGGAAGCTCGACTGAACGTCGCGAATCATCCAATCCCAGAACGTCAGCGGCTTGGTGTGTGGATTGTCGACGCGGAAGATGCGCACGCCGCGTTCGGCCCACAACATGACGACATCTCGCCACGCCGACCACAGGTTCTTCCAATCGGATGATCTGAAATTGAGCGGGTAAATATCCTCGTACTTCTTGGGTGGATTCTCGGCGTACTTAATGGTGCCGTCGGGCCGATGGTAGAACCACTCAGGGTGCTCTTTGACCCAGGGATGGTCGGGCGAGACCTGGATCGCAAAGTCGATCGCCAGCTCCATGCCGTGTCGTTTGGCCAAGTCCTGGAAGTGCAGGAAGTCAGCGAGCGTGCCCAGTTCGGGCGCGATCGCTTCGTGGCCGCCGGCTTCGCTGCCAATGGCGTATGGACTGCCGGGATCATTTGGTCCAGCGACCAGGGTATTGTTGGGACCCTTGCGCTTGGTGTGGCCAATCGGGTGGATGGGCGTCATGTACAGGACGTTGAAGCCCATGTCGGCGATCGCCGGAATCCGCGCCTCGGCTTCACGGAAGGTCGCGCTGCGCGTCGGGTCGGTGCCTTGCGAGCGCGGAAAGATCTCGTACCAGGCCGCGAAGCGCGCTTCGATGCGGTCGACGCTGAAGTCCCGCCAGCGCTGCGCGTAGGCTTCTAGGCGCGCCTTGACGTTCGGGTCCGTCACACGCTCGGCGGCTTGTTCGACCAACCGCAGGCCCTCGAGCAACTCGGACGTCACGTCCTGAGCCGCGGACACGCGCTTGACCAGGTCGGCGCGCCATGAGCCGTATACGTCGGTGAAGGCGAGGACCGTGTAGCCGTAGCGCGTGTTCCGATCGACGGTGAACTCGCCGCGCCAGCGATCGTTGACGGTTGGCACCATGGGTGCTTCTTGCCACGTCGGGGCGCCGACCGTCCGGTACAGAACACGCGCACTCAGCAGGTCATGCCCTTCCTTAAAGATGTCGGCTTCGACGGCGATGGTGTCGCCGACCGCACGCTTGATGGGCCAGCGGCCGCCCTCGAGCTCGGGCGAGACACTCTCGATGGCAATCGCCGGGTAGGTGTCGAAGGGCGGCGGTGGGCCCTGGACGCGCGCTAGTGCCGGCTGAGCTTTGGGTGCTTTCGCTCTGGCGCGAGTGGAGGGGGTTGCGCCGTCGGTCTGTCCGTTGCGCTTCGGACGGTTCGGCGTCGTTTCGGGGCTCGTGCTAGGGTTCCGGGGACGCGCGCGAGCGCCGCTGCCGTTGGAGGGGTTCGATTCCATAGACCTCACTGTCCGGCCGGCACGGAGCGTGCCACGTTCTAAGCCATCAGCTTTCAGCTCTCAGCATTCAGCAGAAGCCCCGCCTCCGGCGGAACCGATAGGAACACTACGCACCGGCCACCCAAGGAACTACAACCAATGCTGACGGCTGACTGCTGACAGCTGACTGCTCGTAACGAGGATAAGCCAATGACGACGACGGAGACGACCCGACCGACGGCGAAGGCGACCGCTGGGTCTGCGTCGCCAAACTTGCTGACCGATTTCGACCTGCACCTGTTCAACGAAGGCACCCACGTGCGCGTCTATCAGAAGTTGGGCGCGCATCCAATGGTCGTCGACGGCCGCAGCGGCGTGTACTTCGCCGTGTGGGCTCCAAACGCCGACGCCGTCAGCGTGATCGGCGAGTTCAACAGCTGGGATCCCGAGAAGACGGCGCTCAACGCCCGCAGCTCGTCCGGCATCTGGGAAGGCTTCGTTCCCGAGATTGGCCAGGGCGCACTCTATAAGTACAGCATCAGGCCCAAGTTCTCGACCAAGCGCATCGACAAGGCTGATCCGTACGGCTTTGCGGCTGAGTTGCGGCCGTCGACCGCCTCCGTGGTCTGGGACATCAGCACCTACCAGTGGCAAGACCAGGACTGGGTGTCGAAGCGCACACAGCACCAGGCCTTCGACGCGCCGATCAGTATTTACGAAGTCCACTTGGGTTCCTGGAAGCGCGTCCCTGATACCCAGGGCTTTCTGACCTACCGTGACCTGGCGCACCAATTGGCTGAGTACTGCCAGTCGATGGGCTACACGCACGTCGAACTGCTGCCGATCTCCGAGCACCCGTTCGATCCTTCCTGGGGCTACCAGACCGTCGGCTACTACGCGCCCACGCGGCGCTTCGGCACGCCCGACGACTTCAAAGCATTCGTCGACATCCTGCACCAGGCTGGCATCGGCGTGTTGCTCGACTGGGTGCCGGCTCACTTCCCGCGCGATCCGCATGGCCTGGCCAGCTTTGACGGCAGCGCGTTGTACGAGCATTCCGATCCGCGCCAGGGCGAGCATCCGGACTGGGGCACCAAGATCTTCAACTACGGCCGGCACGAGGTCCGCAGCTTCCTGATCTCGAACGCGCTGTTCTGGATCGACGAGTACCACATCGACGGGCTGCGTGTGGACGCCGTGGCGTCGATGCTGTACCTCGATTACTCGCGCAACGCAGGCGAGTGGGTGCCGAACCAGTACGGCGGGCGTGAAAACCTCGAGGCCATCTCGTTCCTGCAGCGCATGAACGAGGTCGTCCACAGCGAATGCCCCGGCGTTTTGACTGTCGCCGAGGAGTCGACGGCGTGGCCACAGGTAACGCGGCCACCCTATATGGGCGGGCTGGGCTTCTCGTTCAAGTGGAACATGGGCTGGATGCACGACACGCTGTCGTACATCTCAAAGGAGCCGATTCATCGCCGCTGGCATCACAACGAGCTGACGTTTTCGTTGCTGTACGCGTTCCAAGAGAACTTTGTCCTGCCGTTCTCACATGATGAAGTTGTGCACGGCAAGGGCTCATTGCTCAACAAGATTCCTGGCGACGCATGGCAGAAGTTTGCCACGCTGCGGTTGTTGTTCGCGTATATGTTCAGTCATCCTGGCAAGAAGCTGTTGTTCCAGGGCATGGACTTCGGCCAGGGGAATGAATGGACCGAAGCGCGCAGTGTCGACTGGCACCTGTTGCAGTTTCCGCTGCAGAGCGGGCTGCATCGCGGCGTCGCCGATCTGCAGCGGGTGTACCGGACCGAGACTGCGCTGCACCAGGTCGACTTCGATTGGCGCGGCTTCGACTGGCTCGAGTCGCACGACAACGAGAATTCGGTGTTCGCCTATTTGCGACGTGGGCACGACGAGCACGACATCGTCGTCGCGGCGCTGAACTTCACGCCGGTGGCGCGTTACGAATACCGCGTCGGCGTGCCGACCGGCGGTCCGTGGCGCGAGATCTACAACAGCGACTCCGCGCTGTACGGTGGCGGCAACATCGGCAACGGTGGCCAGGTCTGGGCGTTGGACGAGCCGTGGTCGGGTCGACCGCATTCGCTGTGCTTGACCATCCCGCCGCTTGGGGCCGTGTTCCTGAAGCCAGGCAGTTTGTCATCCTGAGGCGAGGAACGAGCCGAAGGATCCGCGAGCACACACGTTTCGGCAAGCGGATCCTTCGCTGCGCTCAGGATGACAATGCGAGCGTAAACCAGGGGGCGCCGCCCGTTGCCAGCCGCGCCAGGATAGCCAGCCGATACTGAGCATGCGCTTCGGGCGAGTTGAGTTGCACTGTTGCCAGCCGCGGCATGCGGATCGTGCCGCGCAACTTGGACGCAGCCTCGGCCGGCTGTCGATCGGCGCCCTGTTCGGCGCGCATGACCAGGTACGAGCGCGCCAAGCGCGCGCCCGGTCGTTCGGCGTTGCGGCGGCGCGGCATGGGCAATCCGCACTAGTGTAACGATCCCTCCCCAAGTGCGCATTTGTTACGGTCAGAGCATGGTGCCGGAGTTCAGAAACGAGCCCCTGACCGACTTCTCTGACCCTGAGCAGCGCGAGGCGATGCAGGCGGCGCTGAAACAAGTCACCGCCGAGTTTGACCGCGGGTGGCCGCTCGTGATCGGCGGCGAACGAGTCACCACCGGTGCCTGGATCGACAGCTTTGATCCGTGCCACAAGGATCGCCGCGTCGGGCGCGTTGCCCGGGCGTCCAAAGCTGAAGCTGAACAGGCGATGGACGCGGCATGGGCGGCGTATCCAGAGTGGTCCAGATGGCGGCCGGACGAACGGGCGCGACTCCTGCTCAGGGCGGCAGGCATGTTGCGGCGCCAGAAGCATGTCTTCAGCGCCACGATGGTCTATGAGGCCGGCAAGACCTGGCCAGAAGCCGATGCGGACACCGCCGAGGCGATCGATTTCCTGGAGTACTACGCGCGCGAGGCACTCAGGATCGCTCAATCGCTGGTACTGCCGCGGCTCATGGGCGAAGACAACGAAATGACGTATATGCCGTTGGGCGTCGGCGTCGTGATTCCACCGTGGAACTTTCCCATGGCCATCACGCTCGGCATGACGGCGGCGGCGATCGTGTGCGGCAACACCGTGCTGCTCAAGCCCGCCAGCGTGACGCCAATCATTGCCGCTCGGTTTGTCGCGTTGCTCGAAGAAGCGGGGCTGCCCGCGGGCGTGGTGAATTTCGTACCCGGCGGCGGGGCGGACATTGGCGACTTCCTGGTGGCGCACCCTCGGACGCGGTTCATCTCCTTTACCGGGTCACGTGAAGTAGGCACCCATATCTATGCGCTGGCGGCGCAGGTACAGCAGGGTCAGCGCTGGCTCAAACGCGTGGTCGCCGAGATGGGTGGCAAGGATGCGATCGTAGTCGACGAGACCGCCGATCTGGCTCTGGCGGCTGAGGGGATCACCACGTCGGCGTTTGGCTTCCAGGGTCAGAAGTGCTCTGCTGCCTCGCGTGCCATCGTCTTGGAACCCGTCTACGCAGATGTTCTGCAGCGCGTCGCCGAGCACACTGAGGCCCTGCGGCTGGGTCCCGCCGAGGATCCGTCGACGCAGATTGCCGCCGTTATTGACGAGTCGCAGTTTCGCAAAGTGTTGTCGTACATGGAGGTGGGCGCCCGCGAAGGCCGCCTGGTGGTTGGCGGCGAGCCCGATGGTGCGGACGGCTGGTACATCCAACCTACGGTGTTCGCCGACCTGCCCGAGGATGGCCGCATGGCCCAGGAGGAAATCTTTGGCCCTGTGCTGTCCTTCATTCGCGCCCGCGATTACGACCATGCGCTGGCTATCGCCAATAACACCGAGTACGGCTTGACCGGCGGCGTCTTCTCACGCGACCGCCGACGATTGGAGCAAGCGCGCAGCGAGTTCCATGTTGGCAATCTGTATTTGAACCGCAAGATCACCGGCGCAATGGTCGGCGCCCAGCCATTCGGCGGGTTCAACATGAGCGGGACTGACTCCAAGGCCGGCGGGCCAGACTATCTGCAGTTGTTCTTGCAGGCCAAGGTGGTCGTCGAGCGGTTCTAACGGCGCGTACGTCAACGAGGCTGTGCCTCGGTGTCCGCTACCGCTCTGTCAGATACGAATTGATGAGCGCCTCGAGCTCGTCTAGCTCGAAGGGTTTGCGGACGAAGTTGTCGCAGCCGGCGGCGAGGGCGGCTTCGCGATCGTCGGGGCGGGCCAGGGCGGAGATGGCGACGATTGGGATGTCAGCCGTAGAGGGGTCCGCTTTCAACTGCCGCGTGACCTGGAAGCCGTCCAAACCGGGCATCATCAAGTCCAAAAGAATCATGCGCGGGCGTTCCCGCTCCACCGAGGCCAGAACAGCCAGACCGTCTGAGGCAACCTCGGCGCGCGCGCCGACCAGCGACTCGACGACGGTCTGCATGATGAGCTGATTGTCGGGCTCATCTTCGCCAATCAGGATCAGTGTGTCGTCGCTGGTCACGCCCTGCCTCCCGCCGCAGGACCACGTTCGCTGCCGGCACGTTCCCGCGCGAGTGCGTCGCGGATCTGCTGAAAGAGCTGCTCCAGCCGCAACGCTTGCTTGAGAATCACCCCCTGAGCGCTGTCCGCGAGCCGCTGGCGGTCCTCGTCCGACAGATCCTTGGCAGTCACGACGATGATGGGCATGTCGCGCAAGGATGGTCGAGCGCGGACCGAGCGCAACACCTCGAAACCGTCGGTGTTCGGCATCATCAGGTCAAGCACCATCGCAGCTGGCGCTTCGCGCTCGATGGCTGCCAGCGCCGCCTCGCCGTCGCTCGCGGTCGCCGCTCGCCAGCCGTCCTCCGCCAGCGACGTGCTCAACACATCGCGCAACGCAGGATCGTCGTCGACCACCAGAACCAGTCTATTGTTACCATTGGCGCGAGCCGCGCTCAGTCCGCGCAGGATGAGCTGCAAGCGCTCGTGATCGATCGGCTTGACCAGGTAATCCGTCGCGCCCAGAACGATGCCAAAGTCGCGATTGTCAACGATCGAGATGATGACGACAGGAATCTGCGCGGTGACCGGGTCGCGCTTGAGCGCATTCAGCACACTCCAGCCGTCCAGCTTGGGCAAGCTGATGTCGAGCGTGATCGCGAACGGCACGAGCGCGCGGGCCGCCTGGATCGCCTGCTGGCCATCGCCGACGAGGTCGACGCGGTAGCCATCCGCCTCGAGGTAGGTGCGCAGCACGGTGGCGATGTGCTGATCGTCTTCCACGACCAGCACGTGCTCGCCGAACTGCCCGTTGTCGCTCCCGTTGGTCGACGAGTCGCCGAGTAGCGCCGCCGCCGGCACCTGGCGATGAATGGGTGTCCCCGAAGCGTCCGCGGGCACAGCCGGCAAGCGCACCTGGAACGTGCTGCCGCGGTCGACACCTTCGGATGCAGCCTCGACGCGCCCGCCGTGCAGCTCAGTCAAGCGGCGCACGATCGATAAGCCAAGTCCAGCCCCACCGAATCGTCGGGTCGAGGAGGACTCGACCTGATAGAACCGGTCCCACACGCGTTCGGCTTGCCCGGGCGCAAGACCAACGCCGGTGTCGCACACGCGAAACACCACATTCTCGGTCGCGTCGGTGATTGGCGCGAGTTCCGCGATGGCGTCGATCCAGATCGAACCGCCCTGCGGCGTGAACTTGATCGCGTTGACGAGCAGATTGCTGAGGATCTGCTGCAGGCGCTCGTCGTCGGCGCGCACACGCGGCAGCGCGTCGTCGCCGGACGGCTCGCGAACCTCGAGATGAACACCTTTGTTCGCGGCGATGACGCGCGTGCTGGCCACGGCGCGCTCGATAGCCGCGTACGGCTCGATCGCGCCTAGGTGCAAGTCGAGCGTGCCCGCCTCGAGTTTCGACACGTCGAGCAAGTCGTTGATCAGCCCGAGCAGACGCCGCGAGGCCTCGCGGATGCCGACGACCTGGCGCTCCTGGCGCTCGTTGAGCGGACCGGACAGCTTGCGCAGCAGGATGTCGCCATAACCGCTGATCGCCGTCAGGGGCGTACGTAGCTCATGCGAGACCACGGCCATGAACTCGTCCTTGAGCCGATCTGCCTCGCGCAACGCCTCGAGCTCATTAGCCTGCTCGCGCAGCGTGCGCAGCTGCAGAATGGCCGCCGCCTCACCGGCGAAGAAGTGCACGACTTCGAGGTCGTCTTCGACGAACATCGGACCTTTGTCGGCAAATGCCGACAGCAGACCCAGGGTGCGCCCCTCAGCCACGACCGGCACGAGCATCGCCGTGCGCGGCAGCGTCTCCGAGGCAAAGACGGCCAGCAGCCCCGACGGCAGCCGCGCGGGGGTGACCGTGGCCACGCGCGGTGCGCCGCGCCGCAGCACCTCGCCGATCAAACCGCTACCGGGCTCCATGCGCGCCGAGGGTGCACCCCACAGATAGAGGTCCTGCTCGACGGGATCAATCATGATCAACAGGACCCGCCGCGCACCCGTCGTGCGCGCCGTGGCGGCGGTCAGTCGATCGAGCGCGACGGCCTCGGTCACCAGGCCGTTCTCGTTGGGTCCGCCGGCCATCAGGCGGGCCGGGCGGAGGTACTCGAGCAGCTCGGGTAAGCGCCACGTCTGGCTGAGCCAGGTCGGCGGAAAGAATCCCGCCCAGAAGCACAGGCCCGAGGCCAAACCTGCGCCACGCGACAGCGCCGTCAGCACGGCCTGGTCGCGCGGGCTGATCTGCGCCGCGATGCTGAAGACAAAGGTCAATGCGAGCAGTCCGCAGGCCCAGGCGACGGCGGACATGCGTCGGCGCGTAATGCCCGTTGCCTCGCGGGCGCGCTCCACGAATGCCCAGGCCGGGTACGCGGTGCCCACGATCAGGTACACGATCAGGACCGGTACGAGCCAGGCCGGCGTCGTCGGGCCGGCGAGCACCATGGCGACGGACAGCGTGACCAGCGTGACCAGGACGAGCCACATCTGCCACAGGGGGATATCCGCGACGTCGTCGAGCAGGCGCAGCAGGGCCAGCGGCAAGAGCAGAATGAGCACCAGGGTGATGAAGTTCGAGGCAGGCAGGGTCAGGCAGCCGAGGCTCGTCGGACAGCTGAGCAGGGTGATTTCCTGTGTGACCACGACGGCGGCCAACGTGCCGAACAGCAGCGCGACGTCGGCGCGCGAGCGTTGGCGGTAGCGCACGGCCGCGCGGACCGCGGCAATGCCCAGGAAGAGGTAAGCGAAGTCAGTCAGCAGCTGCGCTGCGCGAAGGACGTCCATTGATCAGGGGTCAACGCCAGGCGCCAGGCGTCAGGAGATACGTCATGCAAGACGCTGGCCGCGAGCCCACCCATATTTGAGTATCAGGCATGGAGTTGTCAGGCGACGGCTGCTCCTGACGCCTGGCGCCTGGCCCTGACCCCTAGAAAGGTGGCCAGGGCACGTTGCGGTACGGATCGAGCTCGGGGTAGCAGGGCACGGCCAGCAATCGGTCCCAGCGCTGCCAGAGCGCTTCGATTTCGTGCTCAGCCAGGAACGGCTTCAACGCGCGGTGCAGCGCAGTACAGCGGGCGGGGTCATTCCGAAATGAGTCGATCTCGGCCACCAGGTCGGGTGGAATGGGGTCGCCGCAGTAATCCCAGATCACCGTGCGCAGCTTCGGCACGTGATGAAACGTCAAGCCATGATCGATACCCCACACGCGTCCGCGGACATCGAGCAAACAGTGACCGCCCTTGCGGTCCGCGTTATTGGTCAAGAGATCAAAGAGCGCCACGCGCTGCAAGTCACAGCGATGCGTTTCGCGCAGCCGATCGAAGTGGCCGGCCGCGTCGACGTCCGGCTGAACGTAGAGCTGCAAGCTGCCGATACCGTGCGGGGCGTCTTCGCGAATGACGGTCGGCGGGACCAGGTCCCAGCCCAGCTCGCGCGCAAACACGTACGCGGCGACTTCGCGTTTGTACAGGGTGCCGTTGGGGAAGTCGCGCAACGGCACCTCGCCGCGGCGCGGCTTGTACACCCCGAAACAGCTCGAGCCATCTTCTCCGTTCAACCGAGCCGCGAACGTGTAGTTAGAACCCCATGGGATCAGCTCGATTCCTTCGACGCTGCCTCGTTCGAGGAGAGGGAACGGATCCTCCGGATACGGGGCGGGCTCGGACAGGAGCAGCGCGGGTGCCACGGATCGACAGATTGTAGGCGGCGACCGGCCAGGCCCTACCACTATGATCCTGCTAGTGCACAGTGCGCTAGCTGTCCCCGCATTCAGCCTTAACCACCGGTGCGCCCGCCGCCACGCGCTGCGTTCCCCTCCGGCGGTTGAGCAGGGATTCGGCTAGGCCTTGATACGCACTCCGCTGATGACGACCTGGCTGGCTGGGCTGGACAACGTTCAACGCGGCCTGGCGATCACGCGCCAGCAGCCGGATCTGTACGTCAAGCTGGTGGTGCTGTACTCGCTGCCACCACTGGCTGCTGCCTGGATCGTCCTCTTCGGCCCGTCGTCGTCGCAGCCACTGGCGTTTGCCTTACCGCTCATCACGATGGTCGTCGCACCCGTCGTGCTCATGCACGCGGTCGATGCTGGCCACGATGGCGAACGCATTGGCGTCGTCGAAGCGACGCGGCGCGGCGTGCCCTCCGTACCGCGCTACATCTGGACGAATGTGCACACGACCGTTCTGTTCTGGGTACCCGTAGGTGCGCTCGTGCTGGTGCGGGATCGCAGCCCGCTCGGTGAAGCGATCCCGTCCGCGGTGTGGGTGTGCGTGATCGGCGCGGTGGCGCTGCACCAGCATGTGCGGACGGTGCTCGCGCCGTACCTGGCGATTCATGGCGACCTCGACGGACGTGAGGCCGTCGTGGCGTCGTGGCAGCTTGGCGGACGCTACTTCTGGCTGTTGTTGGGCACGTTCCTGATCGCCAGCCTGCCGGTGGCGCTGCCGCTCGGGCTGGCGTTCTTGTTGGCCGAGCACTTCGGGCCCGATCCACTCGCCGCCGCGCTGCTCGCCGTCAGTTGGCAGCTCGGCTGGGTGGGCGTGCAATCGACGCGGCCGGTGCTGATTCCCGCGCTGCACACCGTCTACGAAGATCTGTGGGTGATTGGCGCGGTTCGAAATTGACACGGCCCTTGGCGGGGCATATCGTCAATCTCCGAGACCGCCAGGGGGACCGTTCGCGCTGACCGCGGGAGAGCAAGGCCGTCGCAGCGCGAGTCCCGGCCGGTCCCGAAGGCGCTAGGGGCGGCCAATGAGGGCCGCCGTTCGCATCTTTTCGAGGGAGGCGCTATGGCGGAGAGAGTCCCCGTCACCATCTCTGTCAACGGGACGAGCTATGCCCGGGATGTAGAACCGCGCGATCTGCTCGTGTACTTCATACGTGAAGATCTCGGCTTGACCGGTACGCACGTCGGCTGCGATACGAGCCAATGCGGCGCCTGCACCGTGCTTCTGGACAATCGGCCTGTCAAGGCGTGCACGCTGTTCGCCGTGCAGGCCGACGGTCATCAACTCAGAACGGTCGAAGGCCTGGCCACCAATGGTCAGCTGCACCCACTCCAGCAGGCCTTCTGGGACGAACATGGCCTGCAGTGCGGATTCTGCACGTCAGGCATGCTGATGACCGCGGCCGCCCTGCTCGAGGCGAATCCGCGACCCAGCGAAGCCGAGATTCGTAAGGGCCTCGAAGGGATCCTGTGCCGATGCACGGGCTACACCAACATTGTCCGCGCGGTGCAGTCCGCCAGTCAGGCAATCGTCAGTGGCGCGGGCGTTTCGGCCGGCGCCGCGACCGCGGGGAGGGCGTAGACCGATGGCTATTTCCCAGATGATCGGGGCGAAGATTCATCGCCGCGAAGACCCGCGACTGATCACGGGCGGCGGACGGTACATCGAGGACCTGGTACGACCGGGCACGCTCACGATGGCCGTGGTGCGCAGCCCACACGCGCACGCGCGCATCACCAATATCAACACCGCGCAGGCGCAGGCCATCCCTGGCGTGGTCGCCGTCCTCACCGCCGCCGACTTCAAGTCGTCCCTGACCGGCACGCACCCGGTCGCGCCCGCCTTCGTGCCCGACAAGCACACTGTCCCCGAGCGCTTTCCGATCGCCGAATCTGAGGTCGTCTTCCAGGGCGAACCGGTCGCGGTTGTGGTCGCCGAGACCCGCAAGCTGGCCACCGATGCCGCGGCGGCGGTCGAGGTCCAATACGAGCCACTGCCGGCAGTGCAGGATCTGATCGCGGCAATCGAGTCGTCCAGCCCGAAGGTGAATACTAGCGCGGTCGACAACGTCGGCTGGGATCTCACGTTCTCACCTGAAGACAACGTCAAGGACGCGTTCAGCCAAGCCGAGATTGTCGTCAAAGAGCGCATCCTGCAGCAGCGCCTGGCGCCGATGCCGATCGAGCCGCGCGGCGTCATGGCCGAGTGGAGCCCATTCGACGATCAGCTGACGATCTGGCTGGCGACGCAGAACCCGCACTTCATCCGACTGTTCGTCTCGGGTGCGATGGGCCTGCCCGAGACCAAGGTGCGGGTCATCTCACACGATGTCGGCGGCGGTTTTGGCAGCAAGATCTCGCCCTACCCGGAGGACTACCTGGTGCCCGCCGCGGCGCGGCTGCTCAAGCGGCCGATTCGCTGGATCGAGACGCGCACCGAGAGCCTGCAGACCACGACACACGGGCGCGGTCAGATCTTCGACGTCGAGCTCGCGGCCAAGCGAGATGGCTCGTTCTTGGCGCTGAAGGTCATCCAGTATCTCGATCTTGGCGCGTACATCGGCACATTTGGCGCCTTCCAGGCGTGTGCCTGTCTGCTGGCCGGCGGCGCCTACAACTGGCCTGGCGGGATTGCCGCGCGGACCGTTGGCGTGCTGACCAATCGGGTTTCGACTGATCCGTACCGAGGTGCTGGTCGGCCTGAGGCGACGCATCTCATCGAGCGTATGGTCGACAAGCTGGCCCAGGAGCTGGGCATGGACTCGGCCGAAATTCGGCGCAAGAACTTCATCCAGTCCAGCCAGTTCCCGTACACCAGTCCGTTCGGATTCGTCTATGACTCGGGCAACTACGAGGGCGCACTCGACAAAGCCATGCAGACCATCGGCTACAACGAGCTGCGCCAGCGGCAGAAGCAAGCGCGCGCCGAGGGCCGCTATGTCGGGATTGGGCTTTCGTCATGGATCGAGATCTGCGGCTTCGGGCCGAGTGCCGCCACCGCGGGCGCGACCGGCGGCCTGGCGCTCATCGAATCGGCCCAGGTGCGCATGCATCCGACCGGGTCGGTGCAGGTGTACGTCGGCACCCACGCGCACGGCCAGGGTCACGAAACGACGTTTGCGCAGATTGCGTCGGACACGCTTGGCGTGCCGTACGAGTCGATCGAGGTGCGCCACGGCGACACGGCCGAGGGACCAGCGTTCGGCTACGGCACGTACGGGAGTCGCAGCCTCGCCGTGGGCGGCATGGCGGTCCACGCGGCCTCGAAGAAGATCGTCGAAAAAGCACACAAGATCGCGTCGCACTTGCTCGAAGCCTCGCCCGATGACGTCGTCTACGATCAGGGACGGTTCCACGTGCGCGGCAACCCTGGCACGGCCAAGGCGATGGGCGAAATCGCATTCGCCGCGTACGGCGCAAACCTGCCGGAGGGCGTCGATCACGGCATGGAGGCGATCTCGTACTTCGATCCGCCTAATTTTGTGTGGCCGTTCGGCACACACATCGCGCTGGTCGAGGTCGATGCAGCCACGGGTGATGTGGACCTCCAGAAGTACGTCGCGGTTGACGACTGCGGCAACGTGATCAATCCGCTCATCGTGGAGGGCCAGCTGCAGGGTGGCATCGCTCAGGGCATCGCCCAGGCGTTGTACGAAGAAGTCGCGTACGACCCCGAAAGTGGTCAGCTGATGACGGGCTCGCTGATCGACTATCTGGTGCCGACGGCGAACGAGATTCCAGCGCCAATCCTGGATCGGACGGTGACCCCGAGTCCGAGCAATCCGCTTGGCGTCAAAGGCATTGGCGAGGCTGGCACGATTGCCGCGAGCGCGGCCGTGATCAACGCCGTCGTCGATGCGCTCTCGCCGCTCGGTATCAACCATGTCGATATGCCCGCTAGTCCGGATCGGCTCTGGGCGCAGATTCAGGCAGCGCAGGGAGGAGCCCGCTGATGATTCCTGCCGCTTTTTCCTATCAGCGTGCTTCCTCAGTTGAAGACGCTGCGCGTTTGTTGGCCCAAGGCGGCTCGGACGCCAAGGTGCTGGCCGGCGGGCACAGCCTGATTCCGCTGATGCGGCTGCGCCTGGCTCAGCCCAGTGTGCTGGTCGATATCAACGGACTCGACCGTGAGCTGAGCTACGTTCGGCGCGACAACGGCACCGTGCGCATCGGTGCGCTCACCCGCCACTACCAGATCGAGCAGTCCGAGGAGATCAAGCGCGGCCTGCCGCTGCTGGCCGAGATTGCCTCCGAGGTGGGCGATGCGCAGGTGCGCAGCATGGGCACTATTGGCGGCGTACTCGCGCATGCCGATCCAGCCGGTGACTATGGAACTTTGACGCTGATGCTGGATGCGACCGTGGTGACCAACAAGCGGAGTATTCCGGCGCGCGACTTCTTCGTCGGCTTGTTCTCCACACCGCTCGCGGCTGACGAGCTGGTGACGGAGGTCGCGTTCCCGGCGGCCGGTGGACCGCACAAGTACGTGAAGTTCCGCCGGCGCCTGTCGGATTGGGCGATCGTCGGCGCCGCGGCGCAGAAGATGGACGACGGCCAGTGGCGCATCGGCGTGACCAACGCCGGTCCTACTCCGGTGCGCGCCACTGGTGTGGAGCAGGCGCTGAGCTCCGGCGCCTCCGCCTCCGAAGCCGCTCAGAATGCGACGCAAGGTCTCGATCCAAGCAGCGACCTGCGCGGCAGCGCCGAGTACAAACGCCACCTCGCCACGGTGCTCGTCCAGCGCGCCGTCGAAGGCGCCAAATAGCTAGTCGCAGACGGCGGCGTACGTCGAAAGGCGAACGCCGCCGTCATTGCACCCGCCGCGTCGAATTGCAGTTCTCCTCCGCAGACCCCTCTGGAAGAGAAAGTCATTGTTCCGTGCGGCGTGTGGACTGGCGGCGGCGCGCGCCTCAGGCCACGGGCGCGGGCATGGCCTCGCGCACGCACTGCGCGAGCAGGCGGACGCCGGTGGGAATGTCCTCCCGCTCGATCCAGCCGAAGGCTAGCCGCAAGTAGGGGACATCCTGATCAAGGGCGTGGAACGCCTGGCCGGTCGCGTACATGATGCCGTGCGCCGTCGCCAGCTCGCGCAGGCGCGTGCGGTCAAGGGTGTCGGGCAGTTTTATCCATACGAACAGGCCGCCGTCGGGCCTGGTCCAGTGCATGCCCTCCACACCGGAGAACTCTGCCTCCAGAGCGTCAAGCAAAATGTTGCGTTTGTCTTTAACGGAGCCGCGCCCTTCCTCGACGTGTTCCCACAAGTTGTCGCGGAAGTACTCGGCCGCGATCATCTGGCTCAGCGCGCTGGTGCCGCCGTCGATTTTCCAAGCCATCAGCTGCGCGTGCAGCGGCGGTGCGGCGAGGAAGAACCCGAGGCGTAGCCCGGGGCCGAGGATCTTCGAGAACGATCCGATATACACCACCTCGCCCGGCTCCGCCATGGCGTAGATCGCCCGCTGCCCGAGCGGCACGAAGCTGATGTCGCCGTACGTGTCGTCTTCGACGATGGGCAGCTTGTGTGCCCGGGCCAGCGCAAGCAACTGCTGACGGCGCTCCAGGGGCAGCGTCGTGCCGGTGGGATTCTGATAACTGGCGGTGGTGTAGATGAACGCGGGCTTCTGATGCTCCAGGATGTCGGCCAGCGCATCCATGCGCATGCCGTCGTCGTCGACCGGCACACCCAGCAGCCGCAAGCCGTATTGCTTGAAGACGCGAATTGTGCCGCCGTACTCGAACTCCTCCATGACCACACTGTCACCACGTTGCGCCAAGGCCTGAGCGCTCAGGATCAGCCCCTGCATGGCGCCGTTGGTGATGACAATGTCGTCGAGTGGCGGGCGGACTCCGTGGTTGCGCGCGAAGCGCTCCGCGGCGACCGCGCGCAGCTCCGGCAGGCCGAGCTGATCCGGATAATGGGCGAGCTCCGGCCCGAGGCGGGCAATGACGCGCTGCGCGGCCTGGCCGAGCTCGTGGGTCGGGAATACGCCCGGGTCCGGATTGCCAGGTCCGAAGTTGAATTCGCGGTCAGCCATGACTGTGGTGGTTACTCCTGTGGTGAAAGTTTCAGGACCGCGTCGAGCGCGGCCTCGTAGTCAGGCTCGACCAGTGGGTCGTCGGTCATCCACGTGTAGCGCACGACGCCGTTCTTGTCGAGCACGAACACCGAGCGGCGGCTCATGCCCCAGAAGCCGGAGTAGGGCGCATCCTCGGTGTAGTCGATGCCGAATTGTCGAACAATCTGCCGATTGAAGTCGCTCAGCAAAGGGAACTTCAGGTCGAGTGATTCGGCGAACGCCTTGTGGGCGCGATCGCTTTCGACGCACATGCCAATAATGCTCGCGCCAGCGGCCTCGATGCGTTCCTGGTTCGCACGGAACCCATTCAGTTCGAGCATTCAGACGCGGCCGAAGTCGAACAAATACCAGGCCACGACCACTGGCCCCCTGGCCAGGAGGTCGGCCAGCACGACGGGCTGACCAATCGACGATGGCAGGGTGAAGAGTGGCGCGCGATCGCCGACAGCGAGGCGTGTGTGCTGGGCCATAGGGATAGTGTGCCGCGTCGGCGTCGAAACACGCTTTCTCAGGTGGTTCCAAGGTTGGCCCGCGTACGCTGGCGGACAGCATGACTACTGCTTCTCTTGCAGCCAGCGCGCGCAGCGTCCCGGCGCGGGAACAAGTGTCCTGGATACGCGTAGCGTGGGTCGCACCGCTGACCATCGTGGTCGCATTGGCGGCGAACCTGGCGCTGCGCGCGGCGATTCAAGCGCTGAGCCCGCGGCTTGGGCGTATGCCGCAGCTCGAGCAGCCACTCATCACCCTCACGCTCATCGGCAGCGTCGCGGCCATCGTCGTGTTCGTCTTGGTCGCGCTGGTCACACGGCGGCCGTTCTTCTGGTATCGCGTCGTGGCCGTCGTCGCGCTGCTGGTGAGCTGGCTGCCGGACATCGCGCTCGGCCTGGGCGGCGCGCCAGCCGGCATGGCGTTACGCTTCGTCAGTCCGCTGGCCACGTTGGGCTCAGCCAGTCCCGGCGGCCCGCCGCCCAGTGTTGGTGGAGGCCCGCCCGGTGGTGGGGGCCCGGGGGGCGGCCCGCCCGGTGGTGGACCGCCCGGCGGCTTCACCACGCCCCTCGAGCAGGTGCTCGTGCTGATGCTGCTGCACCTGCTCACCGCCTTCATCTGCGTCACGCTGCTGACAACGCTGACGCGCGCTCGCGGAGCTGCGCCAGAGACCGCGGCCTGAGATACCCTCTGCGGCGCGATGCTCGCGCTGCAGCCGCTCGATAGCGCCACGCAGTCGATCTGCGCGCTGGTCGCCGATCGGCTCGAGCGTGATGCCGATGATCTTGCCCAGGTCATGGCCGAAGCGGTTTTCCGCGAGGTGCCCGTCTACGGCCGTTTGCGAACAGATCAGCTCTCGCGCACCGTGCTCGGGCACAGTGTCGATCACGTGCACGCCGTCGTGCGCACTATCCGCACCTGGACGCTGCCGTCAAACGAGGAGCTCGCGTTCGTACGCGCGCAGGCCGCGCTGCGGGCGAGCCAGGGTCTACCGCTGAACGCGCTCTTACATTCATATCGCCTCGGACACCGCACGGTCTGGGAACGTCTCGTTCAGGTCGGCGGCGATCGTGAGGACGTCCTCGACGCGGTGCTGGCGCTCACCACGTTGACTCTGGGCTATACCGGTCTGATCAGCGCCGCGCTCGCCGAAGGGTACTTCGAGCAGCAGCGGCATCTGCTGGTCGAGCTCGATCGTGACCGGCGCGACCTGCTCGAAAACTTGCTTGTCGCGAGCGGCGGCCATCCCGCGGAGACGGAACGCCTCGCGGCGACGTTCGATCTGCTGCCTGGCGCGGAGCTGCTGATCGTGGTGCTGGCGAGCTCTG
>WNFV01001755.1_pt1 | contig 40318 bp, 37 predicted proteins | sample 5400101 | NCBI WGS metagenome assembly WNFV01 (sample SAMN13153361, study PRJNA577476) | soil metagenome | isolation source: 115 cm soil or saprolite under grassland replicate 1 | place: USA:California | collected 2016-06-15 | reverse complement strand
ATGCGGGTTCGACGGCGCGGCAACGAACGCTTCGAGCTGCCGACGTTCCTCCAGCAGCAACACCAACGACTCCGCGGGAGGATGAGCCATGCACAAGCCTAACCACAACCGCGCGCTCAATACGCGGACACACCACTAGTAATCGCTCGCCCTTTCGCTAGCCCCTCCTACGCGCCTGCCGATCTCACGCCGATCCTGACGGCCGCGGCCGGCGCGGACAGCCGGCAGGAGCGGCCCTTCCGGGTCCCCAACGGAGGCCCGGGCTCCGGAACCAAGGAGGACCTGTGATGGTCGACGTCGAAGGCCGCCAGGTCCCTCTCGCCCACCCCGATGGCGACAGCGCGTCGAAGGCAGCCCTTCGAGGTCGTCGCAGAGGCTGACGTGGTACGCACCCTCGCCTCGATCGGGTGGCATCGCCGCCGGGGGCCTGGGAGCGGTTGGACGAGTTCGGATTACGCGTCGGCCTTCATCGAACCGGAAGGGCATCGACACGGTGCGCTCCTCTCCGCAGTACAGGGTCTGGAGCTCGACGGTTCGCTGCGCCCAGTGCTCGAGCCCGAGAAGCGATCGGTCACGCTCGATCGTCTTGTCGGCCATCGGCCGCGAAGCGGGCCTGGGGCTGCGACACCGAGATCGTACGGCACAGGCCCCGGGCGACTCCTTCGTCGAGTGCTGTCCGACACCCGGGATGCCGGCGCGCCCGGCGTCATGCTGCTTTCCTGCTGCGTCCGCGGGTCTGCATCCGCGCGCAAAAGCCGACAGCGAATTACGCCGGAGGGTACGATCCGGTTCGAGCGGCCCCGCTCGCAGGGGGATGAGCGATGAATGAGTTCTTGCGGTTCGCACTACTCGGCATGGCGACGGGGAGCCTCTACGCGCTCGTCGCGCTCGGGGTCGTGCTCGTCTACCGAGCCTCCGGAGTATTGAACTTCGCCGCGGGCGCAATGGGCGCGCTCGCGGCCTACGTCTTCTACGGCATGCGCGACGAGCACAACGTCAATTGGCTCATCGCGCTCGTGGCCGCGCTTGCGCTCGGCGGCCTCATCGGCCTCGTTGGCCAGGTTCTCATCCTGCGGATTCTGCGCAACGCGTCGCTCCTGTCCAAGCTCATCGCGACGCTCGGCGTGATGGTCCTGCTGCAGGGGATCATCCAGGTGATCTACGGCACGCAGGACCGCGGCCAGCCCGACAGCGTGCTGCCGACGGACAACATCAAGTTCGCCGAAGGCCTCGTGATCGGCAAGGACCGTCTCATCCTGATCGCGATGGCGGTCCTGCTTGCCGTGGGGCTCCGGGCGCTGTACTCGAAGACGCTGTTCGGCCTGGCGACGTCGGCGGTCGCGGAGAACCGGCGGGTGGCGGCCTTCGGCGGCTGGTCGACCACGACGATCGAGGTCGCCAACTTCGTGATCGCGGGTGTGCTGTCGGCGGGCGCTGCGATCTTGATCGCGCCCATCGTCTCGCTCGAGGCGGGCACCCTGACGGTGATCGTCATCCCTGCGCTCGCGGCGGCGCTCGTCGGGCAGTTCTCGTCATTCGCCATCACCGTCGGGGCCGCATTGCTGATCGGCATCGGGCAGTCCGAGTTGCAGGTGTACAACACCGACATCGCCGACAAGCTCGGTGTCTCGCCCGCATCGCTGTCAGGCCTACCCCAGGCCGTCCCGCTGATCGCGATTGTGCTGGTCACCGTCCTTAGTGGTCGGGCGCGACCCGCTCGCGGCGAGACCTTCGCCAAGCTGCCGTTGCCCGGCGACGGCTTCGTCTCACCAATGCCGCTTGTCGTCGGGATCGCGATGGCCCTTTGGATCCTCTGGTCGGCGACACCCGACTGGGCCGACGCCATCATCATCACGTGCGCGACGGGCATCCTGGTCCTCTCGGTCGTCGTCGTCACCGGCTATTGCGGCCAGCTGTCGCTGGCGCAGTTCGCGCTGGCCGGGTTCGGCGCATGGGTCGCGGCGCGGATGTTCGAGCGGCTGGGGTGGTCCTTCGAGCTCTGCCTGCTCCTCGGTGTGCTCCTGACCGTGCCGGTCGGCCTGCTCGTCGCACTGCCCGCACTCCGGACCCGGGGGGTGAACCTGGCGGTCGCGACGCTCGGTCTTGCGCTCATGATCAACGCGCTGGTGTTCAACAACGGGTCGTTGACGGGAGGGTTCATCGGCACCGTCGTCACGAACCCGAAGTTCTTCGGCATCGAGCTCGACCCGATTTCGCGCCCCGAACGTTACGGCACGCTGGTCTTGATCTTCTTCGTGCTGAGCGGTCTCGTCGTCGCCAACGTGAGACGCGGCAGGTCGGGCCGCCGCCTCCTCGCCGTGCGGAGCAACGAACGGGCCGCCGCCTCCCTCGGGGTCGGCGTGTACGGCGCGAAGCTGTACGCCTTCGGTCTCGGCGCCGGGATCGCCGCCGTCGCCGGCGTGTTCCTGGCATTCCGCCAGGAGAACGTACAGTTCGGCCAGTTCAACGTCATCGGCTCCATCACCGCGGTCCAGTACGCGGTGATCGGTGGCGTCGGGTGGGCGGCGGGCAGCGTGGTGGGCGGCATGTTCGCCGCCGGCGCACTGCTCGCGAAGGTGCTGAACGAGCTGACCGACGGCGCCGAGGACATCGGGGCATGGCTGCTCATCATCGCTGGTGCGTGGGTGATCCAGATCATCTGGCAGAACCCGGATGGCATCGCGGCGCTCAACTCGCACATCTTTGGGCGATTCCTGCCGAAGTTCCCGCCGACCCGCCTGCGCACAACCGACCTTGCCCCGGAACCGTCGATGCACCGCCCGCCTTGCGAGATCGAGGTCGACAAGGTCACCGTGCGGTTCGGCGGCGTCGTGGCGCTGTGCGATGTGGGCTTCACCCTCCGGCCGGGTGAGGTCCTGGGTCTGATCGGCCCCAACGGAGCCGGCAAGACGACGATGCTCGACATCATCACCGGGTTCACGAAGCAGACGACGGGCTCAGTGCGCATGAACGGCGAGTCGATCGACGGCTGGTCACCGGAGCGCCGCGCCCGGGCCGGCCTGGCTCGGTCGTGGCAGGCCGTGGAGCTCTTCGACGAGATGACGGTCCGCGACAACCTTCTGGTCGCCGCCGATCGTAAGGCGGCGAGCCGGTACTTCGTCGACCTCTTCCGCCCCGGCCGTCAACGTCCGACGGAGATGATGAACGGGGTCGTGGCCGAGTTCAACCTCGAGGACTTCCTCGACCTCCGTCCATCTGCGCTGTCTCAGGGCAAGCAGCGTCTTGTCGGCATCGCCCGGGCGATGTGCACCGAGCCGGCAGTCCTGTTCCTCGACGAGCCCGCGGCGGGTCTCGACACCCACGAGAGCGAGGAACCGGGCGAGGCGATCCGGCGGGTTGCGCGCGATCGTGGCATCGGGATCCTGCTTGTCGAGCACGACGTGCCGCTGCTGATGGCGACGTGTGATCGGATCGTGGTGCTCGACTTCGGTGTGAAGATCGCCGAGGGACTGCCGGAAGAGGTCCAGCGCGATCCCAACGTCATCAAGGCGTACCTCGGCGAGGAGCTCGAGATCGAGATTCCGGAGGAACTCAGCGTGGGAGATCCCGCATGAGCTGTGTCCTGGAGGCCGAGGGGCTCGACGCAGGGTATGGACACACGAAGGTGGTTCGCGAGCTCGACCTCACCGTGAACGAGGGGGAAGTCGTGGCGCTGCTCGGGCCGAACGGCGCGGGCAAGACGACCACGATCCTCACCCTCTGCGGGGCGATCCCGGCGTTGGGCGGGACGGTCCGGGTCAGCGGGGCCGCCACCAAGGCGCCCATCTTTCGCCGTGCGCGTGGAGGGATGGGCGTGGTCACCGAGGAGCGGAGCGTGTTGATGCGCCTCACCGTGGCGGAGAACCTGAGGGTCGCCAGGGCGAGCACCCCCGTAGCCCTCGAGCTCTTCCCCGAGCTCGAGGAGCACATGGGTCGTCGCGTCGGGCTGCTCTCCGGTGGCCAGCAACAGATGCTCGCGCTCGCTCGAGCACTCGCCCGCAGTCCGCGGGTCGTGCTCGCCGACGAACTGTCGCTTGGCCTCGCTCCCATCGTCGTGCACCGGCTCCTGCAAGCGGTTCGCGCCGCGGCCGATCGCGGCGTCGGCGTCCTTCTCGTCGAGCAGCACGTGCACAAGGCGATGGAGATCGCCGACCGGGTCTACGTCCTGCGTCGCGGCCGGGTCGAGCTGACAGCCAACGCCGCCGACGTACGTGGCCGCATCGACGAGATCCAGGCGAGCTACCTGTCCGGCCCCACGCTCGTCCCATGGGAGGCCGACGGCGCGCCGGCCGCCGTGGACGAACCCGGTGCGGCCCGGGGCGGCGACTCCGCCAAACCAGCACCTCGCTGACACCCCGCGCCCTCCGTCCGGGGCGTGCCTCGAGTTGCCTCAGGCGGGGCCTGACCGCTCGCACATCCCGTGCCCGAGATCACCGTCGCAGTCGAACATCGAGCACGCCTGACTCATCACCGTGCCCGGGTTGTCGGCGTTCGGAGGGGCGAGGGGGATGAACGTCGCTCGCACGGTACGGCCGTGGATCACGGTGTCCCCCAGCTCCGAGGACAACCGAACGTCGTAGTCCTCGCCCGCGGGGACATGGCGCAGGACCGGCGCCTCGACGACCCGCGCGCCGATGAGCCGGCCTTCGTGCAGGACGTACCCCTCGCTGAAGTAGAACCCTCCACCCGGCCGAGGATGCTGCTGCAGGCCGAACCCGCGCCTCGTGGCGGGCCAGTACCCGCTGATCCACGTGTGGCCGATCATCTTGCCGACCGTACGAACGCCACGCTGGTGGGTACGGAGGCCAGCGCCCGAGACGTCGAACCGCACGCCGTCGACCACAATCACACCCGTCGCGGTCAGGAGCTGCTCGTACCGGGCACCGCCGATGAACTGCCCGCCCTCGCGCTGCATTGTGTCGGAGGGCTCGGGCAGCAGCGCACCCTGGATCCAGGGCGGGGCCACCATCGTGGCGTCGAGCTCGATGGTCACGTGGTGCGCCGGCGGCGCGACCGGCGCGGGTACGACCACCTCACCCGCTGAGGACTCGCCCGCCGCACCCTCCCAGCGGTAGCGCCATCGCTCGAACGGCGTCACAACCGAATAGCGCGCGTGCTCCCCGGCCGGACCGTCGGGCGCCGGTGCGACTGGCGCCAAGCCAGTACCCGTACAGCAGGATCCTTCCGTCGGGCAGGTACAGCACGAGGCGCTCGCGAACCCGGGCGTGTCCGGGTTCGTTGATGAGGTGGATGTGCAGGCCGACGTCGTTGGACGGGTCGTACAGCCACACGCCGAACGCCTCGGTCGTGCGGGGTGCGTCGACCGGTGCCGCCATGAGCGGCCTGTCGGCGTCGAGGTCGAATTCGATTGCCATAACGCCGCTCCCGAGGCGGGGTCAGCGGACCCGCACGACGATCTTGCCGTCGACGCCGCCGGCGGCGAGCCGCTCCAGACCCGCCGGAGCGTCGTCGAGGTCGAGGACGTGCTCGATCAGGGGGTGGATCTGGTCAGCGGTCTGCATGGCCATGAGCTGCGCGTGGTACTCGCGGTTGAGCTGCGCCGCCAGCGGGCTCGGCCCGAAGAACACCCCAACCGCCGAGAAGTTCTTCACTAGGAGATGGTTCAGCTTGAGCTCGCCCGGCTTCCCCGAAGCGAACCCGATGACGAGCAGCCGTCCCTCGGGCGCGATGCACTTCACCGACTGCTCAAAGGTCGCACCGCCCACTGGGTCGACGATCACGTCTGCGCCTCGGCCGCCGGTCAGCTCCTTCACAACAGCAACGAAGTCCTCGCTGTTCACGTCGATCCCGCGCTCCGCGCCGAGCGTCTCGCACAGCTGGGCTCGTTCTCCTCCGCGAGCGGCCGCGATCACTCGGGCACCCGCCGCGCGGGCCACCTCGATGCACGCCGAGCCGACACCACCGGTGGCACCGTGCACCAGCACGGTCTCCCCCGCCTGCAAGTGACCGCGCCGATGGAGCGACAGCATGGCGGTCTGGTAGGAGACGAACAGTGCGGCCGCGGCCTCGAAGCCGAGTGAGTCGGGGATGGGGTGCACCTGCGCAGCCGGCGCGATGCTCTGCTCGCGCAGGACGCCATCGCCGAGCGTGGGCAGGGCGATGACGCGTTGGCCGGGCTGCACGTGGGTGACCTCGGTGCCCACCGCCGCCACTGTCCCCGCGCACTCGAATCCGGGCGTGAACGGTGGCTCTGGCTGGATCTGGTACTTGCCGGCGCAGAGCAACAGGTCCGCGAACCCCAGGCTGGCGGCGGCGATGTCGAGGACGACCTCGGCGGGCCCCGGCTCACGCGTGGGAAGGTCCTCGAGCGCCAAGGCCTCGGCGGGCTGACCGAACTGCTTCACGACCCATGCTCGCATTCAACCTCCTAGTTCATTGATATAGAGGATTGTGGGCGGTAGCGTACTATTTCCTGCCACGGGGCACGGCCCGAGGAGGCGCGCCAAGGCGTCGGGCGCGCAGGGGGTAGAGATCGACACTGATGGACTCGGGCAGGAGGCATCCGCCGACACACGATGTGACCGCCGAGACGCTCATGCGCGACGCCGAGCGATCGACCGGGCTGTCGGACTGGGGCGGCAACGCCACGTTTGTCTCCGGCCTCCGGGTGCTGCTCGCGTCGTTGGCGGAATCGTCGCTCCCGCTCGAGGCACGCCAGCGCCAGATCGAGCGCTGCAGGGACCACTTGGAGGTCCGGCTGCGGCTGATCGACCATCGGACCCGTCATCCCGAGACTGCGGCCCGCGACGTCGACGGCCCCCTCGTCGTCATGGGCCTGCCTCGAACCGGAACGACCGCGCTGATCGATCTCCTGGTCCAAGTCCCGGCGGCTCGCGCCATTCTCCAGTGGGAGACCAATGCACTGTTCCCGCCACCGCGCAGGGAGCAGTGGGCGACGGATCCGCGCATCGCCAGCACCCAGCGCCATCTCGACCGCGTGGCGTTGGCATTCCCGGAGCTCGTCGAGATGCACGCCTTCGGCGCCGAGCTCCCGCAAGAGTGCAACGCCGTCCTCGAGCTCGAGTTCTGGAGCCCCAACGTCTCCGGAGGCGGTGGCCTCGACCGCTACGCCGACTGGCTCGCGCACAACGTGCCCGAGAACCCCTTCCCGATACATCGGTGGGTGCTGCAGCACCTACAGGCTCACGGGCCATCCGGCCGGTGGACGCTCAAGTCCCCGTTCCACATGTTCGACCTCCCTGCGTTCCTCGCCGTGTACCGCAGCGCCGTGTTCGTGCAGACCCACCGCGACCCGGCGGCCGTCGCCCCCCTCCCTCGCCGCGGCGGTGTGTGCGGTGCGAGGCCTGTCGTCCAACGACGAGGCACGACGGGCCGTGGGCCCCGGTGAGGCCGAGCTGTGGGGCGCGGGGCTGCGGCGGGGCATGGCGAGCAGGCTCGACCCGTTCATCGACGGCCGCATCCTCGACGTCTCACACCGCGCCTTCGTCGCCGACCCCCTGGGCACCGTCCGGCGGATCTACGAGCATTTCGATCTCCCGTACACGGGCGCGTTCCACGCCGCCGCCACGTGTTGGGTCGCGCAACCGACGCAGCGGCCGGGCGGGCGCGCGCACACTGCCGAGGAGTTCGGCCTCGACGACGACGCCATCGAAGCGCACTTCGGCGCCTACCGGCGGCGCTTCGCGGATCTGTTGTGAAAAGACCTGTCTCACCATGAGGGGTGCGTTATGAACGAAGAGCACGAAGAGACGGCGGCGTTCGAACGCCGCCTGAGCGATGCCGACAGCTTGAGCTGGCGGCTCGACGCCAACCCGGTGCTGCGCTCCCACGGCGTACACATCGAGGTGCTCGATCGAGCCCCGGACTGGGACCGGCTCGCCACCGGCTACGAGCGGCTCAGCCGGCTGGTCCCCCGATTCCGCCAGCGCGTCGTCGAGTCCTCGCTGCGCCAGGTCACGCCAGCGTGGATCGTGGACGACCGATTCGACCTCTCCTATCACCTACGGCACGTGCAACTGCCGGCGCCGGGGTCGATGGACAACCTCCTCGACCTCCTCCACGCCTACGTCGCAACGCCCCTCGACCGCGCCCGGCCGCTCTGGGAAGCGACCGTGGTCGAGGGGCTCGAAGGCGGTCGGGCGGCGCTTTTCGCGAAGACGCACCATTCCTTCTTGGACGGCGCCGGCTGGGTGTATGTGCTCGGCCTGCAACACGACCGGGAGCGCGACGCGCCGGCCCCGCCGATGCCGCCGGCACCTGCTGCGGAGCAGGTGACGCCCCGCCGCCTGGCCACTGAAGGTCTCCTCGAGGACGGTGCCAGTGCGCTCCGCGCCGCACCACGATGGGTCGCGGGACTGCTGGGCGCGCTCGGTCGCACGGCACGGCACCCGAGGCAATCCGTCACGGAGGCGGCCAGGGCAGTCGGCAGCGTCGCCAAATCCCTCCAGCTGCCGCCCGGCTCCCCGCTGTTCGAGGAGCGCACGCTGTCTCGGCGCGTCGTCCTGCTCGACGTGTCACTCGACGACGTAAGGCGCGCCGGCAAAGCCGTCGACGGCACCGTGAACGACACCATCGTCGCCGGCCTCCTCGACGGCCTGGCCAGGTACCACGAGCACTTCGGCCGACGGCCGACGACACTCAACACCGCTATCGCCATAAATGTTCGGAGACCCGACGACCCGCCCCTCGGAAACCGCATCGCCGCCGTGATGCTGACGCTGCCCGCCGACATCCTCGAGCCCGCGCAACGGATCCGGTACATCCACGACGTTGTGCTCGAAGCCAGGTCGTCGCCCGGTCTGCCGATCGGGGCGCTCGCGCCGGTCCTCAACCGTGTGCTTCCTCCGGGGCTCGTGGGCCGCTTCATCGCCGGGCAGGCGCGCAACGTCGACATCGGGATCAGCAACATGCCGGGCCACCGCGAGCGCCTGTACTTGGCCGGGGCCGAGGTGGGGGGCATATTCGGCTGCCCGGTAAGCCCGCAGAGCATCCAGGTGTCGATCATCTCGTACGCGGGCACGTGCTGCATCGCCGCGATCTGCGACGCGGCGGCGGTCGCCGACCCTGGACTTCTCGGACGTTGCTTAAAGGATGGCCTCGACGATGTCATCGGGCTGGCGGAGGGGTCTCGCCCCGCGACACTCGTGGCCGCGCCTCGATCAACGGCGCCATAGCTGAGCAAGGTGTTCATCAACGGCTGAATTCGCCATCGGTTATTCCCTCCCCTCGTTCGCCCGTCGCTACGATCGACGCCGACCGTCAGGGCTACCGCAGGAGGATCGATGCCGCTACACCCGAAGGTGGAGGCTCTCCTGGAGGCGGGGAGGTCCGCGGTGGCCCCGACATGGCCGGAGCTCGGCGTCGAAGGAGCCCGGCGGGCGGTCGAGCAACTCGTCACGAAGGATGTGGAGGAGGTGGAGGAGGTCGAGGACCGGCTCGTGCCGATGGCCGCGGGCGACCGGCACGTGCGGATCTACCGACCGGCCGAGGGTGAGCTGCCAGTCATGGTGTTCTTCCACGGCAGCGGCTTCGTGATGTGCAGCATCGAGACCCACGACGGCCAATGCCGCGCGCTCGCGAATCGGTCGGGAGCGATCGTCGTCAGCGTCGACTATCGGCTGGCGCCGGAGCACCCGTTCCCGGCCGGCCTCGAAGATTGCTACGCCGCGACCGTCTGGGTCTACCAGCACGCCGCCGACTTCGGCGGCGATTCGACGCGGCTCGCGATCGCGGGTGACAGCGCCGGCGGGAACCTTGCCGCCGCCACCGCCCTCATGGCTCGCGACCGAGGAGGGCCACCGATCGCGTTCCAACTCCTCGTGTACCCGATGCTCAGCGCCCGGATGGACACCCCGTCGGTCGAGACCAACGGCCAGGGGAACTACGGCCTCGCCTAGCCGACCCTGGCGTGGTTTTTGAGTCATTACCTCCCTTCTCCCGAAAGCGGAGAAGTGCCGTACGCGTCACCACTGCTCGCGCCCGACGTGTCGGGCCTGCCGCCGGCCCTGGTGATCACGGCCGAGTACGACCCGCTCCGCGACGAGGGCGAGGCCTACGCCGCCAGGCTGCGAAACGCAGGCGTCCGAGCGCGTACGTCGCGGTACGACGGCATGATCCACGGGTTCCTCGAATCGGGCTACGGGTTCGAGGTCACCGAGCGCGCGCTAACAGATGCTGGAGCTGCCGTACGAGAAGCCCTGTCCTCCCGCGCCCGGACCGGCCCCGAGCGAGACGGGCCGTCGAGCGCGACGCGGCACGAACAGGTGTAGCCGATTCGCCCGGAAATCGCTCGCTCTTTTCGCTAGGGTGAGCTGAAATGACAATTTACGTCGGTATCGATGCCACTGCGCCAGCATGGTTCCGGCGAGCGCTGGCGGTGCCGTTCACGGACGAATACGTCGAGGTCGACGGGTGTCCGGTTCACTTCCTCGCCTGGGGACCCTCTGGCCACCGCGGCCTCGTCTTCGTGCACGGTGGCACTGCCCACGCGCACTGGTGGACACACGTTGCGGCCGCCTTCGCCGACAGCTTTCGGGTGGTGGCCCTGGACCTGTCCGGGCACGGTGACAGCGGCCGGCGGGACCGGTATTCGCAGGAGCAGTGGGCCGACGAGGTGATGGCGGTCGCGGCCGCGGACAACATCGCGGGAGCTCCGGTAGTGATCGGACACAGCATGGGCGGCTTCGTCACGATCATGACGGCGGCGCGCCACGGCGGTCGCCTCGCCGGCGCCATCGTGTGCGACTCGCCGGTGGTCGAGCCGGACCCCGAGATCGGCGCGTGCCAGCACCGCCAGGTGTTCAGGCCGCCCCGATCCTACGAGACGGTCGAGGAGGCGCTCGCGCGGTTCCGGACAGTGCCCCGGCAAGACCGTTACCTCGACTACGTTCTGGATCACGTCGCCCGGCGGTCACTGGAACGTTTCGACGGCGGTTGGCGGTGGAAGTTCGATCCCCGGATCCTGGTTCAGTTCGCCAAGGGCTCGATGCGCTCCGTCGCCTTGCCTTTCCTATCGGAGGTCTCGTGTCGGTTCGCACTCCTGCGTTCGGAATTCGGGCTCGTCACTCCCACGATCGGAGAGTCGATGTACGCGCGGCTCGGCCGCGTGGCACCCGTGATCGAGCTCCCAGAGGCCGGCCACCACGCGATGCTCGACGAGCCACTGGTCCTGCTCACCGCAATCCGTACGCTGCTCGCGGACTGGGACCATTCGGAACCGCTCCGCCGATGATCAAGATCCGTCACCTACGTCCGGTCGGGCGCAGCCGATGCGAGCGGCCAGTCCTCCCTCCGAAACGGCCCGGCATGAAGGACACCTTGCATCGCTACCGTACGGAATTGCACGAGGCACGGCAGCGCGTGTTCGACCAACCCAGGTTCCAGCAGGGCATCGAGCGCTTGGCAGCCGACACCCACAAGGACCGCGTAACCGTCGCTACAGAGGCAAGCGGCTACCTGGGCGAGATGGTCAGCGTCCAGCAGGTCGACCTCGTCGGCCGCATGATGCGGCTGTTCGACACGCGCTCGTTCGAGGGCAGGATCCGGTACGACCAGGGCGAAGTCGCTCGCGTGCGAGCGCTCATGGATCAATTCCCCACCGCAATCCTGCCGTCTCACCGCTCCTACACCGACCCGGTGGTGCTGGGCGCGGTGCTGCGGCAGAACGACATGCGACACCCATTCTCGGTGGGCGGAGCAAACATGGCCTTCTGGCCCATCGGGTCGCTCGGCCGGCGCGCCGGCGGCATCTTCGTGCGTCGGAGCTTCCGCGACAACCCCGTCTACAAGTTCGTGCTGCGAGAGTACATCGGATACCTCGCGGAGCAACGGGCGAGCTTCGAGTGGTACATCGAGGGCGGGCGCAGCCGCACCGGCAAGCTGCGACCGCCTCGCCTCGGCCTGCTCGCCTATGTCGCCGACGCCGTGCTCCAAGGCCGCTGCGAAGATTTCGTCCTCGTGCCCGTTTCGATCGTCTACGACGAGCTCATTGACGTCGAGGAGTACTCCCGGTACGCGACCGGGTCGTCCAAACCGCGCGAGACGCTCGGGTGGTTCGCGCGCTACATCGGATCGCAGCGTCACCTCTACGGAGCCGGCACGATCTACGTCGGGTTCGGCGAGCCGCTGTCGTTGCGGGAGGCAGTCGCGTCGGCGACGTCCGAGTCCGCCGCCGATGGTGACGACAGCCTAGATCTACAGAAAGTGGCATTCGAAGTTGCCGTTCGCATCAACCGGGTCACGCCCATCACCCCCACCGCGGTCGTCGCGCTCGCCATGCTCGGCAGCGATCGGGCCCTGACGCTCGAACAGCTCTGCGCGGCCCCGTCGATCCTGCTCGACGACATCCGGCGCCGTGGGTTGCCGGTGACGAGCAACGTCCCGCTCGACTCCGACGAGTCGATCCGCAGCGCGGTGGGATCCCTTATGCGTCACGGTGTCGTGACCTCTTACGACGAAGGCACCGAGACCGTGTACGCGATCGAGACACAACAGCGGGTCGCGGCGTCGTATTACCGCAACTCGATCATCCACTTCTTCCTGACGGGAGCGATCGCAGAGCTCGCCGTGCTCGCCGCTGCCGAACCCGAAATCGAAGACCGCGTCGCCGCCGTCTACGACGAGGCCTTGCGGCTGCGGGATGTGCTCAAGTTCGAGTTCTTCTTCCCCGGAAAGGACGAGTTCTGCACGGATCTCAGGGACCAGCTCCGCGGTCACGACGAGACCTGGGAGAAGCGGGTCGCCGCCGGGCCCGAGGAGATCGAGGCTTTCGTGCGCAGCGTACGGCCACTGGTGTCACCCGTGATCCTGCGCTCGTTCCTCGACGCGTACCACATCGTCGCCGACACGCTCGCCGCGCTCGGCGACGAGCGTGTCGAGGACGATCGGGCGCTGGTCACCCGCTGCGGCGCGCTGGCTCGGCAGTACCTGCTCCAGCGTCGCATCCAAGGCGCCGACTCCGCGTCGTCGCTGCTGTTCGAAACGGGCATCGCGTTGGCGGGCAACCGCGGGTTGCTCGACTCGACGGACGCGGGGCTTGCGGAGCGCAGGCAGGCATTCGCGGCGGAGTTGCACGACGTCATCCGCCGCGTAGAGGTGATCCAGGGTTGGTCGCTGGAGCACTTCCTCGCAGTAGTACGGCAGCGCCGGGGAACCGAACGCACAGCGTAAGTGGCGCCGCTGGCGCCGCGCACGATCCCTGATGCACCATGCGGTGAATCAGTTTGATAATCTACCGGTTCACGCTGACGATGTGCCGACGGGGGGCCGATGGCGGCGATAGACGACGCGCTGTACGAAGTCGACTCGAGCGAGTTCGGTCCGCGGATTGGCGCGTTCTTCACGAACGAGGGCACGCTCGTCCGGCCTTCGTCCGGCACGGTGTCGCCCGCTGCGGCCGGGCGCCAGCCGTACAAACACGGGACCCAGAACGACGGCGTCGCCGAAGGCTTGCGGCATTTCCTGCAACACACCGCGGCCCGCATCTATCCGGAGAGCCGCGACCTCCTCGAGGCGCACCAGCGCAGAGGACACACGATCGTCGTGTGCACCTCGGCCCCAAGGTACGAGGTGCAGCCGCTCGCCGACGACCTCGGGGTGGAGCACGTCCTCACGCAGGGGCCGATCTTCGACAGCGGCCCACTTGCCGGCCCCGTGCCCCGAGGTCGCGGTCTTACGAGCGGTCAGCTGGCGGTAAAGGAATTCGCCGAGTGCTTCGACATTGAGCTCGATCGGAGCTGGGCCTACGCGAGTGCCGACGGCGATCTCGGCCTGCTCGAACAGGTCGGCCATCCTTGCGCGCTGAACCCGACACCGGGCCTGAGGGCCGCTGCGGCGATCCGTCGGTGGCCGACGAGGTGCTGGCCGGACACGGATCACCCCGGCGGCGTTCCCGTCGTCCGCACGATCGCCGCGCTCGGTAGCGTCATCCCATCGTTTCTCGTGGCCGCGCCGGGCGGTCTGCTCGGCGGCGGTCGACGCGCCATCTTCAACCGCGGGATGTCGTTATGGGGCAAGCTCAGCACTGCCCTCGCCGGCGTGCGCCTCAACGTCGACGGCGATGAGAACCTGTGGAAACAGCGCCCCGCCGTGTTCATCATGAACCACCAGAGCGGGCTCGACGGCCTTATCGGCGCGAGGCTATTCGAGAAGGACTACACCTTCGTCGCCAGCGCCAGGTTCCGGCGCAACCCGATCATCGGCCCCGTCGGCTGGCTTGCCGACGCGGCGTTCGTAGAGGGGGGCAATACCGCAGAAGCGGTGAGGTCGCTCGAAGCGGTGACGAAGGTGATCGAGAAGGGGCTTTCGATCGGGATCGCGCCGGAGGGCACGCGGTCACCCACCAGGCGGCTCGGACCGTTCAAGAAGGGCGCCTTCCGCATCGCGATGACGGCGGGCGTTCCCATCGTCCCGATCGTGATTCGCAATGCCGGCGATCTCATGCCGGGGAAGTCCCGGGTCATCCGGCCCGGGACGGTGGACATACGCGTTCTCCATCCGATCCCAGTCGACGACTGGACGCTCGACAACCTCAACGAGAAGGTCGACGGGGTGCGGCAGCTCTACCTGACGACCCTCGCCAATTGGCCGCGGGCGGTCCGCCGCGACCGTCCGTGACGGACGCATCACCTCGCAGTGTGCGTTGAACAGGCGTCACCCAACGCGTGCAAGAAAAGGAGGATCCACATGCCGTCGATCATCGAGTGGTTCGAGGAGCACGTCGCCGATCAGCCGGAGAAGGCCGCGCTCACCTCCGAAGGTCAGAGCTGGACATACCAGGAGCTGCACCGCGACGTCGAACGCGTGGCCGCGTCCTTCCGCGAACTGGGCGTCGCGCGGGGCGACAAGATCGCGACGTACTGCAAGAACCATCCGACAACCATCATCAACTACCTGGCGGCCGCTCGCATCGGTGCCGTACCCAGCGCGATCAACTTCATGTTCAAAGAGCCGGAGCTGACCTGGGTGGTCGGGCAGCTCGGCTGCAAGGTCCTGATCACCGACGAGGACCACCTCGACGTCGCCAAGACGTCGGTCGCCGCCAGCGGCCTCGCCGTTCCTCTGTTCCTGATCGACGGAAAAGCGGAGGGAACGCGTCCGTGGAGCGACCTCCTCGAGGGCGGCGGCGATCCGGGTGAACGGCCCGGACCCGACGACGACTTCGAGATCCTCTACACGTCCGGTACGACGGGGAACCCGAAGGGCGCCGTATTCGACAACCGCTCGATGCTGTACCAGCTCGAGTCGTGGCGCGACTACTTCGGGCTGACGCCGGACGAGACCTGGTACGTCACCACACCCTTGTTCCACACCGCCGGCATGCGCTACGGCGCGCTCGCGGCGCTCCTCACCGGGGGGCATGTCGTGCTCCCCGATGGTTTCCATCCGCAGACGTTTTGGGGGGAGATTGTCGAGCATGGCGTCACGTTCTTCGTCATCGTGGAGACGATCGGTCTCATCCTCCTTCAGCTCGAGCCGTCGAAAGAGGAGCGCGAGCACAGGGTGCCCCGCATCCTCACCGCCGGCCACCGGGACCTCCTCAAGAACATGGAGGAGCGCTTCGGGTTCGTGACTATCCAGGCGTACGGCATGACCGAGGTCGGTATCGTGCTGGCCACGGACCCTCATGGCGACCCCGCCATCGAGCAGCGCCGGCGAAACTGGAACCCCGGCTGGAACTATGTCGGCTTTCCATCCGGCCCCCGCACCGAGGTGCGCATCGTTGACGAGGACGGCCTCGACGTGCCCGACGGTGAGCTCGGCGAGCTCGCGGTGCGGTCTCCTGGGAACATGACCGATTACGTAGGCCACCCCGAAGGAGGCCGCCCTATCGTCGACGGATGGCTCCGGACCGGCGACCTCGGCGCCAAGGGCCCGGACGGCGCGTTCTACTTCGCCGACCGGAGCAAGGACATGATCCGCCGCGGCGGCGAGAACATCGCGTCGAAGCAGGTGGAGGAAGCGATCGAGGCCCACCCCGGGATCAAGGACGTCGCGGTCTACCCCGTGCCCGACCCCCTCCGGGTGCAGGAGGTGAAGGCGCTCTGCGTGCGACGTCAAGGCGCCGATGTCGCGGCGCAGGACATCTGGGGCTGGTGCAGTGAGCGGCTGGCAGAGTTCAAGGTGCCGCGGTACGTGGAGTTCCGCGACGCCGTGCCGCGCAATCCCGTGGGCCGCGCCCTCAAGGCGAATCTGCGTGAAGAGCCGATCGCGGGCCAGGGTGAGACGTGGGATCGCACGACCGGTTCTGTCGTGGAAGCCGGGCCGGCGTGAGCGGGACCTCGATTCGCGATCGAATCGTCACCACCGGACGCGACGTCGTCAACGCTGCGGACTCGCTCGCCCAGACCGCGCTCGCGCTCTCGCCCTGGGTGCCGGCGCGTGGCCCGCACCGGATGAGTGACGTCGACGCCGGCTTCCTGACGAAGGTGTTCGCCAAGGATGCGCCCGGCGCGATCGTCGAACAGGCGAAGGACGTCGGCGGGACAGCCGGCACCACGAACCGGCGTCGGCTGTCGCTCACGTGGAACCAGACGGGGCGCAGCGCCGGCCTTCCCGAGATGGTGTTCGTGAAGGGAACCCCGCTCTCGTCGAAGAACCGCACCATGGTCGCGGCACTCGACATGGCCGTCCACGAGGTCGACTTCTACCGAACCGCGCGCCAGGAACTTGGCGACATCGTCCCGATCTCTTACTTCGCCAGTGCCGGCGTCGGCGCCCGTCACCTCCTCGTGCTGCAGCACCTTGGCGACGGCTACGAGCACCCGCCGTTCAAGGGCGAACGGGGCGTCCAGCACGCCGAGCAGATGATGCTCACCTTCGCCAAGCTGCATGCGACGTTCTGGGAGTCGCCCCGGTTCGGCACGGACATGAGGTGGGCCAAACCCCAGACGCGGCGCTCCGGCTTCGCCTATCTGGCGTATACCCAACGACGGGCGCGCGTGAAGATCCTCCGCTCCGGGGAGTACGAACTGCCACCTGCGGCCCGAAGGCTCGCGGAGATCTTCACCAAGCGGCAGCGCGAGGTCTACAAGCTCTTCGAGAAGGGCCCGCTTACGCTGATCCACGGCGATTGCCATTTCGGCAACACCTACGCGCTCGCCGATGGTCGAGCCGGGCTCCTCGACTGGCAGGTCTGCTTTCGCGGGCCCCACATGCGGGAGCTGTCGTACTTCATCTCCTCCGCGCTCACGCCCGAGATGAGGCGCGAGCACGAAGAATCCCTCGTCCACCTCTACCTCGACGCGTTGAACGAGCACAACGTCAAGGCCCCCACGTTCGACGAGGCGTGGGAGAGGTACCGGTTCTTCTTCCTCGAGCCGTGGGACGCGAACGTGATCACCGTGCTGTGGCCCGGGATGCAGGCGCACCACCAGGTCGAGCGCACGCTCGGCCACGCCAACGCCGCGGTCGTCGACCACGAAACGGACAAGGTCGTCGAACGGGCGCTGGAGCGCGGCTACGTGTGATTTCGAGCCGAAACTCAACTGACTACCCTCAATCCGGCAGCGCCGGCCTCCGGCCGCATGTGGGGGCAGCAAGAAGATGCCCCCGCAGGCCGCCTCCAGATGACTCGCCCACCAACCTCTGGTTGGCGAGGCTCTAGCCAGGCTCGGCCTCGTGGCCCGCCTTTGGCAGCAAGCCGCGGTACGCCTCCATCTGCGTCATGGCGCCGGTCACGACCTGCTTTACCGTCTCGCAGATGGGCATCACCACGCCGTGTCGCTCTGCGAGGGCGGCGCAGGTGCTGGCCGCCTTGACGCCCTCGGCGACCATCGACATCTCGCCGATGATCTCGTCGATGGAGCGACCCCGCCCGAGCTGTTCGCCGACGTAGCGGTTCCGGCTGTGCGGGCTCATGCACGTGACCATCAGGTCGCCCAGCCCAGCCAAACCGGCGAACGTCGCGGGAACGCCGCCCATCGCCACACCGAGGCGCGTGATCTCGCCGAGCCCGCGAGTGATGACGGCTGCTCTCGTGTTATCGCCGACGCTGAGGCCCTCGGCCATACCGGTGGCGATCGCGACGACGTTCTTGAGCGCGCCACCGATCTCGCATCCGGCTACGTCGTGATTGGTGTAGACGCGGAAGACGCCCCTTTGGAACACCTCTTGGAGGGCGGCCGCGACATCGAGGTCTTCCGTCGCGATGACGCTCGCGGCGGCGTTGCCGGCCATGATCTCCTTGGCGATGTTCGGCCCCGTCAGAGTCGCCACCGGATGCCCCGGCGAGGAGTCCTTGATCACCTGCGTCATCCGCAGCAGCGTTCCCTGCTCGAACCCCTTGGCCAGGCTCACTACCGGAACCCACGAGCGCATGTGCTTGGCTGCTTCCACAGCCGCCTGGCGGAAGCCGTCGGTCGGCACACCTACGACGACCACGTCGGCGTCGCGCACGGCCTCCTCCATGTCCGACGTCGCCCTCAGTTCCTCGGGCAGCGGCCAGTCGGGCAGGTACGTACGGTTGAGATGGGTTTCATTGATCTCGAGCGCCGCCTCGGCACGGCGAGCCCACAGCACGACATCGTGACGTTTCGCTGTCAACGTCGCGACGGTGGTTCCCCACGAGCCAGCCCCGAGGACGGCCACCCTCATCGCGTCAAACTCTCCCGGACCCGCGAAGCACGTCGTCGCCCTTGAGCTCGGCCAGTCGCCGGGCCATCGTGGCGAGGAGCTTCACGCTCAGATCCGGCACGTCGGCCAGCAACGTACAGAACTCGTTGCGGGTGAGCACTTCGATTGTCACCGTCGTCTTGGCGGCGACCGTCGCCGTCCGCGGCCGACTGTCGAGGAGGGCGATCTCGCCGAACCAGGTTCCCGGTCCGAGCGTGGCGACGCTCCGTCCATCGTGGGTGACCTCTACCTGCCCGTCGAGCACGATGACGAACTCGCTGCCGCTCTCGCCCTGGCGCATCAGGACCGCTCCAGCGCCGGCGCGAATGTCGGTCATCAGGTGTGACACCTGCTCGAGCTCGGCGTCATCGAGGTCGCAGAACAACGGCACCGCGGCCAGCCGTTCCTCCCGCTTCGGCGCATGGATCACCGGGCAGGTCCTCAACGTCGACGGTGGGTTTGTGATGCGACCATGAGCACCCCCCTTGCAGTGCCGACGCGCGCCGCTCGGCAGCCGGCCACCCGAGCCGATATCCTGATGCTGATTTGTCCGCGACGCTTGGGTGAGACAAGGGGAGAGCATGGACGATCGGACGGGGTAGGACTCGCCCCGGAAGTAGTAGGTCGTGGCCCCAATACCGACGATGGCGACGTCGGCAGCCCCGCTCATCTGTCGATCCCGGGCGCCGAGCCGGTACGGACCGACGCCGCAGTCGAGCCGCCGTACTCGTCGCGGACCTTGCGCTTGAGGAGCTTGCCCGTAGGCAGCCGGGGCAGCGAATCCGTGAACCGGAACGAACGGGGCACTTTGAAGCCCGCGATGCGCTGGCGGAGGAAGGTGTCGAGCTCGGCCGCCACCGCTGCCTCGTCGTCGACCGGCTCCGAGGGCTGCACCACTGCGAGCACCGACTCGCCCATGTCGGGGTCCGGAACACCGATCACGGCGACGTCGGCGACCCTCGGATGGAGCGCCAAGGCGTCCTCGATCTCCTGCGGGTAGATGTTGACCCCACCCGAGATGATCATGTGCGAGACGCGATCGGTCAGGAACAAGTAGCCGTCGTCGTCGACGTAGCCGACGTCCCCGAGCGCGCTCCACCCCTGGCCGTTGAACGCCTGCCTCGTCTTCTCGGGATCATTGTGGTACTCGAAGGTGATTTGGCTCTCGAACCAGATCTGCCCGATCTCACCAGGGAGCCGTTCGGACCCCTGATCGTCGGTGATATGGATCGCGCCGGTGAGCGGGCGGCCGACCGTGCCCGGCTTCTCCCCCCACTCCTCGGGTCCGACGGCGCAGAAGCCCGTACCCTCGCTGCCGGCGTAGTACTCGTAGATGATCGGCCCCCACCAGTCCAGCATCCGCTGCTTGACTTCGGCGGGACACGGCGCCGCGGCGTGAGCCACCATCCGGAGGCTGGAGACGTCGAAACGAGAGCGCTCCGCAGCGCTGAGCTTCAACATCCGCACGAAATGCGTGGGCACGAACTGCACATGGGTCACCGCGTACGTCTCGATCGCCTGAAGGGCCGCCAGCGGGTCGAAGCGTTCCATTACGACCACGGTGCCGCCGGCACGGTGCGCCGCCATCGACCAACCCAACGGCGCCGCGTGGTACAGCGGCGCGGGACAGAGGTAGACGATCCCGGACTCGAACCCGTAGACGGTGCGGACGAGCCCGTCGAGCCGCGTCTCAATACCAAACGGTGCACCACTGAGGGGGGCTTGATCCCCTTGGGCCGCCCAGTGGTGCCCGACGTATAGAACATGTACGCGCCCTCGGTCTCGTCCGCGGGGGGCTCCGTGGGATATGCGGTGATCGCCGTTTCGTACGCATCGAAGCCCTCGAGCTCACCGTCGTGCGCGAGATGGACGGCCACGTTGTCCATGTGTGCAGCGAGCCCGATCACCAACTGTTCGAGGCGAGCGGACGTCACGAGGCCAGTGGCCCCGCAGTCGGCGAGGATGTAGCCCGCCTCCTGCGCGCCGAGGTGCCAGTTGATCGGCGTGAATCGGAGGCCCGCGCGACGGGCGGCCCAGCACACCTCGTGGTAGCCGATGTGATTGTCGAGCAGGACCGCGATCTGGCCGCCGGGGCCGATTCCCCGAGCGCGAAAGAGCTGCGCCAGCTGGCGCGACCGCTCCTCGAGCTCCTGGAAGGAACGGCGTTCGCCCGGCGACGCCAGGACAACCGCGGTCCGGTCCTCATCGACCGACGAATTGATCTGCGACGTCATCGCCCTCCCGGGCACTTCGGCGCCTAGGTCCGCACGAACCTTTCAGGCCACTCTACCGCTACGCCGATGTCTGACCGTCGCCGTGCTCTTGGAGATCGGCGCCGACGAGCCCGGGTGGCGTCGCCATTTCGGGTCGGGAGAGCACCGCGTCCCGGCGCCGGCCGTCATCGAGGAAGGCGCCGGGGTGGACGGAGTGGAAATCAAGCGGGGTCCGCGGGGTTAGCGCAAATAGCGTTGAAGGGCCTCGACGTGCTTTCGCATTCGGCGCGTCGCGAGCTCCACGTCGCTGTCGAGCATCGCTTGCCCGATGCGTCCGTGGGCGCGCACCACCTGATCCCGGGCCCGTTGGACGATCTGGGGCTCCACGCTGTTGTGCTGGTGGAGCAGGGTCAACTGGATGCACACGAGCGCCAGGAGCTCGAGCACTCGGTTGCGGGCGAGCGAGGCGATGACACGATGGACGTCGTGGCCGACGTCGGGTATTTCGTCGCCTGGCGTCACCTTCTCCGCCGCGAGGGCGGCACGCAGCGCGGTCGACCCAGTGTGGTCCATCCGGCGAATCGCCAGTCGCACCTGTGCGACCTCGACCGAGCTCCGTACCTCGATGACGTTGCGGCGGTCGATGCCGTTGCGCTCGAGATAGAGCGCAACGGCACCGCTGATCGCCTCCGTGGACGGCGCGGTCACGAAGAGGCCGCCACCAGGACCGCGGCGCATCGCCGCGATCTGATGGTGCTCGACGAGGCGCACAGCCTCTCGAAGCACGGCGCGGCTGACGTCGTGGCGTTCCATGAGCTCGCTCTCCGACCCCAGAAGGTCGCCGATCTCCCTCTGGTGCTCCAGAACGTCGGAGAAGATCGTCCCCGCCACCGCCTCGGCCCGTTTGCTGGCGCCGGGCGCGCCGAAGGCCAGGGGATTGGGCAGGCGACGGGCGGGCCGCTTGCGGCGAAGCCAGTCGGCTTCGGCTTGGAGGTGCTGGCGCATTCGGCGCCCCGCCAGGCTGGGATCGCGTGCGAGCACCGCGTCGACCACGCGCTTGTGGGCGTAGGCCGAGGCCGCCTTCACCTCGCGGCCAAGCAATCGAGGACCCGGCACGTACAGTGCCGTCGCCTGGTTCAGGGCTTCGACGAACAGCGAAAGCACGGGATTGCGGGCCACCGCGGCGAGCCGATTGTGCAGCGAGCGATGGTCGACGACCCGCCCGGCCGCTTCGTCGGCGATGATCGCGCGCAACGCGGCGACGCCACGTTGGTTGAGTCGCGACGGCGCGAGCTCGGCTACGACTCCCTCGATCACAATGCGCGCCTCGAACAGCTCGTCGAGGGTCGGACTCACGCGGTAGAGGTAGGCAAAGAGCGCGCCGCTCACGGACTGTGCGGTCGGTTCGGTGATCACCAGACCCCCGCCGGGACCACGGCGCATCCGAGCGACACCCTGGTGCTCGACAAGGCGGACGGCTTCCCGGAAAACGGCGCGGCTCACCCCGTAGCGCTCGAGCAGCGCGGCCTCCGAGCCGAGGACCTCGCCAACGCACCACTGGCGTTCGCTCACGTCGCGGACGATCCGACTGGCGATCGTGCTCGACAGCTTCGGTCGACGCGGTCTCCGGGTCGAAGCCGCTGCCGGCGGCCTGACGGCAGGCTCGACCGCCAATGCCTTCGTTTTCACGAGTTATCCATCCCTCGATCGGGCAAGTCGTGTCGGAGCGGCCACCCGGCTTCCCATCGGCCGCTGTCGAGGCCAGCCCCAGTGTCTTGAGTGCCGACCCCGCACGGAGAGTACCGTCTGCGTTCGAACTGCGGATGGCAGCCCTGGTGTCCCGGTTGCAACCGGCCACGGCATCCGCCCCGGCGAGAACGACACTCCCCCGGCGCCGCAGTACAGCGCCGAGGCGCGGCGTCCACTTCGTGCCCCACCGTCCGACGACGTCCAGGGTCACCGACTCGGGCATCGGCCCTACCTTCCGGGGTCGGCGCCAAAACCGAGCTCGCCCCCCAGGCGGGCCGCACGGGCGACAAGGATGAACGCGTTTCACAACACCGGCCGTCGGTGACGCTCCTTCCGCTCGAAATGGCACTAGCACGTTGCCTTCGCTACGGCGGCTGCTCGGCAGAGGTTCTCAACGGAGGGTTCGTCGAACGCCGTCGCCGCCCACAGCCTCACCGCCGAGCGCACCAGCACCTCCGCTTTCGAGCCTGGCGCAGCGCAGGCGTCAACCTCCTCGAGCCTCGCGCGGCAGGCCGAGACCTCGCTCGGCGATGAGGTTTCGCATGATTTCGTTCGAACCGCCGGCGATCGTCCAGGCGCGGGCGTAGAGGAACCGGTCCTGCCAGCGCCCGTCCTCGACGGCGAGCTCGTCTCCTTCGATCAGGGCCCCCCGGGGCCCCTGCAGAGTGACCGCGTAGTCGTTCAGCTCGAGGTTGAGCTCGCTGAACCAGATCTTTGTCACCGGGGCGTCCCACGCCGCAAGCGAGCCTTCGGCCACCTTCGTTGCGATGGCATGGCCCAGATAGCGCTGAATGCGCGCCCGGGCGACGAGCCGGGCGATGTCCTGGCGAACCGCGCTGTCGGCGATCGCAGGCCGACCGCCACGGCGCGCGGCGCGGGCGAGCTCGACGAGGCCGGCGACCAACGATTCGGTTCCGCCGCTGCCGACACCCCCGCGCTCCTGGAGCAGGCTCGCCGCCGCGACCTTCCACCCCGCCCCCGGCCGGCCGATCACGTTGGCGACAGGTATGCGAACCTCGTCGAGGAACACTTCGTTGAAGTCGGTGGTACCGGTGATCTCCCGCAGCGGGCGTGTCGTCACGCCGGGGCTGCGCATGTCGAGGATGAACGCGCTGATACCCCCCGGCCCCGGTTCGGCCTCGCTTCGAGCGAGCAGATAGCCGTAGTCGGCGAACTGGGCCCAGGTGCTCCAGACCTTCTGTCCGCTGACGACGTAGTGGTCGCCCTGGAGGACGGCGCGCGTCTTCAGCGAGGTGAGGTCGCTGCCGGCGTCGGGCTCGCTGAACAGCTGGGTCCAGATGTGCTCACCGCTGGCGATGCGTGGCAGGAACTGGTCCCGCTGTTGCTCCGTGCCAAAGGCGACCAGAGCGCCGCCGACCAGGGGGTTGCCGAGCACCCAGGGGATGCCGGTGCAGTTCAGCTCCTCGATAATGATCCGCGTCTCGAACTGATCCGCCGGGGGGTCGGCGTAGGTCGCGGTGACATAGCCCGCGCCGTGGAGCGCTCGCACCCAGGTCCGCAGCGCGTCGACGTCGGCGGCGTCGTCGGGAACGCGCATGCCCGCGCGCGGCTTCCAGGCCAGCGTGGGCTTGTTCCGAGCAATGAAGTCCCGGAGCTCCGATCGGTAGCTGTCGTACGACGCGGGGATCGGAGGGACCTCGACGTCCATCAGCGGCCGGCTTCCGTTCCGAGGGTTTCTACGAGGCCCAAGAGTCGCTCGCGATGCCAGGCCGGTTCGCCGTGCAAGACCTGATCGGCCTTGGCTCGCCGTAGGAACAGGTGGACGTCGTGTTCCCACGTGAACCCGATGCCTCCATGGATCTGCAGCGACTCGCCGCAGAGGTGGGCTATGGCGTCGCGCACAAACGAGCCCGCCACGGCCACCGCCTCATCACGGTCGTGACGTTCGTCGGCCACCGCCATCGCGGCGTACCGCGACGCGGCCCGCGCCGCCTCGAGCTCGTTCAGCAGATCGGCCAAGCGGTGCTTGATCGCCTGGAAGCTCCCGATAGGGCGGCCGAACTGCACGCGATCCTTGGCGTACTGCACCGTCATCTCGAACAGGTGCTCGCCGGCGCCCACCGCTTCCGCGGCTTGCAGGACGGTCACCAACCGCTGCGCCCGATCGACGGCGGCGACTCCGTCCCCACCGAGCACGTTCGCGCGCGACACCACGACGCCGGCAAAGCGCACCTCGCAGAACCGCCGAGTGAGGTCGAAGCCGGCGAGCACCCGGGCGGATACGCCGTCGTTCGGAACGGACACCAAGACCAGTAGGACTCCGCCGGGCGAACGGCAAGTCACGAGGAGCGCGTCGGCGACGTGCGCGTCCTGCACGAAGCGAGCGACCCCGTCGAGGTGCGCTTCGTCGCCGTCGAGCCGGGCCACCACACCGACGGCGGCCAGGTCGGGGGTGCCGTCCTCGGAGTGGCACCACGTCGCGACGGTCTCCCCGCGGGCGATGGGTCCGAGGAAGTCCCTTGCTCCCTGCGTGTTCCCGAAAGTCGCCACGGCATCGGCCACGACGTTCGTACCGAGCACCGGCCCCGGGTACAGCTGGCGGCCGAGCTCCTCGCTCAGCGCGGCGAGATCGACGACGGGCTGGTCGGTGACGCTGCCGCCGTCGTGGTCCTCCGGCACGAGGAGTGCGGTCCAGCCGAGCGACGCGCCCGCTTGCCACACCTCTCGGTCAAACGTGACGGCCTCTTCGAGTCGTGGCCGTAATGCCGCAATCGGGTGCCGATCCTCCAGAAAGCGACGCGTCGTGCTGCGCAGCAGCTCCTGATCCTCGGCGAACGCGAACCGCAATGGGGCACCCCCCGGGAGCGAAACTGACTGAATCTAAGAGGCCGGGAACCGAGCGGGTCAAGTGACCCCCCGATCCCTGGTCTTCGACGTGCGGCGCCGATGAGTGCACTCTACTGTGGGCGGCGTGGACCTACACGAGACCCCGGAAGCCGAGGCGTTCCGGGCTGAGGTTCGCGGTTGGCTCGATGCGAACTTCGACGCTGAGATCGCGGCCGGAAGGAGCCGGTTCGAACGCGGCTCGCCCGAACACCAGCGCCAAAGAGCGTGGAACCACAAACTGGCCGACGCCGGCTACGTCGCGATCAGCTGGCCGGCGGAATACGGAGGCCGCGGCGCCGGACTACTCGAGCAACTGGTCCTCACCGAAGAGCTCGATCGGGTCCGGGCGCCGGCGACGATCAACTACATCGGGATGCCGAACATCGCGCCTGCGATCCTCCAGTGGGGAACCGACGAACAGAAGGCCCGGTTTCTCCCACCCATGATGCGCGGCGACGAGATCTGGTGCCAAGGCATGTCGGAACCAGACGCCGGCTCCGATCTCGCATCCCTGCAATGCCGAGCCGTCCTGGATGGCGACACGTTCGTCGTCTCCGGCCAGAAGACGTGGAACACCCTGGGCCACGCGGCCGACTGGTGCCAGCTCTACGTGCGTACGAATCCGGACGCACCCAAGCACCAAGGGATCTCGTGCCTGCTCGTCGACATGACCCTCCCAGGGATCGAAGTCCGGCCACTGAAGACCATCACGGGCGATCTCGGATTCAGCGAGCTGTTCTTCACGGATGTTCGCGTTCCCGTCACGGGGCTGTTGGGACCGGTGGACGCCGGGTGGAACGTGGCGACAACCACACTCGCTCACGAGCGCGCCGGCGTGGCGAAGCTCCACCTGGAGCTCCGGCGTGAGGTCCGCGAGCTCATTGAGGAGGCGCGGAGCACCGCCATGCCCGCAGGCGGCCGGGCCGCCGACGATCCCCGGGCGCGCGAACGGCTCGCGGCGCTGTACCTCGAGGGCGAGTACCTCAAGCTGCTCGCCGACCGGGCGATCTCGGGCCAGCTCCATGGCCGCTCGACCGGCCCCGAGGGCAGCCTCGTCAAGCTCGTGTGGAGCGATCTGCAGAATCACATTGCCGAGACGGCCAGCGTCGTGCTCGGGGCGGCAGGATGGACAGGCGCGCACGCCCAGCGCCGGGTCGGCGTGCGCAGCGCGTCGATAGCCGGGGGCACCACGCAAGTGAACAAAAGCATCGTCGCCCAACGGGTCCTCGGCCTTCCCCGAGCTGACTAAGGGTTCGCAGGGCGAGCGGAAGGGCGCAGCATGGACTTCGAGTTCACATCCGAAGAGGAGCAGCTCCGTGCCAGCGTGGCTCGGTTCCTCGTGGAGCGCGCACCGACGAGCTACGTCCGCTCCATGCTCGACGATCCCGTCGGTACGACCGCCGAAGTCTGGCGCGGGCTGTGCGACATCGGCGCCACCGGGCTTCTCGCACCGGGACACCGCGGTGGTGCCGGGATGGGCATGACCGCAATGGGAGTGGTACTCGAGGAGCTCGGCCGCGCCGTGCATCCCGGCCCGTTCCTCGCCTCTGCGGTCGGGGCGGTGTCAGCGCTGTCGGCGATCGACGCCGAGGATCCGCTCCTCGTCGCTCTCGCGGACGGATCACATATCGCGACCCTCGCGCTCTGGGACGACCTCCGAGGCTGGCAATGGCGAAAACCGACGACGGTCGCGCGCGGCGCACGGCTCACCGGCGACAAGTTCCGCGTGCCCGACGCGATCGGCGCCGACACCCTCCTCGTCACCGCCTCCGATGGCGACGACCTGGGCCTGTATGCGGTCGAGCGCGGTGCTCCCGGTGTCACAGTGACCGCGTGCGAGACGCCCGACGGCACCCGCAAGGCCGCCTCGGTCGCCCTGCGCGATGTGGCCGGCCGCCGCGTCGGAGGTGACGACGCCACCGCCGGCATGGCGACCGTCGTGGACCGGCTTCTGATCGCTCATGTCGTCGACGGTGTCGGAGCGGCATCCGCGGCACTCGCCCTCGCGGTCGAATACGCAAAGCAACGGCGCCAGTTCGGCCGGCCGATCGGCTCGTTCCAGGCCATTCAGCACCTGTGCGCCGACATGCTGCAGGCACTGGAGCTCGGCCGCGCCGGCGCGTACTACGCACTCTGGGCCGCCGACAACGCCGACCCCGTCGAGGTGCACCGCGCCGCCACCATGGCCATGGCCTTCGCAAGCGATCGGTTCTTCCGCATCGGCGCCGACACCATCCAGATCTTCGGTGGTGTCGGCTTCACGTGGGAGCACGACGCGCACCTCTACTACAAGCGACTGTTGAGCCTCGAGCACGTCCACGGTGGCACCGGCGAGCACCTCGACGAGCTCGCCGCTCTCGTCGTCGCGTAGACCGAGCACAAAAGAGTTCAGTCATGGACGATATGCAGACAATCGAGTTCGATGTCGGAGACCACATCGCCACCATCACGCTCAACCGGCCCGACTCGCTCAACTCCTTCGACAACCGAATGGCGGCGGAGATAAGCCAGGCGTGGGAGTCCGTCCGCGACGACGACTCCATACACGTCGCAGTGATCCAGGCCAACGGCGACCGAGCGTTCTGCACTGGCCTCGACATCACCGCTGGAGCGAAGTGGTTCCAGCGCGAGAACGTCTGGAACGTCGCCGATCCCGGCACGACCCTGTCGCCCAAGTTGCACCACCGGTGCTGGAAACCGGTGGTCGCCGCCGTGCACGGGATGTGTGCCGGCGGGGGGCAGTACTTGCTCAACGAGGCCGACATCATCATCGCTTCCGACGATGCCGTGTTCTTCGACCCCCACGCCAACGGTGGAATCGTCTCCGCGCTCGAGCCGATCGGCATGCTGAACCGCGGGGTGCCGCTGGGAGACGTCCTGCGCTGGGCGCTGATGGGCACGGAGGAGCGCATCTCCGCGTCGACGGCTTTGCGGCTCGGTCTGGTCACCGAGGTCGTACCGCGAGCGGATCTTCGCGACCGCGCCCGGGAGATCGCCGCATCTATTGCGGCACGCAACCCGCGCGCCATCCAAGGCACGGTCCGAGCGATCTGGGAGTCGCTCGACATGACCCGCACGATGGCGCTGCAGAACGGGATGGCGTACACACACATCGGGAACCGTCCCGCCACGGAGCGGCTCGGCCGGCCGCGGAAAAACGAGCCGCCCACCTACCGGTGAGCGAGAGGAGCGCGACATGAACGCGTTGAAGAACCGCGTCGCCATCATCACCGGGGCCGGGCGCGGTATTGGGCGCGAGCACGCGCTGCTGTTCGCAGCCGAGGGCGCGAGGGTCGTCGTGAACGACCTCGGTGGGAAGCCGGATGGCACGGGCGCCGACGCCTCTCCGGCTCAGCAAGGTCGTCGACGAGATCGTCGCCGCGGGAGGCGAAGCCGTCGCCAACCACGACGACGTCACGAGCTGGAACGGCGCCAAACGGCTGGTGGACACCGCGGTCGAAGCCTTCGGTGACCTGCACGTGCTCGTCAACAACGCCGGCATCCTGCGGGACCGGATGCTGGCGAACATGAGCGAGGAGGAGTGGGACGCGGTCGTCCACGTCCACCTCAAGGGGCATTTCTGCCCGCTGCGCCACGTCGCGGCCTACTGGCGCGAACAAGCCAAAGCGGGGCATCAGGCGCCGCGCTCCGTCGTGAACACATCATCGACGTCCGGCTTGTTCGGGAATGCGGGCCAGGCGAACTACGGCGCGGCGAAGATGGGGATCGGCGCACTCACGATCATCCCACCTGTTCCAGCCGTGGGCGATCATCGACAACATCGAGCGGACGGCCGGTGGACGGTGGAGGCGCTCGAACGTGCGGCCAGCGGGCTTGCCGACGTCCCGTTCGAGCTCGGCAACCCGATGGGGGATTGAGCGACGAAGTTGAGGAACGGGGGACGAAAAGAGTCTCCTAAGATCAGCGAGGTGGACCTGCAAGTCGAGTTGCGGTCATGGGTGTCTGCGAACTGGTCGACCGACATCACAGTGCGGGAGTGGTGGCGCCGTCTGGCCGACGCCGGGCTTACCGCGCCAACTTGGCCCGCCCCGTACGGACGCGGCCTCTCCGGGGGCGAGGCCAGACTGGTGACCGAGGCGCTGGCCGAGGTCGGCGCGATCTCGCCACCGCAGGGGGCCGTCGGCGCCAGGCTCGCAGGACCCACGTTGCTGATCCATGGAAACGAAGAGCAACGCGCCCGGTACCTACCCCCGTTGTTGCGGGGCGAGGAGTCATGGTGCCAGCTGTTCAGCGAACCGGGCGCGGGGTCCGACCTGCCGAGTCTCGCGACGAAGGCCATCGAAGACGGCGACGGCTGGTCCATCGAAGGCCAAAAGGTCTGGAACTCCGGCGCGGACATCGCCCGTCGCGGGCTGCTGCTGGCGCGGACCGATCCGGCGGCCCCAAAGCGCAACGGCATCACCTACTTCGTGCTCGACATGGACCAGCCCGGCGTGGAGGCGCGCCCATTGCGCCAGATGAACGACGAAACACGCTTCTGCGAGGTCTTCATCGACGGCGCCCGCGTCGGCGCCGAGGACGTCCTCGGGGCCGTGAACGACGGCTGGCGCGTCGTCCGCACGACCTTAGGCTTCGAGCGGGCCAGCGTGTCCGGCCGCGCCGCCCCCGGACTCGTCCCGGTCAACTCGGGGGAGAAGGCCGGGCATCTCGACCGCACGGTGAGCGACGTGCTGGCCTCACGACACGCGGGTGCGCCTTTCACGGGAAACGCCATCCCGGTCCGGCGCTTGATCGACCTCGCCCGGGAGCGGGGCCGGACGGGGGACGCGGTCATGCGCCAAGGCCTGGCGCGGTACCACTCGCTCGTCGAAGTCAACCGCTACACGCAGCTCCGGATCCGGGCGGCGTCGGCGGAGGGACGGACGCCAGGTGCGGAGGCGTCGATCACGAAGCTGGCCGTGTCTGACATCTGCCGCACCTCCCGCGATGTGTCGTTCTCGATCCTCGGCGCCGAAGCCATGCTATGGGGCACCGACGCGCCGTACGGGGGGTCGGTCCAGACCGTCGGTCTCGCGAGCTGTGGGGTCAGCATCGGCGGTGGCACCGACGAGGTGCAGCGCAACACCATCGCCGAGCGGGCGCTCGGGCTCCCAAGGGATGCGGAGACATAACCATGCGCCTCGGGGCGAACATCGTGGGCTCGTCGCACGACGAGGTGGCCACGCTCGCCCGTCTCGCCGAGGACCTCGGCTACCACTCCCTGTGGCGCGGCGAGGCGTATGGAGGCGACGCGGTGGTGCCGTTGGCGTGGGCCGGCGCCGTCACGAGCCGCGTCAAGCTCGGCAGCGCCATCCTCCAGATGCCCGCGCGCACGCCGACGATGACCGCGATGACCGCGATCTCGCTGGACCAGCTGTCCGGCGGGCGGGCGATCCTGGGCTTGGGCATGTCCGGTCCCCAAGTCGTCGAGGGCTGGCACGGTGTGCCGTACACCGCGCCGCTGCGGACCACGGAAGAGTACGTCGCGATCGTCCGGCGGATCTTCGCCGGCGACCAGCGGCTGACCTTCGAGGGCGAGCGCTACCGAATCCCGTACTCAGGCCCCGACGGCACCGGCCTCGGCAAGCCGTTGCGGCCGGGGATCCACACCCGGCCCGACATCCCGATCTACCTCGCGGCGATCGGGCCGAAGAACGTCGAGCTCACGACGCGGATCGCCGACGGCCTCCTCCCGATGCTGTGGAACCCGTACCGAGTGAAGGAGGCGTTCGGGGAGACCTTCGCCGCCGTCGATCTCACTCGCTTCGACATCGCACCCACCGTCCCGGTCGCCGTCGGCGACGACGTCGCGTCGTGCCGTGACAAGGTGAGGCCGCTCATCGCGCTGTACGTGGGGGGCATGGGCGCCAAACACAAGAACTTCTACAACGCGCTCGTTCGCCGCTACGGCTACGAGGACGCGGCGGAAGCGGTGCAGGATGCGTACCTGGACGGGCGTCGCCGCGACGCGATCGCGCTGGTGCCCGACGCGCTGGTCGACGAACTCGCGCTCGTTGGCCCTCGGTCGCGGGTCGCGGACCAGGTCAGTGCATGGGCCGCCTCGGGCGTCGGGACGCTGATCGTTGCGTCACCGAGCCGGACAAACCTTGAAGCGGTGGCTGCGGCCGCAGCGTAACCCGCCGGTAACGGCCCGCACGGGCTCGATCAGCTCGCGCGACCGAGCGAGCGGAGCGAACAGGTGAAAGCGGAATCAGAGGCTGCGGCCCGTTCCGGCCCAGTACTCTTCGCGTAGCAACCGCTTGTAGAGCTTGCCGCCGTCGGTCCGGGGCAGGGTCTCGCGGAACTCGACGACGCGGGGACACTTGAAACCGGTGAGCCGGTCCCGGCAGTAGGCGACGAGATCGGCTGCGAGCTCGTCCGAGGGGGAGCACCCGGCGGTGAGCTCGATGACCGCCCGGACCTGTTCGCCCCACTCCGGGTCGGGCACGCCGATAACGGCGACATCGCCAACTGCGGGATGGCTGGCGAGGACGCCCTCGACCTCGGTCGGATAGATGTTGACCCCGCCGCTGATGATCATGTCCTTCGCGCGATCGCGGATGAAGAGGTAGCCGTCGGCGTCGAGGTAGCCAATGTCGCCCAGCGTGAACGCCGGGCCGCGATACACCGACGCGGTGAGCTCAGGATCACCCCGGTACTCGAACGCGGGCGCTTCCGTCTGGAGGTACACGCTCCCGATCTCGCCCGCCGGTAGGTCGTTGCCGTCTTCGTCGAGGATCCGGACCCGCATGCCGCGCACGGCGCGCCCCACCGTGCCGGGCTTCTCGATCCAGCGGTACGGCTTCGCAATGGTGGCCGCACCCTCCATCCCGCCGTACGTCTCCCAGATGACGGGACCCCACCAGTCGAGCATCTGCTGCTTGACCTCCAGAGGGCACGGCGCGGCAGAGTGCACCACCACCCGGAGGCTCGAGAGGTCGTACCTACGCTTTACCTCGTCCGGTAGCCGGAGGAGGCGAACGAACTGCGTCGGCACCATGTAGGCAGTGGTCACCCGGTGTCGCTCGATCATCGCCAGCGTCCGCTCTGCGTCGAACCTGCCCATGATCGCCAAGGCCTGCCCCACGTTGAGGGCGCCTTGGTAGTAGCTCTGACAGCCGCCATGGTGCATCCCGGCCGAGACAAGGTGCACACCTTCGAGCGGGATGAAACGGAAGGCATGACCGAAGGACTTGGTCCGATCGGCGTACGCGGACGGGTCCAGATCGGGCAGGGGCCGCCAGATCGCTTTCGGCTGGCCGGTCGTGCCCGACGAGTACGCGATCGCTCCTCCGAGCGTGCGATCGGTCGGAGTCGTCTCCGGCTGGCCCGCCACAAGATCGCCCATGGTCACGAGACCCTCGAACTCGCCTCCCACAGCGACCCTCAGCCGGATGGAAGGTGCGCCCGCGAGTTCGTCGACACGATCCGCATACTGAGCGTGCACGGCCACCGCGGCCGCGCCGGAATGATCCACGATCGAGCGGATCTCCGCCGGGGAGAGGGCCGGGTTCAGTGCGATTGAGCGGATTCCGGCCTCCATCGCCGCGAGCTGCCAGACGATGACATCGACGTCGTTGGGGAGCGCGTAGGCCACGATGTCGCCGGCGCGAAGGCCGCGACTGCGCAGCCCGTGAACCAGCTGATGGGCGCGCGCCGCGAGCTCACCGAACGTCAGCGTCCCTCCGCTCGGCGCCTCGACGATCGCGGGAAGCTCAGGATGGTCCTCGGCGATCCACCAAAAACCGAGCCTACGATCCCAAGGGTGCTTCATTTCCGGAAGAGTATCCTCTACGAGCCCACGTCAGGAGTTGGCCGACGGTTCGGAAGCTCTCAGCTCCGATAACAGTAACCTCAATCGCATGGCCGTTGGTGCGACTTGGGTGTTCGATGTCGACGGGTGCATCATCGACTCCCTCACCGGGAGCTCGCTGCGGCCCGGAGTGACTGCCGTCCTCGAGCACTTGCGAGCGAGCGCTTGCACGATCCTGCTGTGGAGCGCCGGCGGCGCGGGCTATGCCCGGCGGCGCGCGGACGAACAGCAGGTCGGCGAGTTTTTCGACGCCTTTCACGACAAGGACCGCCGCGACGAGAACGGCCGCTACGAGACAACTCCCTTCTTGGCCAGTCATGACGACGTCGTGTTCGTAGACGACCGCCCGGAGGACGTGCCCCTGGAGGCCGAAGTTGTCGCCGTGCGGCCGTACCTGTTCGACAACCCGCACGACTGCGGCCTCGCACCGGTGGCTCGACGTGCCGGGCTCGTACCTGTTGAGGCCGGGTTCCACCCCGGGGGCTTTTGAGGATACTCTTGTCGCATCCGGCGCGGGCCGGACGGGAGGAACGATGACCGATGTCACGAGCGCTTTCGAGGAGGCAACGCGTTACGAGTTGCTCGACAGTGACATCGAACGGGCCCGAACATTGCTCGGCTTCGACAAGGCATCCCGGCACCGCGAGCACCTGACCACGGTCACACCCGACTCAGTTCGGAACTTCGCCTACGGGGTCGGCGACGACAATCCGCTCTACGCCGACGAGAACTACGGCATCCGGACGCGGTGGGGCGGCCAGATCGCACCGAACATCATGGCCGCGGTCGTGAACACACCCCTTTGGGGCGACAGTCTCCCCGAGGAGCTGAAGCAGAATTCGAAGTCGCTCTTTCGCGGCATCCATGTCTTCGTATCCGGCGGTACGTGGGACTGGTACCAGCCGCCTCGGCCAGGGGACCGGATCTACTCGTTTGCGGGTGAAGAGTCGCTGGAGGTGAAAAAGTCGGAGTTCGGTGGCCGGTCGGTGATCCAGATTCGCCGAGACGTCAAGTTCAACCAGCACGGACAGGTGCTTGCCGTCTACCGGATCCTGCGAGTGCTCACGGAGCGCAAGACCGCTCGCGACCGTGGCAAATACGCGGACATCTCCCCCGCGACCTACACGGACGACGAGCTCGCGGCGATCGAGGAGCGCTACGCGGGCGAGACCCGCAGGGGTGCCGAGCCCCGCTGGTGGGAGGACGTCGGGATCGGCGATCAGCTGCCGCCCATGACGAAGGGCCCGCTCACCGTCACCGACATCATCGCCTTCCATGCGGGGGGCTACGGGTTCGTGCCCTACGGGCTGCCGCCCAACCGGCTCGCGTCGGTGAATCGGCGCCGCATCAAGGCGTTCTACGTGAAGGACGAGTACGGCATTCCGGATGTCGCGCAGCGACTGCATTGGAGTTCGCCGTGGGCGCAAGCAATCGGCAATCCCATGGCCTACGACTACGGCGTGATGCGCGAGTGCCACTTCCACCACTACCTCACCGACTGGGCCGGCGACGACGCGTTCGTCGAGCGCCAGCACGACGAGATCCGCAAGTTCAACTACATGGGCGACGTCCAATTCCTGTCCGGTGAGGTGGTCGGCAAGCGCATCGAGGACGGTCGTCATCTGGTCGACATCGCAATGACGATGACGAACCAACGTGACATCGACACCACCCTCGGGCAAGGCACCGTGCAGCTCCCGAGTCGCGAGGTGGGCTCGATCGTGCTGCCTCCCGTCCCGGCCGAGCTCCAACGGCGCGCCGACAAGATGTTTGCCCGGCATCACGAGCTCTCCCCGCGGTAGCCGCCTGGGCTGCTCAGCGACCAACGAGGGTTTCGGCTTCTCGCATCAGGCCCGGCAGCGCCGGGATCATCCGCCTGATGGTCGGCGCCATCGCATCGCTCTTTCGGGCGCGCTTGATGAGCAACGCGGTGGCCGCCGCCTCCTTGTACCGAGTCAACGCGTCGAACCACGTGACGTCGTCGAGCGGAGCGCCGCCGGCCGCGGCGTAGGCGTCGAGCAGTTCTCCGGCCGAGGGCATCCCGCTCGGGTCGGTCGTCGGGGCCGCAGGGTGCCGCGCCTCGTCGGTGAAGAACGTCATCCAGGTCACGTCGACCCGCGGGTCGCCGAGCGACCAGATCTCCCAGTCGATTACTGCGTTGACGCGATCGCCGGCGCACAGCGTGTTGCCGAGCCGATAGTCGCCGTGGTTCACCACGGGACGCAACGCGACGGGAACGGTCGCGTGGAGCGCCTCCGCGCAGCGCCCAAAGTCGTGTTGGAGGTCGGCCGGCACCGTGGTGAACGCTCGCGTCCACCGGTCGATCTCGTCGGTCAGGCTGACGATCGGCTCGTCGCCGAGCCCTGCACCCGCGGGGTCGACGAGGTGGATCGCCGCGAGCACCCGCGCCGCGTCGAGTCCACGGGCGCGGATCGCGGCGAACCGCCCCGGATCACGTGCGTCGTTGAGCGTGGGCTCGAACGATTCCCCGGCGACGAGCCCCATGGCCACGAAGGGCGGGGTCTCGGGCGGGTCGCCCTCGTCGGCGAACAGCACCCGCGGCACGACGACTCCCTTGCGGCCGTGCAGCGCCCGCATCACGCGCGCCTGCCGCAGCACGTCGCGGTTCCGGACAGGCGCGAGGCCAGGGGGCGCAACCTTCAGCACGATGCGGTGGTCCGATTCCGGGCTGCCTTCGATGTGGGCGACAAACGTGAGGCTGGACGCGCCACCGGTCAGGGGCTCGATGTGCGACACCCGGGCGCCGGCGTGCCACGCTTGCGCGGCGTCGGTCGCACGTCGCGCCAGCTGGGCCTGGAACTCGTCGGACCGCGTGCGGTCGGCGGCCATCAGCGAGGCTTCCTCACGTCCTGTGCCCTGAGAGGACGTCCGGTTAGCGCTGCCGGGCCGCTTCGTGCTTTGGGGGCAGGTGCTCCGTCGGGAACAGCCCGGGCGCCGGTTCGTACCGGCCGAGCACCTGCTTGGCGATGGTTACACGGTGCACCTCGGTCGGCGACCGCGCGCACCATCTGGTAGCCCAAACCGCGACCGCCGCCGGTGACCGACGCGATCCGCCCCGTGAAGTCGAAGCACGGATCTATCCCCATCGACAAGATCCGGTCAGGCCGGCGGTTGCTCGGCGGCCGCCTTGGCCGCCATCCGTTCCAGCATCAAACGCCTCGACTCTTTTTGGTTGTGCGCCTCGTGGGCGAACAGGAAGCGCCGTCGCTCCACCTCCAGCTCGGCTTCGTTCAGGTTCGCCTTCACCAGCCCGAGTAGCGGCGCCGGCGTGCGCACCAGCTTCGCGGCGACGCCGAGCGTGTAGCCACGCAGCTCGGCCGCGGGGACCACGGCATGGACCATGCCGAGCTCGAGCGCCTGCTGCGCAGTTAGCTTCTCGTTGAGGAGATACAGGCGGCGGGCGACCGCGGTGCCGGCGATGCTCGTCCAGAAGAACGACCCGCCGAAGTCGCCGGAGAGACCATTCGGTGAGAAGTTGGCCGCGAACAGCGCCTCATCCGAAGCGAACCGCAGGTCACATGCGGCGGCGAGGCTGCACCCCGCACCAACGGCGGCGCCGCCGACCATCGCTATCGTCGGCTTCGGCATGAGGTGGAGCAGCATGGCCGCGTGCTGGTCGTGGCGGCCCAGGTCGCCGTCGAGGGCCCGGGGCGGGACGCCCAGTTCCGAGCCGGCGTTATCGCTGGGGTCGCGCTTCACGTCGCCGCCCGAGCAGAACCCACCGTGACCGCCATCGGGCGCGGCGCCCGTGAGCACCACCACCTTGGCGTCCGGGTCCGCGCCCATCGCCTTCACCGCCGCGTCGAGGGCGGCGATCAACTGACCGTTCAGAGCGTTGCGGCGCTCCGGGCGGTTCAGTGTGATGATCCCGACGCGGTTGGTCACCTCGGTCAGGATGACCTCATCGCTCATCTCTGCCTCATTTCCGTCGCGGCCGCATCACTCCTCGATCATGAGGGCTCGCTCAGGGCAGGCGGCCACGCCGGTGCGAGCCTTGTCCTCGAGCGTCGGTGGGACCTCTAGACCGGTCGCGATGTTGGAATAGCCGTCGTCGTCGATCGTGAAGACCTCCGGGGCCACCGCCCAGCATCGGGCGTGCCCGGTGCACCGTTCGTTGTCGACGCTGACTCGCACAGGGGTCATCGTAGGCGGAGCGGCCTCCGTCTGCCGCGACTTTGAGGGTACTCATTCATCGCCTGGGCCACCCGAAGTGCGCGGCCACCGCCAGCAGATGACGGCGCATCCGATGGCGGCGAACTCAGCGTCGCCGGCGACGTCGAGGGTGCTGCTCCCCCAACACGGACGATGGCCGCATGGAGGTCGTGTCCGGCTTCGACAAACGTCAGACGCCCCCTTGTTCTCGCCGCGGCGGGACACCCGGGCGCGCGGATCCGGTCCCAATCCGGCCGCGGCTCAGGCATTCGCCCACAACGTCCGGCGGAGCTCCTGCTTGCGGACTTTGCCGGCGGCGGTGCGGGGGAAGTCGTCGACCAGGACCAGCTCGGCCGGCGCCTTGTGCGCCGCGAGACCCGAGCCCGTCAAGTGCTCGACGAGGAGCTGGAGAGTCGGTGCCTCCCCGGGAGCCGGGCGCACGAAGGCGCAGACCCGTTCACCCCAGGTGGCGTCCGGCGCTGCGCACACGGCCACCACGTCAACTGTGGGGTGTGTGGCGAGGACGTCCTCGACCTCACGAGCCGATATGTTTTCGCCGCCACGGATGATGATGTCCTTGAGCCGGTCGGTGACGACAAGGTAGCCCTCGTCGTCGAAGCGCCCGAGATCGCCTGTGCGGAACCAGGAACCGACGAAGGCATCGTCGTCGAGCGTCCGATCGCGATAGCCCACGAACTGCTTCGGCCCGCGCGCCAGGATCTCGCCTTCCTCGCCGGGCGCGACGTCATCGCCGCGGTCGTCGACGATGCGGACCGAGTTGCCGGGCGCGATCTTCCCATCGGTATGGGCACGCTTGCCCGGCGGGTCGGAAGGCAGCCCGGTAGTGATCGCCGGCTGCTCCGTCGAACCGTACGTCCGCCAGCACACGATCCCGCGAGCCGCGGCCCGCGCCACGAGAGACGGCGGCCGCTCGCGGCACCGACGAGGAACGTTCGCAGCGACGAGATGTCCGGCCCATTCCGGCCAGCCTCGTCGAGCAGCGTCGAGAGGAAGAACGGCGTCCGCGCGCTGTTTGTGAGGTGGTGCTCTTCCACCAGGACGGCCGCGTGCCTCGCGCTCCACCGGTCGACAACGACGGTGGTGCCCCCGGCCGAAAGCGGGCGCAGCAGCCCCAGGAGGGAGGCAATGTGGCCGGCCGGGAACGTCACCAAGGTCCGAGTGCTGCGGTCGGCGGGAACGGTCGTGATGCCCGCGAGGAGAGTCTCGTGGCTGTGCAGGACGCCCTTCGGGGCTGCGGTCGAGCCGGACGTGTAGATGATGCAGCACACGTCGGCTGGTGCCCGCTGGTGCCCGCAGAAGCTCAGGGGGGCCGTCGATGCCGCAATGGTCAAGGCGCCACGGGGCGCGTCCTCCCCGATGGCGACCACCCGCTCCAGCCCCCAGGCGGTCGCATGCTCGACGGCGTCGGCCGCTAGGGCGACGCCACGCCAGCAGGTACGGGCTATGAGCGTGGTGGCGCCACACTCGCGGACGATCGCTCGCACCTCGGCGGGGCCCGACGCGACCAGGAGCGGGACGACAACGCTCCCAAGCAGCCACAGCGCCTCCACCACCTCCGTGCTCGTGCGGTCGGCCGGCACCTGAACCGCCACGATGTCGCCGTGTCGGACGCCGATCTCGTACAGACCGCCGGCGACTCGCTGGGCCCGCGCGTACAACTGGGCCAGCGTGCATCTGTCGACGGCGCCGTCAGGGGCGACCAAGCCCCACCACCTCGACGACGCGGTCGCTGCGATCGACGTCGAGCTGAGCCCGAGCGAGCAGGCGTTCCTCGAAGAGTCGCCTGCCGGCGCTCTCGTCGCCGGTGCCGGGCATCTGGCCCTCGATTGCCACCTGCCGCTCACCACCGACGCCGGCCCGCTGTCGGACGGCCGCATCCACGGTAGGTGCAGGCCCCACCTGGGCCTGGCCGCCTCCGGTAGTGATCCCATTTGCCGGTTGACGACCTGACCCGAGGAGGACCGATGCGCGCTCTGGATGGCAAGGTCGTCGCCGTCACGGGCGCCTCGAGCGGCTCAGGGCTGGGCGTCGCCCGGCGCTTCGTCGCCGAAGGCGCAGAGGTGGTGCTGCTCGCCCGCGGCAAGGAACGGCTCGAGCGGGTGGCCGCCGAGCTGGGGAAGCGGGCGGCGGCGATCGCAACCGACGTGGGCGACCCGGACAGCGTGCGCACCGCCTTCGAACACATCGCCGCCCGATTCGGCAAGCTCGATGTGCTCGTCAACAACGCCGCCATCTACCGGCCGTGCGCGGTGGAGCACCTGAGCGACGACGACATCCAGCGCCAGCTCGTGACCAACCTCGCCGGTCCGGTGCACACCTGCCGGGCGGCGATCCCCCTGCTCCGTGCTGCGGGCGGGGGCGACATCGTCAACACGTCGAGCGAGTCGACCCTGCATCCGTTCCCGATGCTGTCGTTGTACGTGGCGACGAAGGCCGGCCTCGAGGCGTTCTCGAAGGTGCTCGCCGAAGAGCTGCGCGACGACGACATCCGGGTCACGACCGTCATCCAGGGTGGGACGAGCGAGGGCGGGAACGGATCGACGGACTGGAGCTGGGATCCCGAGCATGCCGAAGCGGCAATGGCGCTGTGGGCTGAGCGCGGCCTGCTTGCCCAGGCCCATGGGCGTCACGGCGGGCAGAACGTCGACGACGTCGGCGACGTCCACGTCTTCATCGTGACGAGGCCGCGCACGCAGAAGCTCGACACCGTGCACTGCCGAAGCTGTTGAGCGGACCACCAAAGGAGCGATCACGATGAGCATCGGGATTTCCTCGAGCGAGGCGTACTACGACCCGTACGACTTCGACATCGACTGCGATCCGTACCCCACGTTCCGTCGGCTGCGCGACGAGCAGCCGCTGTACTACAACGAGCGCTACGACTTCTACGCCTTGAGCCGCTTCGAGGACG
>WNFV01000918.1_pt1 | contig 40327 bp, 31 predicted proteins | sample 5400101 | NCBI WGS metagenome assembly WNFV01 (sample SAMN13153361, study PRJNA577476) | soil metagenome | isolation source: 115 cm soil or saprolite under grassland replicate 1 | place: USA:California | collected 2016-06-15 | reverse complement strand
CAGGCGTTCGAGCATGCGCTGGCTGCGTTCACTGGCCGCCGGGATCTTGAGCAGGCTGTCGCGCTGTATCATGGCGATTTTTTGCCCGGCGCCGCACCAAGTGCGGCGCTGTGGGTCGATCGGCGTCGGTCGCATGTACAGCAGCTGTATCTCGACGCCCTGGAACAGTTGGCTGGACTGATCGAGAATGACGAGCCGAAACAGGCCATCCAACACTATCAACACATTTTGCAAATCGATGGCTGTCGCGAGGAGACAGCCACTCAGTTGATGCGGCTCGCCGCGCGCCAGCGCAACCACGCGCTGGTAAACGCCACGTTCGAGCAGCTGGAGGGGGCGCTACGCACCCTCGGCGCCGCACCCGAGCCGTCCACAATCGCACTGCTCCGCGCTTCCTCGCGCGTCAGGCAGCAGGAACGCCCGCGCTCCGTCCCTTGATTGCCATTCTCGCTCCCTGGTTTAAATAGAGTCAACAAATGTCCACGAAAAGTCCACGGCAAGTCCATGGCGTGAACTATAGTGGCCGCAGTTGTTGTTGACCTACACAAACCAAGGAGTTTGACAATGAAGAGCCGAATTGCCCGCGCACTGATCGCAGCCCTGGTCGCCGGCACACTCATTCTCGCTGGAACAGCGGGCGTTGGCCCTCCCGGATCGGGCATCATCGTCTCCAGCGTCAACTGGTAGCCCGATGACGATGCTGACACTATCCATCATCGGTGCAGTGCTGAGCGGGGCGCTAGCGTTCTGGCGCCGGCCGAAAATGCCGCGCTTCTGTCTGCTGCTGGTGATCGCGCTAGTGCCGCAGGTGGGTAATCTCGTCGGGATCAGAATTCTGGGCATGTTCTTCGTAGCTATCGCGGTGATCGGCATCTGGTGCGCGTATAACCGTGATATTCCTGGCACGGCGGTGGTTGGGGTCGGGATCGGCCTCAACCTGTTGGTTATGGGATTTCACGGCGGCTCAATGCCCATCCGCGCCGATATCCTGGCCGCATTCGGCCAGGTAGCTGCGCCTGGAACGGTATTGGTCGGCTCGAAGGATGTGGTGATCGACGCCTCCGCGCTGTGGCTGCTGTCGGATTGGATCATTCTGGCGCTTGGGGCCAAAAAGGTCGTCGTCAGCCCAGGTGATCTGATCATCGTTGCTGGTGTGGCCTGGTGGTTGCTCTTCAGCCATCAACCGGAGAAGGAACAGGCTCATGCTGACATTATCGATCAAGCCGGCCTCGCTCGAGCGGCGTACACGCCCGCTCCGTGGGCAGAGTAGTCGGCCGGCGTTGACTCATGTGGTGCTGCTAGCGGCCGCTAACCCTCGTATCGCTGAAAGTTTGATGCGCGGCGATCCGCTCGATCTGGCGATCGATCATCCGCAGTACACAGTGCCATTGGATGCACGCGATCGGGCGACGCTGACCGACATCTGTGCGCGCGCACATACGATCAGTGAATTTTTAATCAACCTGGCTGCGGCGGCGGATGATATTGCGTAGCGTTGCGGAGCAGGTGAACCTTCTGTGCCGGCCTTGTCGAAGCTAACTATAGCGCCAGTGTATATTAAGCGTGGGGATGGGAGCGTTTCAGCTTCCCATTCCCGCGCTTGTCTATCCACGCGGGTCGGCAGATCAGCCGAATCCGCACATCGTAACAGTGGGATGAACATGCATGCTGATCGAATTGCACCAGGATTGTGCCATGATACCGGACACTCAGGTTTCTTTGTCCGGCGATCTCTCTGATGCCGCAGCATTCCTGCAAGCCTTCGCAGCGGCACCCGATTGGCAGGATTGTGTCGACGCACTGTGGATGACCTTGCCGCATGTGCTGCCGGGCATTCGGATGGATATCTATGCCGTCGGGCCGGCGGATCTGGCCACGCTGCTCTTTTCTTCCGCTGAGCGGCCGATCATTTCGCCACCGCTGGTGTCGGTCACCGATACGCAGATCCGGGGCTGGCTTGAGCGCGAAGGGTATGCCGCGATCATGACGCTGCCGCTGATTGGCGCTGGCCGACGCTGCGGCTGGCTGGCGATCGCACGCGCGCGTGGCCCGCTGTCTGCTCGCGTGCTGGCATTGGCTAGGCAGCTAGCTCCGTTGATTGCGCTACGGCTGATCTGTGAGCAGGCCAGCGCTGCGCTGGAGCAGCAACGATCCAAAGTTGCCGAGCTTGAGCATCAGATTGGTGTAACCAGCACATTGCGCATTCGTGCGATGCTTGCCGCTGGAACGGCGCACAATATCGGAAACCTATTTACGAATGTGATGGGCCATGCACAACTACTTGAACAGGATGTGCCGGCGCTTTTTCGGCCCGATGTGCATGTGATTATCCGCGCAATTGATGATGGCCGGCAGCTGCTGCACCGGCTTCAGCACGTGAAGAGCGAGCTGCCGTCGGAGGCGTTTGAGCTCACGACGCTCCAAAGCATTGTCCAAGAGACCATCCAGCTCACACGCCCATTCTGGGAGGGGCGATCTGGGATCGATATCGAGACAGTATTTGAGGAGAGCCTTGCCGTGCGCGCGCGCGCCACCGATGTGCGCGAGGTGCTGGTCAATTTGATTATGAACGCTGTCGGCGCGATGCCCGCCGGTGGCTTGATCAGCATCCACTGCTTCCGGGCCGGCGACCACGCGGCTATTTCTGTGAGCGATACCGGCCAAGGCATCGCACGCGAGCTGCATAGCGCGATCTTTCAACCGCTCACCACTACGCGCCCCGATGGTGGCGGGCTGGGCCTGAGCGTTAGCCGCATGATCGTCGAGGGCTATGGTGGTACGCTGACGGTTGAGAGCGCGCCGGGCCAAGGCGCGACGTTTATGGTCACACTCCCTGCTGTCTAACCCGAATAGTATAAGCCATGGTACAATAGCAGCACACGGCGCTACCTAATGAACCTGCAGGGGAATCGGCGATGTTCGGGCGCCTGTATATCGAGGAAGGCGGGCGCCCGGCGCGCATGATCGAGCTGGCCGGCGCCGTCACGATCGGTCGAACTGCTGACAACGACATTGTCCTCGAATCGGACGGTGTTTCGCATTGCCATGCGATGCTGCTAGCCCAGCCGGATGGTGTGACACTGCTCGATCTCGGCAGCACCTTCGGCACCTTCGTCGACGCCATTCAAGCCCTGCCAGATGAACCCATGCGCCTACCCAACGGCGCGCGGATCACAATCGGGCGCGCGCTGCTGCGTTACGCGAGCGTGCCGGCGGCTGAGATCCAGCCGGCCACCTCTAATGGGCACGAGCCGCTTGTTCGCTCCCGCCTTGCCACACCATCCCTCAATACACGTTTCCAAGGAATTGCTCCCGACGAGCCTTTTCCAGTCGGCCGACGCATATCGCTGCTGATCTGGGTCGGCGCGCCGATCGCTAGCGACCAATGGCAGAGCAGTCGCTCGCTGCGCTGGAACGGCGATCCGAGTGCGGCAGTTGCGCTACGCGTGCGGGTGCGGGCGGCCTCGCCGGCCTGGGTGATTGTGGCCGAAGAGCCGATCGTGCTGGCGGAGCCGTGGGGCTCGGCGCGGATCGCGCGCTATCAGGTGCTGGCGCGGCGCCCCGATCGAACCAAGCTGGCGATCAGCATAGAGCACGCCGATTCGCATGGCCTGGTGCAGCGAATGCTCCTTGGCGTACACGCCGTCGCGTCGAATGGGTTACACATCAGTGAGCTGCCGGCTCGGGCGCCCGCGATCGATGCGGCTGTGGGGAGCGTGCCCTGCCGGAGCTGCGGCGCTATGCCGCACGCTGGCGCTCGGTTCTGCCCGATGTGCGGCAGCCCGCGACAGCATGTGACCAGATGACCTGTAGAGACGCAATATATTGCGTCTCTACAGGTCATCTGGTCATTGGGATGTTTTATTTTTTGCGAGTCCCTTATTCCGCGATCACCAGCGCTGTAACCATGCCGTACATACCGTGCTCACCCTCGGCGTGCGCGAGAATGTGGCAGTGAAACGCCCACGCGCCTGGCTCGGTACAATCGACGATCACATCCCAGCGATCACCCGGCGCCACATTCAGCGTATCGCACATGAACGGCTGCGGCAGATTCCAGCCATCTTTCGCGAACACCAGCTGCGGCAGCCCGTGCAGGTGCATCGGGTGGATCATCTGGCCCTCGTTCATGTAGCGGATGCGCACTTTCTGCCCCTTCTTGGCCGTCAGCGGCGATGTGGCCGGGAATCCTTTGCCGTTGACCGAGAAGCCGCCAAGTTGATCGTTCAGGATCATCGTATATTCCAGATCGTAGGCCGGGTCTTTGCTTTTGTCCTTTGGCTCAATGATAAAAGCGCCCAGCAGTCCTTGTCCAACCTGCTTGGTCGAGTTGTGGTGCGAGTGATACATGTGCGAGCCGGGGTTACGCGCCACAAATTCGTAGGTGAAGCTCTGGCCCGGCTTGATCGGAGGCTGGGTGACGAAGGGCACGCCGTCCATTTTGTTTGGCAACATCACGCCATGAAAGTGAACTGCAGTGCTCTCGGGCAGCTCGTTCTTGACGATCACGCGCACGGTGTCGCCCTCGGTGACGCGCAGCTCGGGCCCCGGCACCTGGCCGTTGTAGGCCCAGGCTTCCGGCTTCTGCCCCGGTGTGACTTCCCAGGGCGTTTTGGCACAGGTCAGCTCGAAGATCTTGACGCCATTTTCGATCTTCGGCGCAAGCGGCTGGTTGCCCTGGCCCTGGGTGCTATTGCCGGCCAGAAAGGTTTTGATGCCGGCCTCGTGCATCGCGTCCATCTCGTCGGCAGTCATCGTTGCGGGCTGGCTCTGGGCTGCGGGCGTCATCTCGTGGGTATCTTGCGTGGATGCCAGAGTGCTCGTGCCGCCGCAGGCTGCTAGCACGCCGCCCAGCACAGGAATGCCGACGCCGAATGAAGCGCCCTTTAGAAAAGAGCGCCGCGAGATCTGCTGCTTGGTGAAGTCGACGATACGCATGAATGTGTTCCTTCCTATTACAATGAGCCTGGTGGGGGCATAGGGGCGGCGAAGCCGCCCCTATGCCCCCACCATTGGGGAGGTTTGGAGGGGCCTTCGGCCCCTCCAAACCTCCCCAATCAACACGATATCCGTGCGAGCAACTGCTGCAATAATAGCAATCGGTTCGCAGATTGTGAGAGAAGGCACGACAATTGAAAGTTGCGCTTCCACAACTCAGCGGCCAGATCCCAAATTTCGGCTACAATACATGTGATCGTTTTGCAGGAAAGGTCACACGAACATGAAATCAGCTCTGATGGTCTGGGGCGGCTGGGAAGGGCACCAGCCGAAGCAGTGCGTCGATATTTTCGCCCCGTTTTTGCGCGAGCAGGGCTTCGAGGTTGAGATCGCCGACACGCTCGACGCCTATCTCGATGCCGAGAAGCTCAGCCGGCTAAGCTTGATTGTACCGGTCTGGACAATGGGGACGATCACCAGGGAGCAGGAGCAAGGCCTGCTCAAGGCGATCGCCGGCGGCGTCGGCGTGGCCGGCTGGCACGGCACCATGGGCGATTCGTTCCGCGACAACACCGAGTATCAGTTCATGGTCGGCGGCCAGTGGGTTGCCCATCCCGGCAATATCATCGACTACACCGTCAATATTATGAACCACGACGACCCGATCACGGCCGGCCTGGCCGATTTTGGCATGCACTCGGAGCAGTATTATATGCATGTCGATCCGTCGAATAAGGTGCTGGCTACTACCAGCTTCAGCGGTGAGCATGGTGGCACACCCTGGATCGCCGGCACGGTGATGCCGGTAGTTTGGAAGCGCAGCTGGGGCCTGGGCCGGGTGTTCTACTCATCGCTCGGCCATGTCGCCAGCGACTTTGAGGTGCCCGAGGCGCGCACGATCATGCAGCGCGGGATGCTGTGGGCCGCGCGCTAAGCGCTTGTCAAATGAAACATACCTGGGATTTACGCGGGGCGGGGTTCGGGGCGGCCGGGTGCCCTTTGGGCGCCTCCCCGAGAATTCCTGTTTTTCCACCCTGGTCGGCAGCTCTGCCGCCGACCAGGGTGGAAAAAGAATGGTTTTTGGAGCGACAATGTCCCTCCAAGCCCCCTACGAGCGGCGACCGCGCAACTCATGTGATGAAGGACTTCGGATGGCTACCTTGTCCGTAGCGACAAACGCTGCGCTCGTGCGGCAACCGATAGCGCGCCCAGTACGTATGGCGCTGCTCGGGCTGCTGGCGCTGGGCGTGTTTGCGGCTGTGTTTGCGTTCCAGAACAGCCGGCCCGTTATCGCGCTGGATCGTGCGCGCGGTTTGTATGTCGCGGAGGGCGGCGCTACACCGTTTCGGTGGACCAGCTCGCAGGCTGATTTCGCGCTCGCGCCCTACAGTGGCCCGACACAAGTAGCTGTTACGCTGAGTACTGCATACTGGCCGCGGCAGGCACAGCTGCCGGTGAGAATCGAGAGCGACGCGGGTGTGCTGGCGACGGTCGCCATACCCGCGCAGGCACGCCGTGTTCTGGCGCTGCTGCCGGCGGGCGCGGCCACGCTGCGGCTGCACACCTCCGTCGCGCGCCCGCCGGGCGGCGATTGGCGCTGGCTTGGCGTTCAGCTGCTCAGGGTCGAGGCAACGCCGAGCGGCCTGCCGCAGTATGTGCTGATCCAGGCGCTGCTGCTGGCCGCCGCGAGCGTTCTGCTTGCTATTGGTATGGATTGGGCGATCGCGCATGGCCACGGGCTGATGGTTGGACTGGCGCTGCTGGGGTTGGTCCTGCGGCTGCTCTGGATCGTCGATTCGCCGCCGCTGTTGCACCGCGATGAGGCGGTCAGCCTGGTCGATGCCTGGCAGCTCGCGCGCACGGGGCATGATCATCTCGGCCATCTTCTGCCGCTAGCGGCCTTCGAAGCCTACGGCGATTGGATCTCACCGCTGCTGACCTACCTGATGCTGCCGTGGATCGCACTGTTTGGACCACAGCCGCTAGTGGCGCGCCTGATCGTCGTGATCTTTGGCGCGCTGGCTGTGCCGTGCGCGTATGGGCTGGTGCGCGAGCTACGGCTGCCGGCCGCCGCGCCATGGGCCGCGCTGGTCGCGGCGCTCTCGCCCTGGCAGATCTTTCTCAGCCGGGTGTCCATCCCGCCGGCGATGGTGGCGACATGCTGGATGCTCTGCCTATGGGCGTCCATCCGGCTCATCCGCGCAGGCCGTCGGCGCGACGCGATCTGGCTGGCGCTGGCGGCCGGCATCGGGCTATACGCCTACCCATCAATGAAGCTGGGTGTGCCGCTGCTGCTGGCGGTGGCGCTGGCGCTGGCGCTTGGGCGGCATGGCTGGCGCGCTGGCGGGCGGTGGTGGCCGGCGGCGCTGGCGCTCGGTCTGCTGTGGTCGCCGTTCGTGGCTAGCTCGCTGCTTAATCCCGACAGCGGCTCGCGCTTACAGCTGATCGGGATCAAAGCAACCTCACCCGGCGAATGGCTGGCGATCTGGTGGAGCAACTACACGGTCTATTTCCAGCCAAATCTGTATTACCTCGCCGGCGGTATCCGCAAGATCGCCCAGGGCATGCCCGACCATGGCGTGGCGCTTGATGCCGAGGCGCCGCTGCTGCTTGGCTTGCTTGGGCTACCAGTGCTAGCGCTTGCACAGAAGCGATCAGGCGCCCCCAGTATGGCCGGCGATCGTTCGAACCCTGCGCTGGCGCCGGTACAAATCTGGCTGCTGCTGATAGGCGCGCTGCTGATCGCGCCGCTGCCGGCCAGCCTGACGGTCGGCCATCCGCACATCTTTCGCGCTTCGATGGTTGCGCCAGTGTACGCCGTGCTGGTGGGGATCGGCGCGGCGGTGGAGTGGCAGTTGCTTGGGCGCCTGCCCGTGCGCGCGGGCGCGCTTGTGCGTGTGGTCGGCACACTCGTGGTGGTGGCTGCGCTGGCGTGGCAGAGCGCGAGCTGGTTCACCAGCCTGATCGAGCGCTACCCCAGCCAGGCCACCGGCACCTGGTTTTTCGCCGATAGTGAGCTTGAGACAATGCAGCGCGTCGTCGGCTATGCGCCGGGCTTTGATGAGATCTGGCTCGATATCGGCACGGTTGGCCGGCCATATATCTTCCTGCTGTTGGCGCAGCCGATGCCGCCGGCCGAGTCGCAGGCGCGGCTGGTGGTCGAGCGGAATCCGCCGCAGATCAATAATGTCACCAGTATCGGCCAATACCGCTTCATCGATTTCGCCCCGCGCGCGATTCCGCTTGATCTACCGGTGCTTGAGGCACTGCCAACCTCGGGCGGCGGGCCGGGCTACCTGCTCCAGGAATGGCGGCATGATAACCGCCGCATCCTGCTCGTTCGCAGTATGACCACGCATGTACCCGAAGATACGGATAATTGACAGGACTTACGTGGTCGTGCTTTCAAACGCCGCTTTGCCTGCCCCCTTCGTCAAGCTCAGGACGTAGCTTCGTCACGCTCAGGATGGACGGCAGCATGGTACTTCCCATTTCAGCTGTTGTTCGTTTTTTCGCTCGCAGAGCGAAAAAACGAACAACAAGAAGATACAGTACCGCTGTGAATGATCACATCCGGGCACCGCGTAAGTCCTGTAATTGACAGTTGGACGAATACCGGCCGGCATGGTAGCATGGGAGCGATAAACAAGGAGCAGTGTCGCTATGGATCGCCACGCCATCGCACGCGCGGCCGAGGTCTTGCATGGAGCGCGGCGCGTCGTTGCGCTCACCGGCGCTGGCATCAGCCGGCCATCCGGCATACCCGATTTTCGCAGCGCGGGCGGGCTGTGGACGCGCGACGACCCGATGGTGGTGGCGTCCCTGGCCGGCTTTCGGGCCGACCCGCGCCGATTCTACAGCTGGGTTCAGCCGCTGATCGATACGATCAGGGTAGCGTTGCCTAACCCGGCCCACCTGGCGCTCGCGCAGCTCGAGCGCGAAGGGCGGCTCACGGCGGTGATTACCCAGAACATCGACGGCCTACATCAGCACGCTGGCTCGCACGAGGTCTACGAGCTACACGGTCATATTCGCAGCGCGACATGTCTGGATTGCGAGCATCAGGTGCCGGGGCGGTCATTGATCGAGCCAATGCGGCACGGTAAGATCCCGCGTTGCGTGTGTGGCGGCCTGTTCAAGCCCGATGTCGTGCTGTTCGATGAACTGCTGCCGCGCGGCCTGTTCTGGCTGGCCCAGCGCGCGATCGAGCATTGCGATGTTGTGCTGGTGGCGGGCACAGCCCTCGAGGTTGCGCCGGTGTGCGAGCTGCCACTGGCCGGATTGCGGCGCGGCGCACGCTTGATCATCGTCAATCAGAGCGAGACCTACCTGGATGATCGCGCCGATGTGGTGCTGCACGAGGATGTTGCCGAGGCGCTGCCCGAAATTGTAAATTATAGATTGCAAATTGCAGATTGATGATTCTAATGCACAAGAGTTGAGTGCTGGAGGGGCTTGGGGAGGCGAAGCCTCCCCAAGTATCCCTTTTCCGCTCTTGTCGGCGGCGGAGCCGCCGACAAGAGCGGAAAGAAGGGTTTTTGGAGGGACTGCGTCCCTCCAAACCTCCCTTGAGGAGTCAATCACGTAAATCGTGTAGATTATAATCCGCATTATGGGAGGATTGGATGGACAACACGGATATGGAGGCCCTGCGGGCGCGCTTCGATAGCGTCCGGGGGCGGCTTTGACTTAGCGGAGAAAGAGCGACAGATCGCAGAGCTAGAAGAGCGCTCGGCGGCCCCCGACCTATGGAATAACCCCCAGGAAGCCCAAAGCACAATGCAGCGGCTGACACGCCTGAAAGGCGAGCTGGATCGCTGGCACGGCCTCGAAAGCCAGATCACCACGCTGGCCGAGCTGCAACAGATGGCCGACGCCGAGGATGATGACTCGTTGCGTGAGGAGATCGCAGCCGAATACGCCAAAGCCGCTGGCGCGATGGATGCGCTGGAGACCGATCTGCTGCTCAGCGCGCCCTACGATGACCGCGACGCGTTTCTGTCGATCAAGGCCGGCATGGGCGGCACCGACGCGCAGGACTGGGCCGCGATGATGCTGCGCATGTATAGCCGTTGGGCCGAGCGGCGCGGCTACAAGGTGGCGCTGGTGGACGAGAGCGAGGGCGATGAGGCCGGCATCAAGAGCGCTACGATCGAGCTGCGCGGCGAATACGCCTATGGCTTTGCCAAGGCCGAGGCCGGTGTTCACCGGCTGATCCGGCTTTCGCCGTTCAATTCCGGCAACACTCGCCAGACATCGTTCGCACTGGTCGAGGTGCTGCCGGAGGTGGACGATGCGCCGGAGATCGTGATCCGGCCCGAGGACGTTCGCGTGGATGTCTACCGCTCCGGCGGCCACGGCGGCCAGGGAGTCAACACCACCGACTCGGCCGTACGCCTGACCTACAAGCCCGGCACGCCCGAGCAGATTGTGGTGACCTGCCAGAACGAGCGCTCGCAGCTCCAGAACAAGGAGACTGCGATGCGCGTACTGCGTGGCCGGCTGCTCGAGCGCGAGCTGATGCGCCAGCGCGAGGAGCACGCCAGGCTCAAGGGCGAGCATGTGAAGGCCGACTTTGGCAGCCAGATGCGCACCTACTACCTGCATCCCTACACGCTTGTCAAGGATCATCGCACCGAGTACGAGACCAGCAATGTCCAGGCAGTGCTCGACGGCGACCTTGATCCGTTCGTGGAAAGCTACCTGCGCTGGAATATGGGGCGCGAATCCTGACAAGATGACAGAGTGACAAGGTGACAAGATGGCAGCCTCTACGTCATCTTGTCATCTTGTCACCTTGTCATTGCGGTGTGGAAGATGGTGCGGCGAGCCTGGCCCATCGTGCGCGATTATACGATGATGACCGCTGGCGCGCTCCTCGCAGCGCTGGCGGTCGATTTCTTTCTGGTGCCGAATAATGTCGTCACCGGCGGTATCACCGGCGGTGCGATATTGCTGCATACCTTCTTCGGCACGCCGATCGGTCTGCTGACATTGCTGGTGAACATTCCGCTGTTCGTAATCGGCTTCCGATCGCTCGGCGGGCTCGTGTTCGGCATTCGCACGCTGTACGCCACGGTGGTGATGTCGCTGGCGATCGATATTCTGATGCCCTACGCGCGGCCGATCACCGGCGATCCGCTGCTGTACACGCTGTATGGCGGCCTGCTGGATGGATTAGGCGTGGGCCTGGTGTTTCGCGCACGCGGCACCACCGGCGGGATCGATATCCTCGCGCGCTTGATCGAGCAGCACACCGGCATCCAGCCAGGTCGTAGCATGCTGGGGATGAATCTACTGGTGTTCGCTGCGGCGTTCTTCGGCTATGGCCCCGATAAGGCGCTGTACGCGCTGCTAACGTCGTTCGTGGGCAGCCTAGCGCTGGATTACACATTGGGGGCTGGAATGGGCGCACGCCAGGCGCTGATCGTCACCGCTCAGCCCGACGCGATCACTCAGGCGCTGCTGCACGATCTTGGCCGCGGCGTGACAGTGCTGGATGCCCACGGCGGCTACACCGGGACGGCCCGCGATGTGCTGCTGTGTGTCGTCGGTCGCGCCGAGATCAGCTTTCTCAAGGCGATTGTCAGCCAGGCCGACCCGCACGCATTTGTGATCATTGGCGAGGCCAACGAGGTGATCGGCGAGGGCTTCCGGCCGCACCCGCCGCCAAAGTAGTGCGATCAGTTCCCCTCCGCAGCTCGTGCCGCCAGCGCTCTGGCGCACTGCTGGATCTGCGGCAAGTCGGGCGCGCGCGGCACCATGCGTGCGTAGCGATCGAGGTCTTCCAGCGCGCGGTGCAGCTGGCCAAGCCGCGCCCGTAGCAGCCCGCAGTCGCGCAGTTCGTGTGGGCTGTCGGGTTCGAGCAGGAGAATACGCTCGGTCGCGGCCAGCGCCGCCGGCACTTCTGCGCGCTCGGCGTAGATATTTTTGAGGTTGCGCAGGATGCGCGCAAGGATCGACCGCCGCTCTGGCGGTTCCATGATCTGATCGATCAGCTGCCGGGTTACACTTCCATAGAAGGTCGCGATCTGGGTCTCACATTCAGTGTAACTCCACAGCCGCCCGCGATTGAATGGGTCGATGAAGATTGCGTCGGCGCCCATCCCAAAGCGCGCCAGGAAATGCCCCGGCAGCGCCACGCCGGCGACCGGCAGCCCTAGCCGCCAGCCAATCTCAATATACACTACCGAAAGCGTAATAGGTAGCCCAGTGTGGGTTTCCAGCACCCGATCGAGAAAGCTATTGGCTGGGTCGTTGTATTGCCACGTGTTGCCCCGAAACCCGCGCTCGCCGAACAGGTAGCTGTTGAAGGCCCTAACAATCTCGCGCGGCTGCGCCAGGCCAGCGAGACGCAGCCGCGCCTGCTCGGCCAGGGCATCAAGCTTGCGCAGCGACTCCTCCGGCCGCCCATCGCGCTGATCTTCCCAGGCGATGCACAGCGCCGCCTCGGCCAGGTTCAGCCGCGCCTCTGGCTGGCGAATCAGCGCGCGAAAGCGCGTGCGGGCAGGGTGCATGTGTTGCATAGCACATATCATAGCACAGTTGCGAAGTGACGAGTGATGAGTGACGAGTAATGCTGCCCGAGACTCGTCACTCGACACTCGTCACTCGTGATGCTTTCGCTCGCTCGCGCTCCATGCTATAATCAATCAGTTATAGGACTTGCGTGGTCGTTCCCAGTAGGGAGGTTGGAGGGGCGCCTAGAGGGTACCCGAGCCCTCCGAGAATCTTGTTTTCTCGCTCACTGGGGCGGCTTTGCCGCCCCAGTGAGCGAGAAAAAGGAGACCTTGGGGAGGCTCCGCCTCCCCAAACCTCGCCACTGCGTAATTCTTTCCGATGACGGTTGCTATCGCCCACAGAGGCTGAATCATCTATGAGTATCGATTCACAACACCAGGCCAGCGAAGTCTTCGACCAGCCCGTCGCCGACGAGTCCGAGCTGCGGAGCCAGGTGCTCAACAACATGCTCAACGTCTCGACCTACCTGGTCTCGGTGCTTGACCCGAATGAGCTGCAAACCAGCCTGGCGCGGCGCGTGGTCGAGGTGGTGCCGGCCGTGCAGGCTGGCATGCTGTGGCTCCGCGATCAGCAGCAGGGCGCGATCCAGATCAAATCGCTCCATGGCCTCAATCCGGCGCCCGATCTGGCGTTGCTGGATCGGTTGCGGCTGCGCTTGGGTGAAGGGCTGGCCGGCACGGTCTGGCAGCGTGGCGAGCCAATGCTGATCGAGGGACGCGGGCGCTACCACGAGCTGGCCTGCCGTGTCGGCGCGCTCGCACAGCCGGATATTCGTCAGCTGATTGAGCAGCTTCCCCGTGATGTCACTGGCGTGCTGCTGCCGCTGCGGATTGGCAAGCAGGTGATTGGCGTCCTGGAGCTGCTGAACATGGGCGATGGCCCGCCGCTGCATCGCCAGGATCTTCAGGTGCTTCAAACGTTCGGCAACCTGGCGGCCGGCGCGATCAACAACGCTCAGCTGCATGCCAAGATGCAGGCGCACCAGCGGCGCCTTGAGGCGCTTGGCGCGATCGGCACGGTTGTCAGCATGGCGGCTGATCTGGACGAGCTGCTGAGCAATGCGCTCGACGTGCTGCTGCGAGTCGTGGAGACGCAGGCTGGCATGCTGCTGCTGCACGATCTGTCGCGCTCGCTGCTCTCGATGGTCGTCCAGCGTGAGCTACCACGGGAGTTTGTTGAGCGACGGAATACTACCGCCGTGGCGGGATCGCCGTATGAAGAGGTGGTGCGCTATGGTCAGGCGATCGCAAGGCCGCTGATCGCGGAGGATGGCGAGGAGCTGCTGATCGCGGCCGGTTTCAACAGCTGTGTATATCTGCCGCTGCTGGCCGGCGGTACGGTGGTGGGCGTGATCAGCATGTATGGCGATGAGACGATGCGCGAGCGTGTGGACGTGCCGGCGCTGATGACGATGGGTAGCCAGCTTGGCCTGGCGATCGCCAACGTCCGGCTGTACCAGGATACCCGAACCGAGCGTTTGAAGCTCAATGCTGTGATCAATAGTATTGCCGAAGGCGTGGTGCTGTGCAACCACGAGGGCCGGCTGGTGCTGGCGAATCAGTCGGCGATGGAGCTGCTGTCGGTTGAACGCATTCCGCTTGAGCAGTCGCTCAGCGAGATGCCCGATTTCTATGCCATGCGCGATCTGGAAGGCGATTCGCTGCCGGTCGAGCAGCTGCCGCTGGCGCGCGCGCTTTCCGGCGAGGTCTTCCACGAGTACCGGCTGCTGAGCCGCGGCGCAAGCGGCATCGATACCGTCCTGGGCTTCAGCGGCGCGCCAGTCTATGATGATGAAAATAATGTCGATGGTGCGGTGGTGATTTTCCGCGATGTTACGACCAGTCAGAAGCTCGAGCGCGCCAAGGATGATTTTTTGGCGGTGGCTGCCCACGAGCTGCGTAGCCCGCTCGCGGCGGTGCGCGGCTACACCGATCTGCTGGTGCGGCGTGAGCAGCGCCGCGGCGAAGAGGATTCGCCCGAGCTGCGCGGCCTGAACATTCTGGCCCAGCAGGTCACGCACATGCTGCGCATGGTTGATAATATCCTCGATGTCTCGCGGATCGATGCTGGCCAGGTCAGTTTGCAGCTCCAGCGCGTTGATCTGGTGGCCATGGTCCAGCAGGTGATCGAGCAGCAGCGACCGGCCGCCGGAGATCGTATCCTGGCGTTGGAGAGCGACGAGCCGGAGCTGTTCGCCGTCTGCGATTCGCTGCGTATCCGGCAGGTGCTCACCAACCTGGTTGGCAATGCGATTCGCTATAGCCCGGCGGCTACGCGTGTGTCGGTGTGGATCAGCATTGAGCCGGCCGCCGTGATCGCCGCACGCCACACCGCCTACGCCGCTGCCCGCGATAACAGCCACGACCAGACTTTGATGGCGTTGATCGCGGTGCATGATCAAGGTGGCGGTATCTCCGAAGAACAGTTTAGCCGCCTGTTCCAGCGCTATGCGCGTGGGCGTGAGCGCCGGGGCGAAGGGCTTGGCTTGGGGCTTTATCTTAGCCGCGAGTTTGTGGCCCGCCACGGCGGTGACATCTGGGCTGAGAGCCGCGAAGGCCAGGGCAGCACATTCTACGTCGCACTGCCGCTGGAGAATGAGCATTCGAACGGCGAGGAGGCAGGATTCAGGAGTCAGAATACAGAATGAGATCTCCTGACTCCTGGCTTCCGGATGCTGACTTCTGACTCCTGGCTTCTGGAGGAACTATGCACTTCAAAGACTACATTGCCAACCTTCCGCCCTACAAGCCGCCCAAGCTGATCCGTCAGCAGCCGGCTGGCGTGGTCAAGCTTTCCTCGAACGAGAACCCGCTCGGCCCTTCGCCGCGTGCGCTGGCGGCGATCCAGGCTGCGGCTGCGAATGTCCACCGCTACCCCGATGCTGGTGCGCTGGCGCTGCGCCAGGGTCTAGCGGCCCGCTTTGGCGTCGCTCCCGAGATGGTGATCTGCACTAACGGCTCCGACGAGATGGTTTTCTTGCTCTGTCTGGCGTTCCTACGCGAGGGCGACCAGGCGGTGATGGCGCATGGATCGTTCATCAGCTATTACCTGCGCACACTTGAGATGGGCGGCCAGGCGCTGCGCGTGCAGCTGCGCGATTATGCCCACGATCTCGATGCGATGGCCGATGCGATCACCGACCGCACCCGGCTGCTGTTTCTGTGCAACCCGAACAACCCAACTGGCACCACCAACAGCGCCGCCGAGGTCGAGCGCCTGCTGGAGCGCGTTCCCGAAGATGTGCTGGTGGTGGTGGATGAGGCGTATATTGAGTTCGTCGAGCGGCCCGATTACCCCAACCTGCTGGCCGAGCTGGGCGCAGGCCGTGCAAACATTATTCTGCTGCGCACTTTCGCCAAGATCTATGGGCTGGCCGGCCTGCGGCTTGGCTACGCCTTTGGCGCGCCCGAGCTGATGAGCTACCTGGAGCGTGCGCGCCCGACCTTCAATGTCAACGCGCTGGCCCAAGCGGCCGGCCTGGCCGCGCTCGAAGATGACGATCATCTCGTGCGCAGCCGCGCTCACACCGCCGCCTGCCGCGCGCTGTTCATGCGCGAGCTGCGGGCGCTCGATCTCCAGCCGGTGCCCAGCAACACCAACTTTGTCGCGGTGCGTGTTGGCGACGACATGGCTGTGACCTCCGCCCTGATGGATCACGGCTTTACAGTGAACCCACTCTCCAGCTGGGGTCTGCCTGGTCACATTCGCATCTCGTTCGGAACCGACGACGAAAACGCGCGATTCTTTGTGGCGCTGCGCACCGTCCTGCGGGGCTGAAACGTCTTACTCCGTGCGGACCGAGCCTGGTTCGCATTTCGTATTCAGATAGCGAGATGATAGAGGAAGCCATATGGCACAATGCCCAAATTGCCACAGCGAGGTCAAGGCCGAGGAGCGATTCTGCGGGAACTGCGGCTCGCGGATCGAACAGAGTGCGCCGCCGGCTCCAGCTTCAGCGCCCTCCCCTAACGAGCCGCCGCGCCCAACCGGCAAAGAGACGATCGTCCTCCCGAAGATTACGGACTTAACCATGCAGCCGCCCGCGCCGCCCGCACCCTCCACCGACGCGACGATCATTGCCGCGCCGGCGCCGCGGCCCGCGCCACCGGTTGCACCTACTCCGCCATATCAGCCACCAGTTGCGCCTACGATGATTGGCGGCACACCGCCGGACCAGCCGGTGCCGCCGTATGGCGATGCCTACGGGGGTACTGGGTTGCCGCCGGGTGCTGCTGTACCGCCGCCGGGCGCGAAATCGGGCACCAGCGTTTGGAAGATACTGGCGATCATTGCTGGGATTGTTGTCTTGTTATGCGTCGCGCTGTCGATAGCCGGATACGTGCTCTTCCGGCGCGTCGGCACTGTGGCTGAGAACACGCTCGCGACCGCCAACGCCAGCCTTTCGGATGGCACGTTTGCGACTGTCAGTGCTGGGCTGGAGACTGTGGCCGCCGTGCCGAGCATCGAGCCGTTCGCCACCATCGAGGCCGACGCAACCGCCGAGCCGGCCGCGACACGTACACCCAAACCGGCCACCGGCACTGAAGCCGGCCCGACGTTATATAGCGACAATTTTGATGATGAGCAGAGCAGCGATTTTACGGCCGAAACCAATGCGAGCTCGGTGTATAAGTTCGTCGATGGCGCCTACCAGATCACTGTCAACAAGCCCAAGCTGCTGAGCTGGGCGACCATGAAGGGCGACTATGGCGATGCGTCGATCACGGTGGATGCCAGCATCGATGGGCCAACCGCCAGCGCGGCTGGCCTGATCTTTCATTACCAGGATGATAAGAACTTCTACATCTACTCGATCGATGGGGAGGGCCGCTACGAGCTGGATGTGTACAAGAATGATGAGCCGATCACGCTGATCGATTGGACTGAGTCGTCGGCGATCAAGCCTGTCGGCGAGCTCAATACCTTGCGCGTCGAGACGAACGGCGACACTATTCGCTTGTATGTCAACGACGAGCTGCTCGACGAGGTGAGCGATAGCACCATCGCGAACGGCAAAGCAGCGCTGGTCGTCAACACATTCGACGACCCCAACGTCACGGTCAAGTTCGATAATCTGATCGTGCGCGGCCTTAACTGATAGGGCATCGCATGTTCTCTCCTGCTTCTGTGGGCGATTCATCCACGGCTGAGCAGCGTGGAGATTCGCCCTTGCATTTTTTGTAAGATTGGTAACATTGGTGAAATTGAGCTCGGCGCAACGTTCTTAACTATAACGAGATTTGCGTAGCAGATATCCTCATGACTTATAAGGACAATAAGAGCGTAAAGTACCGCTAGTCAATGCTAAAACGGAGGCCAAGATGAGCGAGCTGATCGGACGCAAGCTCGGCAAATATACACTGGAGGCGCAGCTGGGCGAAGGTGGGATGGCGGCAGTCTACCAATCGCAGCACCCGCAGTTCCATCGCCTGGTGGCGATCAAGATTCTGCCGGCGACGATCGGCCAGGATCCGAGCTTCCGCGCGCGCTTCGAGCGCGAGGGTCGCACGATCGCCAGCCTGAACCACCCCAGCATTATTCGCGTTTACGACATCGACCAGGTCGATGGGCTGTTCTACATGGTGATGGATCTGTTGCCCGGCGGCACACTGGAGGCGCGCTTGCGTGAGGGCGGCCTGGATCGCAGGTGGAGTGTCGACGTGATTGTGAAGATGGCCGAGGCGCTTGATTACGCCCATGCGCATGGTGTGATCCATCGCGATATCAAGCCATCGAATATTCTGCTCGACGCCGAAGGCCGGCCGGTGCTGGCCGATTTTGGGATCGCTCGCATGGCCCAGGCCGAGGGCGACCCAAACTTGACCGCCGCCGGCACTGTGATGGGCACGCCCGCGTATATGGCCCCCGAGCAGCTGAGCGGCGGCCAGATCGATGCGCGATCCGATATCTATGCGCTTGGCGTGGTGTTGTACCAGTTGCTGGCTGGTCGCGCGCCATTTACGGGCGACACCATGGCGGTAGTCACCGCGCACCTGACCAAGCAGCCCCAGGCGTTGCGCGAATTGGTGAGCGATCTGCCGCCGGCGCTTGATGCGGTTGTCTTGCAGGCGCTGGCAAAGCAGCCCGAGCATCGGTTCAAGAGTGCCGGCGTGTTCGCCCAGGCCCTGCGCAGCGCGGCGGCTGACCTGGAGCCGGGGCTGGTGCGCATCTCCTCAGCTGCGCGCGCGATTGCCGCGCCGATTTTCGGTGGCGTCACGCTGTCGCCGGCGCATACCGGCGCTGGGCAGACGATTCCTGTGGCGCCGGCACAGACAGCCGGACAGCAGGTCGCCCGCTATCTGCCTGTAGTGCTTGCCGTATTGGGTCTGCTGCTGGTGGGCAGCATCGTGCTGAAATATTGGGCGCTGGTGATTTTGCTGGTGATTCTTCTGGGTGGCGGCGGGTTCCTGTTCATGTACCTGCGAGCCAGCTCACAGGGCCGCCAGGCGGCGCGGGAAACGACCCGAGCGATCACGACCGCGACAGCCCGCGCGGCGGCGCAACCGCAGGTGCGCGAGACACTGGCGCTGGATGATCGCGCGATCACGCCACCGGCCTCCGATCCCGCAGCGCCCACCCAGCCGATCGATGCGCCAGCTGGGTCGAAACAGACGCCCCGGCCCGACGATCAGGACGAGACGCCCGAGTTGCCCCTACCCGATGAGCCAACCCAAGCTCTCGGCAGCATGCCGGCGCTGCAGGCCGAGCTGCCGCCAACTGAGGCAGTTCGGACAGCCCTGGATGAGTTGCCGCCAACCGAAGCTGTGCCCAAGGCTAATGAGCTGCCGCCGACTGAGGCTGTGCCGACCCCACAGGCACCGCCCGAAATCGAAGCCTAGATTAAGAAAATGATAACTACAAACCCCGCAGAGTAATGTCTTTTCATCGACAGATGCGGTATGATTTACAGATGCTCCGTCGCGTACCCAATCATCATCTAACGCCGTGGATTGAGCGGCACAGCCATGCTGCCGCATCGGTCGCGCAGTGCTGCGGCTGGTTCGCACCGGCGAGCAGCATCTTCCGCAAGCAATCACGAGAGGAAAACCAATGAAAATCATTGTCGCTGGAACAGGATTTGTAGGGCTGACCCACGCAGCTGTCTGCTCGGAGTACGGCCATGAGGTCTACGCCTATGATATCGACGAGCGCAAGCTGGCAGCTTATCGCTCAGTCGATCCGGATAAAATCAACCATTATGTGAATGAGCCTGGCCTGCCTGGCATCATTGCTGAAAACATGGGGCGCTATCTCTTTTTTTGCAACGACTTGGAGCCGATTATTGAAGGTACCGATGCGATCTTTTTGTGCCTACCCACGCCGCCGAACCTCGACGGCTCGTCGGATCTTAGCTACTACTTCAAGGCGGTAGATCACCTCTGCATGCTGCTGGCGAAGCGCCAGGACACCCGGCGAGTCGTGCTGGTCAACAAGAGCACTGTGCCGGTCGGCACCGTGCGCCAGCTCGAGCGCAAGCTGCGCGAGTACAACGTGCCCAATGCCGGCGTGGCATCCAACCCCGAGTTCCTGCCCGAGGGCGACGCGGTCGAGAAATCGCGTCGGCCTGATCGCGTGGTGATCGGCGCCGATACGGAAGAGGACTTTCGGATCATCCGCCGGCTCTACTCTCAGTTCGTCAACCACGTGCGCATCCGCTATATCGAGACCACGCCGGAGACGGCCGAGTCGATCAAGTATGTGGCGAATACGCTGCTGCTGACCTATATCTCCTTCTGGAATGGCATCGGCGCGCGGTTGGGCGAGACGTTTTCGAATGTTCGGATGGAAGATCTCAAGCGTGGCGTCACTGCCGACAACCGGATCAGCACCTGGGGCTCATATGTCTCGAACGGCGCGGGCGGCTCGTGTTTCGGCAAAGACATTCAGTCGCTGATCTACCAGCTCAAGACCGCCGGCCAGCCCACCGATATGCTACAATCGGTCTACAACATCAACGAGTACCAGAAGACCTATCTGCTGGATCGCGCGATGCGCGAGGCCGGCGTGCGCTTCAACCACAAGAAGGTCGCGCTGCTGGGTCTGGCCTTCAAGCAGCGTACCAACGACATGCGTGATGCCTCATCGTTGAAAGTGGTCGAGACGCTGCTGGCGCGCGGCGTCAGTGAGATTCGGGCCTACGACCCGGTGGCGGTCGGCGAGGCCAAGCGCTTTTTCAACCCCGAGCACAACTACCTGTTCGAGAAGATCACCTATCACCACTCGGCCAAAGAGGCGCTTGCCGGCACCGACATGCTGTTTATTTCAACCGACTGGGAGGAATTCCGCGGCCTCTCGCGCACGATCGAGCAGTCGGTCAAGCCGCCTTACCTGGTGATCGACGGCCGCCGTATGATTCCCGATTACGATGAGCTGACTGAGCGCGGCTATGGGTATATCGCGGTCGGATCCGGCTACATGGCGCCCAAATAATCACATCTCTCGGAATGTGTGACGAAGGTCCAAGGACGAAGGATGAAGGTGTGCGAGCTTTCGTCCTTCGTCTTTGATCTTTTGTCGGGTGCATTCTGTCATCATTCTGTAGCCTTTCCGCAGTAGCGCTGATCAATGCCATCGCCTATAATAGCGTTGACGCGGGATCAATCGGGGAAGCAGCGCGTGTGCTCGGCGGGCTGGCGTAGCGCTCGGCCTCCTCGATCGCGGAGATGCCATAGGGTATGTCACAGACGAGCATGGATCGCGTGGCTATGGCCTCGCTCGCTGCCGGTGGAGCGGCCTCGGAAGACGACACGATCGAGGCATTGCATGGCTTTGCCCAGCATATCGCCGATGCCCCCGACCTAAACACGCTGCTGCGGAGTGCGCTGCTGACGGCTACGCGGCTCACAGGCGCGCGCCATGCTACGGCGCTACTGCTCGATCATCAGGCCCAACACATTCGCTACCGCGTGGCGCTTGATAGCGGCAACCTGGCGCCGCTTGAGCTGATTGCCAAACCGATGATGCGTCGCGGGCTGGCCGGCTGGGTCGCGCGCGAGCGCGTGGCTGTGCTGATCGCCGATACCGAGCAGGATTCGCGCTGGTTGCCTGGCCCTGGCTCGGGTGATCTGCGTTCGGCGATCGTTGCGCCGCTGCTGCTCGGCACGCGCATGCTCGGCATGATCACGCTTGGGCATGAAACACCCGGCCATTTTTCCAATGAACATCTGCGCCTGCTGGAAGTGTTCTGCGCGACGGTAGCGCTGGCGGTCGAACACGCACACTTTATATCCAATTCGGCTAGCGCGCCCGATCCATGGTCGGCCCCGGCCGGCGCGAAGCTCCCGCCCGCGCCAGATGAGGCCCAGCCGCGCCCTTCCGCTCGCACGATTGTCGCGCTTTCAGCCGAGCTGCGCGGGCTTTCCAGCATGACGCTGGATCTGCCACCGGCGGTGCTGTTTGATGATGTGCTCGACGCCTACTTTGCGCGCATGGACGTGATCATCCGCCAGTATAGTGGCGATATCGATAGTATTGCCGGCGATACGTTGCTGGCAATCTTTGCGCGCTCGGAGCAAGCGGCCGACGACGCGGCGGGCGCAGCGATCCAAATGCGCGAGTCCGCAGCGCAGCTAGGGGCGCATTGGCGCGCCAACCTGGGCGTCAGCGCCGGCAGCCTGGATATTGGCATTGCATGCGGTGAAGCTGTGATTGGGCCGCTCAGTATGAGCCACGGCGCCAGCCGCGCGGTTGGGCCGGTGGTGAGCGTGGCTACGCGGCTGCGCGATCTGGCCCGTGGCGAGATTTTGGTCGCTGGCGATATTGCCGAGCAGCTGCACGACCAAACATTTTCCATTCGAGCATTACAGCCTTTGCGCTTGCGTGATGGCGTTATGCAGCCGATCTTTCGTGTGAGCGCGAAACCGTAAGGGATTTAGGCAGGTTTCAATTCACTCATAACCAACGTTACAGTTGGGAGGTTTGGAGCGACCGGGTACCCTCTGGGTGTCCCTCCAAGAAATGTCCTTTTGTGCTGCGCTGCACGCGCAGAGCGCTCGCAGCGCAGCACAAAAAAAGAGAGTCACTATGCCAGAACCTGAAACATCAATTGCGGAAGTGCCCGTTGACGCGCTGATGCGGATCACACAGGCGGTTGAGACCGCTGGAACGCTGGACGAGCTGTTGATGCTGGCGCTGCGCGAGCTGACGCAGCTATTCGACGCGCCGCGCGGCGGCGTCGTGCTGATCGATGAGGACGCCGGCGATGGGCAGGTTGTGTCGGAGTACCCGCCGCAGGTGAACCGCCCGGTATCCTTGCAGCTGGCCGATCTGCCGGTGCTGCGGCGAGCACTTCATCAGCGCCAGCCGCTCCAGCTTCACGATATCGACTTCGAGGGCAAGCGCGGCCGTACCTGGGATCTGCTGCGCTCGCGCGATTCTCGCTCGGTGCTGCTCATGCCGCTGATCGCGCAAGATCGCACGATCGGCGTGCTGGCGCTCGGTTCGACTGACGAGACCCGCCGCTTCAGCACCGATGAGGTAGCGCTGGTGCGCATGCTCTCCAGCCAGCTGGCGGCGGTGATCGCTACCTTCCGCGTCCATGACGAAGCGCAGCGTCGCAACCAGGAGCTGCATACGCTGAATGAGATTGCCTCGACGATCACTTCGACGCTGGACACGCGCGAAGTCTACCGTCTGGTGGTGGCACGGCTCAATACCTACTTCAATGTTGAAGCCGGCTCGCTGCTGCTGATTGAAAAGACCACCGGCGACCTGCATTTTGTGATGACGATCGAGGGCGGCGAGGCTAAGCTGGCCGGCGTCTCAGTCCCGATGGGCCAGGGCGTGGTTGGCGCGGTCGCGCTGAACCGCAAGTGGGAGATCGTGCACGATGCCGAAAGCGACCCGCGCTTCTACCGCAAGGTCAGCGAGGATATTGGCTTTTCCACCCGCTCGATCTTGTGTGTGCCAATGGTCGCGAAGGGCCGGGTAATCGGCGCGATCGAGCTGCTGAACAAGCTCAACGGCAGCTTCACCCCCGATGAGGCCGAGCGCCTGATGCGCATGGCTGCATTTATTGGCGTGGCGATCGAGAATGCGCTGCTGTTCCAGCAGGTGGCCGATGGCCGCGATCGGCTGGCGGCGATCCTTAACTCGACCGCCGATGGCATCCTGATGACCGATATGCACGGTGTGGTGCTGACCGCAAATCCGATGGCGGCCCAGCTGTTCGAATCGAGCGAGCAGGCCCTGAATGGCCAGTCGATCGATGATCTGCTGCGCCACCTGCACGGCCGGGCGCGCGAGGTGGTTAGCCGTCCCTGGAGCAACGGTGAGAGTGCGGCTGCGCCGAGCGATGCGCCGGTGCATGTCAGCGATATTGAGCTTGGCGGCGCGCAGCACCGTTTCATTCGTCACCTGACGATGCCAGTGCACGATGAGAACGGCGAAGTGTATGGTCAGCTGGCGGTGCTGCGCGATATCACGCAGGAGAAAGAGCTGGAGCAGATCCGCGACGACTGGACCAGCATGCTGGTGCATGACTTGCGTGCGCCACTTACGTCGATCATGAATGGCGTGATGATGGTCAAGCGTGGGGTGGGCGGCCCGGTCACCGGCTCACAGGTGGAACTGCTCTCGATCGCCTATCAGGGCAGCCAGACGATGCTCGAGCTGGTGAACAACTTGCTCGACATCTCCAAGATGGAACAGGGCCGCATGCATCTGGATCTGGAGCCAGTTGCGCCGTATGCGATCATCGACCATGCGATCGACCGCTTGCAAGTTTCGGCGCGCAGCCAGCAGGTGCCGCTCGAACAGCGCATGGCGATCAACCTGCCGCTGATCGAGGCCGATGACGAGAAGATCGTGCGTGTGCTGCAAAATCTGCTCGATAACGCGATTAAATTTTCGCCCACTGGCGCGACTGTTACCGTCGGCGCACACTTCTTCGCACCCGATCACCCGCTGGCGGCTGATGTGCCGCTGCACCCGCCGTTCGATGGTGGTGAGTGGCTGATCTTCTGGACGCAGGATCGCGGTATGGGCATCCCGCCAGCGTATCACGAGCGAATATTCGAGAAATTTGGCCAGGTGCGCGGTCGTAAGGTGCGCGGCACCGGCCTGGGCCTGACCTTCTGCAAGCTGGCGGTCGAGGCGCACGGTGGCCAGATCTGGCTGGAGAGCGAAGAGGGCGCTGGCAGCGTCTTTGCGTTCGCACTCCCGCTGGCAGGCAGTGATGAGCGGTAGCAGCCGCCGAGTGACGAGTGACGAGTGATGCGAGACGCGAGAAGAGCGCCGCTGTCTCCGGTCTCCGGTCTCATGGCTACAACTTCCAAAATACTTTACAGTTTTGTCATCTGAGAAGCGTCTTGATTCGCGACCTGCATTCGTATATAATGTTCCCACGCTCCTGGGCCGCTACTAGTCTGTGTAAAACGTCTAACCTGTGCCCAAGGTAGGTTGCCAATGCGCCGGCTGCTTCAGCTGATCCAATCGCATATCCGCTATAAGATCATCGTGCCGTACCTGGCGTTGACGTTGCTCGTCACAATGGTCGGCGCGACTATCGTGCTGGTGTTGGTGGCAGCTTCGGCGCAAGATGTGCTGACCAATAATTTGGCGAACAGCGCGCGTGCCACGAGTGATGCGCTGGTGCGCCGCGAGCAAGGCCATATCGACTTCTTGCGCCAGGTCGCGCTTTCCGACGCTAGTGTGGCGAACGGCACGCCAGCTGTGGCGGATGCGCTGGCCGGCGGTCAGAGCGATGTCGTCTCCAAAACGCTGACGGTCTTCTACATCGGCGGAATCAGCAATGTCAACCTGGACTTCGACCGCATGATTGCGTTCGATCGAAACGGCAGGTCGTTGATCGATTGGCAGCGCGTATCCGACGACCCAACCGCGCAGCCGTTCCGCAATACCAGCACCGACCTCTCGCCGATCCCGGATGTGAAGCGCATCACCAGCAATACCCTGGTCGATGGCGCCGATAAATTCTCTGGTCTGATCCAGTTTGGCGCGGATCTGCAGCCGTACTTCTACACAATTGTGCCGGTCAAGCAGGGCAACAACATGGTCGGCGGGCTGATGATCGCGATCAAGGTCGATCGGCTGCTGCTGGCCTTGGAGCGTAGCACCCAGGCGCCGATCACGTCCTTCTACAATTTGCAAGGCGAGGCGATTGGCACCACCTTCGTGCCGCGCACCGAGCTGGCCTCGCTGAATATGCAGCCAAATGTGATTGCGGCGCTGACGCAGAACAGCGCGCAGTCAATCATCAACTCCGAAAACAAGCCGGGGCAGAGTGTTTTCCCGAGCACTATTCTGAAGCGCGCATATGAGCTGGCCTACAGCCCGCTGATCATCCAGGGCAAGCGCGCCGGCTATTTCTCGGTTGGCCTGCCAACCGATTTCCAAGTCAGCTCGGTTACCGCCAACCGCAATGTGATCGCCGGCATCGCGTTGGCGCTGGCGCTTGGCTCGATCTTGCTTGGCTACCGGATCGCGCGCAGTATCACCCGGCCGCTGGCGGCGCTGGTTGATACCGCCGATGCGGTAACCGCCGGCGATCTCGAACGCCGCACGGTAATCCAGTCGACCGACGAGTTCGGCAGCTTGGCGCGGGCGTTCAACCAGATGACCGAGCACCTGCTACTGCTGTATCGCACCAGCCGCGAACTCGGCACGTCGATCGAAGTGCTGCCGGTGCTGGATGTGACGGTGCGCACCGTCGAGTCATTCGCGCCCGGCACCGAGGTGCTCGCGCTGATCGACGACCGTGGCACCTGGCGCTATCGTGTGCGCACGGGCGCATCGCCGGGCGTGGCTGCGCTGGAGAATCTGCGGCTGGCGCCGAGCGACCCGCTGCTGCGCGATCTGGTGCAGGGCCGCGCGCCGCGCCTGCTGGATCCTGCATCCGAGCCTCGGCTGAGGTCGATGGGCCTGGCCGACGTGGCCGGCTTCAAGAGCCTGCTGCTGACCCCACTGGTGGTGCAGGAGATGGTTGCCGGCGTGCTGATCTTCGGCAATACGGCACCGGATGCCTTCAGTGGGGCGATCGAGCCGACGCTGATGGCGACCGCGAATATGGCCGCGAGCGTGCTGTATAACGCCGTGCTGTTCGATCGCGTTCACGAGGAGGCCAGCGAGCGTGAGGCGATCCTGAAGTCGATTGCCGATGGGGTGATTGTCTGCGATATGCAGCGCAATATTCAGCTGGTCAACCGCACCGCTGAAGAACTGCTTGGCCTGCGCGACTGGCACATCGTCCGGCGGAATTTCAACGATATGCCGCTCAAGCGTGTGGCGGCGGCCAAGGATATGTTCGGTAACGAAGTAGCCGAGCTGGAGCATTATGAGTTTGGTGATCGCGTGATGCGAATCAGCAGCGCGCCGGTGATCGGCGAGAATGATCAGGTGCTGGGCGAGGTGATCGTGCTGCACGATATGTCGGCCGAAGCGGCAGTTGATCGGGCCAAGACCAAGTTCATCGAGCGCGTATCGCACGAACTGCGCACGCCGCTGACGCCGATCTGCGGCAACACCGAGCTGCTGCTGCGCGGTTATTTGGGCGAGCTCAGTTCGGAGCAGCGCGATACGCTTGAGGTTATTCGCTTGCGCGCCGACCAGATGCGCGATCTGGTGAATAACTTTGTGATGATCGCCAGCATTGAGGCGAATACATTGCTCACCGAGCCCGAGCCGCAGGATGTCTGGCTGTCGATCGAAAGTGCGATTGCGCCGATGCGCAGCGCATTTGCGAAAAAGGACATTGAGCTGCGCTTCGACCTGCCGGATAGCTTGCCTCCGGTGACGGCCGATCGGCAGCAGCTGAATGTTATTTTGACCCAACTGCTGGATAACGCGCGGCGTTACACGCAGCAGGGCAGTGTGACTGTGAGGGCCAGCCAGCACCAGAATCTCGTGCAGATCGATGTCATTGACACCGGCCCTGGTATTTCGACTGAGGAGTTCGAGCAGCTCTTCACGCGGTTTCATCGTGTCGAGGGCAATAATTCGCCTGAGCGCGGCGGCGGCCTTGGCCTGGCGATTGCCCGCCAGTTGGTCGAGCGGCAGGGCGGCCAGGTTTGGGCCACGAGCGCTCTTGGCCAGGGTAGTACGTTCAGCTTCTCACTGCTGGTAGGGAATGATCACGCAGACGCCGTCGCCGAACAAGACAATGCCGACCAAACGGCGTGAGCCGCTCCGCTGGCTGATACCCGCGGCGCTGCTCTTGCTGTTTCTCTCGATCTGCTGTATTGGGCAGGTTGTCATTGTGATCCTCTCGCCGCGTAACGAGGCCTCGAATCTGAACTTGCTCTCGAAAGACATGGCGGACTATAGCCCCTGGAAGATTTTGCTGAAGTTCCCGCCAATTGCGCCGGGTGCTGCCGCTGCTCAGGCGGCTGATCGTGCGACCGAGGCAGCGCAAGCCTTGCTGAGCCCAACGCCGCTGGTGGTCGCCAAAGTTCCAACCAGCGAGGTGATTGTGATCGCGGCGCCGCAAAACGCGCCAACCACCACCCCCGGCAGCGCGCTGATAACGGCACAGCCGACCGTCACCCCGCGCCCGGCCGTGCTTGGGCCGACCAATACACCGGTGATCGGCACGCCGTCGCCGATCGCCACGCCGAGCGCGACGCTGGTCGCGATCGTGCCACCGCCGACTGATACGCCGCCGCCACCGACGTTCACCAATACACCGATTGGTGGCGACCAGCCAACTCGCACCAACACACCCGTACCACCTACGGCGACTAACACACCTCAGCCGGCCGATACACCGACGCCGACGAATGTCGTTCGCACACCAACCAGGGTAGCGCCATCCGATACGCCGGTGCCGCAGCCAACGAACACCGATACGCCGGTGCCGCAGCCAACGAACACCGATACGCCGGTGCCGCAGCCAACGAACACCGATACGCCGGTGCCACCACATGATACCAACACGCCGGTGCCACCGGCGACAAAGACGCCGACACCGGTGACGCCAACGAGGATGCCAACACCAGTGACGCCGACGGCGAGCAACACACCGGTGCCGCCGACGGCGACCAATACAGCCACACTCACGCCGGTGCCACCGACAGCGACTGATACGCCGACCAATACGCCGACCGCCACAGCGACAAACACACCAACTGCGACGCCGACGCCGAGCTGTGCGGTGGTGCCGGGCACGCTGACAATCGTCAAGTTTGAAGCGAATAATAACTATACGCAAGCGCCTGGGCAGCCGATCGACTTTACGATCTGCATTATCAACGATACCGGCGCACAAGTGGCGATTCAGGGTATTACCGACACGATGCCAAATACATGGCAGTGGGGCAATCTCGCCTGCGATGTCAGCGGGACTAATCCTATGACTGTAGCAAATATTGCCTGCTCGTCGCCGGGCGGGCCGCTCGGTGGCACCTATTCCTGGGGCCACCAAGATCTGGTTTCGCCGTTAATAATGAACAACACCGATCGGATTGAATTACGAATCCATGGGACGTATTTGGCGCCAGGGCAACAGTGCAATGGCCCAGAATCCGCAGGCATCGGCTACAAAGTCACACTGGCAGATACTACCATCCGTACTGGCAACTCGGCATGTATCACTGTCCCGTGATTGTCTGCCGACACGCGAGTCAACGTTAGAGTTTCACTTGGGCCAGTTTGCGGCGGTGTTATCCACGGACTTTAGGGCTTCTGGCGAGTTTTGCCGGAAAACCAGACGCGAGCGGCGCTCAGCGAGTACTCGCTATGCGCCGCCCACGTATCACGACCAGTGATGAGGATGCTCCGGTAACGGACTCCGCCTGTTCCAAGCGGCGAATCAGACCCCCCCAACCCCCAGCGTACCAGATACCCCAGCGCGCCCAGGCAAAGGAACGTACCGTAGGAGATATACTCCGGCACATTCGCGCGCCCGGAGCGCTTTGCCAGGATCAGAACAGCGGAGAAAATGCCGGCCATAACCATGCCATAGAACAGCGACGGCAGCAGATTGGTTAATCCCACCGCAGCGCCAATGAAGATCCCCAGGTAGACATCGCCCAAACCGAAGGGTGAGGATTTGCCGGGGAAAAGGACTCGCGCAAGCGCGAAGAAGATCACAAAGACGAAACCAGCCACCAGCGCTCCGAATAGCGCGTTGCGAAAGCTATGGATGGGTGCGACCGTTGTGGCGAGCAGCACAATTAGCGCCGCGCCGAGAATAACAAAGGTATAGATCGAGCGGTGCAGCCAATCGATTGCGCCGGTGACGATCAGCACCGCTGCGACGAATGAGAGATACCAGAACGGCACACTTAGAGCGTACCGCGCATAGAAGATCGCTAGCGCCACACCGGTAATCAGCTCGATGAGCGGGAATAGCGCATTCAGCGATCGCTTGCAGCAGCGTGCGTGGCCGGATTGCGCCAGCCACCCGACTACTGGTAGCACCTGCCACCACGCGAGTGGGCGGCCACAGCGAGTGCAGCGCGGCCAGCCGCTCAGGGTGCGCTCGCGCGGCAGGCGTATGACGATGATATTGAGCAAGGTTCCCAGAAACAGACCGGCGACAAAGACGACGATCGTCGTAGAGTCCATGCGTTCCTCTGATCTATCAGCGTTCCATCCCTTCGAGTGGTATATCTCGAAGGAACCGTTTGTATTGTATCCGAGGTTACGCGGGCGATCTGTCTCGATTTGTGTGCATCCGCGTTCCAATTGCGCAAGCACGAGCCTGCCGTATTATGAATGCAGTGCGGCGCGCATGAGATCGAGCGGTGCGCTCTGTCCGGTCCAGCGCTCGAAAGCCAGCGCGGCCTGACGCGCCAGCATCCCCGTGCCGTCGAGCGTGCGCGCACCGCACGCGGCCGCATCGCGCAGCAACTGGGTTGGCCGGTAGATCATGTCGAATACAAGCGCGCTGGGTGGGATCAGCCCCGCTGGCAGCGGCGACTGATCGTCATGCCAGCCGATCGACGTGGCATTGACGATCAAGGTGGCCTCGGCCAGCAGCTCGGGCAGGTCGGCGTCGTCGGGGGGAAGTGCAAATAGCAGCGGGTCGGAATCGGCAGCGGCGAGCAGATCGCCCAGCAGCGCCTCGGCGCGCTCGATCGTGCGGTTAGCTATCACCAGCCGCGCCACGCCAGCGCCCGACAGTGCCATCGCAGCCGCGCGCGCCGCGCCGCTGGCGCCGAGAATCACGATCGTTTGGCCGGCTGGATCATAGACGCCATCTTCGCGCAGTGATGCTAGAAACGCTGGGGCATCGGTGTTAGCGCCCGTCAGCGAGCCATCGGCCTCGCGAATGATCGTATTGGCCGCACCAATCATCTCGACCGCCGGGTCGAGCCGGTCGAGCAGCTGTAGGACCGCGATCTTGTGCGGCAGGGTGACATTCGCGCCAAGGATATGCGGTGCGCGTAGCGAATCGACCCGTGCCACAAGCTCGAGCGCAGAGGTCGGCCAGAGCTCGTAGCGCGCGTGAATGCCGAGCTTGGCGAACGCGGTGTTGTGCAGCATCGGCGAGCGGCTATGCGTGATCGGGTCGCCGATCAGGCCGGCGAGCAGCGGTTGGTTTGGGTCACGGTCAGCGGGCATGTTGTGGATTCCAATCTATGCGCCGCACTACGGCTTCGGGCAGTTGAGATACTCCTGCTCGAACTTCAAGAACTCCTCGTTGGTTGTTGCGAAATTGTGCTTGCCAGGCTCCTTGCAGGAGGCTACAAAATAGAGGTAGTTTGCCGTCGCATCCGGCTGAGCCGCAGCGCGTAGCGCATCCAGCCCAGGGCTACTGATCGGGCCAGGTGGCAGGCCGCCGTTGGCGCGCGTATTATAGGCATAGCGCGCGGTGTTCGCGCCGGCGTTGTTGATCTCATCGACGCTTAGCGTGTCGAGCTTGGGCCACCAGTTGCTCGGCTGGCCGATCACGTACTGCACGGTCGGGTCGGATCCGAGCCGGCCGCCGCCGAACTCGCCGGCATTTTCGGGCTTAAGCCGGTTCCAGAACACCGCCGAGATCAGCGGCATCTCCTTGCGGCTGGTTGCCTCACGCTGCACAATCGAGGCCATCGTGACGATCTTATGCACATCCACATCGGGGACACGCACTTCCTTCTCGAAAGTTGCATACTGCTCGTCGAAGCGATTGAGCATCGTCTCGATCACATTAGTGACAGTGGCGGTTGAGGCGATGCGGTAGGTATCGGGGAACAGATAGCCTTCCAGGGTGGCGTTTTCGGGCAGGTTGCCAAGATGAAAATGATTCGGCTTAAACGCTGCGCCATCGCGAGCTGCCGTGAGGAATGCCGCTGCGTTCACGTTCGTTAGGCCGGCCGCGCCAATTTGAGCGGCGACCTCCTCCAGGCGCAGCCCCTCGACGATCGTGATCTCTTTTTCTTCGACCTTGATACCGATCTGGAGCGCCGAGATGATCTGGCTCATGGACATGTTTGGGCGCAGCAGGTAGTTTCCGGCTTGTAGATTGCCGTCGAAGCCCTGCATACGTACCAGCAGCGTGAACAGCTGCGGTATGCGAATCAGTCCCTCGCGCCGCAGGTTGGTCGCGATTGCGCCGGTCGAATCGCCTGGTTCGATCGTAAACGCGATCGGCGTGTCGTCGGTGCCTGCCGGCCGACGGATCTCGTTCAGCAGAATCGAGCCGACGCAGGCAACCATCAGCGCTACCAGCGCTACCCCGAGACAGAGGGCGCGCAGTGTCTTGGACAAGAATGGGCCTCCTCATGCGATTGCAGATTGCAGATTGCAAATTGTGGCCGGCGCGTAGGAATGCTGTCAACCTAGTATCGATCGTGGATTTCTTCCGCTTCGTAGGTTATTTTCGCCCCGCAGCGCGAAAATAACCTACAAAGGGTAAGTAAAGTACCATGGACTACAAGCTACGGCGTCGGCGTGGGCGCGGGCTCAGCTGTTGGCGCGGCGGTGGGCAGCACCACTTGCTCGACCGGGATATCTGCGGGCGGCTCCGAAAGCAGCGAGCTGCGCACCCAACCATTTTCATTGCCGTCTGGGTCGTTGATATTCGACCCATCGGCGTGGCGCTGGCCAAGGCGCACGCGATACCACTGGCCATCAGGCGTTCGCGATAGGAAGATCACCTGATCGCCTTCAGTGATGCCGCCGATCCTATTATTCTGGTTCTGCACCGGAAAGGCGCGGACATTGCCAGTGACGCGCACCGTGCCAGTGATCTCAGCCACCGCCTGAAGCGTCGGCAGCGGCGTCGCCGGCGCGGTCGGCTCCGGCTGCGACTGTGGCCGCGGCTGGAGCGGATCGACCGCCTGCGCCGGGGTCGGCACCAGCGGCGCGATAACGCCTGGATCGACTGGCTCGTGACCAACTTGCCGCAGCTCGGCGCGCAGATTGCCGACAATCTCCCAGGCGATGATCAGCGCGACCAGCATGAGCACACATGCGATCGCCGTCTTGATCAGGTCGGCACCGCGCAGGAGCATGTTTTGGCTCTGCATCTGGTTGAGTGCGCTCTGGGCCGCGCCGGCGACCGACTCACCCCAGCTGGTCTTGCTGCGGTCATCGCGCGCGACCCGGCGTAGATCCAGCAGCGCACGTGCATCGCCGACAACCGAAAGCGCGCGCACCGCGCCCCAGCGTACATTGCTATTGGGGTGCCGCAAGGCTTCCAAGAGCGGCCCGGCCGCGCGCCCATCGCCGATCTGGCCGAGCGCCTCAGCCGCGCGATAGGATGTCAGCCAGGGGCGGTTGGCGCTGAGCGCTTCGTTGAGCGCTGGCACAGCGGCTTCGCCGATTGCCACCAGATCGTCGACCGCGTGTTGGTGGAGCGGGCTGCTCGAGTCGCCCAGTGCCATGATCAGCGATGCGATTCGTTCGCGTGTGGCCTGCTGAACCGCGCGTGCATCGACGCGGCGGCTGGTGGCGGCCGGGACCGCCGGCAGCTGCCGGGTGACCTTCGCCAGCCCCTGCAAGACCTGGCCGACCTGTGTGTCATCGGTGCCGGTAGGCTGCCCATCGGTGTGTGTGCCGTTGGGCTGCTCCTGGGCGCTATGCGGCTGGCTCTCGCTTCGTCGATCCTGATCTTCCATATGTTCCTTATTGAAAAGTTTTAGCCTTCGGCAGAGCGGTACTTCTCTGTTTAATGTTATTCATTTTTGCGCTCGTAGAGCGCAAAAATGAATAACGAAGTCATGCTGCCGCAGGCTATAAGCCAGGGTGGAGCGGCCTCGCGTACATCGTGTTAATCACAAATGCCGGCAGTTAACCGTCTCGTGGCGCCAGCCGCTCGGGCCAGCGCTGGAGTATCGCATCGATAACGGCGGCTGCGGCATGTTCCTTTGGTTGCCGCGGCAGCACCTGAACGCCCTCGGCATCCAGGAGTGTCATTTGAATATCGGTCTGCCCAATGCTGGCGACGGCCTCGTTCGCAACAATCATGTCCAAGCCCTTGCGCTCCAGCTTGGCTTGGGCATACTCCAGCAGGTTGTGCGTCTCGGCGGCGAACCCGATTTTGATCAGGTCGCGCCGCGCGGCCAGCCCGGCCAGGATATCTGGATTACGGACGAGGCGCAGCATGAGCTCTTGGTCATCGCCTTTCTTAATCTTCTCGTTCGAAAGCTCGGCCGGCCGAAAGTCGGCCACCGCCGCGTTCATAATCAGCAGGTCGGCCAGGTCGATCGCCGTATGAACGGCGTCGTGCAGCTCCAGCGCGGTCTCTACGCGCCGCAGATCGACGCCGGTCGGCGGTGTCAGCGTGGTTGGCCCAGCGATCAGCGTTACCGCTGCGCCACGGTCGCGCGCCTCGGCCGCCAGTGCAAAGCCCATCCGGCCCGACGCGCGATTGCCGACGAAGCGCACGGGATCGATCGGCTCGTGCGTGCCGCCGGCGCTGATCACCACCCGCCGGCCGCGCAGCGGGCCGCTGGTGCGCCCCAGCAGTGCGCGCAGCTCGCCCTCGATCATCGCCACTTCGGGCATACGGCCTTTGCCGACCATCGGCTCGGCTAGCCGGCCGACCTCCGGTTCCAGTACGACCATACCGCGCCGGCGCAGCGTGGCGATATTCTCTTGGGTGGCGGTGTTGGCATACATCTGCGTGTTCATCGCCGGCACACACAAGATCGGCGCCGCTGTCGCGAGCACGGTGGTGGTCAATAGGTCGTCGCTCATGCCGGTCGCCAGCCGCGCCAGCGTATTCGCGGTAGCGGGCGCCAGCACCACAATGTCGGCGCGCTGACCGAGCGCGACATGGCCGACCACGCCATCTTCGGGCAGCGCCCACATGTCGGCAAGCACCGGCCGTCCGGTGAGCGCCTGAAACGTGGCCGTGCCGACGAAGCGCTGCGCCGCCTGGGTCATGATGACATCGACGATCGCGCCGTCGAGCGTCAGATTGCGGGCGAGCTCGGCGACCTTGTAGGCCGCGATACTGCCGCTTACGCCCAGGACTATCTTTTTGCCGGTTACAACACTCATATATCTTTAGCAAGCATTGCGCCAGATCGGGCGCATTGTAGCATTGTGATCAGGTGGCGTCAATGTCTGCGTGCTACGTACCTGCTTATAAGGCACTTTCGATACATTCGCGAGTGGCTGGCGACGCTTGACCAGAAACCAGCGCGCCACTATACTGGCGGCGATTTCCTCGGCCTACACGCGAATATTGCCGAGGTAATACTGCCCGCGCTGCGCGATGACCTCAACGTGTCGGATATGTTTCGCCCGCAGGGCGAACAATATCCGACAAATAACGACAAAGGGCCATTTAGACAAAACGGAGGAGGAGTGATGACCGAGCGAACAGGCTATATCGGCCTGGGGATCATGGGTCGCGGAATGGCGCGTAATCTGCTCAAGGCCGGCTTTCCGCTGACGGTTTGGAATCGCACCGCCAGCCGTATGGACGAGCTGGTGGCCGAGGGCGCAGCGGCTGGCCAGAGCCCGGCCGATGTGGCGGCCAGGAGCGATCTGATCATTACCTGTGTAAGCGATACGCCCGATGTCGAGGCGGTGATTTTGGGTGAGCAAGGTGTGATCCACGGCGCGAAGTCCGGCGCGCTGGTGATCGACATGAGCACGATCAGCCCGCAGGCGACCCAGGCGATCGCCGCGAAGCTGGCCGAAAAGGGCGTACATATGCTCGATGCGCCGGTGAGCGGCGGCAGCGAGGGCGCGGCGCGCGGCACGCTCAGCATCATGGTCGGCGGCGATGCGGCCGATGTCGAGCGGGCTAGACCGGCATTCCAGGCCATGGGCAAGACGATCACCCATGTCGGCGAGCAGGGCGCCGGCCAGACGGTCAAGCTGGTCAATCAGATTTTGGTGGTTGGCAATATGCTGGCGGCGGCCGAGGCATTACTATTCGCGCAGGCCGGCGGCGTGGATCTGGAGAAGGCGCTGGCGGCGGTGGTAGGCGGCGCGGCCGGAAGCTGGATGTTGGCAAACCGTGGGCCACAAGTGCTCAAGCGCGACTGGCGGCCCGGCTTCACGATCGACCTTCAGCAGAAGGATATCCGGCTGGTGCTGTCGGCCGCCGATCAGCTGGGCGCGCCGCTGCCGGGCACTGCGCTGATCTTCCAGCTCTACCGCACGCTTCAGGCGCAGGGCCTGGGGGCCGAAGGCAATCATGCGCTGATTAAGGCGCTGGAGCACCTGGCCGGGTTCGAGGTTGGCAGTAGGGGTCAGTAACAGATCGCGTTTCTTGCCAACGGAGATACTTTATGTGCTGTGTATGTCCTTTTTTCGCCCTGTGGGGCGAAAAAGGACATACACAGGTGAGACATCCGATGTTATCTCAGCCGATGCTATTTTACAATTTTGAAATTAAAGCTTGGCGTACCCAGTGCGCCCATGAGCCTGATCCAGATCGTCAGCTGTTTGGCAAAGCGAACCCGGTCGCGGATCTGGCGCCGGCGGCGCGAAGTTTGATCGAAGCGCATGATGACCGATGATAACAGCCGGCTCAGGGGCACCTTCAATCAGGCTGCCGCGTTGTACGATCAGGCGCGGCCCGGCTATCCCGACGCGTTATTCGATGATGTCGTGGCGCTGTCGGGCATTCCGGGTGGCGGCCGGATACTCGAGGTTGGTTGTGGCACCGGCCAGGCGACTGTGCCATTCGCGCGCCGTGGCTACCGCATCCTGGCGGTCGAGCTTGGCGCGGATCTCGCCGCCGTCGCGCGCCGCAAGCTGGCGGCATATTCTCAAACTGAAGTGCTGGTCGGCTCGTTCGAGGACTGGCCGGTCGAGGCGGGCAGCTTTGATTTGCTGATCTCGGCGACCGCGTTTCACTGGGTCGATCCAGCGATTCGCTATCGCAAGGCCGCGCTGGCGCTCAAGCCTGGCGGCGCGATCGCGCTGTTCTGGAATCACCATGTGTGGAATGAGGCGAGCGGTAGCTTCTTTGACGAAGTACAGGAGTTCTATCTGCGCGCCGGCGAGGCCAAGGCGCGAGAATATCAGGGGTTACCACTGCCGCACGACCTGCCCACGACAGTGCGCGATGAGATCGATGCGACCGATCTGTTTGGCGAGGTGACAATTCGGTGGTACCTGTGGAATCAGGAGTATGACGCCGTGAGCTACATCAACGTGCTCAACACCTACTCCAATCACCGTGATCTGCCCGACGATAAGCGTGAGCAGCTCTTCCGAGACATCTCTGAGGTGATCGGCACGCACTACGGCGGCCGGATCGTGAAGGGCTATTCGACGCAGTTGTATGTGGCAAAACGGAAGGCATAGCTCCTCGCAACGAGACACGGTATTTTCCGACGAAGCTCCGATCGCTCAATCCTTGTTGCAACGGGAGGCAATGTCATGCTGAACGAAGGGAAGCATCTCTATATTTCACTGTTATTCACACTGAGATGTTTCGCGAAGCGAAACATGACACTGATTTGCATTGAGCATTGCGGTCGGCAACGCCTTACCCCGCTCCGCGAATCACCAGAAAGATAAACAGGGCGCCCAGGCAGGTCATCACAATTGTCACACCCGCCGGCTGGCGTGAGTGCGCCTCGGGCAGGATGTCGGCGGCGCTAATGTACAGCAGGAAGCCGGCAAAAAAGCCTAAGTACAGCGCCAGAATATCCAGCGGCACATGGAAGAACAGCGTGGAGATCGCGCCGAGGAAGGGCGCCAGCGCATCGAGCGCCAGCAGGAGCAGCGATCGGCGGGTGGTGTTACCATGTGCCAGCATCAGGCTGACAGTATTCAGGCCGTCGGCGAAGTCGTGCGCAATCACCGCCGCTGCCACCGCGACCCCGACGATGGTGGATACCTGGAAGCCCAGGCCGATGCCCACCCCATCCATAAAGCTATGGCCCACCAGCGCCAGCGCCGACAGCAGCCCAACCTGTGGGTGGTGGTGATCGGCGTAGCTCTCCTCCTGCGCGTGGTGGATCACCGTCAGTTTCTCGGCGCTGTGGAACAGCAGAAAGCCGACCACCAAGGCGACCATTGATCTGCTTGGTTCGAGCCCATGCTCGCTCGCCAGCGCGAAGATCTCCGGCAGAATATCGAACGCGACCACTCCCAGCAGCACACCGGCGGTGAAGCCCAGGATCAAGTGCATGTGATCGCGGAATCGCAGCGCGAACAGGCCGCCGGCTGCTGTCGAAATCATGGCGGTCAGCGCGAATAGGATGACGTTCATTAGTGCCCCACTGGATATCGTGCTGGATGCGCGTAGTATACCAGAGGTTAAGGGTTTGCCTTTGGCTCGTACCAGGCGCTTCTATGCTATACTTGCTTAGGCAGATTTCAACGTTACTTGACAGTTTGGTGGGGGTTTGGGGCGGCTTCGCCGCCCCAAAAAACACTTTTTTTGTGCCGCGCTGCGAGCGCAGAGCGCTCGCAGCGCGGCACAAAAAGGAAATGGTCTTGAAGGGACTACATCCCTCCAAACCTCCCTGGACTGTAAAGCAGAAACCACAGGTTTTGAAACCTGCCTTAAGCCGAATGTTCACCCGTTATGAGACAATGAAGGAGTCGCCATGTCCGCCGACGACGCGATCGCGAACGAGCAGCAATATGTATTGCAGACCTACCAGCGTCCGGATTTTGTGCTCGATCGCGGCGAGGGGGTGTATCTGTTCGATACTGCGGGCCGCCGCTACCTTGATTGCGTGGCCGGGATCGCCGTCAACGCGCTTGGCTATGGCGACCGGGATGTAGCGCGGGCGATCACCGAGCAGGCCGCCGGGCTGATCCACACCTCGAACTTGTATCATACTCGCCCCGCCGGCGAGCTGGCCCGAATGTTGGTGGAGAACTCGTTTGCCGACCGGGTGTTCCTCAGCAACAGCGGCGCCGAGGCCAACGAGGGCGCGCTCAAGTTCGCGCGCAAATACGCCCGCGAGCATCATGGCGAGGGCAAGACGATGATCGTCGCCTTCAGCGGCTCGTTTCACGGGCGAACGATGGGTGCGGTGGCGGTCACGCATCGCGAGAAGTATCGTGCGCCGTTCATGCCGGTGATGCCGGATGTGCGCTTTGCGCCGTTCAACGATCTCCAGGCCGCTGAGGCCGCGATCACGGATGATGTCTGCGCGGTGATCGTCGAGCCGATCCAGGGCGAGGGTGGGCTGAGCGTAGCGACGCCGGAGTTTCTGCGCACTTTGCGCGCGCGCTGCGATGCGGTGGGCGCGCTGCTGATCTTCGACGAAATCCAGTGTGGGATGGGCCGCACCGGCACACTGTGGGCCTACGAGCCATACGGCGTACGCCCCGACATCATGACCGTGGCCAAGCCGCTAGGCGGCGGGCTGCCGATCGGCGCGACTCTGCTGACGCAGGCGGTTGCCGATACGCTGCACGCCGGCGAGCATGGCACTACCTTTGGTGGCGGGCCGCTGGTCGCCGGAGTGGCGCAGGTGGTGCTGCGGAAGATCGCCGACCCGGCCTTTCTGGCGCATGTGCGCGAGGTGGGCGACTACTTCGACGAGGCGCTGCACGATCTCGCCGCCGCCAACTCGCGCGTGATCGAGCTGCGCGGGCGCGGGTTGATGCGCGGCATCCAGATCGAAGGCGCGGCCGCCGCCGTGCGCGAGGCCGGCCACGGCGCAGGCATCCTGATCGCCACTGCCGGCGACGACGTGCTGCGATTGCTGCCGCCGCTGATCTTCGAGCGCGCGCATGTGGATGAGGCGATCGAGAAGCTGGGGCAAGCGCTCCGTGCAATTCAGTAAATTCACTTGCCTGTTGTCCGTCGTCAGTTGCAACGGACAACGGACCAAGGACAACGGACATGATACCAATCGGCGACCGCAACCCGACCCGTCGCTTCCCGATCGTCAACTACCTGCTGCTGGCGGCCAATATCGCCATGTTCGTGTACGAGCTGTCGCTCGGCGTGCGCGGGCTGGATCGCTTCATCGAGACATGGGGCGTCCGCTCGACCGACGTGATCGCGCTGCTGGGCGGCGACGTGAGGCTGCTGGTGCCGGTGCTGCTGGCATCGCTCGTCTCGATGTTCCTCCACGGCGGCTGGCTGCACATCTTCTTCAACATGCTATTCCTGTGGGTCTTCGGCGATAACGTCGAGGACAACTTCGGCAGCCTGCCATACCTGCTGTTCTACCTGCTCAGCGGCTTTGGCGCGGTGATCGCGCAGTCGCTGCTCACGCCCACCTCGCAGGCGCCGGCGATCGGCGCGTCGGGCGCGATCAGCGGCGTGCTGGCCGGCTACCTGCTGCTCTACCCGCGCGCGTCGGTGCGGGCGGTGCTGCCAATCCCGATCTTGTTCCTGTTCTCCTTCTTCGTCCCGGCCTGGCTGATGATCATCGTCTGGTTCGCCGGGCAGCTGCTGAACAGCTACGCCAGCCTGACCGACGCGGCCCAGATGACCGGCGGCGTGGCCTACGGCGCACACGTCGGCGGCTTCGTCGCCGGCCTCATTCTGACTTTTTTCTTCCGCAAGCCCGCGCGCCCGCCGCGCTACGAGGCGTATCGG
>WNFV01001861.1_pt1 | contig 40338 bp, 39 predicted proteins | sample 5400101 | NCBI WGS metagenome assembly WNFV01 (sample SAMN13153361, study PRJNA577476) | soil metagenome | isolation source: 115 cm soil or saprolite under grassland replicate 1 | place: USA:California | collected 2016-06-15 | reverse complement strand
CGCCCAGCTCGCGCGTCTCGTCGCCGACCTCGATGCTCGCACGGCCCCGGTGTACGAAATAGAGCTCGTCCTGCGTGTCGTGGTAGTGCAGAAACCCTTCGTACCCGGGCGGGAACACGATCGCGTTGACGCCGAAGGCCGTCACGCCCAGGGGGGCGCGCACCTTCCGGAAGCCGTAGCCCTCGCCAAGCTCGTCGATGGATCCGAATGCATAGCCGCTCATAGCTTCCGCACGATCTCCTCCGCCTCGTCGCGGGTGAACGCGCGGAGCGTCTCGGTGTGCTCGGCGCCGTAGCGGTTCAGCTTCATCAGGATCTCCATCGCGACGTCATCGTCGGGTGCCTCGAACACCTCGACGACGTCGTAGCGGCCGAGCGTGACGTACACGCCGACGAGCGAGCCGCCGGCTTCCTTGATGATCTGCTCGCCCTCCTCGACGCGCTCGCGCCACTTCGGCAGCCCCGCATAGCCCTGGGTCGTCCAGCGCATCAAGGTGATGTAGTGGGCCACCCCGCGAATATATGACGCCGTGCGCCTGAACGCCTATCTCGCCCGGGCCGGAATCGCCTCCCGGCGCGGCTCGGACGACCTGATCAAGGCCGGCCGCGTTCGGGTGAACGGCGAGCCTGGGGAGCTCAACACCCACGTGCGCACGGGCGATCTCGTCGAGGTCGACGGCGAGCCGGTCGCGCCGGAAGCCCTGAAGTACGTCCTGCTCCACAAGCCGGCAGGAACGGTGACAACGGCTCGAGACCCACACGGACGGCCCACCGTCGTCGAGCTGGTCGAGCTGCCGGAACGCGTCGTTCCCGTCGGCCGGCTCGACGCGGACACGACTGGTGCGCTCCTCCTGACGAACGACGGCCCGCTCGCGCATCGGCTCGCCCACCCGCGCTACGGCGTCGAGAAGGTCTACGAGGTGGACGTCGAGGGGGAGCCAGACGACGAGATCCTGCGCCGGCTCGCGGAAGGCGTGGATCTCGACGACGGCCGCACCGCCCCGGCCCGCGCGAGGCGCGTCCGGCCCTTGACCATCGAGCTGACGCTCCACGAGGGACGTAAGCACCAGGTGAAGCGGATGTGCGCGGCGGTTGGCCACCCCGCCCGGCGCCTCCACCGCAGCCGCTACGCAGGGCTCGATCTTGAAGACCTGGGCCCTGGCTCTTGGCGCGAGCTGGAGCCGGCGGAGGTCCGCCGGCTCCAGTCGCTCGGACGTTCTACGGGGACTCTATGAGCGTCGGGCAGTTGTTCGGGCTCGCCGCGTTCAGCTTGACGCAGTTGATGCGGCCGTCTGGCGCAGCCTTGACGAACGGGCTGAGCGGCGAGTTCGGCGCGACGTAGTCGGCGAGCACCTGATCCATGATGTCCTGCGACGTGGCTCGGCTGGAGAAGACCGGGTAGCCGTCTCCGCCGCCGACCATGAAGTCGTTCTCCGCGATCTTGTAGCTCGACCCGGCGGTCAGGTCGACGGGTGTTGCCGTGCAGTTTCCGGCCGCGTCGGTCGTCACGGCAGAGAGGACGCGGCTCCCCGCCGGAGCGGAGATGTCGTACGTGAAGCAGAGGCCCGAGACCTGCGGGAACTTTCCGTTCACAGCCGGCATCGCCGAGACGCCGTTCTCGAGCATCGTCTTTAGCTCCGCGCCGTTGACGGTGAGCGTGACCACGATGTTCCCGAACGGCAGCACCGTGAGCACCTGGCCACGCGTAATCGGGTACGGCGGGGGTGTGTACCCCGGGCAGAAGTCGCTCGGATTGTCCGTCGTGGGACACGTCAGGTCGGCGCGGAGGCCGCCGGAGTTCGTGATCGCGAACTGAACGCCGATTGGCGCATACTTCGTCCGCATCGAGTCGGTGGTGACGTTTCCTACGAGTGACTCACATGTCCGACCGGCCCCGTTGCCGCACTGGTCGGTGCGAGGAATGAACTTCGTCGAGCTTCCAATCACCGTCCCCAGGATCGGCCCGATCTGCGCGTTGAGCTCGTCGATCCGCGCCTGGATCTGAGGATCAGGCGTGACGCCGATGTCCCACGGCTTGTGGAAGTCCGCGGTCTTGTAGACGACCGTCCCACTGCTCGGATCAACGGTCAGCCGAACGCGGGTGAAGCGGATGCCCTTGCTCCGGTTCTCCGTCAAAAGCACTCCGTTCGACCGGGTTGAGACCACCTGGAAGTCGGTGTGGTCGCCGATGACGGCGTCCACACCCGTAACGTTGTCGGCGAGGTCGACGAGCGGCCCCGTCGGCGCAGTCAGCGTGCCGCCGGTTGCCCCCATGTGACCGATGGCGACGATGGCAGCGACGCCGTTCTTGTGGCCGACCTGGCTCGCGCGCTGGTTCACCGCGGACAACGGGTCGGTGACCTGAAAATTGCCGAGGGAGCCTGGCGAGGTCAGGTCAGGGATATCGGGATTCGAGAACCCGATGACCGCGAGCTTGAACGAGCCGAAGTCGATCACGCGCGACTTCGACCACTCGGCCGGCGTGTCGCCGGTCGTCTTGTCGAGGATGTTCGCCGAGACATACTTGAACGTCGCGAGCGGAATCAGCGTGTTCCTCAGGTACTGCTCGCCTCGGTCGAAGTTGTGGTTGCCAAGGCCGTCGAGCGTGAAGCCCATCTTGTTTTGCAACTCGATCGTCGGCTTGTCGCCGAAGAAGCTGGAAATCGGCGGTGTCGCACCGACCGCGTCGCCCGCCGTGACCGTGATCGACTTCTGGGCCTCGGCTCGGTAAATGTCGAACCACGGCTTCAGGAACGCCGCACCGCCGATCAGGAAGGACGGACCGAGCGTGTCCGCGGTCTCGCTGAGCGGAACAAGCTGGCCGTGGTAGTCGCTGATATCGAGGATCGTCACTTCCTTCAGAGACGACCCGCCCTGCGTGATCCCATAGAGGATCCTGCCCCGCGCATTTTGCGGGCCGGGGACGCCCATCAGATACGAGAGTGTCGGGGCGAGATCGATCGCACGCACGCCGCCCACCGGCGTTGCGCTGTGCGCTATTCCAGGCCCAGATGCGACGAGAGTCGCGTGCAAGTTCACGTTGTGCGCGAGATCGACGAGGTTTGGCAGGTAGCCGTGCTGGCCGAAGAACTGCGAGAACGCGATTGCCTGTCCAGGAGTCCCCGCATCCGACTGGTATGGCGGTCTGAAGACGACGACCACGTCGCCGCTGCGGTTCGGGTGCAGCGAGTCGGAGCCGTCGACATTGCGCAGCTCCTCCTTCTTCATCACCTTCGCGATGACCTGCGCGCTCGGATGGGCCGGGTCGGACAGGTTCTGGAAGGCGTTGACCACTGCGCTCCGCACCTGCTCATAGGTGGTACCGGAGGGAAGCGTCGGGTTGATGTAGATCTGGACCGTTCCGCCTGCCCAGCAGGCCTTTGTGAGGTCGTTCGACGCGGCGCGGCAGTTCGAGGCCGTGTTGCCGCCGCTCGCCTGGAGCGAGGTGCCGTTGACCTGGTTGTCGAAGAGCACCTTGCGGGCGTTGACCGCGTACCACTGCGGTGCGAATCCGTGGTCGGAGCCCGCGAACGTGGTGGGGTTCCCGCCCATCAACTGTCGAGCCAGCGCGAGCTTCGCGTCGGCCTCGTGGTACGCGCTCCGGATGTAGCCCTCGCGCTTGGCGATCAGGTTGTCTTTGACGCCGTCGCCGTCGAGATCGTCGAAGTACGGATTCGGGTTGCCGTCCATGTCAGTGGGCGTCACCAGGCCCATGAACTGGTGCGAGAACTCGTCCGTAACCGGGTAGCCGACCAGGGCGAGGTCCGTGCTGGGCTGGAGCGTTCCGAGGATGTACTGCAGCACCGCGTCGGCGTAAGCCTTCTCGAGGTCGCGGCCCTGCTGGACGTAGGTGTCCTCGTCGATGATCCGCGCTTCGAGCGGTGCGAAGTCAGCAGCGACGTAGGTCGGAAGGTTGTCCGCGATGTACTTCTCCAGTTTGTCCTCACCGGCGCCGCCGGCCGGGAGAGAGACGCACGGCGTTCCGCAGGTCGCGATCACACGCTCGACAGAGGTGAAATAGAGCTTGAACGTCGAGAGATCCGGCGCGAGCGTGATCAGCTTGGCGTAGAAGCCGGCGGTCTGGCCGGCGCGCGGGCCGATCAGCCCATCGGCACCGCTGAGCTTGACCTCCTTGAAGTCGCCGACCGCGAGTGTCACAGCGGCCTCGCTCCCGTCCTTGCCGTCAGCCGTGCGCACGAGCAAGACGTGGTCGTAGCCGCTTCCGGCCGCGTAGATGTAGACGTCATAGGTCCGGGTCGGGTTCTGCACGGCAAACGTCGTCGCGATCGTGAGGACCGTCTCCTTCGCTGGCAAGGTGCTCCCGGGAACATTTGACCAGCCAGAAGCGTCAGCGAAGCTCGCCACCTGGTACGAGATGCCGAACGAAGCGGCGCCAGCTTGCTCCGTCGCGTTCACAGGCGAAGCAAGCACACCGCGCGTGGAGAAGAAGTTCGCGAAGTCCACGGTCGGGCCCTGGATACCGGCGTTCCGGCCGCCGACCCAGTCGATCTGGGCAACCTTCTTCCCGGCCCGCTCGGCTGCGTTGGCGATCGTGTCGGCCTGGAGGATCCCGGCGGCCGAGAACGAGGTCGAGTTGTTGAAGTTGCTCTCGCCCGTTCGGTGGAACGTGTTGTTCGTCGAGCCGTGCTCGCCGGGGTACGTCCCGGTCGCCATCGTGTACCAACCGACCCCGGTGTTCGGTGGGAAGGCTTGGGTCATCCCGTTTTGTCCTTCGACACCGGCCGCGCGGAGCGCCGCATACGTCGGCATCGCTCCTGCGTCTGCGTACTTCGCCATCAGGTCTGGACGCATGCCGTCGGATGAGTACAGCAAGGCCTTCGAGGCGCTTCCGACCCCCGTCGCCTGCTTCGCAGCGCCGGCTCCTTGCGAGCCGATCACAAGCACGAGTACGGCGCTGACCGCTGCCACGACGGCAGGCACGAACGAACGTTTCATCGAGTCCTCCCTCTCCCCGGTTAGAGAAACCGCTGGAGAAGCTATACCGCGTCGGCCCTCTTGCCTAGACCCTGGCGAAGCCCATCCCGTCATACATGCGTTCGAGCGTCGGCGCGGATGTCTCCCGTGCCTTCTCCGCTCCCACGCCGAGCAGCCGGTCGAGCTCGGCCACGTCCGAACGGATCTCCTCGTAGCGGACCCGAATCGGATCGAGCACCTCGACGACGGCTTCCGCCACGTCTTGCTTGAACCGGCCGTAACCACTGCCGCCGTACCGGGACTCGATGTCGGGAATCGACTCGCCCGTGACGACGGTCATCAGCTCGATCAGGTTCGAGATCCCCGCCTTCTCCTCGGGGTCGTAGCGCACGTCGGTTCCTGAGTCGGTGACCGCGCTCTTGACCTTTTTCCGAATCGTGTCCGGGGGATCGAGCATCAGCACTGTCCCGCTCTCCGCGCCGCGCGACTTGGACATCTTCACGAGGTGCTGGCGCTGGTCTTCGCCGATCGGGACGATGTCGGTGCGGTAGAGCAGGATGTCGCCGGCCATCAGGACCGGATAGGTGAACAGCGCTGCCGAGATGAAATCTTCTTCCTCGGACTTCTCCTTGAACTGCGTCATCCGGCCCAGCTGGCCGAAGCTCGTCACCGACGACAGCAGCCAGGCCGCCTCGGCGTGCGCGGTGACATGGCTCTGGACGAAGACCGTCGAGCGCTCGGGATCGAGACCGGTGGCGAAGAGCATCGCGCCGATGTCGAGCGTCCCCTCGCGGAGCGCGGCCGGATCGTGCTGGATCGTGATCGCGTGGAGGTCGACGATGCAGAAGAAGGCCTCGCCTCGTTCCTGCGTCTGGGCGTACTGGCGGAAGCCGCCGCTGTAGTTGCCGATGTGGGGGTCGCCGCTGGGTTGGATGCCGCTGAAGATGCGCATGGTGAAGCTCCATTCTCTCGTGCGGACGGGAACGGTGGAGTCGAGCGGGCGGGCTGTCGAGGCGCGCTAAGCCGCGCGCAGGCTCCCGCCGCGCTCGCTGCGCCAGGCCCAGCCGCGAGTTCTCAAAGCGGGAGTCATCACGCTCACGATAGCCAGGCCCGTCCTTTCCCGCCAGGTCCTGGTGTTCAGGACCGGTCCGCACTAGCCACGTCCGGGGTCAGACCCCGGACCGGGCTCCGGGGGACACGGCCGCAGCCGGCAGAGAAGGCGAAAGTATCCTGAGTTCCATGGCCGTGACCGGATCCCCCGAGCTCTTGATCGTCATGAGCGCCCACGCGACCCCCGAGGAGGTCGAACACGTCGTGGAGCGACTCGCCGAGGCCGGCGCGGACGCGCACGTCACCCCCGGGCGCGAGGCGACGGTGATCGCCGCCATCGGGGAGCGCGATGCTCTCGCGGCACTTCCGCTCGAGGGGTATCCCGGGGTCGAGCAGGTGCTCCCGATTCTGAAGCCGTACAAGCTCGTTTCGCGCGAGCTCTCGCCCGATCCGACCGTGATCGAGGTCCGCGGGCGCCGAATCGGGGACGACGCCTTCGGGCTGATCGCCGGGCCGTGCACGGTCGAGTACCGGGAGCAGACGCTGGAGACGGCACGAGCGGTGGCGCACGCGGGGTGCACGATGCTCCGCGGGGGCGCGTTCAAGCCGCGCACATCCCCGTACACCTTCAGCGGCCTCGGGGAGGAGGCGCTGAAGATCCTCGTCGAGGCGCGCGAGGAGACCGGACTCCCGATCGTCACCGAGCTGATGGATCCTCGTCATGTCGAGGCGGTGCTCGCTCACGCCGACGTGATCCAGATCGGAGCGCGGAACATGCAGAACTTCAACCTGCTCTCTGAAGTTGGACGCGCGGACAAGCCGGTGCTGCTGAAACGCGGGCCGGCGGCGTCGATCGAGGAGCTGCTGATGGCCGCGGAGTACGTAGTGAAGGAAGGGAACGCGCACGTGATCCTCTGCGAGCGCGGGATCACGACTTTCGAGCGGGCGACTCGCTACACGCTCGACATCAGCGCGATCCCGGTGCTGAAGCAGGAGACGCACCTCCCGGTGATCGTCGATCCATCGCACGCAGCCGGCCGGCGCGAGCTCGTGCTGCCGCTCGCGCGCGCGGCTGTGGCGGCGGGAGCCGACGGGATCATCGTCGAGGTTCATCCCCGGCCCGAGGAAGCGCTCTGCGACGGGCCGCAGCAGATTCCAGTCGCAGACTTCCCGGACTTCGCCGACGAGATCCGCACCCTGGCCCAGCTGATGGGCCGTCAGATCGGCTAAGCGCCATGGTGGAGCACCTCGCAATCGTCGGCACTGGACTGATCGGCGCCTCGGTCGGGCTCGCCGCGCGCGGTGCTGGGGTGGGGGAGGTCCGGGGCTGGGACGTCGATCCTGAGGCGCTCGCCGTCGCCAGTGATCGAGGCGCGGTGGAGCCCGCGGAGTCGCTCGCCGCAGCGGTCGCCGGCGCGGAGCTCGCGTTGGTCGCGGCGCCCGTCGCGGCGCTTCCTGCCCAGGTCGCGGCCGTCCTCGAGGCGAGTGGCAACGGGACGACCGTGACGGACGTCGGTTCGACCAAGGGTCCCGTCACCGGGGCGGTCGTCGACGGGCGCTTCATCGGCGGGCATCCGGTGTGCGGCTCGGAAGCGCACGGCCCTGCGCACGCAAGCGGCGAGCTCTTCCGCGGCGCGACCTGGTTTCTCACTCCCGTCGCCGCGACGGATCCCGAGCGGTACCGCACGCTGCACGGCTTCGTCGCGGCGCTCGGCGCCGTCCCGGTGGCGGTGGATCCGCAGGCGCACGATCGGCTCGTCGCGCTGACGAGCCACCTGCCGCACGCGCTGGCCAACCTCCTACTGAACCAGGCCGGCGCGTCGCGCATCGACGGGCACGAGCCGCTCGCCGCAGCAGGAGGCTCGCTGCGGGACATGACGCGCGTCGCCGGTGCCAATCCGCGGATCTGGGTCGACATCTTTCTCGACAACGCCGACGCGCTCGCCGCGACCCTCGCAGAGCATCGCCGCCGGATCGAGCAGGTCGAGCGCGCGCTCGCGGAAGGCGATGCGGGCTTCGTCGCGCGCTGGATCGGAGAGGCGTCGGGCAACCGTCGCCGGATGCTCGCCGAAGCGTACGACCAGCCTGGTGCGCTGCAGCGTCTGCGCGTGCACGTCCCGGACCGGCCCGGCGTCCTCGCAGGCATCACGCAGGCCCTGGGCGCGGAGCGGATCAACATCGAGGACTTCGAGCTCCAGCATCTTTCCCGGGAGCGCGGCGGCACGCTCACGCTGCTGGTCGCCGGCGAGGATGAAGCCGCGCGCGCGGCTGCGATCCTCGAGGCGCAGGGGTACCACGTGGTCGTGTCCCCGGTGCTCGACGAATGAGAATCGAACCCGCCGGGGCGCTCGTCGGGCACATCGCGGTGCCCGGGGACAAGTCGCTCTCGCACCGCGCAGTTCTGATCGGGGCGCTCTGCGAGGGCGAGACGCATGTGCAGGGATTCGGACGCTCGGCCGACACCGAGTCGACGCTCGCCGCGGTCCGCGCGCTCGGCGCGGAAGTGGACGAACGTGGCGACGACGAGCTCGTCGTCCATGGCGCCGGGATCCGCGGGCTGCATGCGCCCGACGCGCCGGTCGACTGCGGCAACGCGGGAACGCTGATGCGGCTGCTGACCGGCATCCTTGCCGGCCAGCAGGGCCGGTTCGAGCTCACCGGCGACGAGTCGCTGCGGGCGCGCCCGATGGACCGCGTCGCCGAGCCACTCAAGCGGATGCGGGCGAGGATCACGACGAGCAAGGGCCTTCCCCCGATCATCGTCGAGGGCACGGACGCACTGGTCGGGATCGACTACGCACTCCCGGTGGCGAGCGCACAGGTCAAGAGTGCGATCCTGCTCGCGGGACTCAACGCACACGGGTCAACGACGGTTTCCGAGCAGACGCCGACCCGAGATCACACCGAGCTGATGCTCGCGGCCGCCGGCGCACGCGTCCGGCGGCGGCCCCATTCCGTCTTGATCGAGCCCGCGGCGCGCCTACAGCTCGCCGAAGTGACAATCCCGGGGGACTTCTCGTCGGCGGCGCCATTCCTCGTCGCCGCAACGCTCCTGTCCGGCTCCGAGCTCACGATTCACGACGTCGGTCTCAACCCGCGCCGAATCGGCCTACTGGACGTGCTCGAACGGATGGGTGCGCGGATCAGCGTCGTCAACCGCCGCAAGGTCAGCGGAGAGTGGATGGGCGACGTCGACGTGCGCTCGGCCGAGCTCGTCGCGACACACGTCGGCGCGGAGGACGTGCCCCTGCTCGTCGACGAGCTGCCGCTCTTCGCGCTTGCGGCCGCGTCCGCGCGGGGGGAAAGCCGTGTGACCGGGGCCGGCGAGCTCCGGGTCAAGGAATCGGATCGAATCGAAACTGTGACGAACGGCCTACGGACACTGGGCGTGCGGATCCGCGCACGCGACGATGGCTTCGAGGTGAAAGGCGTGCCGACGCGCCCGACCGGAGGTCAGATGCCGTCCAACGGAGACCATCGCATCGCGGTCCTCGCCGCCGTGGCAGGGCTCGTCTCGCGCGAGGGCGTGGAGGTCGGGGACGCCGACGCGGTCGCTATAAGCTTCCCCGGGTTTTTCGACCTCCTCGACTCGGTCTCAAAACGATGATCGTCGCCATTGACGGCCCCGCGGGAGCGGGGAAGAGCACGGTCGCGCGGCGATTGGCCGAGCGGCTTGCCTTTCGCTACCTCGATACGGGTGCGATGTACCGCGCGCTCACCTGGCTGGCCATGCAGCGCGGTCTGCCACTAGGAGACGGTGCGCCTCTCGGGGAGCTCGCGGAGGCGAATCCCGTGACCTTCGACGAACGCGGCCGGGTCTGGATCGCCGGCACGGACGTCACGTCCTCGATCCGCGAGTCGAGAATCGATCGCCAGGTGCCGGTCGTCGCTCGCCACCCTGACGTCCGTGCGGTGATGCGCGAGCGCCAGCGCGAGCTCGGGCAGCAGGGGAACGTCGTGATCGAGGGCCGCGACATCGGCACCGTCGTTGCGCCCGCCGCCGAGGTGAAGATCTATCTGAATGCCGACGTGGGAGTCCGCGCGCGCCGCCGCCAGGTCGAGCGGCCGGATATCGGCGGAGATGCCCTGGCCACGGATCTCCGCATCCGGGACGAGAGCGATGCCGCGCGGATGGAGCCGGCGGCTGACGCAGAGCAGATCGACACGACCGAGCTTCACGTCGAGGACGTTGTCGATCGGATCGAGCAGCTCGTGCAGGAACGCCTCGCCGCCTCGCAGCGATGAACCGTTACCAGCTCGCCTGGCTGTTCGGCCGGCCTTTCTTTGGAGGGCTGGTGCGCACGTTTGCCCCCTTGCGGGCCTACGGGCTCGAGCGCATTCCCGCGAACGGCCCCATCGTCTTCTGCTTCAACCACTTCTCGTGGCTCGATCCCTGGGCGATTGGATCGGTGATTCCGCGCACCGTCTACTACGTCGCGAAGCAGGAGGCGCACGACAATCCGTTCATCGGCCCGTTCATCCGGATCTTCGGGACGACCCCCGTCCGCCGCGGAGAGTCGGATCGTGAGGCGATCCGTCTCATGCGCGAGGTCGTTCGCCGCGGCGATGCGCTCGGCATGTTCCCGGAGGGGACACGGCAGAAGCGTGAGCCGGGCCCCGTGCGTTCCGGCGCGGGAATGATCGCGGTTTCGGAGGGCGTCCCGGTCGTGTGTGGCGCCATCCACGGCTCGCAGGACTGGCGCTTCGGCAACTTCCACCCGGTCTCGATCGCATTCGGCGAGCCGTTCGACGTCAGCGATCACCCGCGCAACTCGCGGGGCTACCGGGCCGCGTCCGAGGAGATCCAGGGCGAGCTCAGGCGCCTGTGGGAGTTCCTCGTCGAGACGCACGAGCTCGGCCGCCCGCGAGTGGCGATCCCTCCCTCATGAGCGAGACGGAGTCCCTGCTTGGCACCGTCGCGATCGTCGGTTTCCCGAACGTCGGCAAGTCCACGCTGGTGAACCGTCTGACCGGGTCACGCGCCGCCGTCGTGCACGAGACATCCGGCGTGACTCGCGATCGCAAGGAGCTCGTGTGCGAGTGGGCCGGGAAGCGCTTCATGCTCATCGACACCGGCGGCGTCGACATTGCCGATCTCTCGCCGCTGACGCGGTCGATCAGAGCACAGGCCGAGGAGGCGGTCGCGGACGCTGACCTCGTCCTGTTCGTGGTCGACGCGCGTGTGGGAGTGACTCCCGGCGACGAGGAGGTTGCGGACATCCTCAGGCGCGCACGCAAGCCGGTGCTGCTGCTCGCGAACAAGATCGACGACCCCGCGCAGGACAGCCTGGCTTTCGACCTCCACCGCCTGGGCCTCGGTGAGCCGATTCCGATCTCGGCCCTGCACGGCCACGGTGCCGGAGACCTGCTCGACCTGATCGTGGCGGAGCTGCCGGGCACCGGGCGAGCGGAGGCGAGCGACGAGGCGATCCGCGTCGCCATTCTCGGTCGCCCGAACGTCGGCAAGTCGTCGCTCCTGAACGCAATCCTCGGCCGCGAGCGCGTGATCGTGTCCGAGACTCCGGGCACGACGCGTGACTCGATCGACACGATCTTCCAGCGCGACGATCGCACCTTCGTCTTCGTCGACACGGCGGGGCTGCGCCGGAAGCGTCGCCACCGTCAGGGGATCGAGTACTACTCCGAGCTGCGGGCGGTCGACGCGGCGGAGCGGGCAGATGTCGCACTCGTCCTCATCGACGCCTCGGAGGGTCTGGTCGACCACGATCTCGCGGTCGCTGACATTGCGCGCAAGGCCCAGTGCTCGACGCTCGTGATCCTCTCGAAGTGGGACGTGACGACGATCGGGATCGAGGACATCCGACCCGAGCTCGAGCGGAGGCTGCGCCAGCGTCCGCCGCACGTCGCGGTCTCCGCGAAGACCGGACGCGGGATCGATCGGACGCTCGATGCGATCGAGCGCTTGTTCGGCACGCGTCCGCCACGTTTCCGGCTGTCCGTCAACGACCGCCGCCTGATCACGCGTGACTACGGCTACTGGATCGAGAACCAACTCCGCGACCACTTCGAGCTAGAAGGAGTCCCTGTCACGATCGATTTCGCTCCTCGCAAAAGCTGACGCTTTTGCTCGGCTCTAGGGACGCGCGCTTCGCGCGTGAACGTGCGTGAGCGAAGCCCACGCACTCCATTTGTTGCGCCTGGCAGATGTCGTGGGTCCGCGGGCGGAGGCGCTGACGCGTCTCCGCCCGCGTGAGTTCGGCCTCCGACTAGTGCAGCTTCGCTCGCACTAGTCTCCGGCCTTGAGCGGTTCCGCCGGGCGGACGCTGAATGAGATCCTACGGCGGTGAGAGTCGTGGTCGTCGGGGGCGGGTCATGGGGGACTGGCTTCGCCTGCGTGCTCCGCCACCGAGGCCACGACGTGACGCTGGCGTGTCGGGATCCGGAGCAGGCGCGCGCGATCGCCGAGACCGGCCGCAACCCTCGGTACCTGACGACGGTCGACCTGCAGGGGATCGGCGCGACGACGGTGGACGACGCTGCGATCGCCGAAGCGGATCTCGTCGTCCTCGCCGTACCGAGCCGCGCGTTCGCCGAGGTGGCGGCGGGGCTGCCCGGCGATTCCCCGGTCCTGAGCTTGACGAAAGGCCTCGACCCGGCGACGGGGGAGCGGCTCTCCACGCGTGTCCAGGGCAGGCCGGTGGCAGTGCTGTCCGGACCGAACATGGCAGAAGAGGTTGCGGATGGACTTCCCTCCGCCACCGTGATTGCGAGCGAGGATCACGCGCTCGCCGAGCGGCTGCAGGAAGCGATCAACTCGATGATCTTCCGCGTCTACGTGAACGACGACCTCGTCGGCGTCGAGCTCTGCGCGGCGGCGAAGAACGTGATCGCGCTCGCTGCGGGCGGGGTGGACGGTCTCGGCCTCGGCGACAATGCGAAGGCGAGCGTGATCACGCGCGGCCTGGTGGAGATGGCACGTCTTGGCGAGGCGTGCGGCGCTCAGCCGGAAACATTTTCGGGCCTCGCGGGCATGGGCGACCTGATCGTCACCTGCTTCTCCGGCTACGGTCGGAACCGGCGCGCGGGCGAGTTGATCGCGCGGGGAGCCACGGCGGACGAAGCCGCGGCGGAGATCGGGCAGGTGGTCGAGGGTCTCACGACCGCGCCGGTCCTGCGGGATCTCTCCCACCGCCTCGGCGTCGAGCTGCCGATCACCGAGGGCGTCTGCCGCGTCCTGGGCGGCGAGAGCCTCGACGAGCTCCTGGCCAGCCTGATGGGCCGCCAGCCCACAGAAGAATAAGGCGCCGCTTGCGGTGCCGCCTCCAGGACGCGCGGGCGCGCGGGCTCTGCCCGTGCGTCCGTCTGAACCGACCGGTCGACCCAATTCGCGCCAAGAGCAACCGATCTCGGGGACTACCATTGGTGCGATGCGTATCGCTGCCGCAGCGCTCGCGGTCGGTTTTGCTCTCGCAGCTGCCGGGTGTGGGAGCGTCGAGCGCACTGCGACGGCCGGCGAGCTGGGCCGCGATGCGTCCACGCTCGTCCCGCCCGCTTCGCTCGCGTTCGTCAGCATCGACACGCGGCTCGATTCAGAACAGTGGCGCGTCGTCGAGGACCTGACCGGCGGACTGAAGCTCCTCCGGAGCTCATTGCGCGAACAGAATCTCGATCTCGACCGTGACGTCCAGCCGGCAGTGGGCGAGGAGCTGAACCTGGCGGTGCTCGGCGTCGAGGGCGGTCAGCCGGAGGTGGTCGCGCTCGCCAAGCCGGAGGACGAGGCAAAGCTGCGCTCGCTCGCAGCGACGTTCGACGAGGGGGACGAGCACTACACGGTCGAGCGGATCGGCGGCTGGTCCGTCGTCGCCGACTCGGCCGCAGCATTCGAGCAGGTGCGCGGCGCCGAATCTGGACGCTCGCTCGCCGACGTGCAGTGGTTCCAGGAGGCGAGCCGTCAGGTCTCCGGAGCTGCACTCGCCCTGGCGTACGCGGATGAGGCCGGCCTGCAGCACTTGCCCGCCAAGCTCTCCGCGCTCGTTCGCGCGAGTGGCTCTCCGAGCTGGGTCGCGGCACGCGCGGCTGCGGACAAGGAAGCGGTTCGAGTCGAAGTGCACGCCGGCTCGCCGAGCCCGGCGCCGGCTGTATACCGGCCGCGCCTCCTGCGCGAGGTTCCTTCCGGCGCGATCGTCGCGATCTCTTTCAAGGACGCTGACCGAGCTCTGAAGCGCCTCGCTGCCGAGCCGGCGCTGCAGGCCTCGATCCGTGAGCTCGAGCGCTCTCTCGGCCTCACCCTGGCGGATCTCATGCCCGGGCTTCGGGGCGAGGGCGTCTTCTACGTCCTGCCGGGCGCACTGCTGCCGATCTTCGTGCTGGAGGTCGAGAGCCCGAGCCCCCAGGCTGCCGCTCGCGCCCTGCGCCGGGTGGCGGCACGAATCAAGGCGAAGACCGGCAACGCGCTGCCGGTGCAGGTCCTGACGCGCGGCAACCGGGTCTCTCTCACCGATGGCTTGGCGCCTTCGTCCTCGAGCGGGGGGTTGCTCGTGGAGGACCAGGCATTTAAGGATGCACTCGCGGCGGCCAATGTTCCCGACGCGGTCTCATGGCTCGCCTACGCCGATCTTCAGCGCCTCACCCCGCTCGTGCAGGCGCTCTCACAGCTGCTGGGGAGCGCGCCGCCGAGCGCAACCAAGACGCAGAAGCTGGAACAGCTCGGCACGCTGGTGGCGTTCGGTGCACGATCCGGCCCGACGAGCCGGCTCCAGGTGCGGCTCACGATTCAGTGACGCGTCGGTGAACGAAGACGGCTCGCCGCCACGCGTGTAGCCTTCTCCGCCGTGGCCAGGCGCGAGTTCCTCTTCAGCTCGGAGTCGGTGACCGAAGGTCATCCCGACAAGGTCGCCGACCAGATCTCGGATTCCGTCCTCGACGCCGTCCTCACGGACGACCCCGACGGGCGCGTTGCCTGCGAGACGCTGATCACGACCGGCCTCGTCGTGGTCGCAGGGGAGATCTCCACCCGGACGTACGTGGACATCCCGAAGCTCGTGCGCGAACGGATCGCGGAGATCGGCTACACGCACTCCGAGTGGGGCTTCGACGCGACGACGTGCGGCGTGATCGTGGCGATCGACGAGCAATCGCCGGATATCGCGCAAGGCGTCGACTCGTCGTACGAGCTTCAGCACGACCCCGGCGACAACGATCCGCTCGACCGGACCGGCGCCGGCGACCAGGGCATGATGTTCGGGTACGCGACGAACGAGACGAACGAGCTGATGCCCCTTCCGATCATGCTCGCGCACAAGATCTGCAAGCGGCTCGCGGAGGTGCGCAAGGCAGGCGAGCTCCCGTACCTGCGGCCGGACGGCAAGGCGCAGGTGACGATCCGCTACGAGGTCGACGAGGATGGGCGGCAGCGGCCCGTTGAGATCGAGCGCGTGCTCGTCTCGACGCAGCACTCCGACGGGATCTCGTCGGAGGACTTGATCAAGCCGGACATCATCGAACGCGTCCTGCACCCGATCCTTCCGCCCGACTTGTACGACGAGAAGCGGCTGATGGACGACCGTGACTTCGTCTTCGTCAACCCGACCGGCAAGTTCGTGCTGGGCGGGCCGATGGGCGACACTGGGTTGACGGGTCGCAAGATCATCGTCGACACCTACGGTGGCGCGGCGCGTCATGGGGGCGGAGCGTTCTCCGGCAAGGATCCGACCAAGGTCGATCGCTCGGCGGCCTATGCGGCACGCTACGTGGCGAAGAACCTGGTCGCGGCGGGGCTCGCGGATCGATGCGAAGTCAACGTCGCGTACGCGATCGGAGTCGCACATCCGGTCTCGATCGCGGTGCAAACGTTCGACACCGCGCGCATTCCCATCGATCGGCTCGAGGAGCTCGTCCGCGAGCATTTCGACCTGCGTCCTGGTGCCATCCTGAAGGACCTCGAGCTGCGGCGGCCGATCTTTGCGAAGACGGCCGCGTACGGGCACTTCGGCCGCGAGGATCACGACTTCACCTGGGAGCGCACGGACAAGGCCGATGCGCTGCGCGAGGCCGCGGGTCTGCGGGCTTCAGCCGCGCCTGCTTAGGGGCGCACGAACCGCAGGGAGGCGATCTTCACGCCGAGCACCCGAGCGCCGAGCGGCGACCGCACGACGCCGATGTGGAGCACGAGCGGTCCGCCGCGCGTTGGGACGACGAGGCGGTGCCGTTTCCCCGAGCGGAACTTGATGGTTCGCCCGTCGACGGAGACGGTTCGTGGCGGCGTTCCGGCCGGAACGGAGATCGTGAGCTCGTAGCGCCCAGGCCCCACCGGCCAGGTCTGGTAGCGCAGCCGCGTTCCCGTCCAGCCGTCGGGCGAGAGGCCGCGGGCGAGGGTTCGAACGTGTGCGCCCGCGGGAATCCGGTACGCGACGAGACCGTCCCGCGGACGCGCGACGACCTGTCCCTCGAGGTCGATCGCGGATCCGGACACGTTGACGATCAGCGTCTGCGCGGTCGCGATCCTGCCGCCGATCTCGAGCGTCCCGTCGGCTGCGACGCGCGCGACGGACGTCGGGAACGGGTCCGGCGCCGAGGTTCCGAGCTCGACCACGCCCCGGAGATCGCGGTTCCAGCTCTCGAGGTTCGTGCCCAGGAAGGGGTCGGCATTCGAGAGCGCCAGGTAGCGCGCGGGGCCAAGGTCGGAGCGGTCGAGCCAATCGAGTTGCGGGGCGCCGAATGCGCGAGCCGACCACCCGGTCACGAGGCGGTCCGTCTCATAGACGCCGGCGCCGACAGCGAGCGCGAGTCCGATCGCGACCAGTGCGAACAGCTCGGGTATGCCGCGGCGTCGCAGGGGGAGTAGGCACGCGAGCACCGCAAGGGCGACGGGAACGAGCGAGTACAGCAGTGAGGCGTTCGTCAGGCCGAGGGCGTAGGCCGCGCGCGCGAATCCGGACAGTGTCACCGAGTCGAAGAAGTACGCCGCCGTCCCCGTCAGCCCGGGCAGCGACGCGAGCGAGAGCGCGAGCCCGCCGGCGCCCGCGACCGCCATGTATCGCAGCCGTCCCGGGGCGCCCCGTTCCGCGTAGGCGAAGAAGGCGAGGAAGAGGAGTGGCGTGACGTAGAAGAGGTAGCGCTCGAGTGGGCGGTGTGCTTCGCCCGCCCCGATGAGGGCTGCCTGGCCGATGAAGAGGGCGGTGCACGCCACGGTGAGCACGGCAAGCGCGCGCTCGATCGGCAGGCGCGGGCGGACGAGCATCAGTTGCAGTCCGAAGAGCGCGCCCGGGACGATTGCGAGACCGAGTGAGAACGTAAACAGGAAGCCCGTCGTCAGCGCCCAGTGCGCAACAGCAGCAGGCGCGTGGCCAAGGTGCGTCGCCTCCCCGTACTGGCCGAGGGCGCCGGGTATTCCAACGAGCATCGCGATGAGCAACGTCGTGAGCGCGGCGGGGACGAGGTGACGTCGGTACGCGCCGCGGCCGCACAGTGCGACGCCGGCGAGGTAGGCGAGCGGCAGGACGAGGAACTGCACGCGCGTGGCGACGGCAACGGCACACACACCAGGGACGGCGACCGCGATCCGTCCGGACGGCTCCGCGAGCGCGCGGGCGAGGATCGCGACCGCGAACAGGAAGACGGGATAGGCGAGCGCTTCGGACATGAGGAACGCGTGGTAGACCATCGCCGGCGTGGCGACCGCTGCGGCTGCCGTGAGCAGTGCGAACGAAGGCCGGACGATTCGCCGCGCGAGCCAGTACGCCGGGAAGACCGCTGTCGACATCACCGCTGCGTTCAGGAGCTTCGCCGCGGTATACGCGTCCGTCATCGAGCCGAGGAGCCACGCGGGCGCCTGGACGAGCGGCGCGAGCGGCGCGGGGAAGAAGAAGTGCTCGCCACGAATTTCGAGGCCGTGCCCGGCCGCGATCGCCTGAGAGAGCTTCGCGTACAGGAGCTCGTCGTTGAACACGGTAGGTGTGGCGTGGCCGCGTGACTGGAGGAAGTGGTACGCGGTGGCCGCGACGAAGACGAGCGGCAAGGCCAGGCGCTGCGCGAGGGCCCGGGGCAGCGCAAGGGCCTCGGCCTGCGTTCGGGCAGGGGTCGTCGACACGGCGCTCATGAGGTCTCTATCGGCTCCACCCGGAGCCGCCGTTAGGCGTCCCCCGCCGTGGAGGGAACTGGGGTGGCGATGCCAACTCCCGGCGGCCGGGGACGTCGGACTGGATGATGGTTCGCTGGCTTCTGCTCGCCGGGGTCCTCTCGGCGCTCGCCGCGTCCGGACACTCGCCGCAGGCTGCATTCGCCTGCCATCCCGATCGACTGTACGACCAGCGCGTCAACCTCGACGGCGACAGGACGAAGGAGGAGGTGATCGCACTCGACAGCCACAACTGCGCGCACACCGAGTTCGAGGCCTACGTCCACGTGCGCGACCGCTGCCGCGGAGGCTGGCGAACCTACGACCTCCAGAGCGAAGGCGATGTCCTCCAGCAATTTCGGATCGCGAACGCCGACGGGCGAACCGGGCGACCCGAGGTGTTCCTCGCGACACGCCGGCTCGGCCCGGTCGCGCTGGGGATTGCCGAAGTCGTCCGGCTAGACGATCGCCCCTCCGGTTGCGCACGCGCGCGCACACTCTTCCGCTACTCGCCGAACGACCGCGCCGTACAGAGCTTCGATGTGGAACTGAAGAACACGGCGCCGCAATTCCCGGGGCTCGAGGTCGTGGTCACAGAGTCACGCGAGGTCGCGCAGCGCGTCACCCGCTATCGCTACGACCGCGCGCGCGACCGCTACGTCGTGTACGGCTAGGAGGCGGGCCGGACGAACAATCCGGCGGCAGCCTTCTCGCCGATCGCGCGCTCCTTGCCGTTCAGGCGCACGGTCATCTGGCCTGCCGCGGGTTGCGCCTCGCGCACTTCGATCTCGCGCCCCGGCACGAGATCCTCGTCGTAGAACCAATGCAGGAGGTCGCCGTCGTGCTCCGCGAGCCGGACGATCGTTGCGCGGGCGCCCGTCCCGAGATCGGACAGGGGGGCGAGGTCGCTGTTTTCCGCCTGCTCGACGGCGGGATCGACGGGCCAGCCATGAGGACAGCGCTCTGGCCGACCAAGCCGCTCGTCGATCCGTTCCACCATGTCGTCCGTGAACGTGTCGCCGAGCTCGTCCGCGTGCACGTGTGCCTCCGCTGCGGTGTACCCCATGAAGTCGGTCAACAGCCGCTCGATGATGCGGTGCTTCCGGACGACTCGCTCGGCACGCCCACGGCCCGATGTCGTCAGTAGCGCTTCCTTGTGCTCGCCGCGCTTGATCAGCCCCTCACGCTCGAGGCGCTTCAGCATCTCCCCCGCGGAGGCGCGGGAGACGCCGAGCATCTCCGCGACGCGCGAGGCGAGAGTGGGAGAGCCCGTGCTCAGGGGCCTGTATTCGCCGATCGGAAAGGCCAGGAAATAGATCGTCTCCAGGTACTCGTCGACGGAATGCCCCTGCGCCATCGAGCGCATCGTAACCCTGACAAGTTCTGTAAGGTCACCCTTACATGAGCACCGGCCAGACCCTTCTCCTCGGCGGGATCGCCGGCGTGACGATCTTCCTCGGCCTGCCGCTCGGCCGCTACCGGGACGCAGACGTCCGGCTCAAGGCCGTCTTCATGGCCCTTGCCGCAGGGATCCTCCTCTTTCTCTTCTTCGACGTCGTAGCCCACGGCTGGGAGCCCGTGGAGGAGGCGGCCGAGGAACACGAATGGGGTGACCTGCTCGGGTTCGGCCTCCTGTTCGGGGGCGGCACCATCGCCGGCCTGATGAGCCTCGTCTACTACGACCGCTGGATGATCCGGCAGCGCCGGAAGGCGCTGCTCGGTCCCGGCGCCGCCTCGACGGCCGAGTTCGAACGCTCGTGGATGGCCCGGCTCACGGCGGGCCAGTGGCTCGGCCTGCTCATCGCCACCGGGATCGGGGTCCACAACTTCGCCGAAGGCCTGGCGATCGGCCAGTCTGCCGCTGCAGGCGAAGTGAGCCTTGCCGTCGCGCTCGTGGTCGGCTTCGCAGCCCACAACGCGACCGAGGGCTTCGGCATCGTCGGCCCCATGGCAGGTGACGCGGAACGCCCGAGTTGGGGGTTTCTTGCCCTGCTCGGCGTGATCGGCGGCGCTCCGACCTTCATTGGCACCGCGATCGGACAGACGTGGACGAACGAGTGGATCGAGGTCGCGTTCCTTGCGGTCGCGGCCGGCTCGATCCTCTACGTCGTCATCGAGCTCTTCGCGATTCTTCGGCGCGTCGACGCCAAGGTCCTCATCACCTGGGCGCTCCTCGCAGGGCTCTTCCTCGGCTTCGGTACCGAGTTGATCATCGAAGCCGCCCGCGGCTAGCCCGCACGACCGCAAGATCCTTGTAGATCCACACAGGCTCGGCCTCGAATCCGGCCGCGCCCAGCCATTCGAGCTGATCGTCGAGTCGATCGGGGAGATCTACGACCCAGTCGATCTCGATCTGGACGTCGCCGGGATCCTCCGGAACGAACACGTCGCCGAGGACGAACGCTCCGCCCGGCCCCAAGACGTCGAACACACGGCGGAAGAGGTCGCGCTTGCCAGCACCGTCGAGGTGATGCACGGCGAGCGACGAGACGACGAGATCGAACGGGCCGTCCGGCAGCGGATCCTCGAGGCGGCCGCGGCGCAGGTCGGCACGGGGTAAAGCCTCACGTGCGTGGCCGAGCATCGCCTCGTTTGCGTCGATCGCCGTCCAGCTCGCCCGGGGGTGGCGTTCGAGCACGCGTCGCGCGGTCTCGCCGGTGCCGACGCCGAGCTCGAGCACCCTCGAGACTTCGACGCCCTCTGTCGCCTCGGCGACCTGCTGCTGGAGGTCCAGGTAGCTCGGTATCTCCGCGAGCATCGCCGCGAGATACGTGTCCGGATCCCACTCGACGTTCGCCATGCGCCGACCTTAGCTCGGACTACGCTGGCCGCATGGCCTTCGCGTCTGTCTATCCACTGGTGACTGCGCGCGCGCTCGCGCGTGAGTTCACCTACGAGGTGCCGGACAGCGTGGGCCCGGGCGCGGTGGTCGAGGTGCGCTTCGGCAACGCACGGCGACGAGGCGTCGTCACCGAGGTCGGGGTGACTCCGCCGCAGGGAGTAGAGGCTGTGCCGGTCGAGCGCGTGGTCGAGGAGCTGCCTCCGGCGCTGATCGAGCTCGCGCTGTGGCTCGCCGACTACTACGGGTCGACGCCGGGTCGCGCGCTCGCACTCGTGGCTCCCTTGCAGCGGCGCCCGCGCGGGGAGCGGCCGCAGCCGGCCGAGCGAGACTCCCTCCCCGGCGAACCGGAGCCAGAGACGCTGAGCGCGTCCCAGCAAGCGGCATTGCAGCGGATCGTCGGCGCCCTGGACGCGCGCGAGCGCGCGAACCTACTCCTTTACGGCGCAACCGGCAGCGGTAAGACCGAGGTGTACCTCCAGGCCTGCGCTGCGGCGCTCGAACGCGGACGCGGCGCGATCGTCCTCGTTCCGGAGATCGCCCTGACTCCGCAGGCACTTGGTCGCTTCCGCGCGCGGTTCGGCGAGCGGATCGCCGTTCTCCACTCGGCGCTCACCGAGGCGGAGCGACGCGACGAGCGCGCCCGGATCTCGCGCGGGGAGGCCACGATCGTCGTCGGCGCGCGCTCGGCGGTCTTCGCGCCGGTTGCGGAGCTCGGCGTGATCTGCATCGACGAGGAGCACGACGCGTCCTACAAGCAGGAGTCGGATCCGCGCTACGACGCGCGTACCGTCGCAGCGAAGCGCGCCGTGCTCGAGGGCGCGGTCGCGGTCTTCGGGAGCGCAACGCCCCGCCCCGAGAGCTGGGGAAGCCTCGAGCGGCTCGAACTGGGCGGCCGCCTTTCCGGCCCGTTGCCACCCGTGCGGATCGTCGACTTGAGGCGCGAAGCGGGCTATCCGCTCTCCGCGCCGCTGCTGGCCGAGCTCGGCACGATCGCGGACGGCGGCGGGAAGGCAATCCTCCTGCTCAACCGCCGCGGTGTCGCGCCCGCGCTGCATTGTCGTGCCTGCGGAACGACGCTGCGCTGTCTCAACTGCGACGTCTCGCTCGTGCTCCACCGCGACCGCCAGCTTCGCTGCCACCACTGCGGTCACGCGGAGCCGGAGCCAGAGATCTGCCCGGTCTGCGGCTCGACCGAGCTCGCTCGGCTCGGCGCCGGCACGCAGCGCCTCGAGCGCGAGCTGGGGGCAAAGCTCCCCGAGCTCGAGCGCATCCGGCTCGACGCGGACACCGCGGAGCGGCCCGGCGCGATGACCGCGGCACTCACGCGCTTCGCCGCAGCCGACCGCGTCGTGCTCGTCGGGACGCAGATGGTGGCGAAGGGCCACCACTTCCCGGGAGTGGCGCTCGCGGCGGTGGTCGACGCCGACACCGGTCTCGGCCTGCCGGACTTCCGCGCCGAAGAGCGCACCTTCCAGCTGCTCACGCAGCTCGCCGGCCGCAGTGGCCGCGACGCGCCTGGTCGCGTGCTGGTGCAGACGTTCCAGCCCGACTCGCGGGCGATCGAGCTCGCCGCCCGCCACGACGTCCCGCGTTTCCTCGCCGGCGAGCTCGAGCGTCGTCGCGAGCTCGGCTATCCGCCGTTCCGACACCTCGTTCGGATTGTGGTCGCCGGCCCGGAGCCGGACGATCCGCTTCAGGCCCTCGCCGAGCTGAAAGCGAGACTCTCGGGAGACCTGCTCGGTCCGGCACCGCTCCTCCGGCTGCGAGGACGCTTCCGCGCCCAGCTCGTCGCGAAAACCGAGCAGCCGCGCCGCCTGGCGACTCAGGCGAGCCGGCTGCTGAGCGCCGCCGCGCCGGCGATGCGCCGCGCCGGCCTCACGGCCGTCGTCGACGTCGATCCGCAGAGCCTCTAGACCCCCTTGGCCCGAAGTCCTACCTAATTCAGGGACGGGTCGAAAGGCATGCGTGCGACCAGCTCGTACTGACCGCCCTTCCTTCGCAGAACGTCGCTCCACAGGCTTTCCGGATCGTCCGTGAAGATGTCGTCCGCGGCTGCCGGCTCGATGATCCAGTCGTCGCGTTCGAGCTCGTCCTCCAGCTGCTCCGGGCCCCAGCCCGCAACTCCGGCGAACACGCGCGCGCGTTGAACCGGCGGCGGTCCCTCGTCGAGGGCATCGTCGAGCGCGACGAAGCCGACGTCCTCGAGCACCACGATGCCGGCCTCGTCGGGATCGTCGAACTCGGCGAGCACGGCCACCCCCTCCGGATTCACCGGCCCGCCGACGAAGATCGGCTCTTCGCCCGATGTGACCGGAACGAGCTGCGGCACGGCCTCGGCGACCGTCGCCTCGGAGCGCCGGTTGAGGATCAGGCCGATCGCTCCCTCCTCGTTGTGCGCTGTCACGAAGACGACGGTCCGGCGGAAATTCGGATCGTGGATCGCCGGCGAGGCGATCAGAAAGTGTCCTGTCAGTGATTCCACTACTGGCTCAGTTTCTCAGTCCGCCGGAAAGCGCGCCAGGATCCACGCGGCGTCCAGCAGTGGCCGGGTATAGGGCTCCCCGTTCACGAGGACGAAGTCGCCCGTGCGAGGGTTCATCGGGAGCCGCGACTCCGCCGGGTAGTGGCGGTTGTGGCGCGCGATCAGGTCGTTGACCTCATCGAAGTCCCAACGCTCAGCGAGCTCGCGCCACACGCGGGCGAAACGCGCCCCGTCGTTCCGGTACGCCTCGCGGAGAGACTCCCGGGTCTCGGCGAGTTGTTGCTCGTGGAGCCTGATGAGGATCTCGATTGCGCGGAGCCGCCGCATCCAGGCGAGCGGCCCACCGAGAGCGGCGAGCTGCGCGGCGGCGTCGGGCCGGAAGTTCCGCAGCCGCTGGGCGATCGGCTCGCCGGCGAGCGGATTCCCTTTGACGTCCTCCGCCAACGCCGCTCGTTCGGCCCGGTCGCGCGGAGTCTCCGGGCGAGTCACGCCCTGCCGCATGATCGCTTCGCGCTCTCGCCTTTCCACGTCGCTAGTGTGCCTAGTGGTGGAGTGGTGATGAGTCCAATTGGATCGACCGGTCGGTTCAGACGGACGCGCGAGCAGAGTCCGCGCGTCCTGACGATGGCACCGCGAGCGGTGCCTTAGGTGGCACAGGTTGAGGGAGAGGTTCGTAATGAAGAGCTCGACGCCGAGCAGCTCGCACGGCGCCGCCTCGCGTTCGCTCAGATCCGGCAGTACCCGGACCCAGTCCTGCGCATGGAGGCCCATGCCGTCGACGAGTTCGATGACGACCTTCGTCGGCTCACGACCCGCATGACGGAGCTGATGAAGGACGCGAACGGCGTCGGTCTGGCGGCAACGCAAGTCGGAGTGCTCCGCCGCGTGTTCGTCTTCGTGCCTGAAGAGGACGAGGTCGCGGTCATGGTCAATCCGCAGCTTGTCAGCACAGGCGACGAGGTCTCGACCGACGACGAAGGTTGCCTCTCGCTGCAGGGCGTGACGGTGCCCGTCGAGCGTCCCGTCACCGTGCGGCTGGAAGGCAAAGATGAGGCTGGCGCGGACGTCGCCTACGACCTCGAGGGAATGGCGGCGCGGATCGCTCAGCATGAGTTCGACCACCTCGACGGCGTGCTCATCCTCGATCGGACGACGGCGGAAGCCCGCCGCGAAGCGATGGGAACGCTCCGGCCAAGGGTCGTCATCCGCTAGATGGACATCGCCGTCGCCGCGACGGCGCCGTTCGGAGCAGACGTGCTGGAGCGTCTCGCCGCGCGGCACGAGATCACGGCGCTCCTGACTCGCCCGGACGCGCCGCGGGGACGCGGCCGGAAGACCGGCGCCCCACCGGCGAAGCAGGCGGCGGAGCGGCTCGGCATCCGCGTCCTCCAGCCGGCGCGCCCCGAGCCCGGCCTCGACCTCGGAGCCGACACGGTCGTGATCGCCGCCTACGGGCTGCTCGTCCCCGAGGACGTGCTCGCAGAGCGGCTGTGGCTCAACGTTCACCCGTCGCTGCTGCCGCGCTGGCGCGGCGCTGCGCCGGTCGAGCGCGCGATCATGGTGGCCGATCCGGAGACAGGCGTGACGATCCACCGCACGGTGAAGGAGCTCGACGCCGGCCCGATCGCCGCGCAACGCGCGTTCGCGATCGAGCCTGAGGACGACGCCGGCTCGGTCTACGCGAAAGCTGCGGCAGTGGCCGTGGAGCTGCTCGACGACGTGTTGCCCGCGCCGGAGTTCACGCCGCAGCCAGAAGAGGGTGTGACCTACGCCGAGAAGATCTCGGCCGCCGACCGTGAGCTCGACTTGAACCGGCCGGCCGAGGAGCTCGTGAACCACGTTCGCGCTCTGTCCCCGCACATCGGCGCCCGCGGCGAGCTGCACGGGCGGCCCGTGACGATCTGGAAGGCCCGCGTGCAAGACGGCAAGTTCGAGCCCGTCGAGGTCCAGCCGGACGGCCGCCGGCGCATGACCTACGACGAGTTCCTGCGCGGTCTCCGGTGACCGCGCGCGGCGCGGCATACGAGGTCGTGCGGCGCGTCTTCGAAGAGGACGCGTATGCCGATCGCGTACTGCGAAGCGCCGCGGCGCAGCTCGACACGCGCGACCACGGGCTCGCGCAACGATTGGCCTTCGGAACGGTGCAGCGCGTCCGCACGCTGGATCACGCGATCGAGACGCTCGGGAAGCGTCCCGTCCGCAAGCTCGACCCGCCGGTGCGCGCGGCCTTGCGTCTCGGGGCTTACCAGCTCGGCTTCACTGACGTGCCGCCGCACGCGGCCGTGAACGAGACTGTCGAGCTCGTTCGCACCGCGGGGCTCGAGCGTGCGGTGGCCTTCACCAACGCGGTCATGCGCAGACTTGGCAAGGGCCTCGAAGGGCTGCTGGCGTCACTACCCGAGGGGACTGCGACCGAGGCTGCTCTCAAGCACTCCTACCCGGACTGGGTTGCGGAGCTCTGGTGGCTCGAGCTCGGGAAGGAGGGCGCGCTCGCGCTCATGCGCGCGCAGAACGAGCCGCCGGAGCGTGTCGTCCGCCGGAACAGGCGCAAGCCCGGCAACGTCGTCGGTCGACCCGACCCCGACCTCCCCGATGCGCTGCACGTCGACCGAGTCGACGCGGAGGCGCTGGCCGCAGGCCTCGTGTGGCCGCAGAGCCGCGGCTCGCAGTTGGCCGGCATTGCCGTCGGCTCTCGGGAGGGCGAGCGCACGCTCGATCTGTGTGCAGCGCCGGGGGGCAAGGCGACCCAACTCGAGGGGGAAGTGGTCGCCGTCGAGCTCCATGCTGGTCGCGCGCGCGAGTTGGAGGAGAACTGCCGCCTCCTCGGCGCCGACAACGTCGCGGTGATCAATGCGGATGCAACCCAGCTGCCGCCGGAGCTCACCGGGTTCGACCATGTGCTCGTGGACGCTCCATGTTCGGGGCTCGGCGTTCTGGCGGCGCGGCCGGACCTGCGCTGGCGAGCGCGGCCGCTGCCGGAGCTCCAGCAGCAGCTCCTCCAGGTGGGCGCCGAACGCGTGCGCCCGGGTGGGTCGATCATCTATGCCGTGTGCACGATCAACTCGGAGGAGAATGAGGCCATCGTCGATGCCTCGGGCCTCCGGGTCGAGCCGCTTGGGGACGAATGGCCGCAGTTCCGTCACCCGGGACGTCCCGAGTTCGTCCTCACGCTGCCGCACCTCCACGCCACCTCGGGCTTCTTCATTGCCCGCTTGTCGACCTAGAGGCGGGTTCGCGGCGAGCTTCGCGACCGTTGCAATCAGAGCGGCGGGGGTTAGACGGCCGCACGGGCAGAGCCCATGCGACGCCGCCAAGTCGGCGCCTAGACTCCGCGCGTGGCGTGGAACGATTGGATCCGAACGGTCGAGGTCGAGCCGTCGCTCTACGCGGCGGACTTCGCGCACCTCGGCGAGCAGGTCGAGATCTTGATGCACGCGGGCGTGAAGATCTTTCATTTCGACACGGGTGACGGACACTTCGTCGAGCCGATCACCATCGGGCCGATCGTGCTGGAGTCGATCTCGCAGGCGATTCACGCCGCGGGCGGGGTAATCGACTGCCACCTGATGACCGAGCATCCGGAAAAGCACTTCGCGGCATTCGCGAAGGCCGGCGGCGACAGCGTGACGGTTCACTACGAAGCCTGCGAAGACCTACCCGCCGTCGCGCAGGCGGCGCGGGCGCAGAAGCTCCAGTTCGGCCTTGCGTTCAAGCCCGAGACGAGCGCCTCCTCTGCCGCCCACGCGGCGATCTCCTCCGGCGCCAACATTCTCCTCTGCATGAGCATCGAGCCCGGTTACTCCGGCCAGGAATTCATGCCGGAGGCGCTCGATCGCATTCGGACGGCACGCGCAATCTTGCCGCCGGAAGTGCACATCCAGGTCGACGGCGGCATCGGCCCGGACAACATCCGCGGGGTGCGCGAGGCCGGGGCGAGCCTGTTCGTCGCCGGATCGTCGATCTTCGCCCACGAGGATCTGCCACAGGCCTACCGGCGGCTGGTACAAGAGCTCGGGTGAACATGGAAAGAGCGCTCGAGCTCGCGGAGCGAGGGCGCGGAACCACGTACCCGAATCCGGTCGTCGGGGCGGTCGTCGTCCGCGACGGTGAGGTCATCGGCGAGGGCTGGCACGAACGCAAGGGCGGACCGCATGCCGAAATCGTGGCGCTCGACGCCGCCGGCCGGCGCGCGCGCGGAGCGACGCTCTATCTGACGATGGAGCCGTGCGCGCACCACGGCTCGACGCCGCCGTGCACGGAGGCCGTTCTCACCGCCGGAGTCCGGAGGGTCGTTGCGGGCTCGCTGGACCCGAATCCGGAGGCGGGCGGAGGCCTGGAGGTGCTCAGGGAGGCGGGTGTCGAGGTCGAGCTCACAGATTCCTTTCCGGCGCGGACGCAGAACGAGGCCTGGCGAGTGTGGGTGCGCGAGCGACGGCCATTCGTGATCCTGAAGCTCGCGTTGACGCTCGACGGTCGCGTTGCGATGCCGGGCTCGCCCTGGGTGACCGGCGAGGAATCAAGGCGGCGTGTGCACGAGCTACGCGCGCAGGTCGATGCCGTCGCCGTCGGGATGGGCACCGTGCGGGCGGACGATCCGGAGCTGACAGCGCGCGCCGTGGAGGTGACGCGTCAACCGCGACGGCTCGCATTCGGACGCGGCCCGCTGCCGGCAGGCTCCGGGCTCGAGCTGCTGCGCGGCTCGCTGGAGGAAGAGCTCGCGGCGCTCGCGGCTGAGGGCGTGCAGTCACTTCTGCTCGAAGGAGGACCCACCCTCGCTGGGAGTTTCCTGCGAGCCGACGTCGTCGACAAGCTGCTGCTCTTCTTCGCGCCGCGGGTAGCCGGAAACGGGCCGGCGTTTGCGCCCGATCTCCCGATGCCGCTCGAGCTCGGACGTTTGAACGCAGAGCCCGTAGGTGACGACCTGCTGCTGACCGCCTATGTCCATGAGCCCTGACGCCCGAGTCGTGCTCGGCACCGAGGCGGCCGGACCGGCGACAATTCGACCGTGTTCACGGGGATCGTGCAAGAACGTGGGCGGGTGGCCTCGTTCGACGACGGGCGGCTGGTCGTCGAGACCGGCCTCACGGCCGGGATCGGAGATTCGATCGCCGTCGACGGTGTCTGCCTGACCGTTGCCGAGAAACGGGACGGGCAGCTGGCGTTCGATGTCATGCGCGAGACGCTGGCGCGCGCCAAGCCGTTCGGAAGCGAGGTGAACCTGGAGCCTGCGCTGCGGGCGGGCGACCCACTCGGCGGCCATTACGTCCAGGGGCACGTGGACGGCGTCGGCAGCGTGCGTTCGGTCGAACCGGAAGGGGAGGGGAGGCGCGTCTGGATCGACGCCGACGCCGCTCTGCTCCGATATCTGGTGGACAAGGGATCCGTGACCGTTGAAGGAGTCTCCTTGACGATTGCAGGGCTGGACGACCGAGGCTTCGCGGTCGCGCTGGTTCAGCACACGCTCGAAGTGACGACGCTCGGCGGCCTCGCGCCGGGCGACAGGGTCAATCTGGAAACGGATGTCCTGGCGAAATATGTCGAGCGGCTCCTGTACCCGGATACGATCTGAACTGATGCAGGTCGAGAAGCGCAGCGAGTTCGCCACCATCGAAGAGGCGATCGAGGACGTCCGCGAGGGCAAGTTCGTGGTCGTCGTCGACGCGGCAGATCGCGAGAACGAGGGCGATCTCACGATTGCGGCCCAGTTCGCCACTCCAGAGGCAGTCAACTTCATGACCAAGGAGGGGCGCGGACTCATCTGCCTGTGCCTGACGGAGGAGCGCTGCGACGAGCTGGGACTGCGTCAGATGACGGAGCGAAACGAGACGCCGTACGGCACCGCCTTCACTGTCTCCGTGGAGGCCCGCGAGGGTGTGACGACGGGGATCTCTGCCCCGGATCGCTCGCGCACGATCCAGGTTGCGATCGATCCCAAGGCGCGCGGGGAGGATCTCGTCCAGCCCGGGCACGTTTTCCCGCTGCGCGCCCGCGAGGGCGGCGTCCTGATGCGTGCCGGCCAGACCGAGGCCGCGGTCGATCTCGCGCGGCTGGCCGGTCTGATTCCGGCCGGTGTCGTCTGCGAGATCATGAACGAGGACGGGACGATGGCACGCGTTCCGGATCTGATCCCCTATTGCGAGCGCCACGGGTTGAAGGTCGTCACCGTCGCCGATCTGATCGAGTACCGCCGTCGACACGAGCAGCTCGTCGAGAGAACGACCACCGTGCAGCTACCGACCGCATACGGCGACTTCATGGCGGCCGCGTTCCGCGAGAAGCTGACGGGCAAGCATCACCTCGCGCTCGTCAAGGGCGAGGTCGAGGGTCAGCAGAACGTGCTCGTGCGCGTGCACTCCGAATGTCTGACCGGCGATGTCTTCCACTCGCTGCGCTGTGACTGCGGCGAGCAGCTCGAGCAGGGGCTGCGCCAGATCGCCGCCGAGGAGCGCGGTGTCCTGCTCTACATGGCGCAGGAGGGTCGCGGCATCGGGCTGCTGAACAAGCTGCGCGCGTACGAGTTGCAGGAGAACGGCCTGGACACAGTCCAGGCGAACCTGGAGCTCGGCTTCCAGCCCGATATGCGCGACTACGGGATCGGCAACCAGATCCTCGCGGAGCTCGGTCTGTCGACGATCCGGATTCTCACGAACAATCCGAAGAAGATCACCGGGATCGAGGGCTTCGGCCTCGAGGTCGTGGAGCAGGTGCCGATCGAGACACACCCGACACCCCAGAACGCGCGCTACCTGGCGACCAAACGTGACAAGCTCGGTCACAAGCTTCACCACCAGGATCTGAAGTACGACGCGCTGGAGGACGGAGAGTGAGCGAGCGCTGGCCGGGCGAGCCCTCGGATGTCGAGGAGCTGGCGGAAGGGGACGAGGAGCTCGAGGAAGACCTTCCCGCCGACGAGGTCGAGGAGGAAGAGGAAGAGGAAGAGGAACTGCCGCGTCTCCGGACCGCGGGAATCAGCGCACAAGAGCACGCGTATGGCGAGCTCGACATCCCGGACGACGTCAACGTGATCGAGGGATCCCCGGACGGGACCCGTCGCGGCGTGGCGATCGTCGCGTCGCGGTTCAACGGCGAGATCACGAACAAGCTGCTCGACGCAGCGGTCGAAGAGCTCGACGAGGCGGGGGTTCGCCGGGAGGCGATCACCGTGATGCCGGTGCCCGGCGCCTTCGAGCTCCCGCTCGCTGCGATGGCGTTGGCGAAGACCCGGCGCTACGCGTGCGTCGTCGCGTTGGGATGTGTCGTGCGCGGCGAGACGCCGCACTTCGACTTCATCGCGTCGGAGGCGGCGAGCGGACTCCAGCTGGCTGCCCTCGAGACCGGCGTGCCCGTCGCGTTCGGCGTCCTTACGGTGGACATGATCGAGCAGGCCGAGGCCCGCGTTTCAAAGGGGGCGGAGGCAGTCCGCACGGCCCTGGAGATGGCCGACGCGTTCGCTCAGCTGCGCGCGAGCGCGGCGCGCTAGAACGTCCAACTCGGGTCGTCGGCTACACTGGCCCGCCGATGTCCAAGGTTTGTGCAGTTTGCGGGAAGAAGCCGGGCTTCGGCCACAACCGAAGCCATTCGATGGTGGCCACGAAGCGCCGCTTCAACCCGAACCTCCAGCGTGTCCGCGTCCTGCTCCACGGGAAGGCCACGCGCGCCTATGTCTGCACCCGCTGCCTCAAGGGCGGGAAGGTCCAGAAGGCGATCTGACCCCCTCCGGCGCGGAGCCACGCGGCCCCGCGCGCATGTGGAGAGAAAGTCACACTTCCGGCGAAACCAGGGTCAGACCCTGGTTTTTGGTACTGCGGTCGCCGGGGCGAGCCGCAACTCGGAGCGGGGTGCCGTGGTCTAATCCGGACGTGGAGGCGGCTTCCTCGCTGTCGTCGCCCCTCGGGCGGATTTCGATTTCGCACGAGGCGGTGGCCCACATCGTCGGTCGCGTCGCCGCAGAGGCCTACGGCGTCGTCGGGATGGCCCCGCGCACCCCGCGCGAGCGGCTGCTCACGCGCGACCCTCTGCGCCAGGGGATCACCGTCCGCGGCAGCGCCGAGGAGGGAGTGACCATCGAGCTCAGCGTCGTAGTGGAATACGGCCTCAATCTCGCCGAGGTCGCCTCGACGCTCCGCAATCGCGTCCGCTACGAGATCGAGCGGCTGACCGGTCTGAATGTCGCCGAGGTCGAGGTGCGGATCCAGGACGTCCGGCGGTCGTCGGCATGAGCCGACGAGTGGAAAGGGAAGGGGGCTCGCGGGGGAAACATGGTTTGCCCCGTGCGACCGAGCCGCAGGCGAGGGAGTCGTCGGCATGAGTGACCTCGAGCAAGTCCTGAAGCTCGCGCGCGCCGCGACGACTGCACTCGAGCGGAGCCGGCAGCGCATCGATGATCTGAACGTCTACCCGGTGCCTGACGGCGACACCGGGACGAACATGACCATGACCGCACGCGCGGTCGTCGAGGCGCTCGAGCGCTCGACCGCGACCGATCGCCCTGCACTCGTCAAGGAGGTGACCCGCGCCGCGCTGATGGGAGCACGCGGCAACTCCGGCGTGATCCTCTCGCAGATCGTGCGCGGCGCGGCCGAGGTCCTCGGCGAGGAATCCAGGATCGACGCTCCCGTCGTTGGGCGTACATTCCAGGGCGCGCGCGACGCCGCGTACCGAGCAGTGCGCGAACCCGTCGAAGGGACGATGCTGTCCGTCATTCGCGAGCTCGCGGAGGAGACCGAAGCTCTCCCCATCGACGCCGACGTTCCCGCGTTCCTCGCCGCGCTCGTCCGCCGCGGAGAGAAAGCCCTGGCGCGCACGCCCGAGCAGCTGGACGTCCTCCGGGAGGCGGGCGTCGTCGATGCGGGCGGAGCGGGCCTGCTCGAGATTGTCCGCGGCCTGGCGGCTGTGGTGGCAGGCGAGGAGCTACCCGAGGCGCCCGCCGAGCGTGAGGAGCTGAGCTCGGAAGCCATTCACCAGGAGCTCTCGCGCTACCGCTACTGCACCACGTTCGTGATCGAGGGCGACCAGCTCGATGCCGACGAAATCGAAACCGAGCTCGCGCGACTCGGCGATTCCCTGCTCGTCGTCGGTGACGCCGAGGCGCTCAAGGTGCACGTGCACACCGACGAGCCGGGAACCGCACTTGCCATCGGCACACGCGTCGGCGTGATCGAGCGCGTCGAAATCGCGAACATGCACGAGCAGACTGTCCAACGTGAGGAGCGCCTGCTCGAGGTGGTGGCCGCCGAGCCGGCGGCCACGGACGTCGTCGCCGTCGTCGCGGGTGAGGGCAACCGGCGCCTGTTCGAAAGCCTCGGCGCGACCCGGATCGTCGAGGGAGGCCAGACCATGAACCCTTCCACTGCCGAACTCGTCGCCGCGATCGAGGCGACCCGCTCGCCGGAGGTGATTCTGCTGCCGAACAACTCGAATGTGATCCTCTCCGCGGAGCAGGCCGCCGGCCTCGCAGCGAAGCCCGTCCAGGTCGTGCCCACCGATTCGATCCCGGCCGGTCTCGCGGCGATGGTTGCGTTCGCACCGGACCGCGCCGCGGAGGAGAACGCCGCCGACATGCGCGAGCTCCTCGAAACCGTCGCGACCGGCGAGGTGACGATTGCCTCCCGCGACGTGGACATGAACGGGCTGGCCGTGCGCAAAGGAGCCTGGCTCGGACTCGCCGAAGGCGAGGCCGTCGCCGGAGGCTCCGACTTCGAGGCGGTCGCCGCCGCCGTGGCCGACCGCCTCCTCTCCGAGCCGCGTGGGGTGCTAACGCTCCTGACCGGAGCGGACGAGCCGGACCTGGACGGCCTGGTCAGGCGTATCGAGGAGCGCCATCCCGACCTCGAGCTCGACGTCCAGTCAGGCGGTCAGCCGCACTACGCGCTGCTTCTGTCGGCGGAATAGGCTCCGGCTCATGGCCGAGCCGATCCGTCTCCTGCTCGTGGAGGACAATCAGGTGTTCCGGGAGGCGCTCGAGCTCCTCCTCGGCCTCCAGTCTGGGATCGAGGTCGTCGCCTCGGTCGCGGAGGGCTCGTTGGCGGCCGAGGCCGTGAGGAAGCACCAGCCCGACGTCGTCCTGATGGATTACCGCCTGCCGGGAATCGACGGTGTCCAGGCCACGAAGGCCGTGCGTGAAGCGTCGCCCGACGTTGCTGTCGTCTGTCTCACCGCGTCGGCGAACCTCCGCGAAGTCGACGCACTGTACGAGGCCGGCGCCGTCGCGTGTCTCTCCAAGGATCAGGAGCTGGACGAGATCGTCGATGCGATCCGGCGCGCGGCCGGCCCCTGGCTTGGTGCTCGCGACCCAGGCATCCACCGATGAGATCAGCAGGGCCACCACTTACAGCAGAGAACACTGCGATCGTCCTCGACTCCACCGCCGACTTTCCTCAGGCAGCCGAGCGTTTTCCGAACTGGCGCGTCGTCCCGCTCTACGTCCTGTTCGGCGACCAGAGCTACCGGGACTACGTAGAGCTCTCGCCGGGGGAGTTCTACGCGCGGCTGCGCACTGCCGACGAGCTGCCGACTACTTCGCAGCCGACCCCCGGTGACTTCCTGAAGACGTACGAAGAGCTTGCCGAGTACGAGCGGATCTACTCGCTGCACCTCTCCTCCGTGCTGTCGGGGACATACCAGAGCGCTACCACTGCAGCCTCCGAGCTCGGTGACAAGGTGCGCACGGTCGACTCGGAAAGCGCATCCGCTGCAATCGCGATGCTCGGGCTCGCAATCCAGCGCCGGCTCGAGCGCGGAACGAGCGACGAGGAGATCGACGAGCTCGTCCGGCGTTTCCGAGACGGCGCGGGGATGATCTTCACCGTCGACACGCTGGAGTTTCTGCGCCGCGGCGGTCGCATAGGCCGAGCAAGCGCCTGGGCCGGCCAGCTACTGCACGTCAAGCCCCTCCTGACGATCAAGCGCGAGGTGATCCCGCTCAAGCGCGTGCGCGGGAACCAGAAGGCGATGCAGGAGTTCATCTCCGAGTTCACCTCGAAGACCGTCGATGCGCCGAGCCTGAAAGTCGGGATCGCGCACGCGGAAGCACCTGAGCGGGCCGAGCAGCTGAAGAAGATGGTGCACGGCGAGCGACCTCAGGCAGAGGTCGAGATCGTGACGACCCTCGGCGCCGTCGTCGGCACGCATGCGGGGCCCGGCACCGTCGGGTTCTTCTGGTTCGATGACAGGGAGTGACGACCGTCGGAGTACGCCTGCCGGTTGGATTTGGCGGCGCGGATACGGAGCAGTGGCCCCGGCCGCGCACCTTCCCGCGGGCTGACGCACTCGAGCGCGCACTCGACGTCCTTCCGGGCGTCGGCCCCGCCGTGAAGAAGAGGCTCGAGCGGCTCGGCCTGCACACGGTCGGCGATCTACTCGGGCACCGTCCGTTCCGGTACGAGGAGCCGGTTCCCGAGCGGCGGATGGCGGAGCTCGGCCGCAACGAGGAAGTGGCGATTTCAGGCGAAGTGCTCTCGGTCTCGAAGCGCCGGCGCGGGCGGCTGCAGATGCTCACCGCCCGCGTGACGGACGGCAGCGCGACGGTCTCCGCCACGTGGTTCAACCAGCCCTGGCTGGAACGCCAGCTGCAGCCAGGTACGCCCGTCCGGCTGCGCGGACGGCAGGGCCGCTACGGGTTCGACGTTCGTAGTTTCGACATCGGCGGCGGCGAAGCCACCGCGGATTTCGCGCCGGTCTATCCGGCGAGCGAGGAGATCACGGCGAAGAAGCTGCGTGAGCTCGTCGGCGCGGCGTTGCCGAAGTCGGTCGCTGATCCGCTGCCCGCCGAGCTGAAGGAGAGCGAGCACCTCCCGCACCGAGCTGATGCTCTCTGGGCGCTGCACCGGCCCCGGTCGCTGGCTGAGGCCGAGGACGGCCGCAGGCGGCTCGCCTTCGACGAGCTGCTGCTGCTCCAGGTGGGCCTGGCGCGGCGCCGGCGCGAGCGAGAGGCTGAGATCGCGCCTGCGCTTGCGATGCCAGGCGAACTGGTCGCCCGTTATCGCGAGGTCCTTCCCTTCCGCCTGACAGAGCATCAGGAGCGAGCGATCGCCGAGATCGACGAGGACCTCCAACGCACGGTCCCGATGCAGCGGCTGCTGCAGGGCGAAGTCGGCTCCGGGAAGACCGTCGTTGCTCTCTACGCGCTGCTGCGGGCGGTCGAGGCCGGCCGTCAGGGCGCGCTGATGGCGCCGACGGAGACGCTCGCGGAACAGCACTTCCTCACACTCGAGGAGCCGTGCCGCGCGCTCGGCGTCTCCTGCGCCCTGCTGACGAGCTCGTCGCTCAAGCGTGAGCGCGAACTCGCGCCGTCCGCGGACATCGTGGTCGGCACGCACGCGCTGATTCAGGAAGGCATCGAGCTCCCCAACCTGGCCGTGGCCGTGGTCGACGAACAACACCGCTTTGGCGTTGCGCAGCGCAAAGCACTCGCCGAAGGCAGATCGCCGCACGTCCTGCACATGACGGCGACGCCGATCCCGCGCACGCTTGCACTCACCGTCTACGGCGACCTGTCCGTGTCCGAGATCACGAAGCCGCCGGCGGATCGCAAGGCGATCAAGACGGCCTGGGTGACCGAAGCACGGAGCGCGGAGGCGTATTCGAGACTGCACAAGCACCTCGATGCGGGCCGGCAGGCCTACGTGGTCTGCCCGCTGATCGAGGAGTCCGAGACGAGCCAGGCGCGTGCGGCCGAGGCGGAGGCGGAGCGTCTGCGGAGCGCCGAGTTGCGCGGCTACCGCGTTGGGCTGCTCCACGGCCGACTGCGCCCCGCCGAGCGGCGTGAGCTGATGGCGCGCTTCAAGGCGCGCGAGCTTGATGTACTCGTCGCGACCACGGTGATCGAGGTCGGCGTCGACGTCCCGAACGCGACGATCATGATCGTTCAGGAAGCAGACCGCTTCGGGCTCGCGCAGCTTCATCAGTTGCGCGGGCGTGTCGGCCGCGGCGCCGAGCAGTCGTACTGCCTGTTGATCTCTCGCGCGCGCGAGGACCTCACGGACTCGGCGGTCGCGCGGCTCGAGGCGCTGGTTCGAACGACTGACGGCTTCGAGCTCGCGGAGGTCGATCTCGACATTCGCGGCGGCGGCCAGCTGCTTGGCACGCGCCAGTCGGGGCTGACCGATCTCCGGTTCGCGCACCTGCGCAAGGACCGGCCGCTGCTCGAGCGGGCCCGCGCGATTGCGGACGAGCTCGTCGACGTGAAGGGGCCGCTCTCGGATGAGGTGGAACGGATCTTCACCGGGCTGGACCTCTCCGCCGGCTGAGCCCGTATCCCGATCGTGAACCGCCGCGAATTCCTCGCCGGTACGGCCGCGGCGCCGTTCGCGTTGCGCGCAGAGCTCGCGCGTGCCGCCGCGCCTCCGATCGCGCTCGTCACCGCCGACGCTCAGTCCGCGGTCGTGGCCGTCGACCCGTTCCGCGGGCGCGTACTCGGTCGGCGCGCGACCGAGTCGGATCCGCGCAGCATCGAACGGGTGGGCGCGACGGCTGTGATTGCGCATACGGCCGTCGGGGCCGTGACCCTGATGCACGGTCCCTCGCTCGAGATCCGCGACGTGCTCAGGTCGTTCGACGAGCCGCGCTATACAGCCGCCTCCCCTGACGGCCGCCACGCTTTCGTCACGGACTCCGGGCGTGCAAACGTGGTTGTTGTTGACGTCGCTCGCGGGCACACCATCGCGCGCTTGCATCTCGGCGGTTGGCCACGCCACCTCTCGCTCGATCTCGACGGGCGTCTGCTCTGGATCGCTCTTGGAACCGAGGCTCGGGAGATCGCCGTCGTCGACGTCTCGAAGCCGGCGCGACCACGTCTCATGGCCAGGGTCAAGCCACCGTTCCTTGCTCATGACGTCGGCTTCGCGCCTGACGGCCGCCAGGTCTGGGTCACATCGGGCGACCGCGGCGCCCTCGCCGTCTACGACGCGCGCCGGGGGGAGGTCATCCGCCGGCTCGCCGCCGGCGCGCCCCCGCAGCACGTCGCGTTCTACGGCGACAACGTGTACGTGACGAGCGGCGACGACGGCACGTTCCGTGTGCAATCTCTGGGAGACGGACGCGTCCTGCGGACGATCGACGTGCCCCGTGGCTCTTACAACGTCCAGCAGGGGTGGGGACGGATCCTGACGCCCTCGCTCTCCCGCGGAACCTTGTCCGTGCTCGATACTCGGGGACGGCTGCTGCGGCGCTTCCGGGTCGCGTCGTCTTCGCACGACGCCTGTTTCATGATGAGCGCCTGATCAGTCCGTAGGGTTGAGGCTGCATGAAAGCGGCCGCGGTCACCGTGTTTGTGTGTGCGCTGGCGGGGGCGACCTCCGGGCCGGCCGAGGCAAAGAGCCGCTGGACGCTGGCGCAGGCTCGAGCGGTGCTCGCGAGCAAGCACTTTGCGGTGACGGACTGGAGCCAGCCGGACCTCCCCGATTACGAGCTCGTCTTCCGTCGGAGTGCCGCTAAATCGCTCCGCGCGGTTGGCCGCCGGTTCGTGTTCGACGGGCTCGCGCACGACGAGGTCACGGACGGCGACGTGCGAGTCCGATTCACATTCGGGCGCCCGGGCCGGCTGACCGGCTTACGCGGCCCCGCGGCGGACACGTCCCAGCCGCTCTTCCCGATCCGCGCGGCGTTCTACTACGCGTGGTATCCCGAGGCGTGGTCGCGCAACGCGGTCTACCCGTACAGCAGGTTCCAGCCCTCGCTCGACTACTACAGCGCTGACGACGCGGACATTGTTCGGCGGCACCTCGCGGCCCTCCGCTACGCGCACCTGGGTGCCGCCATCTACTCGTGGTGGGGGCCGCTCGGCTACCCGCTGACGGACACCAGGTTCTGGCGCTATCTCGCCGCCGCCCGTACCACGCCCTTCCGCTGGGCCGTCTACTACGAGCGGGAGGGCTACGAGGATCCGAGCGTGGAGAAGATCCGCTCCGACCTCGAGTACATCCGGGACCTCTACGCGACCAAGCCTGCTTACCTCAGGATCGACGGGCGGTTCGTCGTCTTCGTCTACGGCGGTGCCGGCGACTCATGCGAATCGACCTCGCAGCGCTGGCGCGAGGCGAACGCCGTCGACGCATACATCGTGCTCAAGGCCTTCGACGGGTACCTCTCCTGCGGAGTGCAACCGCAGGCCTGGCACGAGTACTCCGCCACCCTCCCGACGTACAGCCTCCCCCCGGACGCATTCATCATCTCGCCGGGCTTCGACGAGGCAGGCTCCGCTGGGCCGAGACTTGCACGTGACCTGACCCGCTGGCGGGAGGACGTCGCCGCGATGGTGGTGTCCGGCGCGCTCTGGCAGCTCGTGCTCAGCTTCAACGAGTGGCCGGAGGGGACCTCGGTCGAGAGTGCGCGCGAGTGGGAGACCCCGTCGGGCTTCGGGGCGTACCTCGACGCCCTGCACGAGGCGCTGCCCTGATGCGGATCATCGCCGGGGAGCGCAAAGGGCACACGATCTATGCCCCGAAGGGCCTGGACACGCGCCCGACGTCGGATCGCGTCCGCGAGAACGTCTTCAATATCGTCGCGCCCTGGGTCGAGGACGCGCGTGTGCTCGATCTCTTTGCGGGCTCGGGCGCGATGGGGCTCGAGGCCCTGTCACGTGGAGCCGCAGTCGTCCTCTTCGTCGAGTCGGATAAAAACGCGGCGCGCACGATCGAGCGGAACTTGGACAAGCTCCGCCTCACCGGAGCCACGGTCTTGCGTCTGGGCGCATCGGCAGCGCTGACGCAGGAGGTAGCGGCAGGCAGGAAGTACGATCTCGTGCTGGTCGACCCGCCTTACGAGATGACCGACTACGACGCACTCGCCCGTTACCTTCCTCGTGTCCTCGCCGAGGACGGCCTGCTCGTGCTCGAGTCTTCCGTGAGAAGCGAGCCGGCACTGCCGGGGCTCGAGGTCCGGACGACGCGCAAGTACGGCTCGACACGCGTGACCGTCTTCGAGCACGAATGAACACCGCGATCTGTCCCGGCTCTTACGACCCCGTCACGAACGGGCACATCGATGTGATCGCGCGCGCCGCCGGGATCTTCGATCGCGTCGTCGTCGGGGTGGTCGGCAATCCCCATCACAAGGAGCCGATGTTCTCGCTCGACGAGCGCGTCGCGTTCCTGCAGGAGGCGCTGAGCGACTTGCCCAACGTGGAGGTGGACGTCTTCTCCGAGCTCGTGGTCGACTTCGCACGGAGATGGAACGCGAAGGTGCTCATCAAGGGCCTGCGCGTGATCTCGGACTTCGAGTGGGAGTTCCAGATGAACCAGCTCAACCGCACGCTCGCGCCCGAGGTGGAGACGGTCTACGTGATGGCCAGTCCGGCCGTCAGCTTCGTCTCCTCAAGCGGAGTGAAGGAGATCGCCGCGTTCGGCGGAAAGGTGGACGAGCTCGTGCCGGAGGCCGTAGCACGCCGATTTGCAGAGCTTTTCCCCGACGGCCGCCCTGGAACCCCGGAAAATCCGCAAGAATAGGAGGCCATGGACGTCCTCGTTCTCATCGACAAGCTCGACGACCTCGTGCACAACGCCAAGGCCGTTCCGCTGACCGACCAGGTCCGGATCGACCGCGAGGAGATCTACGACATTCTCGACCAGATGCGCGCCACGATTCCGGAGGAGATCAAGCAGGCCCGCTGGATCGTCAAGGAGCGCCAGGAGATGCTCGCCGAGGCCAAGCGGGAGACCGACCGGCTGCTCGGCGAGGCTCGCGAGCAGGCGGTGCGGGAGGCGTCGCAGACGGAGATCGTGAAGATCGCCGAGCGGCAGGCGCAGGACATCATCGACGACGCGCGCCGTCAGGCGCGGGAAACGCGGCTCGAGATGGAGGACTGGGCCGACTCGATCCTCTCCACGCTCGAGGTGAACCTCGAGAAATTCCTCACCGCGGTAAAGCGCGGCCGCGAACGGTTGCACGAACGCTCGCAGGAAACGGTCGTCGCGGGCATAGCCGGGGGCGGCTCCACGGACGAGCAGCCCTACAGCCA
>WNFV01001725.1_pt1 | contig 40428 bp, 34 predicted proteins | sample 5400101 | NCBI WGS metagenome assembly WNFV01 (sample SAMN13153361, study PRJNA577476) | soil metagenome | isolation source: 115 cm soil or saprolite under grassland replicate 1 | place: USA:California | collected 2016-06-15 | reverse complement strand
TCTCCGAGGACCGGCACTCGACTCTGCGCGCGGTCGAAGGCTTCATCGCGGTGGCGGTCAGCATCGCGACGGCGCTGTTCGGCGCGAGCCAGATCCTCTACTACGCGCTCGCGCGGGTGCTCGGCGTTCCCAACCCCGGCAACGCCGGCACAGACGTGCTGGCTGCGGTTTCGACGCCTGGCTCGCAGCTTCTGGTCTACGGCGTAGCCTGGATCCTGGTCAGCCGCCGGCTGGCGCGCGACGCCGGCACGCAAGAAGCCGACCGTCAGGCGGGTATCCGCCGCCTTTACACCAACCTCGCCGCACTGATCTCGCTTGCCGCGGGGGCGACCGGCGCGGGCTGGCTGCTGTGGACTTTGCTCGAGCACGTGGAGGCGCCGCTCATCGGCGTCCGCACAGGCGACTGGAAGGATCCGATCAGCATCTCGATCACCTTGCTCGTGGTCGGCGCCGCCGTGTGGATCGCCAACTGGCGACACGCGCCCTGGGCCGCTGACCGTCAATCGCTGAGCCGGAAGCTCTATGTGTGGGCCGCATTGCTCGGCAGCGTGCTGGCGGTGCTCGGCGGCGCGGTCGGCATGATCAACGCGGTTCTGCAGCAGGTCTTCAGCGCGAATCCGAGGCTTGATGTGACCTCCAACCTCGACTTCGCGCACTACCTGGCCGTGATCCTCGTCGCCGCCGGTGTCGGCTTCTACCACTTCATCGTGCTGCGCGCCGACGCCGCCGCACGTCCGCCCAGGCCGGCGGCCACAGCCCCGAAACCGGTGACAGTGACCGCGACACCGGCCACCCAGCCGGTGCACGCGACCGAAGCCCTGGGTCCACACTCACACCGCTACACGCTCGTCGTCTCCGAAGCCACGGAGGACGACGTCCACCAGGCCCTCGCCTCATTGCCGCCGCAAGCGAACTACAGGCTCACGCCGGCCGAACAGACTGTTGACGGGCGCTGACCCGCAGCCGTACCTCGACCTCGTCGACTGGCGAAGGCGGGTCGGCGACCTCTACCGCATCGAAGGCCCCGACGCTCTGACGCGGTTCCGGAAGGGTCGCGACGAGCTGTTCCGCACGCACCCGCAGTCGCCCATCGAGCTCGAGGAACGCGCAGCTTTCAGGGGTCTGCACTACTTCGACCACGACCCCGCGTACCGGGTGCCGGCGCGCGTCGCCGCGGCCGATGGTGGCGAGCTCGTCATCGACACCGGCGGTGAGGACGGCGCAGTCAGGTACCGTCGGGTCGGGCGACTGGTCTTCACGCTCGGCGGCCGGGAGTGCGCGCTCACCGTGCTAAGCCTGGTCCAGTACGCGGGCGGCCTGTTCGTCCCGTTTCGCGACCGCACCTCGGGACGCGAGACGTACGGCGGCGGCCGCTACCTGTTCGACACCGCCAAGGACACCGACGGCCTGGTGCTCGAGATCGCGACCGGCTCATCCGAGGTCGTGCTCGACTTCAACTACGCGTACAACGCGTCGTGCGCCTACAGCCCGCGCTGGGCGTGCCCCCTGGCGCCGCCGGAAAACCACCTTCAGGTCGATGTCCGCGCGGGCGAGATGCTCCCTCTCCCCATCGGGGAGAGGGTAGGGAGAGGGGCTTAGGCCACTAGGCGGCGACCGAGCTTCCGCGCACCGCCTTGATCAGCTCTCCCGCCCGGCCGATCGCCTCCGGCGTGGCGAGGGTCGGATTGTTGAGGGTGAAGCCGCCGAACCCGGCGTCGATGTAGGGACGCAGGAACTCCGCGGCCTGCTCGACGTTCAGGGCCCGGATCATCGGCCGGCGCTCCGGCGGAACCCGGTCCAGGATCGGCTTCGCCTCGCTCTCGTCCTTGACGAGGATGATGCCGACGCCGACCGTGAGCATCACGTCCGACGGGTTGCGGCCGACCGCGGCGCAGTGCTCTTCGAAAACGCCCTTCTTGCGCTTCAGCTCCTCGAGCGGTCCGCCGAACCAGTGGCCGATGTCGCCATGCTTGGCCAGGATGCGCAGCGTGCGCTTCTCGCCACCGCCGCCGATCAAGATCTTCGGCCCGCCCTTGTGAATGGGCCGCGGTGAGTTGAGTGCGCGATCGATGCGGTAGAACTTGCCCTCGAACGACGGCCGCTCCTCGGTGAACATCAGCCTCGCGATGGTGACCGCCTCGTCGAGCCGGTCCATGCGGCGCGCGATCGCAGGGAACTCGAACCCGTAGCCGGTGTGCTCGTCCTCGTTCCAGGCTGCTCCGATGCCGAGGATGGCGCGGCCCTTCGAGATGACGTCGAGCGTGGTGACCTCTTTCGCGAGCAGCGCCGGGTTGCGATAGGTGACACCTGTGACCAGCGTGCCGAGCTTGACCCGCGAGGTGCGCGCGGCGATGCCCGCGAGAGTCGTGTACGCCTCGAGCATCGGCGCGGTCTCGGGACCGACGCCACGGATCTGATAGAGGTGGTCCATCACGGTGACGAGGTCGAAACCCGCGGCTTCCGCAGCCTGCGCCTGCCCGACCACGTGGTCGAACAGCTTGTCGTCGGGGACGCCTGGATACGTGTAGTTGGGCATGTGAAACCCAAAGAAGACAGCCATGACTAGGACAATTCGCGCCGCGCGTCTACCATTCCCTTCGCCATGAACTGGAAAGTCGCGGCGTCGCTGGCCGTGGGGTTCGTGCTGCTCGCCTACGGCACCGTGCTTGTCTTTCTCGCCTTTGACCACGACTCGCACTCGGCCAGCGACACGATCCGGCCGTTCGTCATCACCATGGCGCCGGTCTGGATCGTCGCCGTCGCCGCCGCGAGGGTGGTCCTGAAGCGCAGCTAAGTCCCCTAACTCCTCCCCATTCATGGGGAGGTGGCGCCGAAGGCGCCGGAGGGGCGCCGCAGGCGTCGCGGGGCAGCCTATAGATAGAATTTGTAGCGTCCGGCCATGGCTATAGAGGAATCCCGTAACGGGAAGCCCAGCCCAGGTCGAGGGCTTCCTGGAGGTCGCCCGCCGGGGCAGCGTCAGCCGCGCCGCGGAGGCGCTGTTCATCACCCAGCCCACCCTGACCGCCCGCCTCCAGGGCCTGGAGCGCGAGCTCGGGACGCCGCTCTTCCTGCGCACGCCGAACGGGATGCGGCTGACGGACGCGGGCCGGGCCTGGATCCCCTACGCGGAGCGGGCGCTACGCGCCCTGGTCGACGGCCGCGACGCGCTGGAGCAGTTGATGACCGCGTCCGCGGGCCACCTGATGCTCGCGGCCGCGCCGGCGGTCAGCACCTACGTGCTGCCGGACATGCTGGAAAGGTTCGTGGCCGCGCATCCTCGCGTCGAGGTGTCCGTGCGCACGGGTCACTCGGAGGACGTGGTCGAGCTCGTGCTCCGCGACGAAGCCCAGATCGGCCTTGGTCGCGCCATCAAGCACCCCGAGCTGGAGCTGCGCCCGTTTCACACCGAGGACCTGGTCCTGGTGGCCGCGCCGGACCATCCCTTCACGCAGCTGTCGTCGGTCACCATGCCCCAGGTCGCGGCCGAGAAGCTGATCATGTTCGACCGCACGTCGAGTTACTACGAGATCACGCAGGGCGCGTTTCTGTCCGCCGGCGTGAGCCTCCGCGGTCTGATGGAGCTCGACTCCATAGAGGCGGCGAAGAAGATGGTCGAGCGTGACCTCGGCGTCGCCCTCCTGCCCGGAACCGCCGTGGCTCGCGAGATCGCGGGCGGCACGCTGCGCGCAGTGAAGATGAAGGATGCGCCCCCGATGCAGAACACGATCGTCGCCTACCGGCGCCGCGACGCTGGTAAGCCCGAAGGCATCGTGGCCGCGTTCCTGGAACTGCTCCAGGGCAAATAGAACGCGCGAGCCGCGCCGTTTCTACATCGGTTGTTCCGATCGGGCCGATCAGATCAATTGATTGGACGTATATCGGATTCGTTGATAGTTTCTTATACATGGATCAAGAATCCCTATCGCAAGAGCGGGAGTCCGAGGCCACCTCGCACGAGTGCGAGTGCCCCGAGCCCTGCAACTGCGACCACGAAAACGAATAACTGAGGAGGCCCTGATGGAACTCGTCTCCACGCCTCTCCTGCCGGAGGGGTTCAAGGTGCCGGCTTCGCGAAACGAGCCGCCGAGCAAGCGCCTGCGCAAGATGCTCGCGGAGAAGCCGTACGTCTTCGCGCCCGGCGTCTACGACCCGATGGGCGCGCAGCTGGTGATGTACCACGGCTTCGACGCCGTGTACTTCAGCGGCTACTCATTTGCGATCGGCCACCTGGGTACCACGGACATGGACCTCTACTCGTCGGTCGAGATCGCCGATGGCGCGCGCCGGACGGTGAGCGCCCTGCGCAAGTTCCAGCTGACCATGGCGATGGGCGATCCCGAGAAGAAGGTCGCGCCAACGCACCTGGAGATCCCGCCGGTGGTGGTCGACATGGACGCGGGTTACGGCAACCTGTTCAACGTCCAGCGCACGGTCGAGCTCTACGTCAACGCCGGCGTGGCGGCGGCGCACCTCGAGGACCAGGTGATGCCCAAGCGCTGCGGTCACATCGCGGGCAAGGCGCTCATCTCCGCGGACGAGTTCATCGGCAAGTTGAGGATGATGCGCAGCGCGGCCGACGACCTCGGCCACACCGACTTCATCGTCATCGCCCGCACCGACGGCGTGTCGGCGAGCGAGGCGCCGGAGTCGAAGCGCGGCCTCGAGCTGGCCATCGACCGCGGCCTTCGCTACCTGGAGAGCGGTGTGCCCGACCTCCTGTGGTGTGAGTTCCCGACCGCGGAGCGTGGGCCCACAGAAACCTTCTGCACCGAGATCCGCAAGCGCTTCCCCAAGGCGCGGTTCGCCTTCAACTACTCCTCCTCGTTCAAGTGGTTCAACGAGAAGAACCCGATCACATGGGACGAGCTGGGACAGCTCGGCGTCGGCTTCATCTTCATCACGCTGGCGCTGCAGCACGCGGCCGGCCACGGCATGTCGACACTGCTGGAGGGGCTCAAGCACGACAAGGAAGAGGGCTACATGGCGCTGCAGCGGAATGAGTGGGCGGACGGCGCGAAGATTCCGACGCGCTCGCATCACCTCTTCACCGGAGTTCCCTATCACCACCACGTCGGCCACGTGTACGGCGCATCGCGGCTGAGCGAGGAGATGGACGACCATCTGGAGGTCTCCAAGGTCGTCTAACTCCTCCCCATTCATGGGGAGGTGGCGGCGAAGCCGCCGGAGGGGCCGATAAACTCAGCCTCGAGGGCTGGCGTGCTGCTGTACCCGTTTCGATATCTGTTGTGGCTCATATCGAGCGTCCGCCGCTCGATCGGAAGGCCGCCGGACTACGTCGTTTTCGTCCTCGAGGAGAGCCTGCCGGCGCTGCCCGACCCGCCGCGTCCGTGGTGGCAGCGCTTCGCGTCCAGGCCGCGGCTGAGCGTCAAGGAGCTGGGCGAGCGGTTCGACGCGATCGGTGGCGACGCACGGATCAAAGGCGTGGTTTTGCATCTGCGGTCGGCGGGCATGTCGATGGCCGCGCTCCAGGATCTCCGCGAGCTGGTGGCCAACCTGCGCAGGGCAGGCAAGCGGGTGGTCGCGTGGGCGCCGTTCTACGACACGGGCAGCTACTACCTCGCGTGCGCGTGCGACGAGATCCTGCTGATGCCGGTGGGGTCGATCCGGGCGCTGGGCTTCGCCGGCACCGGCGTGTTTCTCGCCGAAGGCCTCGCGCGCCTCGGACTGGGCGCTGACTTCGTCCAGATCTCGCCTTACAAGTCGGCGGCCGACCCGCTGACCAGGTCGAAGATGTCCGACGAGTATCGCGAGCAGCTGACGTGGTTGCTCGAGTCGCAGCACCAGGAGCTCGTGAGCGCGATCGCCGAGTCTCGCCACCTCGATGAGGCCGGGGCACGAAACCTGGTCGACTGCTCGCCGTACGGCGACGACGTCGCCGTCGAGAACCACGCGGTCGACAAGGTGGTCGCCGAAGAGGAGCTGCCGGCGCACCTGGGCCGGGCCGCCATCGGCACGTGGGAGCGGGCCGCCCGCAAGATGCGGACGCCGGCGCCAACCTTCCGTCGTGGCCGATACGTCGCCCTGATGCGGATCGAGGGCACGATCATCGACGGCCGCTCGGCGCGCCTCCCGGCAAGGCCGCCGGTCGAGGTCCCGCTGGTCGGCGAAGACCGCGCCGGGGACCTGAGCGTGGTCCAGGTGGCGCGCCAAGTCGCGTCCGACAAGCGGGCCGCTGCGGTCGTGCTCTACGTCAACTCGCGCGGCGGATCGGCGACGGCGTCGGAGGCGATGCGCCAGGCGGTGCAAGTGATCGCGGCGCGCAAGCCGGTCGTGGTCGTGATGGGCCCCGTGGCCGCATCGGGCGGCTACTGGGTGTCGACTCCGGGATCGTGGATCGTCGCGCGCCCGGGGACCCTGACGGGGTCGATCGGCGTCCTCAGCGGCAAATTTGTCACCGGCGGTTTGTGGCAGAAGCTGCTGTTCAACCGGGAGACGATCGCGTTCGGCGATCGGATGCTGCTTGAAAGCGACGAGCGGCCGTTCACAGACGAGGAGCGCGGCATCGTGCGCGCCGAAATCAACCGCATGTACAGCGCGTTCACGAAGCTGGTGGCGGAAAAGCGAAAGATGACGGCCGACGAGGTCGAGCCCATCGCGCAGGGCAAGGTGTGGACCGGCCGGCAGGCGCTCGAGCGCAAGCTCGTGGACGAGCTTGGTGGCCTCGACGCCGGCGTGGCCAAGGCGAGGTCGCTCGCGAACCTGACCGACAGCGTGCCCCTGCGCGAGGTCCGCGGGCCGCGGCGCATGATCCCGCCTCTCGCGCAGCCCGCTGCCGCCGGTGGGTGGTTCGGCTACATGCTCGAAGGGCTCAAGGTGCTGGGCCGCGCACCCGCACTGGCGGTCATGGAATACCTCCCGGGCGACCTGACCTAGCGGTGATTTGCCGCGAGCGCCGGCACTCGCGGGATTCAGCCGACCCTCAAAGGCGCGAATGCCGGCAGTCGCAGGATTCGAGGTGTCAGTCGAGCGCTGGGAACCTCCAGGGCTGCCGCTCGCGCACGACCTCGTAGACGGCCTTGACGATGCTCTCCCGGTTCGGCTTGGTGAAGTAGTCCCCGTCCGGCCCGTACGCCGGCCGGTTCGGTGACGCCGACAGCGTCCGCGGCGCTGCGTCCAGGTGCCACCACCCGTTCTGCGCCTCCAGGACCTGCTGCAGCATGAACGCCGACGCGCCGCCCGGCACGTCCTCGTCGACGCAGATCAGCGCGTGCGTCTTTTCCACCGACCGCACCAGCATCTGGTTGACGTCGAACGGGTTAAGCGTCTGCACGTCGATCACCTCACAGGACAGGCCGAGCTCCTCCAGCGCCAGCGCGGCGCCCAGAGCGATCGCGCAGCACGCTCCGTAGGTCACGACGGTCGCGTCGCTTCCCTCGCGCAACACCTCCGGCACCCCCAGCGGCACGGTATACATCCCGATGTTGTCGGGCACCCGCTCCTTCAACCGGTAGCCGTTGAGGACCTCGATCACCAGGCCGGGGTTGTCGCCCTGGAAAAGCGTGTTGTAGAAGCCGGCCGCCTGCGTCATGTTCCGCGGCACGCAGACGTAGATGCCACGCAGTGCGTTCAGGACCACCGACATCGGCGAGCCCGAGTGCCAGATCCCGACCAGCCGGTGTCCCTTCGTCCGGATGATGACCGGCGCCTTCTGGCCCCCGACCGTCCGCCAGTGCAGCGTCGCCAGGTCGTCGGACGCGACCTCGAGCGCGTAGAGGAAGTAGTCGAGGTACTGGATGTCGCAGATCGGCCGCAGCCCGCGCATCGCGGCGCCGATCGCCTGGCCCAAAATGGTCGCCTCGCGGATCCCGGTGTCGGTCAGTCGGAGCTCGCCGTGCTTCGCCTGCAGCCCCTCGAAGACGAGGTTGACGTCGCCGAGCTTGCCGACGTCCTCGCCGATGACGAAGATCCGCGGGTCGCGCGCGAAGTTCGCGTCGAAGTTCCGCACCAGCACCTGCCGGCCGTCGACCGTTGGCGACTGGTCCGAGTAGACGGGTGGCACCACCGGCACGTTCAGCGGCGAGTCCGGCGAGTCGCTGTAGAGGTGCGAGTTGTAGCGCTCGTGGTTTTCGCGCTGGTAGTCCTCGACGAACCTGGCGAGCTCGGCTCGCGCCGGGGACTCGAGGCCGCGCAGCTGGAACAGCGCGCGCGTGGCGCTTGCCATGATGAACGACCGCGTGATCTTGTGGGCCTCATCGAGCGCGTTGGTGATCTCGGCCACCTCGGGCATGTCCACGCGCCGCAGAATCGCGACCGCGCGATCTCGCTCGGCCCGGACCGGAGACTGGAACGCTTCCCACGCCAGGTCGCGCGCCGCCTCCACCGCCTCCTTGTCGGCGGCCTCCCACCCCTCGAGCTGCGATTCGCTCGCGACCTCGGACTCGATGATCCAGTCGCGCATGCGCGCCACGCAGTCGTACTCGCCCTCGAAGCGAAGCCGCTCCTTCGACTTGTAGCGCTCGTGGCTGCCGCTGGTCGAATGTCCTTGCGGCTGCGTCATCTCGGTGACGTGGATCAGCGCCGGCTTGTGCTCGCGCCTCACCTTGTCGACCGCGGTCACGTACGTCTCGACCAGACCCGCGTAGTCCCAGCCGCGGGTCACGTAGATGTCGATGCCCGGGCGGTCGTCGGGCGTGAATCCTCGCAGCACGTCGGAGATCGAGGCCTTGGTGGTCTCGGCGGTGATGGGAACGGAGATCCCATAACCGTCGTCCCACACCGACAGCGCCACCGGTATCTGGAGCACGCCTGCGGCGTTGACCGCCTCCCAGAACAGGCCCTCGCTCGTCGAGGCGTCGCCAATGGTCCCGAAGGCGACCTCGTTGCCGTCGACCGAGAAGCCGTCCTGGACTTCCTTGAGCTGGGGGTTGTCGCGATACAGCTTCGACGCGTACGCCAGCCCGATCAGCCGCGGCATCCAGCCGGCGACATTCGACACATCGGCGCTCGAGTTCGGCGTGTCCACGCTGCGCTCGAACGTGCCCCTGGCGTCGAGAATGCGTGTCGCGAAGTGGTTGCCCATCTGCCGGCCGCCGGACGCCGGGTCCGCGTCGGTGTTGGCGGTTCCGTAGAGCTGGGCGAAGAACTCGCGCACGTTGGACATCCGAGTTGCCCACATGAAGGTCTGGTCTCGGTAGTAGCCGGCGCGCCAGTCGCCGGGCCGGAAGGCTTTGGCCATGGCGATGTTCGCGACCTCTTTGCCGTCGCCGAAGATGCCGAAGGTCGCGTTCCCGCGCAGGACCTCAGCCCGCCCGATGACGCTCGCCCGGCGGCTGCTGTAGGCCAGCCGGTAGTCGGCGACGATGGCTTCGGCGGAGAGGGTGAATTTCGAGTTGCGAAGCGCTTTCGCCATAGTTTCCGCTACGCGGCCAAAACTACGTTAACACGCGATATCGAGGGCTCTAACTCCTCCCCATTTATGGGGAGGTGGCGCCGAAGGCGCCGGAGGGGCAGGGCTAGGCCGAGCTGAGCCGCCGGTCCTGTACATGCTCCCGGCGCAGCAGGCCCGGGCGGCTCGCCTGGAGCGCTTCCTTCATGTGCACGTAGGCTCGGGCCAGCTCTCCACGGCGCTCCAGTATCTCGGCGTAGATGCCGTGGCACTGCAGGAGTCGCTCGCGCAGGCCCATCGCCTCGAAACCGCGGATCGCGTCCTCCAGCTGGCGGTCGGCCTCGTCAGCGTCCCCGCTCAGGTCGGCGATGCGGCCGAGCGCAACATGCGCTTCGGCGATGCTGGCCGCTTCCTCCAGACGTTCGGCCAGCTCGAGCGCCTCGCTCGCCAGGTCGTGCGCGCGATCGATGTCCCCTTCGCGTATCGACAGCTCGGAGAGGCCGAGCAAGGTCAGGCTGCGCCCGCATCCAAGGTCGAACTCGCTGCACAGCTCGAGCGCCCGGTCCAGGTGAAGGCGCGCCGCGGCGAGATCCCCACGCCGGATCAGGACCTGGGCGAGGTCGTGCTCGCTCTTGGCCAGGGCGTCGCGGTCGCGAAACAGCTCGAGCAGGGCCACCGAACGGCTGGTGAACCGAGCCGCTGCCTCGATGTCACCCGCGGCTCGGTAGGCGGCGCCCAGGGCGGCGTACCCACGGGCCGCTCGCCGGAGGTCGGACACGGCGCTGCCGACCTGGATCGCCTCCTCGTAGGCGGCGACCGCCTGGTCCCACTCCCGGTTCGCGACATGCGCGGCGGCCAGGATTCCGAGCAGGCGCGCTTCGGTCGGCGCGGGAACCGGTTTGAGCCGCCGGCAGACGGAAAGCGCCTGCTCGGCCAGGAAGGTCGAGTCCTTGGCCTGGGTCATGGTCGCGACCGTCGCCTGGGCGCCGATGCACTCGGCCAGCATCGCGATGTCGTTGACCGCTTCGAAGTGCGATCGCGCGTCGGCCAGCAGTGGTGCGGCGCGGTCAACCTGGGCCGTGGAAAGATAGGCGTGGGCCAGTACGTAGCGGATCCGGCCGAGCCGGAAGGCGGAAGGCCCGCGGTCGAGGAGCGCGGTGCCCAGGGTGATGGCTTCGGCGTGACGGCCGTCGGCGACCAGCGCCTCGAGCTCGAGAAGCCTGGCCTGGATGTCGTCGGTTGCGCCGGCGGGCTCGGCGAGAAAGAACTCGACGGGCTTGCCCGTGCGCCGGGCAATGTGCTCGAGGGTCGGCATCGACGGCCGGGTGCGCCCGGTCTCGACCAGGTAGATCGCCGGCGCGGTGACGTGGCCCTTGCCGAGCTGGGCGAGGCTCAGTCCTGCTTCCGTGCGCGCCTGCTTGACGGAGCCTGGTCGGACGTTGACGCCAGGGAGGGTGTCGTCACAGACTCCTGAAACGCTCGTTTCAAGCTGACCGGTCGTTTTCTCGCCGTCACTTCACATACTTAACGTTGTTAAGTTAAACTGGCTGTGCAAGCCGCGGTCAGAGTGCTTCCCGCCGCGGCTTGTTTGTTTCCAACTCCTCCCCATGCAGTGGGGAGGTGGCCGGCGAAGCCGGCCGGAGGGGCCGGAGGAGCCCAAGCCGGTGGTGATTAGGTCACCGAAGCCTAAGCCGCCGGGTACGTCCCGAACAGCTTGATGTCCGCGCTTGCCTCTTCCAGGGCGCTGAGCGCCGCCTCCGCGGCCGCCGGAGATCCCGACTCCCCATTGATCGCGAAGTCCAGGTAGAACCGGTACTCGAACGGCCGGCCGATCATCGGCCGGCTGTCCAGCCGCGTCAGGTTGACCCCCCGCTCGGCGAAGCAGGCCAGCGCGTGGGCCAGGCTGCCGGGGCGGTGGGCGGTGACGAACGCGATCGAGCCCTTCCAACCGGTCTGGGCGTCGCGCGGCCGGGTCGGCGCCCCCTTCTCGACCACCACAAAACGGGTCCGGTTCTCGGAGTCGTCCTGGATCGACTCGGCCAGGATGTAGAGCGAGTAGCGCGTGGCCGCCGCCTTGCTGGCGATCGCCGCGGTGCCCGGCTGGCGCTGCTCCGCCACCGCGCGGGCGGCCCCCGCCGTGTCGTGGAACGCGACCGGCCGGATCTGGCGCGAGTGGAGGTAGCGGTCGCACTGAGCGAGAGCCTGCGGGTGCGAGAGGGCGCGCTCCACCGGTCCCGGCCAGCCGAGCAGGCAGTGGCGCACCGGCTGCACGTGCTCGCGCACGATGCGAAGCCCGGGCAGCTCCCACAGCAGGTCGGAGACCTCCTGGACGACGCCCGCGCTCGAGTTCTCGACGGGAAGCACCGCGGAGTCGACGGCGCCCATGGCGAGCGCCTCGAACGTCAGTCGGAAGGTGGGGAAGCCGACCGCCTGGGCGTCGGGGAAGACCGCGGATACCGCCTCGTCGGAGTAGGCGCCGGGCTCCCCCTGGTATGCAACCTTCACCCGAAGATGAGATGGCGCATCGCGTCCGCGACGTGGTTGTGGTCGTGGAGCTGGTCGGTCACGGGCGGATGGCCGTTGCCCTCGTGCCCGTTGCTCTCCGACATCGCCGCGATCTTGCGCAGGTCCTCGTCGGTGACTTCCTTCTTGGTGTCGGCGAGCTGCAGGAATCGCTGCCAAGCGGCGTCGGCCTTGGCCGCGTCGGCGATCGAGATCCCGAGTCGGTTCAGCCGGTGGTGGAACGCGTGGCGTCCCGAGCGGGCGGTGAGCACGATCCGCGAGTCGTTGAGGCCGACGTCCTCGGGCTTCATGATCTCGTAGTTCAGGCGGTCCTTCAGGACGCCGTCCTGGTGGATGCCCGAGGCGTGCGCGAACGCGTTGGCGCCGACCACGGCCTTGTTCGGCTGGACCGGCGTCCCCGTCAGCTCCGAGACCAGGCGCGAAGTGCGCGTGATCTCGCGTGTGTCGATACCGCACTCGAGGCCCAGCTTCGACTGGCGGACCTTCAGCAGCATCACGACTTCCTCGAGCGAGGTGTTGCCCGCCCGCTCGCCAATGCCGTTGATGGTGCATTCGACGCGCCGGGCGCCGGCGGCCAGCGCCGCCAGCGTGTTGGCGACCGCGAGGCCGAGGTCGTTGTGGCAGTGCACCGAGAACAGTGCCTTCTCGCTGCCGCGTGCCTCGTTGATGACCCGGCGCACCAGCTCGCCGAACTCGTAGGGCAGGCAGTAGCCCGTGGTGTCGGGGATGTTGATGACGTTCGCGCCCGCCGCGATCATCGTCTCCACCGTCTCGACCAGGTAGTCGGGATCGGCCCGGCCCGCGTCCTCCGGTGAGTACTCCACCTTGTCGCAAAGGAAGCGCGCGTACTCCACCATCTCGGCGCCTCGCTTGAGCACCTGCTCGCGGGTCATGCCCAGCTTGCGGTCGATGTGCACGTCGGAGACCGAGAGCACGATGTGGATCTGCGGGTCCTGCGCGTCCTTGATCGCGCCCCAGACCGCGTCGATGTCCTCACGCACCGCGCGTGCGAGCGCGGTCACGGTGGCGCCGCGGATCTCCCGCGCGATCCGCCGGCAAGCTTCGAAATCGCCCGGCGACGAGATCGGGAACCCGGCTTCGATGACGTCGACGCCGAGCTTTTCGAGCTGACGCGCGATGCGCAGCTTGGAGTTCGCGTCGAGGTGGAACCCCGGCGACTGCTCGCCGTCGCGCAGCGTGGTGTCGAAGATGAATACGCGGTCGGGATTCGGATCTCTCATTTCTCTACAGGCTCCAGCCAGGTCATCATCGAGCGCAGCTCGCGCCCGACCTGTTCGATTTGGTGGTCGGCGTCCTTGCGTCGCATCTCCAGAAACTCCTTGCGGCCATTCGAGTTCTCGTCGAGCCAGCGCTCGGCGAAGCTCCCGTCCTGGATCTCCGCCAGCACCTGCCGCATCGTCTGGCGGACGTGGTCGTCGATGACTCGCGGGCCGGACACGTAGTCCCCGAACTCGGCGGTGTCGGAGACGGAGTAGCGCATGAAGCCCAGGCCACCGCGATACATGAGGTCGACGATGAGCTTCAGCTCGTGCAGGACCTCGAAGTACGCGAGCTCGGGCTGGTAGCCGGCCTCGACCAGCGTTTCATAGCCGGTCTTGACGAGGTTGGCGACACCTCCGCACAGCACCGTCTGCTCGCCGAAGAGGTCGGTCTCGGTCTCCTCTTTGAACGTGGTCTCGAGAACACCGGCGCGGCCCGCGCCCAGCGACCGCGCGTAGGCCAGCGCGCGCCGCCAGGCCTTGCCTGTCGCGTCCTGCTGGACTGCGATCAGCGCCGGCACGCCCTGGCCGTTGACGTACGTGCTGCGCACGAGGTGACCCGGGCCCTTGGGCGCGATCATCGCCACGTCGATGTCCGGGTTCGGCTTGATCTGCGCGAAGTGGATCGAGAAGCCGTGCGCAAACAGAAGCAGCGAGCGCGGCTGCAGGTGCTCCTCGATCGATTCCCGGAAGAGCTTGCCCTGGCCGGCGTCGGGCGTGAGCACCATGACGACCGTCGCTTCGGAGACCGCCTCGGGCACCGGCACCGCGCGCAGGCCGTCGGCTTCGACGCGCTCGATCGACTTGCTGCCCGGGTACAGGCCCACACGAACGTCCTCGCCCGAATCGCGCAGGTTGAGCGCGTGCGCGCGACCCTGGCTGCCGTAACCGATCACCGCGACCGGCTCGCCCAGTTGCGGCGGGCAGTCGCTCTCGTAGTGGATCTTCATGCGCGTCTCCTCATCACCACCGGGCCTGAGCGGACCACGTCCACGACGCCGTGGCGGGCCAGCTCGTCGACGAAATCACCGACCTCATCGCGCTCGCCGGAGAACTCGACCGTCGTGCCGTCAGCCCCCGTCGAGAGCACCCTGCCTCCGCGCTTGACCAGCGCGTCAAGCTCAGACGCGGTGACCCTGGCGACCACCAGCTCGCGGCTGTGGACGTCATCGCCGGTGAGGTCCTCGACCTCGACCACCTCGACCAGCCGCTCTAGCTGCTTGCGCACTTGGTCGGCCTCGGCGTGACCGTGGTCGACCTGCAGGGTGATCCGGAAGCGGCCGGGCTCGCGGCTGGGGCCGACGGAGATGGCGCGCACGTGGAAGCCGCGGCGCCGGATCGCGCCCGAGACCTTGGTCAGCGTGTTGGGGCCATCCTCGACGAGAACCGAAATGACCCGGACTCTGCGCAACTCCTCCCCACGCAGTGGGGAGGTGGCCGGCGAAGCCGGCCGGAGGGGCGGGGGACGCAACTCCTCCCCACGCAGTGGGGAGGTGGCCGGCGAAGCCGGCCGGAGGGGCGCGGGACGCAACTCCTCCCCACGCAGTGGGGAGGTGGCCGGCGAAGCCGGCCGGAGGGGCGGTGCGGCCTCAGCCATCTGACGGTGCCTCCCAGAACTCGTTGAGGCTCTTGCCCAGGGGCACGATCGGGTAGACGTTCGCCTCGGGGTCGATCCGGAAGTCGATCAGGAACGGACCCTTGGTGCGCTGCGCGGCGTCGAGCGAGGGGCCGATGTCCTCGAACCGCTCGACCCGCAGCGCCGGCATCCCGTAGGCCTCGGACAGCTTCACGAAGTCCGGCATGTGGGTCAGGTCGACCTGCGATCGCACGCCGCCGTAGAAGTCGTCCTGGAACTGGCGGACCATGCCGAGCGAGAAGTTGTTGAGGAGCACGATCTTCACGTCGAGCTGGTGCTCGACCGCGACCGACAGCTCCTGCGCGGTCATCACAAAACCACCCTCGCCGGCCACGCACCAGACCGGCACGTCGGGCCGAGCGAACTTGGCGCCGAGCGCGGCAGGGAGCGCAAAGCCCATCGTTCCCGCGCCGCCCGAGTTGATGAACAGACCGGGCCGGTCGTAGTTCCACCACAAAGCCGCCCAGATCTGGTTCTGGCCGACGTCGGCGACCACGATCGCCTCGCTGTTGGCGCGCCGGTACATGTCGATCAGCACGTCCTGCGGCTGGAGCTGGCCGTTCGAGTGCTTGTAGCGAAGCGGGTGCTCCTCGCGCCAGGCGTCGATCTGGGCGAGCCACGTGCCGCGGCCCTCGCGGACGCGGCCGACGTGCGGCAGCATCGCCGCCAGCGCCTGTTTGGCGTCCGCGACCAGCTCGATGTGCGGGCGCACGTTCTTGCCCATCTCCGAGCCGTCGATGTCGACGTGGATGAAGGTTTTGACCCTGGGCGCGAACTCGGCGAGCTTGGCCGTGACGCGGTCGTCCACGCGCATGCCGACCATCATCAGAACGTCGGCGTTCTGGACCGCCTTGAGGCACCAGCCGGTGCCCATGAAGCCTGTCATGTGCAGGGAGAGCGGGTGCTTGACCGGGAAGCCGCCGATGCCCAGCAGGGTGGTGCCGACCGGCGCCGCCGCGGCCTCGGCCAGCTCCTGGAGCTGAGGCTCGGCGTGGCTGAGGATCACGCCGTGGCCGGCCAGGATCACCGGTCGCTCCGCGCCGGACAGCGCCTGGGCGGCGTGCCTGGCCTGGTCCAGGTCGACGTGCCCGTTGAGCTTGTAGCCGGGCAGGTGCAGCCGGTCCGCGATCACGCGCTCGGCGTCCGCCTGCTGCACGTCCTTGCAGATGTCGATCAGGACCGGGCCCGGACGGCCGGTGGTGGCGATGTGGAACGCCTCGTGGATGACGCGCGGCAGCTGGTCGATCCTGGTGACCAGGTAGCTGTGCTTGGTCACCGACGAGGTGGCGCCGATGACGTCCGACTCCTGGAAGGCGTCGCGCCCGACCTGGGTGCTGATGACCTGGCCGGTGATCGCGATCATCGGCACCGAGTCCATGTAGGCGGTGCAGAGCCCGGTCACGAGGTTGAGGGCGCCCGGCCCGCTGGTGGCGAAGACGACGCCCGGCCGTCCGCTGGCGCGGGCGTAGCCGTCGGCCATGTGGGCGGCGCCCTGCTCGTGGCGGACCAGGATGTGCTTGAGCCGCGGGTGCTCGTGAAGGTGTTGGTAGATCGGCAGGTTGGCGCCGCCGGGGTAGCCGAAGATGTACTCGACACCCTCGCGCTCCAGCGCTTCCAGGATCATGTCGGCTCCGGTCAACTTGTTCGGCGGGCTCCTCTTTGCTCACAAATGAAGAAGCCCCCGCCTCTCGGTCGGGGGCTTCTGCGATCTATCCGGCGGTTCTGACTAGGTCGCGCGTGCCCCCATGCGAATGCCAATAAGGCCCAGAAGGCCCAGAAGTACGAGGCCGAGCACGCGGGATTGCGACATGTGGATGAGGATGTTAACGAGCCAACAGTCGCTTCGGGTTGTATCCGATGCACAAAATTCCGCGCCTTGCGCTCCGTAAAGTTGTCGCTCTCGTGGCTCGAACGCTTGGACAGAAGCTCTGGGACAGCCACGTTGTCCGAACCGCCGAGGGGGAGCCCGACCTGCTCTACGTCGACCTCCACCTCGTCCACGAGGTGACCTCACCGCAGGCCTTCGAGGGCTTGCGGATGGGCGGACGGCGGGTCCGCCGGCCCGACCTGACGGTGGCCACGATGGACCACAACGTGCCCACGCTGGGCGGCGCCCGGGCGGCCGACGAGCTTTCGCGCAAGCAGATGGAGGTGCTGGCCGAGAACTGCCGGGGAGCGGGCATCCCCCTCCACCAGATCGGCAGCAGGCACCAGGGCATCGTCCACGTGATCGGCCCGGAGCTCGGCCTGACGCAGCCCGGGATGCTGATCGTCTGCGGCGACTCCCACACCTCGACCCACGGCGCCTTCGGGGCCCTGGCGTTTGGGATCGGCACCTCCGAGGTCGAGCTCGTGCTCGCCACCCAGTGCCTGCCCCAGAAGCGGCAGGGCAATCTCGCCGTGAACGTGGATGGTTCCCTGCCGGTTGGCGTCACGGCCAAGGACATCGTCCTCGGGCTGATCGGCCGCACCGGCACCTCGGCCGGGCAGGGCCACCTGGTCGAGTACCGGGGGTCGACGATCCGTGGCCTGTCCATGGAAGGCCGGATGACCATCTGCAACATGTCGATCGAGTGGGGCGCCAGAGCGGGGATGGTGGCGCCTGACGACACGACCTTTGAATATGTCCACGGCCGGCCGCACGCGCCGAAAGGCGAGGCGTGGGAGAAGGCGCTCGACCACTGGCGGACGCTGCAGAGCGACGACGGGGCGAGCTTCGATGGCGAGATCGAGCTCGACGCGACCAGGCTCGAGCCGCACGTGACCTGGGGCACCACGCCGGCGCAGGTGGTGCCGGTGACCGGGCGTGTGCCCGTCCCCCACTCCGAGACCGACGAGCGCGCGCTGCGCTACATGGACCTCAAGCCGGGCATCGCGCTGGCCGATATCGCCATCGACCGCGTCTTCATCGGCTCGTGCACCAACGCGCGCCTGGAGGACCTGCGCGCCGCGGCAGGCGTGATACAGGGACGGCACGTCCACCCGAAGGTGCGCGCGATGGTCGTCCCCGGGTCGACGTCGGTCAAGCGCGCGGCCGAGGAGGAGGGCCTGGACGCCGTGTTCAAGGCCGCGGGCTTCGAGTGGCGGAACGCCGGCTGCTCGATGTGCCTGGGCATGAACCCCGACATCCTGGCCCCGGGCGAGCGGTGCGCGTCGACGTCAAATCGCAACTTCGAAGGCCGGCAGGGCTCCGGCGGCCGCACGCACCTGATGTCGCCGCCGATGGCCGCCGCGGCCGCGCTCACGGGCCACCTGGTCGACGTGCGGGAGCTGATCTAGGGATGGAGCCTGTCAAGCGGGTCACGGGACGGATGGCACCGCTCGACCTGGCGGACGTCGACACCGACCAGATCATCCCCAAGCAATTCCTGAAGCGGATCGAGCGCACGGGCTACGGGCCCTTCCTTTTCTATGACTGGCGGCGGCGCGGCGATTTCGTGCTCGACCGCCCTGAGTACACGGGCGCGTCGGTACTGGTTGCGGGCGCGAACTTCGGCTGCGGCTCCTCGCGCGAGCACGCGCCGTGGGCGCTGCGTGATTTCGGCTTCAAGGCGATCATCGCGCCCTCGTTCGCGGACATCTTCCGCGCCAACTGCTACAAGACCGGCCTGCTGGCGGTGACCCTTCCTGAGTCGCAGGTGCGGCACCTGATCGACCTGGTGACCGAGGACCCGACCGTCGAGGTGGCCGTCGACCTCGAGGCGCAGCAGGTGCGGGGCGAGGGCTTCAGCTACCGGTTCGAGATCGACCCCTTCGCGCGCGAGATGCTTCTTGGGGGACTGGACGAGATCGCCCTGGTCGAGCGGCACGACTCTGACATCAGCGCATATGAAAGGACGCGCGCGGAGTGGCTGCCGGCCGTCAGGTGAGGATCTTCACTCCCCCGCTTGCCGGGGGAGTCGGCCCGGCCGCCGAGCGGCCCGGCGGGAGGGGGACGTCCGATCAGGAGTACCTCGCCGTTGGTGCACCACCGCACAGTTCGGGAGGCCTTGAACAGTGCGGAGGTCGACCACCGCAATATCGGCGACAGAGCTGCTACGGCTTGAGGACCGCTCCTTCGGACGCCGAGCCGACCAGCATCGCGTATCGCGCCAGCACTCCCTTCCGGTAGTGCGGCTCGGGCGGCGACCAATCCTTCAGCCGCGCGTCGATGTCGACGCCCTCGACCGCGAGCCTGCGCGAGTCGACGTCGATCTCGATGATGTCGCCGTCATGCAGCGCGGCCAGCGGCCCGCCAACCGCCGCCTCCGGCGCCACGTGCCCGATCATCAGCCCCCGCGTCGCGCCGGAGAAGCGGCCGTCGGTGACCAGCGCGACCGACTCGCCCAGGCCCTCGCCGACGATCGCCGCCGTGACCACCAGCATCTCGCGCATCCCCGGGCCACCGCGCGGCCCCTCGTAGCGGATCACGACGGTATCCCCGGGCTTGATCTGTCGATTGAACACGGCCGTCAGCGCGTCCTCTTCGCGGTTGAAGATCCGCGCCGGGCCGCGGTGAGAGGTCGGGGTGTGGTGCGTGACCTTGACCACCGAGCCCTCAGGCGCGATGTTGCCCTTCAGGATCACGAGGCCGCCCTCGCCGCGCAGAGGCTTCGCCAGCGGAACGACAACTTCCTGCCCCGGGGTCTCCTTGAGCGACTCGCACTCCTCACCCAAAGTGCGTCCGGTCACGGTCATCGCGTCGCCGTCGACGAAGCCGCCCTCGATCAGCCGCTGCGTCAGCACTGCGATGCCGCCGGCCTTGTGCAGCTCGACAGCGGCGAAGCGCCCGCCCGGCTTCAGGTCGCACAGTAACGGCGTGCGCCGGCTGATGCGGTCGATGTCGTCGATGTCGAGTTCGACGCCGACCTCCCGTGCCAGGGCGAGCAGGTGGAGCACGGCGTTCGTCGAACCACCCGAAGCCGCGACCGCGGCGATCGCGTTGTCGAACGCGTGCCGGGTCAGGATCTGCGACGGCCGGCGGTCGGCGTCGAGCATCTCGAGCGCGAGCTTGCCGATGCGCTCGGCCGCGACGTGCTTGGCGGGGTCCATCTGCGGGATCGAGTTGAAGCCGACCGGCGACAGGCCGATCACCTCCATCACCATCGACATCGTGTTGGCCGTGTACTGGCCACCGCAGGCGCCAGCGCCGGGGCAGGCGACCGCCTCGAGCTCGGCGAGGTCGGCATCCGAGATCTTGCCTGCCGCCGCGGCGCCGATCGCCTCGTACACCTCACCCACCGCGACCTGCCGGCCGCGCCAGGTGCCGGCCAGGATCGAGCCCCCATACAAGAGGAATCCAGGCCGGTCGATGCGCACCAGCGCGATCGCCGACGCCGGGATCGTCTTGTCGCAGGCGCACAGCGTGACCAGCGCGTCGAACATGTGACCCCGCGCTATGAGCTCGATCGAGTCGGCGATGACCTCGCGGCTCACAAGCGAGGTCTTCATGCCCTCGGAGCCCATGGTGATGCCGTCGGAGATGGCGATCGTGTTGAACTCCATCGGGTTGGCGCCCGCGGCCTTGATGCCTCGCTTGAGAGGCGCGGCCAGGTCCCGTAGCCCGAAGTTGCACGGCATGGTCTCGGTCCAGACGTTGGAGACGCCGACGAAGGGCTTGCCGATGTCCTCCGCGGTCAGGCCGATCGCGTACAGGAACGAACGCGCGGCGGCGCGGTCGCGACCTTGATAGAGGATGCGGCTCGGCAGATCGCGCGCCATGGCGCGCAAGCTTAGCGCGGGCTACGATTGCGAGTGACCTGACACGAGATCCGTTGCTTCTGTGGCTGGCGCGCTGGGCGTTCGCCGCGAGCGTTGCCGCCGCGCCCCTCTGCCTCGTCCGCTGGCGCTTCGGTCTGATCCCCACCACGCTCCTCGGTGCACGGATTTGTCGACTCTCCGTACTGGAAGAACGACATGAACGTCGAGTTCTGGATCCTCGTCGCCCTACAGGTCGTGACGCTCCGCGTGGCCCGCAGAAACCGAGTGGCGCTGCCTTCGGACGCCGCCTGCCGAAACCGTCGCCCGATGTAGACTCCCTGGGCGATGGCCGATACGGATCGCTATCGACGCGAGGCTGAATTCCATGATCGAACCTTCGCGGAGCACTCTCGATCTCAGCTGCAACGCTTCTACAGCATCACCGGCGCGAGCCGCGGCTATTACAGGCGGTTGATTACACGCGACTGCGCTACGAAGTCGATCCTCGAATATGGATGCGGCCCTGGGAGCTATGGATTCCACCTTGCCGAGATGGGTGCACATGTCACCGGCATCGACATCTCACCGGTAGCCATCTCGCTGGCCAGACAGACTTCGGTCGATCGCGGGCTCGACATTGAGTGGCGCGTGATGAACGCCGAAGCACTCGAGCTCCCGAATGCATCCTTCGACCTCGTCTGCGGGAGCGCGATCCTTCACCATCTCGATCTGAGTCGTGCCGTACCCGAGGTGAAGCGCGTTTTGAAGCCGTCGGGCCGGGCGGTCTTCTATGAGGCGTTGGGGCACAATCCGATCATCAACTGGTATCGGCACCGAACGCCGCAACTGCGATCCAGCGATGAACATCCTCTTCGAGAGCACGACCTTCGACTGATAAGGCGGCACTTCGACAGCGTCACCGTCCGCACGTTTCATCTGACGACCCTGGCGGCGCTCCCGCTGCGCAAATCGCGGGCATTTCCAAAAGTCGTTTCGTTGCTTGATGCATTCGATCGGGGCGTGTTTCGAGCCATACCGATGCTGCGCAAACACGCCTGGTCGTGTGTCATCGACGCCTCCCTGAGCGGCATGCCGGCTGCTTTGGAAGCACCCTAAGACAAGGGTCGATACACCTTAAGGATCAGGCGCAGTCATTCTCGACCGGCTTGTCGCCCCCTACAGGTCTTGACGCTCCGCTTGGCCCGCAGAAACTGATTCGCGCGGCGCCGCGTGCTGAGCGCTGCCGAAATAGGCCGATTCGAGAAGCTGCAGGTGGTGGCTATAGCTGTGGTTGCGCAGCGCCCACTCGCGGCCCAGCCGCGAGATCTCGGCGAGCCGATCGGGATGCTTGCGAAGATCCTCGACAGCCTGCGCGATCTCGACGGCGTTGGACGCGGCTGTCACGGGAGGAGGGTCGGTGGGATAGAGACTCCAGTCGATCGCTGTTATGACCGGCCTGCCCGTGGCTAGCGCCTCGATCTCCATCAGGCTCAGGATTCCTTGGTGCATCTGGCCGATCACGACGTCGAACCCGCTTAGAAAAGTGCCGACGTCCGGATGCGGCATCGGCTGCACGAAATGCACCTTGTCCCCGTACCGCTTCATGTAATCACGCGCCAGCGGTCCCCAGTCGAGTGCGGTCACGTCGACCGTGCGGACCAGGCTCTCGACGGCGGGAAAGATCCGATCCACTCCCTTGACCGGGTGCAGGCGGGTGAAGATCAAGACCTTGGACACCTGGGTGGGCGCTGGAAAGGGGGCGCCGATGCCCCGCATGTCGACCGGGTTCGGCAGATAGACGGCCTTGGCGTCGACCTCGTGCAGATAGCTGCGGAGGTTGGGGGTTACGTAGAAGACCTTCCTCGCTTTCTTCAACACCGACCTCGACACCGCTCGATACAGGGGATTGTTGAAGTTCACGTGGAGGTCGGAGCCGTGTGCTTGCGCGAAGAATCCGCGTCCCGCCATCAGGCCGACGATTCCGTTCGCGATCCAGTGAATGTGGACGACGTCGTAGTCCCCTTTGCGCAGTCGGTTGACCGCGGGAAGATACGCGGCGACGCGAAAGGGCAGGGCGAGGGCTTTGACCGGCCACCTCCATCTGGCGCCAGTGTCAGGCAGTTCGATCAAATCGACATCGTGACCGGCGCTGCGAAGAAGCCCAGCCTGCACCGCCGCCACACCCGCAACGTCATGCACGAGGGCTATTCGGGCCACTGAATCGCTCGATGTTACAGATTGTGTTCGCTTAAGCTTCGAGCATCAAGGCGATCCAGTCGACCGGCGTGGACACGAATCTGCGGGCGGCCGGCCGGGCGCACAGCCTGAGGCGATTCACACTCTGGTCGCTGTCGCTTACGGCCGCATGCCTCCCGCTCTACGTCGTGCGATGGCACATTGGGCCTCTGCCGACGACCCTCCTCGAGCTGCTGATCCTGGTCACGTCGGGTGCTTATGTCGCCACCCTCATCACCCAGCACCGCCTCCCGGCCGCGCGCAGCTGGTTGGACGTTCCGATCGCACTGCTGCTGCTCGCGGGGCTCATCGGCATCGTCGTCGCACCCGACCACGTGCGGGCCCTGGGAATCTATCGTGCGTACTTCGTCGAGGCGGTCGCGTGCTTCTACATCGCGGTGGATCTTCTACGCACGCGCGACGATCTGCGTGTATTCCTCCTGATCGCCGGGCTCGGCGCGTGCGCGATGGCGGTGGGTCAGATCATCTCGTTCGCGTGGGTTTTCGCGCAGGGCAACCTGCAGCTGACCGGCGCGCCCGCGTTCCTGAACACCAGCCCCAACTCGGTGGCCATGTACCTCGAACCGCCACTGGCCTTTGCGGTTGCGTTCGCCGTCTTTCCGTCTGGCCCAAGAGCGAGGTGGATGGCCGTGGCCATGCTCGTGATTCTCTTCGTGGCCATCGTGCTCACGCTCTCGCGGGCTTCGTACCTGGCCATGGCGGTGCTCGCCATCGTGCTGGTGCTCAGCCTTCAACACCGCACGTGGCGCCTGCGGGCGGTGGCGGCGCTCGCAGTCCTCGGACTGCTCACTCTCGAAGTGCCTTTCGTCAACGAGCGCTTCTTGAACCTCGCCCGATCCGTCACCAATCGGACCTCGATCTATCACCAGGCGCTGCAGATGCTGTCCGAGCGCCCCATCTTTGGAGCCGGTATCAGCGGTTTTGCGACACGCGTCGCGCCTTTCCGGCCTCCCAATCAACCCATCCACCTCTATGCCCACGATGTCTGGCTGACGACCTGGAGCGAGCTCGGCCTGCTCGGCCTCTTCACGTTCGCGGTGATCTTCTTCGGCTTGATATGGTCAGGCGCGCGCGCACTCCCGCGGACAGCGGGACTTTATCGCCCGCTGCTATGGGGCGCGGTCGGTGCCCTCGTGCTTTACACAGTGCACGGCCTCTTCGACTCACCCTACTGGAAGAACGACCTCAGCGTCGAGTTCTGGCTGCTGGCCGCCCTACAGATCGTCGCCGTTCGCAGCGCCAGCGGCTCCCCGCGCAACGCGAGCGCGAGCGCCGCTCCATAGCGACTCCAGCTCACCCTTCTCGATGACGCGAGACGTGGCGGCGGACGCGACCAGCGCCTGGGCCAGGTGCAGCGCCCGCAGTCCAGACTCGCCGTCCACCTCCAGCGGACGCTCGCCGCGCACGGCCTCGGCAAACGCTTGCAGCTCGAGGCGGAGCGGTTCCGCCTGGGCGATGGGAAACGTCACCGCCTCGCCCTGGCTGACGGCTCGGGGGTGGACCTCTGCATCGGGAGTCACCGGCATGTCCGCGTTGCGGTAATACGTCAGCTCCTGCGACAGGTAGTTGCAGACGAACATCCCCCGCTCGCCGAGGACACTCAGCTCGCGGATCTTGGTGGGTGTCAGCCAGTTGACCTGGAGCACCCCGAGGACGCCGCTCTCGAACTTGAGGAGCGCATTGAGGATGTCTTCGTGGTCCGTGTGAATGCGCTGTTCGGTCTCGGCGTACAGACGCTGCACATCGGAGGCCGCCAGGTGATGCATCACATCGACGTCGTGTGTCGCCAGGTCGATCACGACGCCGACGTCTCGGATGCGGGCTGGAAACGGGCCGACGCGGCGCGCTTGCAGCTGATAGATCCTCCCCGCCTCACCCGCCGCGACCCGGCGCTGCAGCTCGCGTACCGCGGGGTTGAAGCGCTCGATGTGACCAATGGCAAGGAGTCGGCGTGCACGTCGGGCCGCGGAGACCAGGGTGCGGCCCTCGTCAAGGTTCGAGGCGATGGGCTTTTCGATGAAGACGTGCAGTCCGCGGTCCAGGACCTCGAGGCCGACGCGTTCGTGGAACCGCGTTGGAACCGCCACCACCACTGCCTCCAGCCGCTCGCGCTCGAGCATCTCCTCGAGCGACGTGTAGCCGGCGACGGAGTGCTTGCGACCGGCTTGCTCGACCGCGCTTGCGTCCTGGTCGCAGACAGCCGCAAGGTCGACGCCGTCGAGGTCGCTGAGGACCCGCAGGTGATTGCGCCCCATCGCGCCAAGACCGATGAGCGCGACGCGCGTCACGTCGATGCCGCGACCTTGCGCACCGCGTCGATGATGCGGTCGAGGTCCTCGTCCGAAAGGCCCGGATGGACCGGCAGGGAAAGCACATGGTCCGCGGCGTCCTCGGCGACAGGCATCGACACCTCTCCGTAGCCGAGGCTGAGATACAGCGGCTGCCTGTGCACGGGGACTGGGTAATGGACAGCGGTGCCGATCCCAAGCTCGCGCAGCAGTTGCTGAAACCGGTCGCGATCTCCGTGGATCAGGACTGTGTACTGATGGTACGCATGGCGGTAGCCGGGCCGCTCACGTGGTGTCGAGACGACCTTGATCCCGGCCAGCCCTTCATCCAGCACCGAGGCATTCCGCCGGCGTCGCTCGTTGAGACGGTCGACCTTGGCCAGTTGCGCGCGCCCGATGGCCGCGGCGATGTCCGTCATCCTGAAGTTGTAGCCGAGCAGGTCGTGGTGGTAGCGACGGGCCGCACCGTGCTGCCGCAGCAAGCCGACTCTTTCTGCAACCTCGGCGTCGTCCGTCGTCACCATTCCTCCCTCGGCGGTGGTGATGTTCTTGGTCGGATAGAAAGAGAATGTTGCGCTGACCCCCATTCCCCCTGCTTTGCGCGCGCCGATCGCCCCCCCGTGCGCCTGGCAGGCGTCCTCGATGAGGACGAGACCGTGGGCGTCCGCCATCTCTTTCATCTCTGGAATTGCGGCCGGATGGCCGTAAAGGTCGACCGGCATGATCGCCCGCGTTCGCTCTGTGATCGCCGACTCGACCTTCGCGGGATCCATGCAGTAGGTGTCGGCCTCGATGTCCACGAACACCGGGCGCGCCCCCGCGAACAGCGCCGCGTTGGCCGAAGCGATGAACGTGAATGGGCTCGTGATCAGCTCGTCACCCTCCTTCAGCCCGTAGGCGAGCATCACGAGATGAAGGGCGGCGGTGCCCGAGTTGACGGCAACCGCGTGGGCGGCGCCGCACCACGCGGCGAATTCATGTTCGAAGGCCTCCACCACCGGCCCCTGCGCCAGTTGGCCGCTCCCCAGCACGTCCAGCACGGCTGACTTCTCCTCGTCGCCGATCTGGGGCATGGCGACTGGGATCGTTTTCAGCGTTTCCAATTCAGCCCCATGTTATGGGTTGACTCGTTTGCCGGTCTCCAGGGCCGCGACCACGCCGTCGGCCGCGTGGCCGTCGCCAAACAGAGCCGGTCGTGCTCCTGCCGGCCGAAACTCCCGCATCGCCTTCGCGATGGCTGCGGGTTCGGTGCCGGTCAGCATGTTCCAGCCGGCCGCCACGGTCTCGGTCCACTCCGTGGACTCGCGGAGCGTGATGCACGGCCTTCCCGCGAAGTAGGCCTCCTTCTGGACGCCGCCCGAGTCGGTGACGATCGCCTCCGCGTTCTCCTCGAGGACGAGCATCTCGAGATACCCGACCGGATCGATGAGCACCACCTTGCCGCCGGGACCGGGGCTCTCCACGGACAGCGCAGCCCGGGTGCGTGGGTGGACTGGAAAGACAACACGGCGACCGGAATCGGCCACACCGCGGAAGATCGCCGCCAGCCGCTCGGGGTGGTCGACGTTCTCCGCCCGATGCACGGTGAGCAGCTGATAGCCCGACGGTGCAAGCCCGAGCTCAGCCAGGATCCGGCTCTCGCGGCGGGCAACCTCCAGGTTTTGCTGGAAGGCGTCGTACATGACGTCGCCGACCATGCGCACTCCCTGGTCGATTCCCTCGCGGGCCAGGTTCCGCACCGCCGTCTCGGTCGGGCAAAGTAGCAGGTCACTCAGGTGGTCGGCCACTACCCGGTTGATCTCTTCGGGCATGCGCCTATCGAAGCTTCGCAATCCGGCTTCGACATGGGCGACGGGGATGCGAAGCTTGGCGCCGGCGAGTGCGCCCGCCAGCGTGGAGTTGGTATCTCCATAGACGATCAGCCAGTCCGGCGCGAATTCGCTCGCGACCGCCTCGATTCCCGCAAGCATGGCGCCAGTCTGCGCCCCATGAGGTCCCGATCCGACTTCGAGGTTCTTGTTCGGGGCGGGAATCGAGAGCTGGCGAAAGAAGAGCTCCGACATCGCGTCGTCGTAGTGCTGCCCGGTATGAAGAAGGAACTCCTGGTGGCGCCCTCGAAGGATCCGCGACACGGGCGCGGCCTTGATGAATTGGGGCCGGGCGCCCAGCACCGTCAGCACCCTCATGCGTGGAGCATCTGCCCGTCGGAGTCTAGCGAGAGGTGAGGATCACAATCCCCACGCACTACTTTTCGCGGGAGGTCGACGCTCCGCAGACACGGATGTACGAGCTCGCGCTCCGCCGCTCGGCGAGGATGCATTGGTTGCCACGATTCGCAAGGCTCCATCGGTCACCCACGCCCTCCATCTCGGAGTAGGCGCGCGCGATGCGATCCGTCTCGCTCACGTCCCGGCGGTGGCCTCGACCTTCCTCGCCTCTGCCTCTGGGATGTCGTACGTGCGGCCATCGTGTGCGCAGGTGTAGACCAGACCGCTCTTGGCGAGCGGCCGCCCGCAGTCGCACGCGAAGCCACGCAGCTTCGCCGGGTTGCCGGCCACGATCCCGCGCTCGGGGACGTCGCGCGTCACCACAGCCCCCGAGCCCACAAGGGCCATCCGGCCGACCCTCACGCCCGGCAGCACCACGGCGCCACCGCCGATCGCGGCGCCGTACTCGACCACGCCTTCGCTGACGACCCAGTCTTCGTCCGACTTGGGCGAGCCGTCGGGGTTGACCGCGCGGGGATGTTTGTCGTTCAGCAGCATCGCCCCCGGCCCCAAGAAAACGCCGGCCCCCAGGTTGAAGCCGCGGAAGACGAAGACGCCGTTCTGGAGCTTGCAGAAGTCCCCGATGCGCACGTCCTTGTCGACGTAAGCGCCCTTGCCTAGGATGCACTGCAGACCGATCACAGCGCCTTCGCGGACCTGCGCCTGGTGCCATATCTTCGTGCCGTCGCCGATGCTGGCGTCAGCCGACACGTCCGCAGTCGGATGGATGTAGATCTTGGCGTCTGTCACTGCGGCCTATCTTGGCACGGCACATCCAGGGTCCGGGGTCAGGGCAGGCAGACCTTGCGCGCTCTGTCCTGAGTGACTCGGCTTCCAGCTCATCGCCCTGCGCAATCTCGCCATGGGCTCCGTGCGGCCGACCGCCCACGGGAGCGGGGAATCGAGATCGCTGATACTTGCCTGCAGCAAAAAACACCCAAGGAATGCCAGAAGGTCGGTTTGACGCTCTTCCACGGCACGGCTACCATCAGAATCAAGAGCCTGGATGGCTGCCTAACGATGAAAGCGTTCGAGCTTGGGCCATCAACAGACCCGACCCCCAGCCTTGCGGTGAGTGCTGCCGCAGAGCCGAGGCGAAGGTTAGCGCTCAGCATTCGGGAGCGCCGTGTCTTGTTGGCGGCAGCCGATTTCGTCATCGGTGCGCTGGCCTGTTACATCGCGTTCGTTGTCGTGAGTCACCCGCATCTGCGTGAGCTCGAGGTCTCCGACCCCCTGATCATCGGCGCCTTCTGGGTGGTCGCATTGCTGATCGCTGATGGCTACGCGTCGCAGATACCCAGCAGTCGGGCCGAGAGCGGGTTCGCGGTGGTCAAGGCTTCCCCGATCGCAGCCCTGCTGACCGTGCTGGTCTTCTTCCTGCATCCGTACGTGCTCACCCGCCCGGTCATCGTGCTTGCGCTCGCGCTCGGCACCACGATGCTGATCGTGTTCAGGATCACCGCGGCACGGCTGCTGCTCCATGAGTCGCTCGCCACGCGAGTGATCCTCCTGTCCGACACCGAGCCAGGTGCGGACATCGTCAACGCGCTCCGGACCGCAAGGTTTGAGTACCGAGTCGTGGAAATGCTCATCAGGAGCGGCAGCGGCGGCGCGGCCGGCGAGGATGTGGTCGCGCAGCTACGCGCCATGCTCGAGAAGACCGGCATCGAGGAAGTGATCGTCACGAGCAACGAGCTGAGGCTCGTGCCGGGCTTGGTGGAGGAATGCCTCACGCACGATGTGCGCCTGGTCACGGCGAGTGACATCGTCGAACGCTACCTGGGCCGCGTGCCGATCGACTCGGTCGACGTGCACTGGTACCTGGGTCTGCCCGACAGCGATGTCTGGAGGAGGCCATATGCGGCGGCAAGGCGGCTGACGGACCTACTCCTCGCCGTTGTCCTGGGCATCCCGTTCCTGGTCCTGGTCCCGTTGCTCGCGGCCCTTATCAAGGTGGATTCGCGCGGCCCGGTCCTGCTCACGCAGCGCCGCGTTGGCGAGGGCGGGCACGAGTTCAGCCTCCTCAAGCTAAGGACGATGACAGTCGACGCGGAGGCTGGCGGCGCCCGGTACACATCGGCGCACGATCCGCGGATCACGCGGGTCGGACGCTTCCTGCGCACCGTCAGGCTGGACGAATTCCCGCAGCTGCTGAACATCATCCGCGGAGAAATGAGCTTCATAGGACCGCGGCCCGAACGTCCGGAGTTTGTCAGCGACCTCGAGGCCAAGGTTCCCCATTTCCGTTCGCGATTGCTGGTCAAACCAGGTCTCACCGGTTGGGCGCAGATCAGAGGTGGCTACGCGAGCACGTTGCCGGAGATCACTCGCAAGCTCGAGTACGACCTCTTCTACATCAAGAACCGCTCACTTCGCCTCGACATGCAGATCCTTTTCAGCACCTTCGGCACGCTGCTCAGCCGGAAGGGACGCTAGCCCGCCCCCCCGCACCGCCTCCGCGATCGCAACTATTTCGAGGGCGCGTTCGACCCAGGAGTAGGTCGGCCGCAGCCGCCTCACGGCTGCTCGCGCGCGTTCCAGCTCGGCGGCATCCACCCGTCGCAGGAGATCGGCGAGGTCGGTTTCGGCCTCGCCGACGACCCACCCGATGCCTTCCTGCTCGACGATGCCACCCACCGCCGTGCCCCTGCCGGCAAGGACCGGCAACCCCATGCCGATCGCTTCCGCAAACTTGATCGGCATCGCCCAGTCCGAGTTCAGGGTTCCGTAGGGCATCACCGAGACGTCGTGGGCGGCGTAAAGGTTGAGGAGTTCGGCGCGCGTCTTGTTGTGAACGACCTTGACGTGCGCTGACATGTACTTCGCATACCGGCCCCCGCCCCGAATCCACTCCGGCTCCCGGCTGCAGATCGTGACGGTGTGGTCCGCTCCGTGCGCAACGGCCCACGCCGATGCCCGCAGGAGCGGGATGAGGTCGTAGACCGGCGGCTCCACACCGCCGACGTACAACACGCGCAGCGGCGCTCCGGCCACATCATGACGGTCGTGCAGCGCCTCGCCGTCATCAAAACCCGGCATCGAAGTCCAATGCGGCTTGCGCGGGGCCCACGACGCGATTCGCCGCAGCATCCGGGCGTCGGGCACGAGCAGCGCATCGACCAACCCGCGATACGCGAGCAGGTCCAGGTGGAAGAACGGCAGAAGCGCAAGGTATTTGAGCCACCCGACCCGCCGGCGATAATGCGGAAGCCGCCAGTGCACGTCGCAGTAGAACAGCACCACCGGCACACGATGCGAGCGACAGGCGAGCAGCAGCATATAGTCCATCAGGGGATGGGTCGGTATGTGGTGCGGCTCCGTCAGCAGAGTTGGGGTCGTGGGCGGCTCCGCATAGAGGAACTCGTAGCGCACCCCTGAGTTCAGCTTGCTGCGCACGTTATGCGCCAGCTTCCTTCGGTCGACTGCCCGACCTGCGACCACGTCGACCTCGTAACCAAGCTGCCTGAACGCGCGCAGCATGCTCGCCGGCCGCATGCCCGAACCAGAGCGCGAATCCTCGTCGAGTGGGGAGGGCCGGTAGAAGATGCATCGGCGTTCCGGGCTCATTGGCGGCTCCAGCTTGCCACACATTGTGAATGTGGAGGCTTCACGGACACTTGCATTGCGTCGCTATGCTGCGGTCTGTGAAGACGGTGGCCGTGGTCGGCCTCGGCAAGATCGGCTTGCCGCTGGCGGCGCAGTACGCAAGCAAGGACATGAATGTGATCGGTTGCGATGTGCTCGCTCATGTGGTGGAGACCATCAACGCGGGTCAGTCCCACATCCATGAAGAGGCCGGTCTAGAAGACGCAGTCGCGGGCGCAGTCAGCCGGGGCGTCTTGAGCGCGACACTCGACACGGCATCGGCGGCCAAGCGTGCCGACGTCGTGGTCGTCATCGTCCCCCTCGTCGTCGGTCCGGACCACGCGATGGACTACCGGAACATCGACGCCGCCACGCGCGCGGTGGGCGCCGGCCTGCAGCGCGGCGCGCTGGTCGTCTACGAGACGACACTTCCTGTGGGCACGACAAGGCAGCGTCTGGGCCCCATGCTCGAGGAGGCGTCCGACCTTCAGGCCGGCAAGGACTTCTACCTCGCGTTCAGCCCTGAGCGCCTCTACGCGGGTCGCATCTTCGAAGACCTGCGCCAGTACCCGAAGATCGTGGGAGGTATCGATCGCCCGAGTACCGAGAAGGCGGTCGAGTTCTACCGCTCTGTTCTCGACGCCGAGGTGTGGCCCGTCGCAAACACGGAGACGGCGGAATTCGCCAAGCTGGCCGAGACGACGTATCGCGACGTCAACATCGCGCTGGCCAACCAGCTCGCCATGTACGGCGCGAGCCGGGACGTCAACGTCACCGACGCGTTCAAGGCCGCCAACTCACAGCCGTTCTCGCACATCCACCGGCCGAGCCTGGGCGTCGGCGGTCACTGCATCCCCGTGTATCCGCACTTCCTCCTTGGCGACGCGACCGACGGCGAGCTCAGCCTCGTGCGCGACGGGCGCCAGACCAACGATCGGATGGCGGAGGTCGGGATCGGTCAGCTGGCGGAGACCCTTGGCGGTCTGCGTGCACGGCGCGTGCTGGTGCTGGGCGCCGCGTACCGCGAAGATGTCAAGGAGCTCGCGTTCTCGACAGTGTTTCCCCTGGTCGAGCTACTCCACCAGGCTGGTGCGACCGTCCTCCTGCACGATCCTCATTTCGAGCCGGAAGAGCTTGAAGGTCTTGAGGCCCACGTCGTCGACTTGAAGTCGGATGCCGCCACCGACGTGGATGCGGTGGTCGTGCAGGCCTGGCACCGGGAGTTTCGGGACATAGACTGGGGCCGGTTCAAGCGGCTTGCGGTCGTGCTCGACGGGCGCGGTTCCCTGGATCCCGACGCGGTTCGCGAGGCGGGGGCGACCTACCTCGCGATCGGAGTTCCCACCACTTAGCGAGTCAGCTCGGTCATCGCGGGCCGCGGGTCCTTGCGTTTGCGGACCACGAAGTCGAGGACGCCGTTTAGAAACCCGATGCCGTAGCCGAAGTGGTAGCTCGCAAACGTCAGGGGCAGGATCGGCATCAGATCCCATCCGTGGCGCGCCGCAGTCGTCACCGACGCGATCAGGAGCACAAGCACATAGCTGCCGGTGACCACCAGGAGCGCGTCTCGGCTCAAGGCGGCCAGGGGTGACGCGAACGCCGCGATCCCGCTGACCACGGCCAGGGCGACCAGGACCGCAAGCCCGCTGACGAACACCGCGGGGACGTACTGGCGGACCGCCGGCGTCGTTCCGTGCTTCTGCATGATCCGGACCTTCCAGTACCCGTACTGCCGGTACTGCCGGAAGAGCGCGCCGAGGGTGCGCCGAGGCTTGTACCACGAACGGATCAGAGGCGACTGCCAGATGGTCCCGCCCGCGCGCTCGAGCCGGAAGTTGAACTCGGCGTCGGAGTCACGGACCAGGTCCTCGTCGAAAAGGCCGATCCGATCGAACACGTCGCGGCGGTAGAAGCCGCCGAAGACGGTTCTCGCCTTGCCTTCGTAATCGAGGGAATGCCAGCTCGCACCGCCCACCGAGAACGGGCTGTGGTGGGACGCGGCATTCGATCGCTGCAGGTAGCCGTCTGCTTCGGCGATCGCGGGACCGCCGACGTTGTCGGCCTTCGTACGCTCGGCAATCTCAAAGCATCGCGTCACGTAATCCTTCGGGTACCTCGCGTGCGCGCCCATGATCGCGATGTACCGTCCACGGGCCTGCCGGATCGCCACGTTCCAGGCGGCGGGGGCGATCCTCCGCTCGTTGGTCAGGACCTTCAGCCGGGGCTCGGCAGCACCGAGTCGCTCGAGAATCGCCCTCGTTCCGTCGTCACTTCGACCCTCGGCGACGATGAGCTCGAATCCCCCGGGCGGCTCGTCCTGGTCGAGAAGCGAGCGTACGCACGCTTCGATGAACCCCTCTTCATCCCGAGCCGCGACCACCACCGTGACGGCGCACGGCTCACCCTTTGGCTGCGACCCGGTTCGCGGCCCCGGCGCGGCGACGGACACGTCGGTGAGTGTGACGACAGCGCACGGTGAAGGTCAACCTGGCGCCGAAGTCGGGCAGATGTGGTCGACGTCGTGGCCGGCCATCCCCGCGATGTCGTGGACGAGCGCGATCCGCGCCAGGCCGCTAGAACGCGCATGAGCACGCGGAAACGTTACAGAGCGAATTTCCGGGTCCAAGCAGAGATAATCGCGCTCGCGATGCGGAAAGCGATCCTGGTGCTGGTGCTCGCCCTCGGCACGGTGACGACCGTCCACGCAAGCACGACGACCCTTACCGCCTCGCCCACGAGCTCCACCGTCGGGCAGAAGGTCACTTTTACGGCCAAGTTCACGCCCTCGTGCACGGGGACTGTGGCGTCGTACTACTTCACGATCGACGGCAAGCGTTACAACGGCACCTACACGCGTAGCGGTCTGAACCGCACGGAAGTCTTGGCCATCTCGACGCTCGCTGCCGGCACGCATTCGATCGCGTACCAGTGGACGATCACCGCGACGTGCAAGGGGAGTGCGTCGTTGTCCTACACGGTGGCTGCCACGCCATCGCCAACCCCGACCCCAACGCCGACCCCGTCACCATCGCCAACCCCGAGCCCGTCGCCCAGCCCATCGCCTTCACCGGTGACGCTGACCGCCGCCGAAACTCCGTCGGACGAGCCGATCGGCTATTTCGGCGGCGCCCTGATGGTGCTGGCCGTGGTGGCAGGCCTCGCCCTGGCGCTTTTGAGCCGCCGCTAGAGGCACGGCCGGAAACCCTCGGCGAGAGATTCGGCGATCCAGGTGGCCCAGATGCGGGCGAAGCGACGAGCAGCGCAGCGAGCGCATCCGTCGATTCGTAGGCGAGCAGCACAGGAAGTGAGCCCGCAGATGGGCCGCATTGGGCGCCGAAGATCCGTCGAGGGTTTTCTCGGCCGCGCCTCTAGGCCAGGGCCGACTCCAGGTCGGCGATCAGGTCGCCGGCGTCCTCGACCCCGACCGACAGCCGGATCAGCCCATCCCCCACCCCGGAACGCTGCCGCTCGGCGGCCGGGATCGAGGCGTGGGTCATGCGGGCAGGGTGCTCGGCCAGCGACTCGACCGCGCCCAGCGACTCGGCCAGGGCGAAGATCTTCAGCCGCTCCAGCGTCCGGAACGCGGTCGCCTCGTCGGCCACCTCGAAGCTGACCATGCCGCCGAACATCCGCATCTGGCGGGCGGCGACGGATCGGTTGGGATGCGAGTCCAGGCCCGGGTAGTAGACACGCTTCACGGCCTTGTGGCGCGCGAGCGCGGTGGCGAGGTCCATGGCGTTCGCGCTCTGCCGCTCGACGCGAAGCGCCAGCGTCTTCACCCCGCGCAGCAGGAGCCAGCAGTCGAACGGCGAGGGCACCGCTCCCACGGCGTTCTGGTGGAAGCGCAGCTGCCTCTCCAGCTCGTCGTCGTTGAGCATGATCGCGCCGCCGACCACATCGCTGTGGCCGCCGAGGTACTTGGTCGAGCTGTGGACGACAACGTCCGCGCCGAGGTGCAGCGGCTGCTGCAGGTATGGCGTGGCGAACGTGTTGTCGACGCAAACCATCGCGCCGCGGCTGTGCGCGATCTCGCTCACGGCGTCGATGTCGACGATACGCAGCAGCGGGTTGGTCGGCGACTCGAGCCAGACCATCTTCGTGCGGTCGGTCATTGCGGACTCGACCTTGTCGACATCACTCGCGTCGACGCCGGTGAACGTGAGGCCGTAGCGTTTGAGCACCTTGTCGAACAGGCGGAACGTCCCGCCGTACACGTCCTCCATGTAGACGACGTGGTCGCCCGGGTTGAGCAGCAGCATCAGGGTGGTCTCGGCGCCCAGTCCTGAGGAGAAGGCCAGGCCGTGCTTGGCGTCCTCTAGCGCGGCGAGGCATTCCTCGAGCGCGTTGCGCGTCGGATTGCCGGAGCGTCCGTACTCGAAGCCCTTGTGCTTGCCCACGCCCTGCTGGGCGAAGGTGGTCGCCATGTGGATCGGCTGGACGACGGCGCCGGTCGCGGGGTCAGGCCCCTGGCCGATGTGCAGGGCGCGCGTGGAGAATCCCCAGTTCCCCTCCCGGCTCGCCGGGGAGGGTGACCCGGCCGGCGAAGCCGGCCCGGGCGGGTGGGGCCGATCTTCAGCCACTAACCCCGTCCGCGATGAGCGACGAACTCGAGCAGGTCCGCGCGCGTGATCACCGCCACCGGCTCGTCACCGTCGATCACCAGCACCGCCTGCTCGCCGCGCAGCAGCGGCTCGAAGGCGTCGTCGAGCGAGGAATCGACGGCGACCTGGCTGAGCGGCGCGTCCATCGCGGCCGACACTTTGGTGGTGACGACCGCCGGGTCGCGGTACACGCGGTCGAGCAGGGTCCGCTCCTGCAGCGCGCCGACCACACCGTGTCCGTTCGCGTCCTCGACCACGGGCAGCTGCGAGATGCCGTAGCGCTGCATGAGGTCGATCGCCTCACCGACCGACTTGCCCGCCTCCACGGTCACGAGCTGCGGGAGGCCCTTGGGGTGCGACGCGATCACCTCGCGGATGCGTACCGCACCCAGGCGCGCCAGGTAGCCGTTCTGGCGCATCCACTCGTCGTTGAAGAACTTGCTCAGGTAGTTGCGGCCGGTGTCCGGAAACAGGACGACGATCACCTCGCCGGCGCCGCGCTCGCGGGCCACCTCCATCGCCGCGTGGAGAGCGAGGCCGGAGGAGCCGCCGACCAGGATCCCCTCCTCGCGCGCCAGCCGGCGCGCGGCGACGAAGGACTGCTTGTCCGTGACCTGCACGATCTGGTCGACGATCTTGATGTCCATCGTCCCGGGCATGAAGTCCTCGCCCACGCCCTCGACCTTGTAGGGCGCGATCTGGCCGGAGTAGAGCGATCCTTCGGGGTCGGCGCCCACGATGTGGACCGAGGGCTTGCGCTCCTTCAGGTACCTGGCGACGCCGCTGATCGTGCCCCCCGTGCCCATACCGGCCACGAAGACGTCGACCTTGCCCTCGGTCTGGTCCCAGATCTCAGGACCGGTCGTCCGGTAGTGGGCCTCCGGGTTGCGCGGGTTGAAGTACTGGTTGGGCTGGAAGGCGCCAGGGATCTCGCGGGCGAGCCTGTCGGCCACCGAGTAGTAGGACTGCGGTGACTCCCGCTCGACGTTGGTCGGGCAGACGACAACGTCGGCGCCGTAGGCCTTGAGGAGGCTGATCTTCTCGGCCGACATCTTGTCCGGCATGACGAAGACCATCTTGTAGCCCTTGATGGCGGCGACCATGGCGAGCCCGTGGCCGGTGTTGCCAGAGGTGGGCTCGATGATGGTGCCGCCCGGCCGCAGCTGGCCGGTGCGCTCGGCCTCCTCGATCATGGTCAGGCCGATCCGGTCCTTGACGCTGCCGCCGGGGTTCAGCTCCTCGAGCTTGGCCAGGATCGTCGGCTTGAGGCCCGCGGTCACCTTGTGCAGGCGGACCAATGGCGTGTTCCCGACCAGGTCGAGAATGGATTCGACGTACCGCACCCTTAGCGGATTCTAGGCGCTGGCCGGGCAGAATCCGCGAGTGCCGGCACTCGCGCCTTTGCCGGATTGTCGAAGGGCGCGAGTGCCGGCAGTGGGCGCGAATCGCCTCAACTGCTCACGGCGCGCGTCCGGTCGGCGCGGTGCTCGGCGCCGAACCAGCGGAAGAACACCACCCCGGCCGCGATCCCGAGCGTGACCTTGCCGAACACCATCAGCACCGCGCCCGCGATCGTCTGATCGATCAGGGCCGTGAAACCCTGGATCAGCCGCGGCGCGTGCGTGTAGAACTCGTAGAAGGGCGTGCGCGAGAAGATCAGGACCAGCGCCACGCCATCCTGCGGCAGCGTGGCGAGCAGCATGTAGACGAGCCTGGCGCCCGGCGACATCTGCCAGCGCGCGTGCATCGCCGTCGCGCGCACGATCGGCCAGTAGAGGACTACCCCGGCGCCGATGAACATCACGTGCTCGAGGATGTGCAGCTCCTCGTTGCGCAGCGTCGCGTCGTACAGCGCCGGCAGGTGCCAAACGACCATGACCACGCCCGCGATCAGCTGCGCGGGGACCGGCTCCGTCGCGAGGCGCAGACCCGGGATCCGGAGCAGACGGCCCGCCATCTCGGGCGACACGCCGAGCAGCAGCAGCGGCGGCGCCACGAAGCCGAGCAGGACGTGCTGCAGCATGTGCACGCTGTCGAGGTAGTAGTCGGCGATGGTGTCGATCGGGGTCTCCAGGGAGAGCCACACCGTGAAGAGGCCGCCCAGGAAGTAGACGGTGTGCTGCCGGCCGGCGTCGGTGACGCGCCGCGCGAGCCAGGCGTGGCCGAGGTAGAGCACGAGCAGCCCGGCGTAGACGGTCGGGTCGAGGGGCCAGGTGATTGCCACTTAAGCCCCTCTCCCCAGCCCTCTCCCCGAGGGGGAGACGGTCATGACGGCGGCGATCATCACGATCGCGACCACGAGCACGTGCGCCGCCGTGCACCACAGGCAGATCGCGCCCACGCGCACGATCTCGATGAAGACCAGGTACAGCACCGTCAGCAGCCCGACCGCCGACCACGCCAGGTGGACCGGCCCGAACCGCCACCCCCACAGCAGCGCGCTGACTCCAAACCACACGATGCCCGCGACCGAAGTCGGCACCGACGTCCCGGCGATGACGGCGTACGAGCTCGAAAGCACCGCCTCGCAGTTGATGGTCCCCGACACCGGACAGGCGGGCGTGATGCCCGCGTAGTGGACCATCGTCAGGTAGATCGAGACCCCGACCCCCACCACGCTGGCCGCGACCGCGGCCAGCTGCAGCCGTGGCACTAGCCCAGCTTCTGTTCCAGGCCCTGGATGGTCGGGCTCGAGCAGACCGCCGCCGGCTGGTCGATGGTGATCTTGCAGATCGCCGCGGTCAGCAGGTTGGCGGAGCCGATGATCGCCTTGGCATGGACCGAGTTGGGATCCTTCAGCTCGTCGGCGACCGCCTGCCAGCTCTGCCCGGCGAGCACCTCGGGCGAGTACATCGCGCCCGTGAAGGCGTAGCGGTTCCCGATGTCGACGAAGGGGATGCTGCTCTGGGGGTTGTACTTGGTGAACAGCTGGTCCTCGGCCGGCGTCGGTGTGTCGAGCGGATTCCGTTCGCGGTCGCTGGTCTCGAGGCCGCGAAAGTCGATGTACTGGCTGGTGTAGGTGGCGCCGTGGAACGTGAAGGTGGGCGTGTTCGGAAACTCGATGTCCGCCGCCGAAGCCGACGATGTGAGACCGGAGAACGTCCCGAAACGGGATAACGCGATGATCAGCGCCCAGCGCTGGGCGCCGCAGAAAGGACAGAACTCGCCGCCCAGGTAGAAGACCTCGGGCTTGCCGGTCGCACCGGTCAGCGGCGTCCCGGTCACCGGCTTGAGCAGGTTGTTGGCGGTGCCCTGGCCGATGCTCTCGAACTCCGAGGCAGGCAGGCTCGTGATCTGGGCGATGACCTGCTGCGTCTCGTCGCCCGGCGGCGTCTTCACCGGAAGCGGCGTCGTGTACCAGCGATAGACGAGGAAGGCCGCCACCACCACGGCCAGAAGGGCCGCGACCGCGGCGGGGCCGACCCAGACGGGCGTCCGCGCAACGGGCCTGCGGACCGGCGCCCAGCGCATGTCTCTCGCGCGCTTGCTGTTCACGTCTCGCGGGTGATGGGCTGCGCCAGGATCCACAGGCTCGTGAAGGTGTACATGACCATCAGCAACAGCATGGGGTATTGGCTGAGCAGCGCTCGCTGGGCGGTCTTGAAGACGCCGCTCGCGCGCAAATGCGACAGCAGGACGGCGACGACGTGGCCGAGCACGATGAGCACGATCTGCGCGTACCACACCGTCGAGGCCTGGGCCAGGGCGAAGCTCGGCTTGAACGACGCGATCGCGGGCCACAGGTGCCATCCCTTCTGCAGCGGGTCGTTCAGCAGCGGGAAGCCGTACTGGGCGTAGACCATCATGTAGGTGTAGTTGTGCGCCGCGTTGTAGACCAGCGCGATCGGCACCAGCGTCAGCACGAACGCGCTCACAGTCGCCCGCACGTCGACCTTGCCCTGGCCAAGGTAGATGACCGCCTCCATGAAAGCGGTGAACACCAGCAGGAAGGTCACCGTCAGCAGGACCAGGCCGAAGGTGCGCTCGACGAAAAATCCCAACGGGCCGAACGGCTCCCACCACGGCTCGAGGAAGATCGTGAAGTCCTGCCAGGCGGGGGTCGACGTGATGCCGTCGAACGCGAGCGTGCTGAGCATCAGGATCACGAACACGACGCGGTCCCAGCCGCTCTCGAACGGCTTGAGCAGGCCGACGCCCCAGGGCCTGAGGTAGACGGCCCGGATCTCGCCCTTGTCGTCGCGCTCGGCCTCGACCGGCCCGAACCGGCCGACGATCCCGAACAGCACCGTGAAGGCCTCGCAGTGCTCGAGCCAGGCGTTGCGGCCGAAGAGAGACATTCCGGCCAGCGTGATCACCGTGTAGCAGACCGCGGCGAAGGCCACGATCTGCGGCCGGCTCGCCATCCCGCTGGTCAGCTCGAGGCAGGCGAAGGCGAAGTAGGCGGCCGCGGCCGGCCACACGCCGACGTCGGGGAGCTTCCACGCCGGGCGCAGCGGCACGAGCCGGGCCACGAGGTGGTAGAGCGCGGCCCACGGGTTGAGCAGGTACCAGAGGTTGCCGACGAGGCCGGAAAGGATCACGGCGACCGCCCAGAAGTAGATCCAGACGACGTACTCGGCGGGGTTGTAGAACGCGACGCTCGAGCCGAAGAAGCCCGCGACGACGACGATCAAGAGGCCGATGACCCCGATCGCCCCGCCGATGATCCGCGGCCAGGGAGAACGGGCGACACGCGTCAGCCACGGCACCACGCGGCGGGGATATCCCGTCCCCGCAGTTCCGCTGGGATCGCCGGCGAAAAGCACGACGAGCACGAACGAGAGGAAGACGACTCCGCAGGCCGCGAATAGATAAAGGTAGAGCGGGACCTGCAGGTCGAAGCGCTGGCCGAAGCCGTGGAGGAGGATCTCCGCGGAGAGTCTCAAGGGCTCACCAACAGGGAACCGAGCTCGGTGCCCGTCTCCTCCCACTCGACCTCACACGTGCACGTCTTGTCGGCTTTAAAC
>WNFV01000909.1_pt1 | contig 40429 bp, 37 predicted proteins | sample 5400101 | NCBI WGS metagenome assembly WNFV01 (sample SAMN13153361, study PRJNA577476) | soil metagenome | isolation source: 115 cm soil or saprolite under grassland replicate 1 | place: USA:California | collected 2016-06-15 | reverse complement strand
GGATGGTCTGGCAAGCACGCCGTCGAGCTCTACGTCCGGACGTACACGACGATGCTCCAGAGCTCTGGCGACATCAAAGTCGAATCACTCGTCCAGGCCCACCTCGGCATGGGCTCCGTGCTCCATCCGCTGGCGGCCGAGCCGCAGTCGGACATGGGCGCCCTGCTGTACGCGGCTCGCCGCCTGCCGGCGGCGATCACGCGCTGCCGGCGGGTCATCATGGGCCAGAGCCCGCAGGGATTCAGGGCGGTGCTCGGCGCCGACATCCTCACCTGGGAGGCGGTCAAGGCGCCCGCCAGGCGCCGCCGCTGGTACCACGACGGAAAGAACACCCTCGCGGTGCTCATCGCGTCGACCTCCGATATCGACGACCTGGTGCCCACACTCGTCGCTTTCCAGATCGAGTGGAACAAGATGCACCGCTCGCTGCAGGACGTCACTCTCGCCGACGAAGACGCCAGGCAGGCGACCGGTGCGTCGCATGACGACTGGCGCCGGCTGCGCCAAGCGTGGGGCGATGCTTTCGACGCCAACCTCGCGGCCATCAAGCGTGACGAATGCCGAATCGTCCTGCGCCTGATCGGGGGCAGCCACCTGGGATTCGCGCGCAACGCCAGCCGGTGGTGGCTGCCGGTCGCCGCCGCGATGGACGAGCTCGGCGCTCGCGACGCTCCCATCTACTTCGTTTCTTCGAACGCGCACAGCCTGGTCAACGTCCTGACCGGCGTCGCCCGTCACATCGAGAGGGAGATCGTCGACTGGATCGCCACGAGCGACAGCGAGCTTGAAGAGGAGCGTCGCAAGCTGGAGGCAGGGCACAGCCGCGCCTCGCGCCAGAACTGGCTGTACTACGGCGCGCGCCAGGTTTTCGACGCCAGCCCTCACCGTGAACGCTTGCGCAAGTGGCGCGCCGAGCTCGAGGCTGCCAACGGAGTCCGCCACATCCCCGCTGTGGGCACGGGCGTGGACTCTGCCGCGCAGGTGTTCATGCTGTCGAAGCTCGACCCCTCCACGATCGACCCTCGCGTCGGCGCGGTCGACGAGAGGAAGCTTCGCGAATCAGACGCCTGCATCATCAACGTCGACTACCCGCTCGGCGAGGCCGCCTACCACATCCTCCGCCAGGTCGCTGAGCAGGCGGCGTGGGTCGCCGGCGTATACGTGCTGGGCAAGGCGGCGACGCTGAACGCCGACGTCGGCGACGTGATGATCCCCAACGTCGTGTACAACGAGCACTCCGGCAACACCTACTGGCTGGACAACTGCTTCACCGCAAGTGACGTGCAGCCAAACCTCGTTTACGGCTCAGCGCTCGACAACCAGAGGGCGGTCACCGTCCGCGGCACGTTTCTTCAGAACCGCGACTATCTCGACTTCTACTACCAGGGCCGCTACACCGTGGTCGAGATGGAGGCCGGCCCCTACCTCGATGCTTGCTATGAGATCGGACAGCCCGACCGATACCCGGTCAACGAGAGCGTCAACATGGCGCAGGCCCACTTCGACCTCGGCATCGTCCACTACGCATCCGACACGCCTTACACGCAGGCACGTACGCTCGGTGCGCGCGGTCTGAGCTATCGCGGCATGGACTCGACGTACGCGTCAGCGATCGCGGTCGCGCGCAGGATCCTTCAGCAGGAGGAGGCGCTGGTTCCTTTTAAGAAGTGAACACGCGGTGCGGGTGGTTGTGCGCGCCCGCGCCGTGGTGGATCTCCCCGCAGGGATGGCAGCTCTCGACCTGGATCGTCGTGTGCCCGATCGCGAAGCGATCGCATAGCCTGCTCTCCAGGTCGCGCACCACGTGTTCTGCATCGCCCAGTGACGTGTCATCGATCACGATGTGGCAGCTCAGCGCCATCTCGTCCGACGACAGCGCCCACACGTGGAGGTCGTGCAGCCCGGTCACGAGCTTGGCTCCGGTGATCTCGGCCGTGACGGCGGCAAGGTCGACGTCTCGCGGTGTGCCTTCCATCAGAAGGTTGACCGTCTCCCGGACGATGCCCCACGCGCCGTACGCGATGAGCGCCGCGATTGCCAGCGACAACAGAGGGTCTATGTAGAGCCAACCAGTCAGCAGGATCACCGCACCGGCGATGACGACCCCGGCCGAGGCGGCCACGTCGCCGGTGACGTGGAGCGTCGCCGCGCGGAGGTTCAGGCTGGCGGTGTGGCCGCGCAGCGTGAGGAGCACGAACGCGTTGACGGCGATGCCCACCAGGGCGGTGGCGATCACCAGCCCGCCCTGGACCTGCTCCGGGTTGATCAGCCGGCGCACCGCCTCGAACGTGATGGCCAGCACGATCACGATCAGCGTGATCGCGTTGACGAACGCGGCCAGGATCGTGACCCGTTGGTAGCCATAGCTGCGCCGCTTGTCGGCGGGACGCTTTGACTGCTCGACCGCGAACCACGCCAGCCCGAGGGCGAACACGTCGGTCAGCACGTGCCCCGCGTCCGAGAGCAGGGCCAGGGAGTGCGAGAGCAGACCGCCGGCGAGCTCGATCAGCAGGACGCCCACGGTGAGGCCCAGGGCCAGCCTGAGCCGAGAGCCGCTCTCGCCTACACGTTCCACAGACCTAATTTACCCATCGCGAAACCAATCCTCTCCTCGTTCCAGGTAGGCGAGCAGCATTCCGTGGCGCAGCCCCTCATGGCTGACGTGGATGAGAGCCAGGCCGTACCAGTCGAGGAACAAGAGCAGGGCTTCGACCCCCGCACGCATGGCCTTGACGCGGGCGGCGGGCAGGCCGACCTCGGCAGCCACCCGGCTCGCGCGATCGCGGTCCAGGCGGGCTTCGCAGGCCAACAGGTCGGCGGTCGTGAGGACCGGCGGCGGGTTGCGTTTGGTGAGCACTGCTGGGAGATTGGAGGCGGTGCCGCCGGTGGCGACGAGCCGCTCGACGTCACCGTCGGGCGCCTGAGCCAGCTCGCGCAGCGCCGCCTTGCGAAGGCGTGCCCGGTCCTCTGGGCGAGGCGGATCGGCAAGATAGCGGGCCGCGAGGACGCCAGACCCGATGCCGAGCACGGCCGAGCGGAGCATCTCGCGACCCTGTGCGATGACGACCTCGGTGGATGCTCCGCCGAGGTCGACGAGCACCCACTCGCGCCGCGAGGCATGCCGGCTGGCGGCGCCGAGAAAGCTCAGCTCCGCCTCGCGCCTGGCCGAGATGATCCAGACCGGCACCCCGATCTCCTCCGCCGCCTGGCGCGCGAACGTCTCGCCGTCCGACGCCTGGCGGACAGCCTCCGTTGCGCACGCCATCAACCCGTCGTAGCGGTGCTTGCGCGCCTCCGCCAGGACCTTGCGAACCGCCCGCAGCGCAACCTCGCCGCGGCTCCGGATGGCGCCGGTCCGCGCGACCTGCGCTCCAAGCTGCGGCATCTCGACATAGTGCGCGACGTCCTCGAGCTTGCCGCGGACCACATCGGCGACCAGGACGTGGACCGTGTTGGAGCCGATGTCGAGCGCAGCCAGACGCATTCATTAGCCAACTTTAGGGACGCGCCTAGAATCACGGCGTTGGCCAAGAGAACGCGGATCGAGCGCGACTCCATGGGTGAGATGGAGGTCCCGGCCGACGCGTACTACGGCGCCTCGACGCAGCGCGCCGTCCTCAACTTCCCGATCTCCGGCCAGCCATTTCCGCGCCGCTTCATCCGCGCGCTGGGCATGGTCAAGCGGGCGGCCGCGCAGACCAATCGCGAGCTCGGCCTCCTGCCGCGGCAAAGGGCCCGCGTGATCGCCGCTGCCGCGCAGGAGGTGGTCGACGGCAAGCTCGACGACCAGTTCCCGATCGACATCTACCAGACGGGGTCCGGCACTTCGACCAACACCAACGCGAACGAGGTCATCGCCAACCGCGCCACCGAGATCCTGGGTGGAGAGCGCGGCTCGAAGCTCGTGCACCCAAACGATCACGTCAACCTGTGCCAGTCCTCGAACGATGTCATCCCGACCGCGATCCAGCTCGCGGCCGCGCTGGCGATCCAGGAGGAGCTGATCCCGGCCATCCAGCGCCTGCAGCGCGCACTCGAGGTGAAGAGCCGGGAGTTCTGGCCGGTGGTCAAGACGGGCCGCACGCATCTACAGGACGCGACGCCGATCCGGCTCGGCCAGGAGTTCCGCGGTTACGCAGGACAGATGGAGGAGTCGGTCCGTCGAGCCCGCGGGGCTGTCGACGAGCTGGTGCGCGTGCCACTTGGCGGCACCGCGGTCGGCACCGGGCTCAACTCCCATCCGCAATACGCGCGCCTGGCGACGGCGCGCCTCGCCAAGGCGACGCGGCTCCCGGTCCGCGAAACCACCAACCACTTCCACGCCCAGGCGACCCTCGATGCCGTGGTCGCGGCCCACGGCGCGCTGCGCACGATTGGAACGAGCCTTTGGAAGATCGGCTCCGACATCCGCCTCATGGGCACCGGACCCGTCGCGGGGCTGGGCGAGCTGCGCCTGCCCGAGACGCAACCCGGTTCGAGCATCATGCCGGGCAAGGTCAACCCCGTGATCATCGAGTCGCTACTGATGGTGATCGCGCGCGTGTACGGCAACGACACGACGGTGGTCGTGGCCGGCCAGGCCGGAAGCCTCTTCGAGCTGAACGTGATGATGCCGGTGGCCGCGGTCGCGATGCTCGAGTCGATCACGTTGCTGGCGGCGGCTGTGCGCAACTTCAGCGAGCGCTGCGTCGAGGGCCTGCAGGCGACTGACCGCGGCCCCGAGCTCGTGGAGCGGAGCCCCATGCTGGCGACCGCGCTGAACCCGGTCATCGGTTACGACGAGGCGGCCAAGCTGGCCAAGGAGTCGATGCGCAGCGGTCGTTCGATCCGCCAGCTCGCGCGCGGACGCGGCGTTTCCGAAAAACAGCTCAACAATGTGCTCGACCTGGGCAAGATGACCAAGCCAGGACTCGAAGGACCCGGCGGAGGAGGTTAGGCGCACGGAGCATCCGCTCCTTCGCTTCCGGCTCGCCTTCACGCTGCTCGCGATCGTCATCGTCGTCGGCACCGCCGGCTACATGCTGATCGACGGATGGAACCTTCCCGATTCCTTCTACATGGTGATCACGACCATCGCGACCGTCGGCTACGGCGAGATACATCCCCAGGGCGTTCCCGGACGGATCTTCACCTCCGGCCTCATCGTCTTCGGGGTCGCCACCATGCTCTACGGCTTCGGAGTCTTCGCGTCGCTGCTGACCGACAATGCATTCGGTAACTACCGGAGGGAAACACAGTTGCGGCGAGACCTGGACCAGCTGCGCGACCACTTCATCATCTGCGGCTACGGCCGGATCGGCACCCAGATCGTGGCCGAGCTCGAGAACCACCAGGTCGCGTACGTCGTCATCGACCAGACCGAGGAGGCGTTGGAGCGCATCCGCGCCGAGCGCCGGCTGCACATCGAAGGTGATGCTTCCAACGAAGAGATCCTCAAGCAGGCCGGAATCGAGCGGGCTCGTGGGCTGATCTCGGCGGTGGACTCCGACGAGCGCGCCGTGTACATCGTGCTGGCGGCGCGGGCACTGAGCCCTGGCATCTACATCGTGGCCCGAGCCGGGCGCCCCGAATCGATACGCCGGCTCGAGCTTGCCGGCGCGACGCGGACGATCTCCCCGTACCTGATGGCCGGGCACCGGATGGCGGAGCTGGCCATCCGCCCGGCCATGGTGGACGTCCTCGAAGGGCTGCACCACGGCGAGGCGGGGATCGGCGTCGAGGAGATGGTCGTCGCCGCGGGCACGAAGGCGGCGGGCCAGACCCTGGAGGGCGCGGGGCTCCTGGCATCCGACGCTGCCAGGGTGCTCGCGGTCCGGCGGCGCGACGGCTCAGTCAACGTCAACCCGGCGGCGAACCTGCGCCTGGAGGACGGCGACCTGGTGATCGCCCTCGGCACCGAGGACCAGCTGTTCGCGAGCGCTTCCAAGCTGAGGTAGTCGCGAGGGGGCACACCCCAAACATCGGCCTAGAGTGATCGCGTGAAGAGCCTCGAGAGGCGGCCTGTGCTGGTCGCGGCGGCGTCCGTCGTCATCGGCGTCGCGCTCGTCCTGGCCAAGCTCGTGGTCGGCCTCCTTACCGGCAGCCTGGGCATCCTGAGCGAGGCGGTGCACTCGCTTTTCGACCTCGCCGCGAGCACCTTCACGCTGCTGGCCGTGCGGACCGCACGGAAGCCGGCCGACGAGGAGCACCCATACGGCCACGGCCGCGCGGAAAACCTGGCCGCTTTCGCGGAGGGGATCCTGCTCATCGTCACGGCGGCGGTCATCACCTTCGAGGCGGTACGGAGGCTGGCCGTCGGGGGACCGCCGGTGAACCCGGCCGGCTACGCCTTCGCTTTCTTGATCGGGACGCTCGTCATCGAGACTGGACGTGCCGTCGTGCTGCGCCGCGTCGGGCGGACGGTCTCGAGCGAGGCGATGCTCGCGGATGCCACCGACCGCGGCGCCGACGTGCTCGCCAACGTCGGTGTGCTGGTCGGCCTTCTGGGAGTGCGCGCTGGGCTTCAGTGGGCCGACGCCGCCGCGGCGTTGCTCGTCGCCGTGGTCATCTTCCGCGCCGCCGGCCTGCTCGCCTGGCGTTCGGGCGACATCCTGATCGACCGCGCGGCTTCGGGGGCGGAAAAACAGCTGCGGGAGGCGATCCAGGACGTCGACGGAGTCCGCGAGGTGCGATCGGTGCGGGTCCGCCGGTCGGGCCCGAACCTCATCGGCGACGCCAGCATCGCGACCCGCCGCATGCTCTCCGTCGAGGCAGCGAGCGCCCTGGCCAACGACGTGAAGGCCCGTGCCGGCTCTGTCCTGCCAGGCCTGGACCTTGCGGTGGCGGTCGAAGGCCAGGAGCGGCAGGGCGACCTCGTCGAGAGGATCCACGCCGCGGCCGCGCGCAACGGCGGCGTCCGCGACCTGCACAACGTTACCGTCGAGCGCGAGGCAGACGGATCGCTTCACCTGACGATGCACGCCAAGCTGCCAGGCGAGCAGACGCTGGCCATCGCCTCGCGCACGAGCAGCGCCCTGGAGCGCGCGATCCGCGCCGAGCTGCCGGATGTCACACGCGTCGACATCCACCTCGAGCCGATGGAGCCTGACGTGGTGCCGGGCCTGGACGTGACCGCGCGCAACGAGCAGCTCGCCACGCGCATGCGCCAGATCGCGGAGACGCATCCCGGCGTCAAGCGGTGCGTCGACGTCGAGCTGAGCAACCGGCACAACCGCATCCACGCCCATGTGGTGGCGGAGGTGGCCGGTGAGATCAGCCTGGAGCAGGCGCACCGGATCGAGAGCGAGCTCGAGGAGACCATCCGGCGCGAACTCCCCGAGGTGGACGAGGTCGTCACCCGGGTCACCGCCTGAGCTCCACCCTCCGGAAACTTGGCTTCGGCGTCACTTTGGTGCCGGAGGTCTGGGAAGCTACGCACTCGTGAAATTTCCACGCGCGAGGACCGCGGCAGCCTTCGCCGCCATCGTGCTCTCGGCTTGCCAGAACGCGCAGCCCGCGCCCCCGGTCGTCAAGACGATCCCCGTCCCCAAGCCGCCCCCGACGCTCGCCAGCGCGATCCGGACCGCGGTCGACCTGGGTCCGGCCGGCGAGGCGACGACGGTGAACCTCAGCTTCGGGCTCAAGGTCCGCCATCAGGACGAGCTGGACGCGTTGCTGGGCTCGGGGAAGATCATCTCACCCACCGACTATGCCTCCCGGTTTGGCCCGGACCCCGCTCTCGTCCAACGCGCCGTGGGTCTTCTCGAGGCGGCCGGCCTGGACGCGTCGTGGGAGGCACCGTCTAGTCTGATCGCCGCCGACGGCCCGGCGCCGGCAGCGGCCGCGCTGCTCAAGGTCGGCTTCGAGACCTACCGGCTGCCGACCGGCTCCACGTTCTACGCATCGCTCGACGAGCCCAGCCTGCCGCCGGCGCTCACGGCCGTCGCTGCGAACGTGAGCGGGCTGGACAGCTACCGCCGATCGCGAGGATTTGCCGTCCACCCGGGCGGGCTCGTGCCCACAGACGTGCTGGCCTTTTACAACCTGAAACCGCTCCGCGACTCCGGCCTCGACGGCAAAGGGCAGACGATCCTGCTGCCTGAGATCGACGACCTGCCGAGCCTGAGCGACCTCAACAAGTTCGCCTCGAAGTACGGGCTGCCGCCGTTCGACGGTGTGCTCACCGTGAAACGAGACCCGAGCTGGGGCACGCCCATGAAACCGGAGGGCGAGACGGTCCTCGACCTGGAGATCATCCACTCGGTCGCGCCGGCGGCGCAGCTTGTCGTTTACATCTCCGCCCCCGACTTCGGCCACTCCGCCCGCGCGTTCGACCAGATGGTCACCGACCACCTGGGCTCGATCATCTCCGAGAGCCTCGGCTCGTGCGAACCCGACACGCCCAGCGGCGCCCGCAACGTGTACGCCTCAATCCAGGACCGCTCCGTCGCCCTTGGCATGTCGCACTTCGTCGCCAGCGGTGACAGCGGCGCCTTCACCTGCGGGTTCGACCAGCAGCCGGCCGGGAGCTTTCCATCCACTCTGCCGAGCGTGACCGCGGTCGGAGGCACCACCGTCTTCGAGTCGAAGGAAGGCCTCTACTTCAGGGAATTTGCGTGGGGCAGCCCGATCGACCAGAGCGGGGGCGGCGGCGGAGCGAGCCAGTTCTACCCGATCCCCGACTACCAGAAGAAAGTGGCCCAAACGATCGCGAAAGGCCTGCGGCAGGTCCCGGACGTCGCGGCCAACGGCGACCCCTCGACCGGGTTTCACATCGTCTTCAAAGGACAGGAGGGCCAGGCCGGGGGCACCTCGGCGGCCACTCCGCTGTGGGCGGCCACGGTCGCGCTGATCAACCAGGACCTGAAGCAGAAGGGCCTCCGCGAGGTGGGGTGTGCCAACCCGGCCCTGTACTGGATGGGCGAGAACTCGTCCAGGCTCAACCCCAAGCCTTTCCACGACGTGACGGCCGGCAACATCCTCGGCTTCGCAGCAGGCACGGGCTGGGACTTCGCCACGGGTTGGGGCAGCATGGACGCGGCCGCGCTGGACGCGGCCTGGGTCCGCTACATCAAGTCGGGCGGCGGATGAGCGAAATGGTGCTCGACGGTCCGCCCCTCGTCACCTGCCCGCACTGCGGATCGACGATCCCCGCCGGCAAGTTTTGCGGCCACTGCGGCGCGCACCTGACCGTGGGCAGCGCGCGGAGGATGCATGCGTTTGCCGCGGTGCCAAACCAGAGGGTGGCGCATCTGTCGATCATCTCCACCCTGCTGCCGCACCTTCCTCACCGCCGCAGCGGCCCGTTTCGCGTCGCCCTGGTCGCGGGCGGCGCGCTTGTCGTGATGCTCGCGGCGATGCACCTCCTGGCCCCCGCGACGGTCGCGGCGATGTGCGTGCTGCCGGTCCTCTATCTGATGTATCTCTACGAGGTCGAGGTCTACGAGACCGAGCCGTGGCTCGTCGTCGGAGCGACCTTCGTGGTCGGCGCCCTCCTGGGCATCGCCTTCTCGAACGTCGCGGGTGCGTCCCTGGCGCAGCTCATCCTGACCGACGACCGCGAATCGGCCTTTGTCCTGGCGGGCGTCGCGATTCCGGTCATGGCCCAGGTCCTCATGCTCGCCGGTCCCCTCTTCCTCTACGTGTTCCGAGACCGGTTCCGGGAGCCGCTCGACGGCCTTGCCTTCGGCGCCGCCTCAGCGCTTGGCTTCACGCTCGCGAGCTCGCTGACCGCGTTCTGGCCGTTGCTCACCGGACCACTCGTTGCAAGCGGATCCCAGCTCGACTGGGCGGTTCGTCTCCTCCGGGCGGGGTTGCTGATCGCTCTGATCAACGCATGCACCACGGGTCTGATCACGGTCGCGGTGTGGCTGCACCGCTACGACCGGCGGCGCACCGGCCGGCCGGCGAAGACGAGCATCCTCGCCGCGCTGCTGGCCGCGTTCGGGGTGCAGGTCGCCGTGGGGGTCCTCGGATTCGTCGTCGACGACCTGGTAGTGGACGTGGTGATCATCGGCGTGATCACCGCCGCGATCCTTCTGTATGTGCGCGCCGTCATCCACGACGCACTGCTCGTCGAAGGCACGGAGCACGAGATCGGCCCCGACGCGCCATGCCCGGAGTGTCACCGCGTCGTCCCGACGATGCGCTTCTGCCCGTCCTGCGGCGCCGCGCGAGCCGCGTCCTCGAAACAGGGTCGGGGGCCGGTGGCGGTGAAGACGTGATGGCCACCACGGTCGGGCGTTTCTGCGGCCGCTGCGGAGCGCCCATCTCGCCAGGCGTCAGCTTCTGCGGCCGCTGCGGGACGCCGATCGTGGCCCAGGCGGTGGCGCCCGCTCCCGTTTACGCCTACGCGCCCGCTCGTCCCGCGAGGTACCCGGCGACCGGCCAGGCCAAGCTCGCCGGCCCGTTGATCGCGGGGGGCCTCGTCTTGATCGTCCTTGTGGTCGCGGTCGGAGTGGGCCTGCTTGCAATCGCCCAGTTTGCCGGCGGCAACCGCGGGACGTGCACCGCCAACTGCGCGCCCAAGATCGTGACGCCCCTGCCTGAGGAGGCGTCGTTCCGCAGTCCCGCCTTCAACTTCCAGGTGAACTACTCGTCGGCCTGGACGGTGCGCGACCAGAACCAGACCGGGATCACGCTCGGCACGAAGATCGGGTCGGTCCAGATCGTCGGCAGCAAGGGCGGCACGCCGCAGCAGGCGCTGCAAGCAACCGTCGCAAGTCTTCCGTCGTCGAAGTGGCAGGACGTCACCCGAGTCTCGTTCCTGACAGGCGCGCACATCGGCGACCAGAACGGGATAGGCGAGATCTACTCGGCCAGCATCGTCAACGCGTCGCAGACGGCGACCAAGGTCCGGTTCGCCGTCATCGCGGCCACCCGCGGAGGAATCACGGTCATCGTCTTCGCGGTCAACCCCGCGGACCCGAAGAACTCGCCGAACGGGATGCCCGAAAGCCAGGCCTTCGACTACCTATGCACCGAGTTCGTCTGGGGCTAATCAGACGCGCTCGAGCGTCAGGCGCGCGCCGAACCCCAGAAGCACGACGCCGGTCACCCGCTCCATCCACTGCCGCACGCGCGGCGCGGTGATCAGGTCGCGCAGCCTGGTCACGAAGAGACCGTAGACGTTCATCCAGATCCAGCCGATCACGGCGAAGACGATCCCCAGCTCGAGCAGTCGCGAGAACACTTCCTGGCCCGGGAGCACGAACTGCGGCAGGAAGGTGACGAAGAACACGCCCAGCTTCGGATTGCTGATCGCGGAGAGAAATCCCTGCCGAAACACGGCGTGTGCGGGTGGCGGGACGGGGGCAGCGGCGAGCAGGTCTGCCGGCCTCCGTAGCGACTCGATCAGCGTGCGGATCCCAAGATACGCGAGGTAGCACGCCCCGACGATCTTCAGCACGAACAGGACCTCGCCCGACGTGCGCAAGAGCGCGGACAGCCCCACCGCGGTCGCGGTCACCCACAGCACCAGCGCGAGGGCGATGCCGCTCGTCGTCAGCAGCACTCCTCGGCGTCCGTGCGCCAGCGCGTTCCTGGTCACCACGGCCATGTCCGGCCCCGGCGTCACCGACAGCAGCAGCGAGACGCCCACGAAGGCGAGCAACGCGGTGTCGATCAAGCGAGCTCCGGCAGCTCGAACGAGATCTCGTACACGCCGCCGGCGAGCCTGGCCTGGTGGATCCAGCCCATCTTGCGCAGGAGGCCAAGCATCTGCGTGTTCTCGGGCAGCACGATGAGCTGGAAGGTCCGGATGCCGTGCGTCCTCGCCACGCGCGCGAGCTCCGCGAGCAGCACGCCCCCGAGCCCGCGGCGCTGGAACTCGTCGATCACCGCGACCGCGACCTCAGCCACCTCGGTGTTCGCAGCGCGGTCGTAGCGAGCGACGCCGACGATTCTCTCCTTGCCGGCGGGCTTGTGAGTCGTGGCGACGATCGCGAAGCGGTCGTTGTAGTCGACGACGGCGAGCCGGTGGGCCAGCGCGTCGGACATTCGCTTCAGCGGGGAGAAGAAGCGGAAGTACACGGTCCGCTCGGACATGGCGGCCACCGCCTCGTGGAGCAGCGGCTCGTCCTCGGGGACGATCGGGCGCAGACGGACCTTCGTCCGATCTGTCAGCTCGACGGCTCGGGGCTCGAAACCGGTCGCGACCATCGCTCCAAAAGGTAACCTCCGCGGGTGATGGCGGCTTCCAGGCGGTGGCGCAACCTGGGCACGGCCGCCGGCGCGGCCACCGCCACGCTCTTTGCGCTCTACGACCTCTACCAGTGGGTCGCCGCCTACACCGCCGACCGGTTCCACAACGATTTCACCTTCTACGTCGCCGCGGCCAGGATCGGACTCGCGCACGGTTGGTCGTCGATCTATGACCTCACGCTGCAGCAGGTCGAACTGGACGCGATGGGCTCTGGGATCAAGATCGCCGAGCTCGCCCGCTACATCAGCCCGCCCCCGGTGGCCTGGCTTGCGCTCCCGTTTACCGCGCTTCCGTATCCGGTCGCGTACTGGACCTGGTGTGCGCTGCTGCTGGTCGCGCTTGGATTCACCTGGTGGCTGGCCGCCCCCGAGGTGGGTCGCGCGCGCGTCATCTTTATTGCGGCCGCCGTCGGATGGCTGCCGGTGGTCTACGGGCTCCAGCTCGCGCAGCCCGGACTGCTCGTGGCCTTCGGCGTGGCCGGCTCGTATGCGCTCCTCCGCGCCAACCGTCCTTTGTGGGCGGGCGTCGCGCTCGGGGCGCTGGTGCTCAAACCCCAGCTTGCATTCCTGGTGCCCGTCGCCTTGCTGGCCGCGCGACACGACCGCGCTTTCCTGGGCAGCGTGCTGGCGTTGGGCTTGCTCGCGGCGGCCTCAGCGATCGCTCTAGGCCCTGGTGGCCTCAGCGCCTACGAGGCCAGGCTCAACTTCGCGGCCGGCGTGCCCGTGAACCGCGAGCTGACCCTAGCCTACTTCCTGGGCGCGGGAGTCGTCACGCGCGCCGCCCAGGTCGCGATGGCCGTCTGGTCGCTTGCGCTTGCGTACCGCACTCGGCGCCGCGGTGTCGAGTGGCTCTACATCTGCGCGCTCGTCGGAGGCATGCTCGCGACGCCTTACGTCCACCTGGACGACCTCGCCATGCTCGGCCTGGCGGCGTGGCTGCTGCTGCGCCTCAGTGTCCCGGCGTGGTCCTGGCTCTACGTCCTCGGACTGGTGCTGGCGATCGAGGGCGAGCCGCTCTGGGGCCCGGCACCGGTCATCGCCTTCGAGCTGGGCGCCCTCGTGCTGCTATCAGTCGCGGCGCTCAAACATGACGACAGCGACTCCGAGCAGCACCGCTCCGAACGCGAGCATGATGCCCGCCTCGATCGGGATGGGCAGCACGTGCCCTCCGAGCGTCAGCCCGAGGCTGTCGACGTTCGCGGCTCCTGAGTTCGACAGCACCACGCGACGTATCGGATCGATGCCATAGGAAGCGGGATCGATCCTGGTCAGAACCGTCATCCATCCCGGCAGGTTGGTCAGCGGGAAGAGGGCGCCGGACAGGAAGAACATGGGCATCATCAGGAAGTTCATCACTACCTGGAAGCCCTGGAGCGACTTCATCATCGAGGCGAGGGCGACGCCAAAGGCAGCCAGGCCGAACGCGAGCACCGCGGCCAGCGGGATGAGCTCGATCACCGTCAGGAAGCTCAGCTTGACGCCGATCAGGGGCGCCAGAACCAGGAGGATCAGGCCCTGGATCATCGCCTGCGTCGTGCCGCCGAGCGCCTTGCCGATGGCGACCGCCCAGCGGTCGATGGGCGCCACGAGGACCTCTTTGAGGAAGCCGAACTCGCGGTCCCAGACGATCGACATGGCCCCGAAGATGGCGCTGAAGAGAATCGACATGCCGATGATGCCCGGGTACATGAACTGGATGTAGGAGATGCCCGTGCCCTGGCCGAAAGCACCGCCGAGTGATGAGCTGAGCCCCGAGCCGAAAACAACCAGGAACAGCAGTGGTTGCGCGAGCGACGCGACCAGACGCCATCGGTCGCGCCAATAGCGAAGGATGTCGCGGTACCAGATGATGTAGATCGCGCGCAGGCTCGCCGCGCGAGTGTCCACCGGCGCCGGCTGCAGATCGTTCACGACCGGCCTCGCGGCCGTCTCGACGCTCATCTCCGCCTCCCGGCCATCCAGCGGCTGGCCATCGCCCGGTTGCGGTCGCGCGCGCTGACCTCTTCCTCGCGGATCGCGCGCCCTGTCAGCTTGAGGAACACGTCGTCCAGGCTCGGTCGACGGAGCGAGACCGTGTCCACCGGAGCGGTCAGCTCGCGCACCAGGCGGGGGACGAACGCCTTGCCGTCCGCGACCTCCATGCGCAGCGTGCCGTTGTCGCGAGATGGGGTTACGCCGAGCAGCTTCGTGATCTCCGACGCCGCCTCCTCGGGCTGCGTCGAGGTGATGGTGACCACGTCGCCGCCGACCATGGCCTTCAGCTCGTCCGGCGTGCCGAGGGCGACGATCTTGCCGTGGTCGATGATCGCGATGCGGTCGCAGTACTCGGCCTCGTCCATGTAGTGCGTGGTCATGAAGATGGTCACGCCTTTCTTGGTGCGCAGCTCGTTGAGGTGGGTCCAGATGCTCTTCCTGGTCTGTGGGTCGAGGCCGAGAGTCGGCTCGTCGAGGAAGAGGATGTGCGGCTCGTGCAGCATGCCCCGGGCGATCTCCAGTCGGCGCTTCATTCCGCCCGAGTAGGTCTTCACGGTCGAGCCGGCGCGGTCGGAAAGCTGGAGCAGGGCGAGCATCTCGTCGATGCGGCGCTTTCGGTCCGGCGCGGGCACGCTGTAGACGAAGGCGTGGAACTCCAGGTTCTCGCGGCCGGTCAACTGGTCGTCGAGGGATGGGTCCTGGAAGACAAGGCCGATCCGCTGCCGCACGGCCGCGGGGTCGCGCATGACGTCGATCCCGGCCACGCGGGCCATGCCTGCGGTGGGCGTGAGCAGCGTGCACAGCATGGAGATGGTGGTCGACTTGCCGGCGCCGTTCGGCCCAAGGAAGCCGAAGATCTCCCCGGCGCGCACCTCGAGGTCGATCCCCGCGACCGCCACGAGGTCGCCGTACTTCTTGACGAGGCCATTGGCCTCGATCACGGTCTCGTCCAACTTTTCCACCTTAGAGATTCAAGTTCCTGGCGTTTTTCAGCAGCCGGCGAAGCATGCCGTTGAGCGCGCTCACCTCGCGCTCGTCGAAGCCGTCGAGCAGTCCACTCTCGACCTGCCGAAAGGCCGGGAACAGCCTCGGCAGCACGTGCCGGCTCTTGGGTCCGAGCGCGATCACGATCGAGCGGCGATCGTCGGGGCTCGTCTTGCGGAAGACGAGGCCTTTGGACTCGAGGCGGTCGATCAGACGCGTCATACCGGCGGTGTCGGTGCCGAGGCGGTCGGCCATCTGGATCGGGTTGGGCTCACGCAGCAACCTCGAGAGCATCAGGAGCGCCGCCTGCTGCGAGGTGAGGCCATGCTCGGTAAGACGGCGATCGAGCGCCGTGCGCAGTTCCCGGCCGAGGTGGAAGACGAGGGCCGAGACCTGTTCCTCCTGTCGGTTGTCAACGGCGTGAGTCACCACCTTCGTCGCAGGATAGCTGTCTAGACAGTAATTGTCAAGACAGCGTTACTGGCCGTGGCGGCCCTTGCCCTCGGCGAAGCGCTTCGCCCCCTCTTTGGCCTCGCCCGTGGCAATCACCTGCGCTCCTCCAATGTGTTCGGCGCGCGCCGCATCGTCCAGCCTCAGCGACCACTGATTGAGGGCGCTCCGGCGATCGGCCCGCATGCCGCCGGCCGGGAACTGCCCGATCTCGCGCGCGAGCTCGCGCGCCGCGGCGAGCGCTTGCCCGGGTTCAACCATCCGCTCGACCAGCCCGATGCGCAGGGCTTCGTCGGCCTTGACGGGCCGGCCTGTGAGGATGAGGTCGAGGGCGCGTCCCTGGCCGATCATCCGCGGCAGCCGCACCGACCCCAGGTCGATGAGAGGCACGCCGAAACGGCGATTGAATACGCCCAGCACGGCATCGCTCGCGGCGACGCGAAGGTCACACCAGAGGGCTAGCTCCAGGCCACCCGCCACCGCGTAGCCTTCGATGGCCGCGATCACCGGCTTGCTCAGGGCCATCCTGGTCGGGCCCATCGGTCCAGGCCCGACTTCCTCGCTCAGGTATTCGGCCCCCGCCGCCATCGCCTTCAGGTCGAAGCCCGCGCAGAAGGTGCCCTGGGAGCCCGTGAGCACCGCGGCCAGAAGCGCGCTGTCGGCGTCGAACCGGGCGAACGCGTCCCGCAGCGCCGCCGCCGTTGCGGGGTCGATCGCGTTCCGAACCTCGGGACGGTCGATGGTGACGGTGAGTACCGCCCCATCGACCTCGTATCCGACTGTCCTAGATCGGGCCCCGCTCGTGGTCGTCTTCCATGAACGGGTATCGATGGTCCGTCGGGGGCGCGTACGTCTCCTTGATCACACGTGGGCTCACCCACCGGATCAGGTTCAGGAACGAGCCGGCCTTGTCGTTGGTCCCCGACGCACGCGCGCCGCCAAAAGGCTGCAGGCCGACGACGGCACCGGTGGGTTTGTCGTTGATGTAGAAGTTGCCGGCCGCGTTGACGAGCTTCTCCGAGGCGGTGTGGATCGCCTGCCGGTCGCGGGCGAACACGGCCCCGGTCAGGCCGTAGGGGCTCGTCCGGTCGCAGAGGTCGATCGTCTCGTCGAACTTGCCGTCCGCGTACGGGTAGACCGTCAGGATCGGCCCGAACAGTTCCTCACGCAAAAGCTTGAAGTCGGGGTCGGTCGTCTCGATCACGGTGGGCCGGATGAACCAGCCGACCTTGTCGTCGCCCTTGCCGCCCGCGATGACCTTTGCGGTCTCGGCCTTCTTCGCGTACTCGATCGCATTCATGTGGTTCGTGTATGCGCGCTGGTCGATGACCGCGCCCATGAAGTTGCGGAAATCCGCGACGTCCCCCTGCGGGATGGCGTCGACCAGGTCGACCAGCTCGGACTTCATCGCCTTCCACATGGACTGCGGGATGTAGGCGCGCGAGGCCGCCGAGCACTTCTGGCCCTGGTACTCGAACGCGCCGCGCACGAGTGCGGTCCGCAATGCGTCGGCGTCGGCGGAGGCGTGGGCAAGCACGAAGTCCTTGCCACCCGTCTCGCCGACCAGGCGTGGATACGTGCGATAGCGGCCGATGTTCTGGCCGACCTCGCGCCACATCCCCTGGAAGACCTCGGTCGATCCCGTGAAGTGGATCCCGGCCAGCTCCGGGTGGTTCAGGACCTTGTCTGAGATCTCCGAGGCGCTGCCGCTGACCATGTTGATCACGCCGGGCGGCATGCCGGCCTCGAGCAGCAGCTCCATGATGAAGTGGCTCACGAGCAGTGTCTGGGTCGCGGGCTTGAAGATGACGGTGTTGCCCATGAGCATCGGCGCCGTCGGAAGGTTGCCGGCGATGGAAGTGAAGTTGAACGGGCTGACCGCGAAGATGAATCCCTCCAGCGGCCGGTACTCGAGACGGTTCCACGCGGTGCCATCGTTCAAGGGCTGGTTGCGGAGCAACTGGTCGCCGAAGTAGGCGTTGTAGCGCCAGAAGTCGATCGTCTCGCACGCGGCGTCGATCTCGGCCTGGTGAACTGTCTTCGACTGGCCGAGCATCGTGGCCGCGTTGATGGTGTCGCGCCACGGGCCGGCGAGCAAGGACGCCGCACGCAAAAGGACCGCTGCACGCTCGTGATATGAGGTGGCCGCCCACGTCTTGCGCGCGGCGAGCGCGGCCTTGATCGCGTCGTCGATGTCCCTGGCGCCACCGACCGCGTACTCCGCGATGGCCAGCTCGTGGCGGTGGGGCGACCTTATGTCAGCTCGTGACGCCCCCCAGCGTCGCTCGCCGCCGATCTGCATCGGGACTTCCGTTTTCGCGTCGGTGAGCTCGGCCAGGCGAGCCTTCAGGCTCTTGCGATGGGGGCCGCCTGGCGCGTAGGAACGAACCGGCTCGTTGGTCGGCTGCGGGACCTGGAAATGTCCGTCGGCGGTCATCTGCTTCCTCCGCTCAGGATCCCCACGAATTCAGAGGCTTGGCCGTGAATTCGCAGGGTCCCGTGTTCTATATGCTTTTGTCGCCTGCCTCGATCATGCCACGTAACCAGAGGCCGTATCGAAGCAGATGGCTGTCGGTCAGCTCAGCGTAGGATCCTCCGCGATCACCGATCGCGTCCGCAGGACGGTCGCCCTTCTCCGCCGCCGGGGTTACGCCCTCAGCCCATCCCGCCTTGCCGAGATGTGCATCGGCGGGGCCGTCTCCGAGGCGGAGGTCCGCTGGGCCGCCGTCGCGACGCACGACCTGGTCATCGCGGAGGGCCTGGTGGTCGACAGCGAGGTTGCGCCCGCCGCGAGCGCGATCCGCGCCCGCGCCGACGCCCACGGTACGGAATCGGAGCCGTATCTGCGGGAGGCGCTGGGCTTCGTGCGCAGGCTCCTCGCGGTCGCGCCCTTTATCCGGAGCGTATCGATCGCGGGCTCGCTGGCCAGCGGAGGCTTCCGCCAGTCAGACGACGTCGACCTGAACCTGATCGTCGACGACGGCCACCGCCACATCGCGTACGTGGTGGTGAACGTTCTCGGCCTGCTGCACGCACTGCGCCACCGCCGCAAGCCGGTGGACGACCTGACCCGGCGGCCGCTGGCGCCGCGCCTGATGACGGCGAACCTCATCCTCGAGCGATCGCAGTGCCGGCCGCTGGTGCGCCAGGACGAGGACATGGCGTTCGAATTGCTCGTCGCCGAGCCGGTGTTCGGGCAGGCGGAGGTCCGTGAGATCCTCGAGGCGAACCGCACCCTGGTCGAGCACTTCCCGCAGCTCGCCGAACGACCCAGCCCGCTCCTGATCGAGGCGCCCCGGCGTTTGCCTCGAGCGCTCTACCCCACCTTCCTCGACCGGCCCGCCCGCTTGCTCGGCGAGGCGGCATGGCGCTACATGCAGTGGACGCGGCGGGGCCGGCGGGCCGCGCTCGCGCGCGTGGCTTACGTGCGCTCGACGATGCGTCCCTACACATTGTTCGACAGCTCGTGATCGAGCTCATCCCGATTGCGCTCCTGGCGGCGACGAGCATGTTGCTCTTCGGCTTTGGACTGAACCTGCTCTACCTCACCGCATGCTCGATCCGACTGCGCCGGCCCCTCGCGCGCCGAATCGCGGGCGGCGACGAGCCCCGCGTTTGCGTGCAGATCCCGATCTACAACGAGCGCTACGTCGCGGAACGGGTCGTCGACGCCGTGTGTGCGATCGACTGGCCGCGGGATCGATTTCAGGTGCAGATCCTCGATGACTCGGACGACGAGACGGTCGACATCCTCGAAGCCCGCATTGAGCACTGGCGCCGGAATGGAGTGGAGGTGACGCATGTCCGTAGAGGAACTCGCTCCGGGTTCAAAGCCGGGGCCCTGGCGTACGGCCTCGAGCAGACGCAGGCCGAGCTCATCGCGATCTTCGACGCCGACTTCGTGCCTCCGCCGGATTTCTTGCGTCGCTCGATCGCCTCGTTCGACGACCCGTCGGTGGCCTTCGTGCAGGCGCGGTGGGGCCACCTCGACGAGGGCTACTCATGGTTCACTCGCCTGCAGGCTCTGTTCATCGACTTTCACTTCCTCGTCGAGCAGGCGGTTCGGTCGTCCCGCGGGTACTTCGCCAACTTCACAGGCTCGGCCGGAGTGTGGCGGCGCGAGGCGATCCGGGACTCAGGTGGCTGGACGTCCGCGACCCTGACCGAAGATCTCGACCTGAGCTATCGCGCTCAGCTGCGGGGCTGGAGATCGGTCTATCTCGAAGAACTGGTCGTGCCCGAGGAGCTGCCCGTCTCCATCGATGCCTACCGCAACCAGCAATCCAGGTGGGCGACCGGCAGCTTTCAGTGTGCGTTCCACCTGCTCAGCCCCGTGTGGCGAAGCCGAAACCGAATCGCCGTCAAGCTGCAGGCGACCATCCACCTCCTGGCTTACGGCGTCGGTCCTTTGATGCTGGTCCAGCTGGCGTGCTATCCCGCATTGCTGGTCACGGTAGGCCGGCACAACATCCCCTGGCAGCTCAGCTTCGCGCTGATGCTGGGCGTCGCCGTGGCCGCTTCACCCTGGATCGGATTCATGGTCGCGCAGACGCGGCGAGGCCGATCGTGGCGCTCGGGGCTCCCCGCGATTCTCTGCCAGGTGGTGGGTGCGGGCATGTCGCTCAACGCCGTCCTCGCCCTCGTCGCAGCGCTGCGGCCCGGGGGCACTTTTGTACGGACCCCCAAGCACAGGATCGTCCAGCCTGGCCAGGAATGGCGGGACCAGGCTTACGTGATCGTCGGCGATCCGCGCGCGCTGCTGGAGGCCTTTTGCGGAATCGGCACGCTGGCGATCGTTCCCCTTGCCATCCAGCAAGAACAGGCTCTCCTGGCGGTGTACGCCGGCCTCTTCGCCGTTGGCTTCCTGGTGGTTGCGCTGTTGAGCCTGGTCGACTTCCTCGAGGTCCTGGCGGTGCGGAGACTGGGTCATCGAACGCTCTCGGCCTTGCGGCGCGCCGGCCCGTGGGCCGCTGTGATGTCGCTCGCGGCCGTTGCGTTGCTCGTCGCCTCGCGATTGCCGGAGCCGTTCGAAGACGGATACGGACACTGGCTGATCGCCGCCAACCTTGCCTCGACCGGGAGCCTCCACGACCCTCTGTTCGGCATGGAAGACACATGGTTGCCGGGATACGAGGTCCTTGCGGGAGCCGCCCTGCACGTCTTCGGGATCTGGCAGATGGGCGTGCTCAAGGCGCTGAGCGCGCTCTTCGGGATCGCCATCGCCGGATTTGTTTACGCCCTGGCGCCGAACGCACGCCAGGCGCGCATCGCGGTGGCCTTGCTCGTGCTCAATCCGGTGTTCCTGTTCACCTCCGGCGACGCCGTCGTGGAGCCTCTCCTCACCGCGCTGCTGATGGCCGCGGCGCTCGCCGCAGTGCGCGACCGGATGAAGCTGGCGGCCCTGCTTGCTGCGCTCGCATGCGCCACCTCAACCAAGGCCTGGATCTGGATCGGGGCCGCCGTTGCTTTTGCAGCCCTCGCAGCCTTGAGGTCGCGACGCGCGAGAAACGGGCGAGATCTGGCCTGGGCCGTGCCTGCGATTGGGGTGCTTGCCTTTCTCCAGCTTGGCTTCGCTCCGGCCAGTCACTCCCTGGCCAGAGGCGCCGCGGAGGTGGTGTCGGCCTCAGCGCGTGGCAGCCTTCCCACCGAGGGTCTCGCCCGCGTCGCCGAGCTGATCGCCACTTACGGGTTGGCCGCGATTCCGCTCGTCGCGTTCGGCGCGATCGGCGTGGTGCTCGCCTTGAGGCGGCCAACCGTCGCCGTATGGCGGTTCCTGTACGTGCCATCGCTCCTGTACCTGGCCGCCGTGCTCGGCCTGATCGCGGTGGGAGCCTACAGCGGGAGTCACCGCTACCTCTATCCGGCGCTGCCCGCGATGGCGCTGCTCGCCGCCGCGGGGCTGGACAGATACGCCGTCCCGGTGCGGTTCGCCACGCTCACCGCGACGGCGATGCTTGCAGTGGCGTTCGTGCCGATCTTTGGCGGTTTCGCCGCTCAAAACGTAGGCCTGGCGGCGGCCGGTCGCGCGACTGCATGCTCAACCGGGTCGGTGCTCACCGACTCACCCGTGGCCGCGTACTACAGCGGGAAGTCGCCCTCCCAGATCACAGGCTCGCGGGCGCTGCCGTTGGGCCGGACGCAGGCAATCGAATGGATGCGCGCGCACGGCGTCACCACCCTCGTGCTCGAAGACATCAGCTATTACCGCGCGACGGCCGTGTTTCCCGAGCTGGTGCAGGGAAGGCCAACGTCTCCGTTCGCGCCCATGGGCGCACCGGGCCGCTACCAGGTGAGCGGCGGCAAGACGGTCTACGCCTACGCGTTTGGCAACGGGTGCCTGGTGCAGACAATCAATCCGCGCGTCGAGGCTCAGCTCTGGCCCGCTCCTGCGCAGGGCAAGACCGCACCCCTGGCCAAAGGCCTGGCCCTGCGCGGCGACGGAGGCCTGGTGACAGGCGAGGGCATGGGCTTTGGCGTGCCCATCGTCCATTACCCGGATGGCTGGACCTACCCACGAACCTTCAGCGACGCCGACCTCTCCACCTCGACGCGCACCGTGTGGAGACGGACATTCGAGCTCGACGAGATCGGCGGCGACGCCGCGCATCGCTACCAGTTCGTGCCCATCGCCTCGCGCGGCACAGTCGAGGTGACGTACACGTTCGACGACGCCGGCGTCTCGATCAGCGTCACGCCGCGGTGGCTTGCGCCTGGCTACACGGAGGTCGGCATCCTGAACGAGCAATCCGCGGCCTTCGACGATCTCGCGGCCGAGCGACAGCCGACGCTGACTGGCGACGCCCTCGGCAGCTGGATCCAGGTGTCGGGGACGTGGGCGCGCCTTCGGTCGGGATCCTCCGGCATCGAGTGGTCTCTGCCGGCCGTCAGCGGCGCCGCCCTGTATGCAGGTCGGGAGCATGGCGCGCCCGACTTCGACTGGGCGGGCCTCGACTACATGTTCCCTGCCTCGTTCACGGGCACGAGCTACCACATCGATATCGCGGAGGCGCGGTGATGGAACGCGCGGATGTCGTCCTGGTCTACCCGCAGCGCGCCCCTGCACAGGGCCGCCACTGGATCATGCCGTCGCTCGGCCTGATGTACCTCAGCGCGTCCTTGCGCCAGGCGGGATACTCGGTGAGGCACATCGACCACACCTTCCTCGAACGATGGGAAGTGCTCGAGGAGATCGATCGCCTGCGGCCGTCGGTGATCGGCATCTACTGCATGATCACGATGCAGGACGAGGCGCTGTCGCTCGCCGAGCAGGTCCGGGGGAAGGCCCTCACGGTCGTCGGCGGCCCCTACCCGTCGGGCGAGCCGGAGACGTTCGTCGACAAGTTCGACCTCGTCGCCGTGGGCGAGGGCGAGGAGACGATCGTCTCGATCATGGAGCACCTCGGCGACCGGTGCTTCGAGGAGATCCCCGGCACCGTGTTCAAGCGCGACGGCCAGATCGTCCGCAGCACGGCGCGGCACCGGAGCAAGGACATCTCGCATCTCCCTCTCCCTTACCGCGGCGACATTCCCAACGAGCAGTACATCGCCTACTGGCGCAAGCACTGGAAGGATGCGACGACGCCGCTGATGTCGACCCGAGGCTGTCCTTTCCGCTGCGACTTCTGTCACAAGTCGGTCTTCGGCGACCTGTTCAGCGCCAGGCCGGTGGAGAGCGTGGTCGCCGAGATGCGCGAGATCGCCGAGCTCGGGTACGACCACGTCTGGATGTCGGACGACCTTTTCACGCTCAACTACAGGCGCACGTACGAGCTGGCCAGGGCGATCGAGGATGCGCGCTTGCCCCTGACCTGGGAGTGCCTGAGCCGCGTGACCCACGTCGACAGGGCGCTTTTCGAGCAGATGCATCGCGCCGGATGCAAGCGGATCTTCTTCGGTATCGAGTCCGGCGACGAACGCGTGTTGAAGGAGATGAAGAAAGGCATCACGCCCGACCAGGCGCGCGCCGCGGTCGAGGCCTGCGTCGGCGCCGGAATCAAGGCCGCGGGCTTCTTCATGGTCGGCTACATCGGCGAGACGACCGACTCGCTCATCCGCAGCATCAACTTCTCCAGCAGCCTGCCCCTCGACTACGTCAGCTACACGATCGCGTACCCGCTGCCAGGGACTGGCTTCTACGACCGGGTGCGCGAGCGCCGCCTACGCGGAGAGTGGCACAAGGTGCGCCACAACCGACTTCTCTTCAATACGGACTTTTCCGAGCACAAGCTCCGCGCCGCCATCCTCAAGGGCGCGATCCAGCACCGCCTGAACCGGATGCACATGCGACCGGCTGCGCGCGCCTTCCAGCTCGTGACGGACCCTGTGCTGCGGGTCATGAAGTAACTACGATCCGCAGCGTGTCGGAGATCTGGCCGAGCGTCTTTCGGATCGTGGCCGGACTCTTCTGGCTCTATTACGCCAGCCAGAAGTGGCAGGGCGTCGGCTGGATGAAACCGTTGATCGAGACGACGGCGCGCGTCAATCCCATCCCCGGGCTGCACGAGTTCCTGTTGGCGGTCGTGGTGCCGAACTGGTTCCCCTTTGCGCTTGCCCAGGCCGCAGGTGAGACCGTGGCCGCGATCGCGCTCATCCTCGGACTCGCGACCCGGTGGGCCGGCGTGCTAGGCGTCCTCCTGGCGGCGAACCTCGCCCTGACCGTCGCGTTCGCCACCAACGATGTCGGGTTTCGTTGGCTGTACTACCTCGCGCTGCTCGTCAATGCGCAGGTGATCGTCGCCGGCGCAGGCCCGTTCGCGCTCGCGCGCTTCGGGTGGGTGCCCGCCTGGCTTCGCTAGGAGCGGATAACCTTTAGCCGCTGTGGGTGTCGACGCCGAGGGATACGGCTTTCCTGAGCATCAAAGGACGCTTGCGCGCCTGATCGACGATATCCGCGTGCTCTCGCCGGCGGGTGTCGAGCGCGCGGCACAGGGATGGGATCGGCACGCGCGCCTGCGGGGGCTGGAGACGATCCACGCGGCCGAGAAAGCGGCCGTGCAGGCAATCGAGAAGGCCGACCGGGGCCCAGCCTGGGACGAGATCCGCCGCAACCTGTTCGGGATGACGGAGTCCGGCGGCGCGCTGGTCAGCTGGAAGGCCGAGCACGGCGAGATCGGGCACAAGGCCGAGGACGCGGCGTTCATGGCTGCGCTCGGCCTGGTCGCGGGCAACCTCATCAGCAAAGAGCAGGCGAACACGCTCGTGCGCCCGCTTTCGGAGGCCCTGCCCTGGTTGCTCCCGGAGGAGAACCAGCCGGTCGCTTAGCCGGTGGGGACGAGCTCGGCCAGCTGGGCGTCTTTTAGCGCCGAAGGGTCCGCACGCCGCCGGCTCTCGATCAGCTTGCCTCCCGCCTCGTTGGTCTTGGAGTCGTTCATCGAGAGCACTCCCTCGACGATCCCGTCGCGCAGGTAGAAGACCGTGAAGGAGCGGCCGTGGCGGTCGCCGCGCCAGACCGCCTCGTCCTCGCCTGAGGCCTGGCCGCGGTACTCGAGGTTGACGTCGTACTGGTCGGACCAGAAGTACGGGAGCTTCGTGTACGGGGTCGGCCCGCCCGCGATCGACGCCGCGATGCCGCGGCCGTGTCCCTTTGCCACCTCCCAGTGCTCGACGCGGACGGCGCGGCCCAGCACGGGATGGTCGTGCAGCGCAACGTCGCCGCCGACGTAGACGTCGTCCACCGCACGCAGAGACCCGTCGACGCGGACCCCACCACCGTCGATCCGCAGGCCGAGCGTCTTCGGCAGCTCGAGGTTGGGCTCGATGCCGACCGCGACCAGGACCAGGTCGACTTCGTGACGAGAGCCGTCCGAAAGCGTGACTCCGGTCAGGCGATCGCCGGCGGAGTGCCACTGCTCCACCGTCGTCGCGGTGCGCACATCGACTCCCTGGTCGCGATGGATCTCGGCGTAGATCTCGCCGACGTCGCGACCCAGCGCGCGCTGCAACGGCACTGGCAAGGCCTCGACGATGAGCACGTCCTTGCCCAGCTTGCGCGCAGACGCCGCGACCTCGGCGCCGATGAACCCCGCGCCAATCAAGAGGAGCCGTCTCGCCTTCTCCAGTGACTCGCGGATCGCCTCGCTGTCGGCCAGCGAACGGAGGGTCAGGACGTTGGCGGCTTCGGGGATGTTGGGCAGCCGTCTCGGCGTTCCGCCGAGGCCTAGCACCAGGATGTCGAACGGAACGTCAGGACCACCGTCGACGGTAAGCCTGCGCTCGCTGAGCGACCCGCCCGTCACCCGCTGCTCGAGCCGGAGGTCGATGCGCTCCTTCGCGTAGTCCGCCTCGTCGTGCAGGAAGACCTTCGGCCTTTCGATCTCGCCCCGCAGGAACTCCTTGGATAGATACGGGCGGTCGTACGGCCGGTCGCGGTCCGCGCTGAGGATCACGATGTCGCCGTCGAAGCCGCGTTTGCGCAGGGTGAATGCGGTGTAGTCGCCGGTGCCCCCGCCACCGACGATGACCACTCGACGGGTCGCCATCAATCCTCAGTCGATACGCGCGGGTTGTACAGCCAGCTGTGGGTGTCGGGCGCCGCACCGCGCTGAATGTCGACCAGGGCCTGGCGCAGCCGCATGCTCACCTCGCCGGGCGCACCGTCGCCAACGGACCACGATCCCCGGGCTGACTTCACGGCGCCGACGGGTGTGACCACCGCCGCGGTGCCACACGCGAAAACCTCCGTGAGCGACCCGTCTTCGCAACCCTGGCGCCACTCCTCGACGCTGATCCTTCCCTCCTCGGTCGTGTAACCGAGGTCCCGACCAATCGTCAGCAGAGAGTCGCGCGTCACGCCCGGGAGCAGCGTCCCGGTGAGCGCAGGCGTCATCACGCGCGCCTTGCTCCCGCGACCGAACACAAAGCAGAGGTTCATGCCGCCCATCTCCTCGACCCAGCGGTGCTCCCGCGAGTCGAGCCAGACGACCTGGTCGCAGCCGTGCTCGGCAGCCTGCGCCTGCGCAAGCAAACCGCCGGCGTAGTTGCCGCCTGTCTTGGCCTCGCCCGTCCCGCCGGGAGCGGCGCGGCTGAAGTCCTCGGAGAGCCAGACGGTGACCGGCTTGACGCCATGCGCAAAATACGGTCCCGACGGCGAGGCGATCAGGAGGAAGGTGACCTCGGGCGATGGGTGCACGAGCAGAGTCACCTCGCTCGCGAACATCATCGGCCGGAGGTAGAGGCTGTGGTCGGGCGCGGATGGAACCCATTCGTGGTCGGCCCGGAGCAAGAGGTCGATCGCCTCCAGGAACGCTTCCTCGGGCAGCTCCGGCAGGGCCAGCCGGCGGGCCGAGTTGCGAAAGCGGACGGCGTGCCTGTCGGCGCGAAACGCGGCGACCCCGCCGTCGGCCTGGCGGAACGCCTTGAGGCCCTCGAAGACCGCCTGGGCGTAGTGGAGGACCGAGGTGCCGGGGTCGAGCACTAGGTTGGAGTAAGGCACCAGGCCGGCGTCGTGCCAGCCTCGCTCAGGCGACCAGTGGGCGCCGACCATGTGCTCGGTGAAGACCCGCCCGAACCCGGGGTTGGCGAGAAGACGCTCCCGCTCGGCGGCAGGCTTCCGGGTGGGCGTGGGGTGGTACTCGAACCGCAGGGTGGATGTGCTGGCCATCGCGGCTAGCCTAATCCCCTTCTTCTCCTCCATTTGAAGCGTTTGGATCCAAAGCCGCCGAATCCCGACAGCTGAAACGCCTCGTTGGATCCGAAGACGCCGAATGGGCCGGGGCGTCGCCCGGCAAGGTCCCCATACGACACGAAGAGGCCGAGTCTTGCGACTCGGCCTCGCGAGAGGAAGGAAGGGGTTCTGTCTAGAGCTGAGGGCTGGTGGCGACCGGGACGGTCACCGCCACCGGCTCGACCGCGGGGATCGCCTCTGCGGAGAGCTCAATCCCGACGGCTTTGACCGTCAGGAACGCCCCCCGCCCTCTGTCCAACCGGCCCCGCCTGAGGGGCGGCCGGCTCGCGACCACCGGGTCGAGCAGGTGCCGAAGCCGAAGCTCGAGAATCCTGTCGAAATCGTTCATCTGTAGCAGAAACGCCTCCCACAGAAGGAGTACCCGCTGCTCCTACATTTTTTCGCGGCGACCCGCAACCCGGGCCGCGGAAGGCCCCGAGGACCAGCCTACGCCGCGCGCGTGGTGGGGTGAACAGGCGGCCCAGCATCCTGCTCAAATTGGCCCCCGTCGGGGATGCCGACAAGCGCCGCCTGGTGGTCGAGGTTGTGGGCCAGCTTGACAAGCCTCAGGCGGGTCGGTCCGGGGCCTAACGCCCGGGCGGCGAACACGACAAAGGGCTTGACCAGGATGTGACTCGCCGAGCCGTTGACAAGTCCCAACGTCCGGCGTGAAAGCATCGTGATTAGAGAACGCCGCGCCGTCATCGAGTACCGCCGAAGCCGGCTACCGTCGAGAACTTCCAGTGACATCGACCCACACCCCACCCTTCCTAATCCATCAGAGAGTCCGACTGAAGCAACCAGTGCATGGACTCCCTCGCCATATGAACGCGCGGGCGCTGGCCCGTACTCGTGGGTACAACCGAAGATATTCCGCCTGCCCCGGAGGTACAGAAGTAAACTGCTGTCAGGCGCATGGGGAGCCGGGGGGAAGCGATCTGAAGGCCGTGGGTGTGAACGCCGGCCGCCTCGACCCTCTGGAGGCGATCGAGTCGGCGTCCGCCGAGCTGGCCAGGCGCGGGACCGTACCTGAGGTCGCTGAGACGGCGCTCGCGCTGGCGGTCGACCTGACGAAATCGCCGGTCGCATTTCTCGCCGTCTTCGATGACGAAGGCCACGAGAAGCGAGTGTTCTCCCTGGCCCAGGACCCGGCCCACGCCCCGCCGCAGGAAGAGCTCGAGAGGATCTTTGCCACCGCTTCCTTGATCGAAGGCCCGATGTCCAATACCCCCTGGACCTCGATGACCGACACGATCGCTCCCACCACCCGTTCGACCTGCCTGCAGCCCCTGGAGGCCCAGGGCCGCTCGGTCGGCATGATCGGCGTCGCCAGGCCGACCGGTTACACCGTCGTGCAGCAGCGGACGTTTGCCATCCTCGCCGGCCAGGTCGCCGCCGCGATCGCGATCGCGCAGCTCGGCGACCGCCGCAAGGAGATGGTCGATACGCTGGTCAACCTCCGCGCCGACCTCGACCGCAGCGAGCGGCAGCGGCTGATCAACCAGGAGCGCGCGACGGCTACCGAACGGGTCGAGCACGCGCACGAGGCCGCCGTGGACGCGCTCTTGGCGGTCTCCCGGCACGCGCGCAGTGGGCACGGGCTGGCCGACTTCTACCGGAGGCTGACTCGCAGCATCGCCGAGCTCGTGGCGGCGGACAAAGTCCTGTTCTGGAAGCTCGACGAGCAAGGCGTGCTCGCCCCGATTCGCGGCGGGTACGGAGTTGACAACGACTTTCTTCACCGCCTGCGTCCGGCTCCATGCGCGCCCGACCGGGACGACGTCGACAGCCGGATCGTGTTTCACGACCTGATGTTCAGGGCGGCGCGCTCCGATGCTTCGGGCGACTTCCTGCACGTGCTCGACTCGCTCCACGTCAGCAATGCGATCGCTGTGCCCTGGCGAGCCGGCGACGTACGGCTTGGACTCGTCGCCGCATACGACTCGCGCCGTGCGGAGGGTTTCTCGCGCGAGGACGCCTGGGTGCTTCAAAAGGCGGGGCTGGCGGCAGGCCTCGTCTGGCAGCTGAGGTACGCCGAGAGCGACCTCAGGCGGACGGCGGAGCGCCTCGAGAAGGTGGACGCCGCGCGCCAGATGCTGCTGACCAACGTATCCACCGCCGTGGAGAAGGCCCGCAAAAGGTTCGCGGGCGACCTGCACGACGACGCGCTGCAGAAGCTCACGGCGGCAGAGCTCCAGCTGCAGCGCCTGCACGAGCCGAATGGCGACTCGAGCGCGCTGCTGAACGAGGCGCAGCTGCTGCTGGCGCAGACAGAGGAGGCGCTTCGAAGGCTGCTTTTCGAGGTCCGACCGCTGGCGCTCGAGGTCCCAGGCAGGTTCCGGGAGACGATCCGCGAGCGGATCCGAATGCTTCGCTCCCTGACCGGCGCCGAGGTCGAGACGCAGCTCGACCTGCCCGACGACCTCTCCTACGAGCACCGCTCGATGCTGTTTCGCCAGCTGACGGAGGCCATCGCCAACATTGAGAAACACGCCGCCGCGACTCGCGTCTCAGTTCGCCTGGAGCAGAAAGAAGGCGGCATCCACGGAGTCGTGGAGGACAACGGACGCGGCTTTGTCGTCGCGGAGAAGGACCGCCTCCCGGGCCACCTTGGACTGTTGGCGCTCACCGAGCGCGCGATGCTCGCGGGCGGCTGGAACAAGATCATCAGCGAGCCAGGCCTCGGCACGACCGTCGAATTCTGGCTGCCCTTGGGGGAATCTACGGTATAAAGAGCCGGCCGTGAAGAGCCAGGCGACAAGGGTGCTCATCGTCGAAGACCACCAGGTGGTCGCCGAGGGGCTGGCCGCGCTCATCAACGATCAGAAGGACATGACCGTCGTCGGCCACGCAGGCTCGGTCGCCGACTCGGTGGCCCGCACGGCGGAGCTGAATCCGGACCTGGTCCTCGTCGACTTCCGGCTCACCGACGGCACGGGCGCCGACGCAGCGGCTGCGATCCGTCAGATCCGGCCCGACGCCAAGCTCATCTTCCTCACCAGAGAAGACAGCGACGCGACGCGCTTCGCGGCCCTCGAGGCCGGCGCGAGCGCGTTCATCCACAAGTCACGCGCCGCCCAGGACGTGGTGGACGCGATACGCACGGTCGCCGGCGGTGGGACGCTCTTCACACCGCGAACTATCGCGCAGCTCTTGAACACCCGGCGCGAGGTCGAGGCGCAGCTGGAAAGGCTGACCATGCGGGAGAAGGAAGTCCTGCGGCTGATGGCCGAGGGCACATCGAGTCGGGAAATCGCAGGTAAGCTCGGCATCAGCTACACCACGGTGCGCACCCACATCCGCAGCCTCGGCAGCAAGCTCGGCGTGCACTCGAAGCTCGAGGCGATCGTGAAAGCGCGCGAGCTCGCCCTGGTCGAGTAACTGACTCCTCCCCATTCATGGGGAGGTGGCGCCGAAGGCGCCGGAGGGGCAACTTCTCACGACAGCCCCATCCCCCGGCTAAGCCGGGTACTTCCCCATAAATGGGGAAGAGTTATCTGACTCCTCCCCATTCATGGGGAGGTGGCGCCGAAGGCGCCGGAGGGGCAACTTCTCGCGACAGCCCCATCCCCCGGCTACGCCGGGTACTTCCCCATAAATGGGGAAGAGCTAACCGCCGGAGGGGCAACTTCTCACGACAGCCCCATCCCCCGGCTACGCCGGGTACTTCCCCATGAATGGGGAAGAGTTATCGTCCCTAGGCTCCGCTGACTCTACGGCGGCCGGCTCCCCTGCCCAGGATCCGGATCGGGGACGGCTGGTCCTCTTGCGGCAACCGGCGCACCATCCTGCGACGCTTCTTGTCCTCGTAGAGGTCGCGGTCGGCGGCCTTGTACACGTCCTCCCAGTCCTGGCTCGACCGCCAGGCCGCGATGCCCACGCTGACCTCGACGTGCTCCGGCGCACGCAAGCCAAGCACTGCGTGATCGACCGCGCGACGAAGCCGCATCGCCACGTCGCGTGCGCGGTCGAGATCTGTCTCCGGCATGGCGACCGCGAACTCGTCCCCGCCGACGCGCGCGCACACGTCGGAGGCCCGAACGACGCGCAGGAGCTGCTGTGCGACCAATTTCAGCGCTCCGTCACCCGCGCTGTGGCCGAGGCGGTCGTTGATGCGCTTGAGGTTGTCGAGGTCGATCATCATCAAAGCGAGGCGCCGGTTGTGGCGCTCCGCGAGCGCGACCTCGCGCTCCATCACCCTCTCGAACTCGCGTCGGTTCGCGAGACCGGTGAGATGGTCGGTGCGCGCCTCATTCGCGAACTGGCGCGCGCGGTCGATCGCGATCGCAACCTGGTCCGCCACCGCGGCCATGAACAGCAGGTCCGAGGCGCTGAATACACGGTCGACGATCGTGCCGACCGTCATCATGCCCACGGTCCGTCCCTTGACTCGCAACTGCCCGCGCAGCCCGTTCCACTCCTGGCCGGAGATCCGGTCGACCTGTGACTCCGACCGGCCGAGGGCCGACGCAACTGCTTTCACGTGCGGGCCCGCCTGGCGCGCGAAATCGTCCACCTGATCCTCGTCGAGTCCAACGGTGTGCGCAAGCTTGTACGAGGAGCGCTCGCGCAACCAGATCGCGCCCGTGCTCAGCCGTAGCGCCGCCAGCGCCTCGACGAGAGCGACTTCGGCAGTCTCGTGGAGGTCGAGCGACCGGCTCATCGCGGTGACGATGGCGGCGAGGCCGTACATCTCGCTCTCGCGCGCGCGGTGCTCCTCACCGACGTGGTCGAGGTAGCCACGCGCGATCGCGGTGGTGAGCCGCTCGGTCACGTCCTCCAGCCGGCTCTGCGCGAGGGAGATGATCTCGTCGTAGTGCGGCTGGCCATGGATGGGGCGCGAGAGCAGCTCGATCGTGGCGCGCCGATACACCGCGAGGACGTCGATCAGCGATTCCAGCGGCAGACCTTGGGCTGCGCGCAGGCGACCATAGTCGCGCGACCGCTGCTCGAACTCGTCCCATGGCGGCTCGACGTCGCTGCGCAGCGATGCCAGGAGCATGTCGATGAAGCCTGCGGACGTGGCCACGAGATCCTCGCCCGTTTGCTCGCTCAGCGTGACCAGGTCGGGCGCCCGCGCGCGTACGACCTCGAGCGTCTTCCTCCCACTCTCTGTGGAGTCGACGCCCAGGCCGCTCGCCAACGTGCCGAGCACGTCGACCACGTAACTCCCGCCGGACTCGGCTGAAGGGTTCATCCACCTTAGAAACGTCGCGGGGCGCAGGTACACCTACTACTGCAAGTGAGTTAGCCAAAATCCGCCCATCCGTACGGCGACCCGATCGTGCCTCGTGGCGGACAGTTAGACCCAGGTGAACCGAGGGGTTCACCAACTCACGGGGGGTGAAGGAACCAAATGGCGGAACCGATCTCTGCATCGACCGCCGGTGAAGTACGGGAAACGCCTAGCACGTACGAGGCCGGAAACGAAGGTGACTTCGAACGACTCTATCAAGCGTCGTACGGAAAGATTCTCGGCACGCTGACCGCGATGCTCGGAGACCGAGCGGCGGCGGAAGACTGCGCTCAGGACGCGTTCGAGCGCGCGTACAAGAAGTGGGCAACCTGGCAGCCGATCGCACCCGCGGAGGCGTGGGTGCACAGGATTGCGATCAACGCCGCGGTCTCCTACCAGCGCAAGATGCGGCTGCGAGAGGTCGGTGAGGTGATTCGACGCCTCGGCCGGCCCGGGCTCGCGCCTGACCCACAAGAGGTTGTCGAGCACCGCGACCTGGCCACGGCGCTGGCGAAGCTGCCGCCCAAGCAGGCGGCCGCGATCGTGCTGCGCCACTACCACGGCTACACCAACCGGGCGATCGCCCAGGCGCTGGGCATCCCCGAGCGAACCGTCGCCTCCAGGCTCGCGGTCGCAAAGGAGCGGCTGAGGGTCATGTTGAAGCATTCCTATGGTCCGCAGGCCATGCTCGACGAGCCGGTGGAGCGGGGATTCGCGGTCGCCGACTGAAACCTCAAGGCACGGCAGCTGCCTAGCAAGGGCCTGGCCTCCGCGGCCAGGCCCTTGTTCGTTCTTGCTGTTTCGTTCAGGCCGCTTGCGGGCGGCCGGTGTCCGGTAGCAGATTCTTGACGAAGCGCACGACGCCAGCCCAGGGCCGAGTGTCCTCGACGCGAGCCGCGTGGGCGTCGGCGCAGATCTGGCACCCGCAACCGTGCCCGGTCTCGGGCAAGCGGTTGCCGTGCTTGTCGAACCTCGCACTGATCGGTCGGTCAGCATCCATCCGCGGATACCCTCCCGTCTAGCAATGGGTGCCCGGCAGGTACCACGCCTGGTGCCCACGGCAAGTCATGGTGATCAAGCCCGCCGGCTGTGGGTACCACTCGTTCGGCATGTGCATCGCGTCGAGCGCGTCCTGCATGAACCGGTGCCACATGGGCGCGGCGATGTAGTAGCTGTCCGAGTTCTTGGTCATCTTCATGCGCCAGTCCGCGTTGCCGCCCCACACCGCCGTCACGAGGTGAGGCGTGAAGCCGACGGTCCAGGCATCAGCGAACGAGTCGGACGTGCCCGTCTTGACGGCGACGCGCCGTCCAGGCAGCGTGAGGAGTGAGTTGCGGCCGAAGATCATGGCCCGGTTGGCGTCGTTGGACATCATCTGCTGCATGATGAAAGCCACCCGCGCATCGAGGACTCGCTTGCCGGGGTCGGCCTGGTGTCGGTAGACATCCTTCGTGCCCCTGGTGACAAGGCTGATCGAGTACGGCTGCCGGAGAATTCCCTGTGTCGCGAGCACAGACGCGCCCGTGGCCATCTGCAGGGGGGTCTCGCCGTATCCGCCAAGTGTGAGCGAGGGGCCGTAAGTGTTGACTGCGTCGTCTGTGCTGAAGATCGGGTAGCCGTTGGCGTCGATGCCGTGTCGCTGGTAGGGCGGGGCACCCATGAGGCGCGCCATCTGGACCACAGATGAGACGCCGATTCCCAGCTCGACTTTGACCGCCGGGATGTTCAGCGAGTTGCCCATGCAGACCTGCAGTTCGCAGGTGCCGTGGAATTTGCCGTCGTAGTTACGAGGCGTCCAGCGCTCAGGGGCGTACACGGTGATCCGGCTGTCCTCAATCCGCGTCGTCATCGTGTACTTCTTGCTCGCGATCGCCGCGGTGTAGGTGAAGATCTTCATCGAAGAGCCCGGGTTCCGCGGAGGCCAGACGGCCAGGTTGTACTGACCGCCGTAAGCCTTGGGATTGGCGGATCCAACCATGGCGATGATCGCGCCGGTCGTCGGGTCGAGCGCCACCAGCGCGCCCTGGGTCACGTTGCGGTAGCGAAGGCGGGCGATGTTCTCGGTGACGTCACGCTGCGCGATCGACTGCAGCTTCAGGTTGAGCGTGGTGACGACGCGCAGACCGCCGCTGTACGTCATCTCGGCGCCGAACTGGTTGATGAGCGCGGCGATCACGTAGCTGACGAATGAGGGTGCAACCACATCGTTGGTCGGCAGGAACATGTGTTTCGGCGGAGAGATGTCTTCGGCGAAAGCTTTGGCCGCGTCGGCCGCGGTGATCTTGCCGTCACGGATCATCGCGTCGAGGACCGTCTCCTGGCGCTGCTTGGCCGAGGTCCAGTCGACGAGTGGGTTGTAGAGCGTCGGCCCGCGGATGATTCCCGCGAGCATCGAAGCCTGGGCGAGGTCGAGATCCTTGGTCTTCTTGTGGAAGTAGATCTGCGACGCGGCCGCGCTACCCCAAGCCGTGTTGGCGAAGAAGACGCTGTTCAGGTACCACTCGAGGATCTGGTCCTTCGTGTACCGCCGCTCGATCTCGAACGCGAGCAGCGCCTCCCTCAGCTTGCGGTCGAGCGTCGCCTCGTTGCCGACGAGCCGCAGCTTGACGAGCTGCTGGGTGATGGTGGAGGCACCTTCGACTGGCGCCTTCGCTTTCCAGTTGACCATGCCGGCCCGCACTATGCCCTGCGGATCGACGCCGGGCTCGGAGTAGAAGTTGCGGTCCTCGATCGAGATCACAGCCCCTGGGAGGAGCGTGCCCATCTCCGACAGCGGCTCGTAGTAGGCCTGGTACCCGGGCGGGTGAAGGTCGGCCAGCAGGGTCGTGTTGTCTGACGCGTAGACCAGCGTGTCCTCGGGGATCGAGTTGGCGACGTTCGTCGCTTCGGGCAGCTTGTCCGCGAAGGCGACGTACCCCGGCGAGGTCATCAGGAGGCTCGGGACGGCGATCACCAGGAGCGCGAAAAGCCGCAGGAGCCAGGTCGCGGGTCGCCAGACCTTGAATCCCTGGTTGAGGGCCACCGAGGCGCTCGCGCGCCGCCGCATACCGTTCGGCCTACGAGGCCAGGCGGTCTGTCTTCTGTGGTTGATCGGCATCCGTTTCCCCCCTCGGCTCTGCGGCTGGTCCGGCGGTCAAAGGGCCGTACCACCCGATCGACTGCGCGCTCAGCAGCGCCTGGATGTCAATGACCTGACCTGGCCGCAGTGTCTTGCCAGCGGTCCGCGCCGTGCGCACGGCATCGCCGGCCCTGGCGGCCAGACCGTTGATGGCGGGCTCGCCCGCCGCCGTGTACCACGCGCGCGCGGCGAACTGGAGATGGGCCGCAGAGTCGCGCAGCGATTCCAGTCCAGCCCGTGAACCGGCCCGGCCGGCGTGCGCCGCGCTGGCGAGACGTCGCGCTTCACGCGGAAGCACGACGTTGCGAACCCAGATCGACAGGTCGACACGCTTCGCGAGCATCGCGGCATCCAGGACAGCGCCCGCTGCGGCGATTCTCCGATTGAGGTCGACGAGGGGAACGGTGGGCGCAACCCGCGCCTGGGCGGGTGGCTTCACCGGCACCGGGATCTCCATCCACTCGCGAAGCCTGACCTGCGGCTCCCACCCGCGCGCCTTGCGGATCGAGCGCACCAGGATCAGGGCGAGGACGTCGACGCCGGCGACGATCGCAAGCCACGTCGCGATCACGAATCGGTTGTCCATGATCCATCCCGCAACTCCGCCGAGCAGCAAGCCGACGATCGTGTTGAGGACACGGTCTGTGCCCCAGATGACCGATGTGGTCAGGTTCCGGGCCTCGGCATCGTTGACGCTGACGAGCCCCAGCGCACAGACCACGATGAGGGCGGCCCACAGGAGGACCTCGACTGGCCGGGGGATCGCCTTGCGGACGGGCGGGACGAAGGTCGCCGCCACCATTCCGGTGAGAAGCGCGATCGAGAACTGAAACAGCAGCGGTAATGCCACGCCAAGAGAACGCGCCCCGCGGGTCGAGTATTGGCGGCCTCCGGGCCCCTCGCGCGCGACCCTAGATGAGATATGCCGTTACAACTTGTTCACATTCGCCACATGGCGCGTTGTCTGGTTGGCGTGGACGCTGACCCGCTCGGCGTCCACCCCTCTTTGGGGTTTTACGGATGGCAGTTCTATTGATCATCCTGCTGGCGACGATCGGGCTCTCCGTCAGGGCCGGCCTCTACGGACGCGTGTGGCGCATCGCCGAGTCCGAGGGCAACGAGGAGTCCTGGCTCATGGAGACGTGCGCACGCACCTTCCTGCTCGTGCTCCTGTCCCTGGCCGGCCTGCTCGCCCTGGGCATGCTGTACGGAAACGTCCTCGGGGCGACCAACATGGCCAACCCGTGACCGGTTAGAGCCGGTTTTACCGGCGTTCTAGTCACTGGAAGCAGCCCCTCCTGCCCCGGGCTGCTTCTTTCTATGCCGCCGCGGGGGCCTTCAAAGGCCCAAAAGCGGGCTGTTCCATGGTCTTTCAAGCCAATTGACAATGCTTGAGGCTTATTAACCCCGACGCCGCAGGTGCACCGGCACGCCATCAGTAGCGTGCCCCCCGGATCTCGCGCCACCCAGGGGTGGGTGCGCGGCAAACGGGGGTATCAGTGCACTCACTTCGACAGCTTCTCTCGCATCTTCGCTCACGTCGCAAGGCTCACCTGGGCGTCGTCTTCCTCGCCGTCTCCAACTACTTCAGCTTCGTCGCGCTCGCCGCTTCGCCGACCGTGCTGGCCGCACCCGCCCCGCAGGTGACGCAGTCCGCCTGCTCGGTCGAGGGCTGCGCCGCATCCCCGGTCGCCGTCGTGGACGACGCCCGTCTGAGCCTTCCCAAGGGCCTCGAGCAGTGCGCCGACTCGGGACCCGCGGCCGCTTGCACCAGCGCCTGGACGCCGGCTGACTACCTGCCGGGCAGCCCAGCGGTTCCGGCCGGCCTGACGACCTGTTCCACCGACGCCAAGTCCATCCCCGAGACCCCGGCCGCCTGCACCGAGACGGTTCTGCCGCCGGTCGCGCCCGCGCGCACGGGAACGGACGGGGCCCCGATCGCGGAGCCCAGCCCGCCCCTCGCCCCGCTGGGCACACTGCTGCCTTCCCGGATCGAGCTCACGAGCAGCTCCCAGACGGTGAACACCGACCAACCGGTGACGCTGACTGCGACCGCCAGCTCCACGGTGACCGGGACGGACCTCGCGATCGAGATCTTCGACAGGACCACGGGCACCCTGATCGCCGCCTGCGGACAGGGGAGTCAGTGCGCGGTGGCCTACAGCGCAATGTCAGGGGTCCACGACTTTGCCGCGTACGTCACGCTGCCGACCAAGGCCATCCCTCAGGACGCGGTCGCGCTCAGCTCGAACTACGTCAGAGTGGGCTGGCTGGAGAGCGGGATCGCGGCCAGCGGGACGTTGGTCGGGCAGGGCCAGTCGGTCACCATCACCGCGACATCGACGATCGATGTCCAGAAGACCGGGCGCCGGCTCGAAATCTACGACCTGACCGCGAAGTCGCGGCTCACCTACTGCAGCCGCGGCACTTCCTGCACCACGTCGATCAAGCTGCCCAGCGGCGGCGTGCACGAGATCGTCGGCTACGTCAACGGCGCGCCCGAGGCCGTCTCCGACCCGATCCTCGTGACGTGGCTGGACGTCAGCTTGGCAGCCACATCGGTCGGGCCGACGATCGGCGGCACCATCTACCTGAAGGCGACCACCAACGCCGACCTCGGCGGCACCCCGTGGGTGGTGGGCATCTACGACGAGCAGGGGCGGCTTGTCGACCATGCATGCAAGACCGGGAACACGTGCACCGTCCAGGCGTGGATGAGCGGCGGCAAAACGCCGCGGTACACGGCGGTGATCGGGGCGCTGCCGGAATCCAAGCCAACCCAACCCGCGCACACACCGACCACGCCCCCCGCGACCCTGGTCGACGTTCAGGCCAAGTCAACCCCGGTCGAGCCGACCCACCTGCTCTGGGGCGTCGACTCCTGCAAGGCATTCGTCGGCGATGTCACCGGCGACCTCTACCCCAAGGTCGTCAAGCACCTGGGCACGCCCGACTTCTGGGGACGCTACCTGACCAACACCGTGTGCCCGGGCATCAGCGCGGCCGAGGTCGCGCTGGCCGCCAGCCAGCACATGGGGATCCTCCCGATCTACAACGACTACAACTGCTCGGCGGTCGTCTACTACGCGACCGGGCGCGCGTACGCGGCCGAGGCGGTCGCCGCGGCGCAGAGGATCGGCATCCCCAGGGGCAGGCTGCTGGCGATCGACATCGAGCCGCCCGGCGCGGCGTGCCCCGGCGCAGGTGGCGTCGACGCGGGGTTCATCACGGGCTGGTACGACGGCGTCAGACAGGCCGGCTACGTGCCCGTCTACTACGGCAACGGAACCAGGGGCAGCGAGTTCGCCGGTGCGTGGTGCGCGGCCGTGACCGCCTCGCCTCACATCGCCGCCGGCTCTGCCCTCTGGACGTTCCAGCCTTCGCTGCTCGGCCGCTTCACGAAGGAGAAGGCCCCCGGCTGGTCGCCATACAGCCCCGGCTGCGCGGGCAACATGGAGGCCTGGCAGTACGTGCTCAGCGCCGGCAATGCGATCGATGTCGACCAGGACGAGGCGCTGTCCAGCCTGCCGCTCTGGTACCCCTGATCGAGTCCTAGCTCGTCTACCTCCCCCCGTGCGCCCGGGTGGCCGAAACCACCCGGGCGTTTTGTGTGCATGGCCCAATTCATCTCTCTTAACCGAGGCAAGGGGTGAGACCAATGGAACGAAGGGACACCGACATCGAGCGCGATCCCGCGACCGGGCGCGAGCACGAGCACCGGCGCGTGGTCTCCGATGAGCCGACGGCGCCCACAGGGTCGTCGGAGGTCGTGAGCAGGGTCAACCCAGGCCGTCGGGCGATGGACCTGATCTACCTCATCTTCGGGGTCATCGACGGCCTTCTGCTGATCCGGGTCGTGTTCAAGCTCCTGGGCGCCAACACGACAGCCGGCTTCACACAGTGGATATATGGCGTCACCGACGTGCTGATGGCGCCGTTCCGCAACCTGCTGCCGACGATCGGCACCGAGCACTCGCAGCTCGAGATGTCGGTCGTGGTGGCGATCCTGGTCTACGCACTCATCGCCTGGGCCATGGCCCGCCTGATGGCGATCATCTTCTTCCGCGACGTCACCGTGGCGCGGAGAGGGTTCTTCTAGACCAAGGCGCGCCGTACGAGATCAACCACCGCGGCGGGTGTATGCAACACATCCGCCGCGGTGAAGCGCAAGAGCCTGTAGCCGGACTCGAGCAGTCTGTTCTGCCGGCGGTTGTCGGCGGCGAGGTTGTCGCGGTGGGACACGCCGTCGTGCTCGAGCGCAAGCCGTTTGTCTGGGTAGTACAGGTCCGGACGGGCGATAAACGCACCGGTTTCGTCGAACAGGGATACCTGCGTGCGCAGCCTGGGCAGTCCCGAGAGGACAAGCAGTAACCGCAGCTGCGTCTCCATTACGCTCTCGCTGGCGGGATCTGCCAATTCGAGTGCCCGCCTCAGACGTGCCACGCCACGATGTCCTGCATGCAAAGCGGTCCACTCCTGGATTTGCCGCAGGGAAACCAGCCGCCGATGCAGTGCGATATCTAGCGCCGCGACAGCGTCTACCAGGCGCATGCGAGATCCAAGGTCGACAGCCGTCCGCAGGGACGAGGTGGTGCGGAAACCTTTCCTCAGCACACCCAGGGGCTAGCCCATGGCGCAATGCAGCGTGTAAACCCGCGAGTGTGCGCTGTGTCGCCCTACGCCGGTCTTCAGTTCAAGGAGTCGTCGCAACACCTGTGAAGTAGAAGAGGTGCGCGATGACCCAGCAGGCGAGCCGGTACGTCCTCCGCCATTTCTGGTCGCTGATTCGTGAGGGCGCGTTAAGGGAGGAAGCCGGCGCCAAGCT
>WNFV01000927.1_pt1 | contig 40481 bp, 37 predicted proteins | sample 5400101 | NCBI WGS metagenome assembly WNFV01 (sample SAMN13153361, study PRJNA577476) | soil metagenome | isolation source: 115 cm soil or saprolite under grassland replicate 1 | place: USA:California | collected 2016-06-15 | reverse complement strand
CACCCCGCCGTTCTCGAACACCGTCTCGTGCTCTATTGCGTTGTACGTGATGGTGATCTCGGCGAGCGGCGCGCCCTCCTCACAGGTCGGCACAACGTCCACGAACGTCTCGGTTTCGTTGTGAACGGTGGTGGTCTCGTTGACCACCGGGGGCTGGGCGCCGGCCGCCAAGGGCGTCGCGATCAGGGTGACCGCGGCGCCGAGAGCAACCAGCCCCAGCCGTACGAATCGGAACATGACCGTCCCTCGCTTCTGTCGCTTGCGGAGCGACCTACCGCCCCCGCGACCGACGCTTAACGCTCCGTATCGGTGACACCGCAGGTCAAGGGGTCGGTTCTGGCGTTCGTTGTAGTCGCGCATCCGTTGCGGATAGCCGACCTTGTTGACCTCGTACACCGGGATGTTGAGCCGCTGACCGAAGGCGAACGCGTCCTCGGGTCCGGCCACCCGGCGCCGGGTCCACTCGCCGTCGTGCGCGATCAGCAGCACGGTCGTCTCGGTCACGGAGGTACGCGGCTCCACGTACGCCTCGACGCCCTGCCGGCTGCGTACGAACTCTTCGAGGTGGCCGATGCCGGCCTGCAGGTCCGCGCGGCCGCGACCTGTCGCGCTGCCCCCCGAACCACGACGTCGCCGAAACCATGCCACCGCCGGCACCTCCGTTGTCCTCGTACGCGGTGCGAACCTTAACCCTTCTCAACAAGCCGCGCCCACCGACTATGCCGGCTCCGGACGGTTCACAGCGTGCTCACAGGGACGTCACGCCGATCACGTCTTGTGGGTCACGTCGCGCGGATCGCTCGGTAAGTGCCAAGATGGCGAACGGCACTATCGAGTCACCCTGGGAGAATCCGTGAACCAGCCAAACGCCGAATACGACGTCGTAATCCTCGGCGGTGGCAGTGGCGGCTACGCGTGCGCGCTCCGCGCAGCGCAGCTGGGCCTGTCTGTCGCGATGATCGAGAAGGGCAAGATCGGGGGCACCTGCCTGCACCGCGGCTGCATCCCGACCAAGGCGCTGCTGCACGCCGGCGAGATCGCCGACCAGGCGCGCGAGTCGGAGCAGTTCGGCGTCAAGGCGACGCTCGACGGCATCGACATGGCGGGGGTCAACGCGTACAAGGACGGCGTGGTGGGCCGGCTCTACAAGGGCCTCATGGGGCTGATCAAGGCCGCCAAGATCGCCGCTGTGGAGGGCGAAGGCCGCCTGGTCGGCCCGACCACGGTCGAGGTCGACGGGCAGCGGATAACGGGCAAGCACCTGGTGCTCGCGACCGGCTCGTACTCGAAGACGCTCCCGGGGCTGGACTTCGACGGCGAGCGGGTGATCGACAGCGAGGTGGCGCTCACTCTGGACCGGGTGCCGGAGTCGGCGATCGTGCTCGGCGGCGGCGTGATCGGCGTGGAGTTCGCCAGCGCCTGGAAGTCGTTCGGCACCGACGTGACGATCATCGAGGCGCTCCCCCGGCTGGTGGCCGCCGAGGACGAGGACCTCTCCAAGCAGGTCGAGCGCGCGTTCCGCAAGCGCGGCATCACGTTCAAGACGAACAGCCCGTTCGAAAAGCTGGAAAAGACCGATTCCGGGGTACGGGTCACCGTGGCCGGCGGCGAGACCTTCGAGGCGGAACTGTTGCTGGTCGCGGTCGGTCGCGGTCCCACAACCGCCAATCTGGGGTACGAGGAGCAGGGCCTCAACCTCGACCGCGGCTTCGTGCCGACCGACGAGCGGCTGCGCACCAACCTCCCCAACGTGTACGCCGTCGGCGACCTCGTCCCCGGCATGCAACTCGCGCACCGGGGCTTCCAGCAGGGCATCTTCGTCGCCGAGGACATCGCCGGGCTGAACCCCGCGGTGATCGACGAGACCGGCATCCCGCGGGTGACGTACTGCGACCCCGAGGTGGCTTCGATGGGCCTCACCGAGGCGAAGGCCAAGGAGCAGTACGGCGCCGACAAGGTCACCACGTACAACTACAACCTGGGCGGCAACGGCAAGAGCCAGATCCTCAAGACCCAGGGGTTCGTGAAGCTGGTCGGCGTGGTCGACGGCCCCGTGGTCGGCATTCACATGGTGGGCGCCCGGGTGGGCGAGCTGATCGCGGAAGCGCAGCTGATCTACAACTGGGAGGCGTACCCGTCCGACGTGGCCCAGCTGGTGCACATGCACCCGACGCAGAGCGAGGCGCTCGGGGAAGCCCATCTGGCGCTCGCCGGCAAGCCGCTGCACGCCCACGCCTGACCACACTCGATAACCGATAACAAGGAGTCGTACGACATGGCGGTCTCGGTCACGATGCCCCAGCTCGGCGAGAGCGTCACCGAAGGCACGATCACCCGGTGGCTGAAGAACGAAGGCGACCGGGTGGAGGCCGACGAGCCGTTGCTCGAGGTCTCCACCGACAAGGTCGACACCGAGATCCCGTCGCCCGCGGCGGGCGTGCTCACCCGGATCGTGGTGCCGGAGGACGAGACCGCCGAGGTCGGCTCGGAGCTCGCGGTGATCGACGGCGACGCGTCGGGCGGCGCCCCTGCGCAGTCGGCGCCCGCACAGGAAGCACCCGCACAGGAGGCCCCCGCGCAGGAGGCCCCCGCGCAAGAGGCACCTGCCGAGGAGGCGCCCGCGCAGGAAGCACCGGCGCAGCAGGCACCGGCCGAGCAGGCCGCCGCTCCAGAGGCGGCACCGCAGCAGCAGCCGGCCCCGCAGGCAGCACCGCAGCAGCAGGCGGCACCGCCGCAGGGAGGTGCCGCAAACGGCACCGTGGTGACCATGCCGGCGCTCGGTGAGAGCGTCACCGAAGGCACCATCACCCGGTGGCTGAAGCAGCCGGGCGACCGGGTCGAGGTCGACGAGCCGCTGCTGGAGGTCTCCACCGACAAGGTCGACACCGAGATCCCGTCGCCGGCGGCCGGCACCCTGGTCGAGATCAAGGTGAACGAGGACGACACCGCCGAGGTCGGCGCCCCGCTCGCGGTGATCGGAGGCGACGGCGCGGCCGCAGCACCGGCACCCGCCGAGGCCGCACCGGCGTCGGCAGAGACCGCTCCGGCACCCGCCCAGGCCGAGCCCGCCCAGGCCGAGCCCGCGCAGGCTGCACCGGCACCGCCCGCGGCGGCTCCGGCCGCGGCACCCCAGGCCGCCCCGGCGCCACCCGCCGCAGCGCCACCCGCCGCAGCGCCACCCGCCGCAGCGCCGGCGGCGGCCCAGCCGGCCGCACCGGCCGAGGCACCCGGCGAGGAGCCCGCCGAAGGCGAGCCCGGCGGGTACGTCACACCCCTGGTACGCAAGCTGGCCGCCGAGCACGGCGTACAGCTCGCGGCGCTCAAGGGGACCGGGGTGGGTGGCCGGATCCGCAAGCAGGACGTGCTCGACGCCGCCGAGCAGCAGCAGAAGGCCGCGGAACCGGCCCCGCAGCCCAGCGCTCCGGCCGCCCAGGCGCCGGCCGCCCAAGCGCCCAGCGCTGCGCCGGCCGCGACGCCGAGCCCGTTGCGGGGTCGTACCGAGAAGCTGTCCCGGATGCGGTCGATCATCGCGAAGCGGATGGTGGAGGCGCTGCAGACCGCCGCGCAGCTCACCACCGTGGTCGAGGTCGACGTCACCCGGATCGCCCGGTTGCGGCAGGAGGCCAAGGCGGACTTCCAGGCGCGGCACGGCGTCAAGCTGTCGTTCCTGCCGTTCTTCGCACTGGCCGCGGTGGAGGCGCTGCGGATCCACCCGCAGGTCAACGCCTCGATCGACACCGACGCCGGTACGGTGACCTACCACGACGCCGAGCACCTGGGCCTCGCGGTCGACACCGAACGCGGCCTGATGCTCCCGGTGATCCACAACGCCGGCGACCTCAACCTGGCCGGTCTGGCCCGGCGGATCGCCGACATCGCCGAGCGCACCCGGGCCGGCAAGGTCACCCCCGACGAGGTGTCGGGAGCCACGTTCACGCTGACCAACACCGGCAGCCGGGGCGCGCTGTTCGACACCCCGATCGTGCCGCTGCCGCAGGTCGCCATGCTCGGCACCGGCGCGGTGGTGAAGCGGGCGGTCGTGGTCGACGACGCGCACCTGGGCGAGATCATCGTGCCCCGCTCGATGGTCTACCTCGCCTTGTCGTACGACCACCGGCTGGTCGACGGTGCGGACGCGGCACGGTTCCTCGGTACCGTCAAAGAACGGCTCCAAGGGGCCAGTTTCGAGACCGAGCTCGGCCTCAGCTGAGCGCTGCCGACCCTCCGGCGGGCCCTCTCGATCGCATCGAGAGGGCCCGTTGCCATTGGTACGGGCTTGCCCGATCACCCACACTGGGGTCATGCGGGTGGTGATGGCGGGTGCATCGGGGTTCCTCGGACACCACCTTGTCGTGCGGCTGCGCGCCGACGGTCATGCCGTACTCCGGCTGGTACGCCGCGAGCCGCGAGCCGACGACGAAGCCCGCTGGCGGCCGTCCGACCGGGAGCTGGACCCGCAGTTGCTGGAGGACGCCGACGCGGTGGTCAACCTGTCGGGCGCCGGCGTCGGGGACAAGCGCTGGACCGACGCGTACAAGCGGGAGATCCGGGACAGTCGGGTGAACGCCACCGCGACCCTCGCGTCGGCGATCGCCGGATCGTCGCAGCGGCCGGCGGTGCTGCTCAACGCCTCCGCCATCGGTTGGTACGGCGACACCGCCGACCACGCGGTCGAGGAGACCTCGGCGAGCGGGACGGGCTTCCTCCCCGAGCTGTGCCGGGAGTGGGAGGCCGCGACCGAGCCCGCCGCTGCCGCGGGCGTACGGGTGGTACGCCTGCGTACCGGTCTGGTGCTGGCGGGCTCGGGCGGGCTGCTGAAGCCGCTGCTGCCGCTGTTCCGGTTCGGGCTGGGCGGCCGACTCGGCTCCGGACGGCAGTACATGTCGTGGATCTCGTTGCAGGACTGGCTCGGCGCGGTGGCGTTCCTGCTGGGCGGCGCGATCTCCGGGCCGGTCAACCTCACCGCGCCGTACCCGGAGACCAACGCCGACTTCAGTCGCGCCCTGGGACGGGTGCTACGGCGCCCGGCACTGCTCCCGGCGCCGGGTTTCGCGCTCCGGATCGCGCTCGGCGAGTTCGCCGGCGACGCGCTGTCGAGTACCCGGGCGCTGCCCGGTGTGCTCACCCGGGCGGGTTACCGGTTCACCCATCCGGAGCTGGTGCCCGCGCTGCGCTGGGCGCTCGGCCACTAGCAGTTTCGGCGAACTCGCCGGTCGAGGACTCCAGGTCGGCGACCACCCGGCTCACGGTCTGCCACGCGTACGGCAGGGAGGTTCGTACGCACTCGGCGAACTTCTCGTCGGTCACGGCGCCGCGCTCGGCCCGGGCAAGCAGTTCGGCGGGTACGTCAAGCGACATCACAATCTCCTCCGGTCGGAAACGAATCCCCTTATCGGTAACGGTTTTCGTCTCGGTTTTCACGGCCATGCACACATGCGAATAGCCGCCGCACCGACGTCGGGCCCCGCCCGGTACGCCGATCCCGACCGGGTAGCGTCCCCTGATGACCTCCAAGACCCCGACGATCGTGGCGGCATCCGGCGGGTTCCTGCCGGGCGTACGGCGGCGGTTTCAGCCCGGTCCGATCGTGTGGCACGCACTGCAGCTCTCCGGTGCCGGTGACACCGCCAAGCTCGCCGTGCTGGGCACCGCGAGCGGCGACCAGATGATCCAGAACGCGTCCGTGCACGAGGCGTTCTACGGCACCGGCGTACGCCTGACCTGCGTCAACCTGTTCCCGATGCCCAATTTCGAGGACCTGCGCGGGCACCTGCTCGACCAGGACGTGATCTGGGTCGGCGGCGGCAGTGTGGCGGGGCTGCTCGCGCTGTGGCGGCTGCACGGGCTGGACTCGGTCATGCGGGAGTGCTGGGAGTCGGGCGTGGTGCTCGCCGGGATCTCGGCCGGCTCGATCTGCTGGCACGTCGGCGGTCCCACCGACTCCTTCGGCCCCGACCTGCGGCCGGTCACCGACGGCCTGGGCTTCCTGCCGTACGGCAACGGCGTGCACTACGACGGCGAGGCGCAGCGGCGCCCGCTGCTGCACCGACTGGTCGCCGAGGAGACCCTGCCGACCGGGTACGCCACCGACGACGGCGTCGCCCTGGTCTACCGCGGCACCAAGCTGGCCGAGGTGGTCAGCGACCGGGCGGGCGCGGCGGCGTACCGGGTCGAACGCGCCGCGGACGGTACGGCCACCGAGACCCGGATCGAGCCCCGGCTGCTCGAAGCGGGCTAATCTCGACACGTGACCACAGCTCCCACTCAGCCGATGACGACGCCGCTGCGCGTGGTGCACGCCGGCACGGTCGACTACCTGGCCGCCTGGAAGGAACAGCGCCGGCTGCGTACCGAGCGGGCGGAACACCGGATCCCGGACACCGTGCTGCTGCTGCAGCACCCGAGCGTCTACACCGCCGGGAAGCGGACCGAGCCGCTGGACCGGCCGTTCGACGGCACCGAGGTGGTCGACGTCGACCGCGGCGGCAAGATCACCTGGCACGGCCCCGGCCAGATCGTCGGCTACCCGATCACGAAGCTCCCCGACCCGATCGACGTGGTGGCGTACGTACGCCGCCTCGAGGGGATGCTGATAGACGTGTGCGCCGCGCTCGGCGTCCCCACCACCCGGGTCGCCGGCCGCAGCGGGGTCTGGGTCCCGGCCGACGAGCGGGGCCAGGACCGCAAGATCGCAGCCATCGGAGTACGGGTCAGCCGCGGTGTGACGATGCACGGGTTCGCGCTCAACTGCGACTGCGACCTGTCGTACTTCGACCGGATCGTGCCGTGTGGCATCCGGGACGCGAGCGTGACGTCGCTGTCCGCGGAGTTGGGCCGGACGGTCTCCGTCGACGAAGCGTTACCGCTGGTCGAGCAGCGGTTGGGGATGATCCTCGGCTGATCTCGGGGGCCTGGTCGCCCGATATCGATTGCTCCGCGCGGCCCGATCCACGTCGCCCGACGTAACGGGAAATTTTCCCGGTTGTCCCCTAGATGTGAATCTTGTTCGATATTAGCCTTGCGAGCCATGCGCCCCCGCTCCCGTGTCGCGGTGATCACCGACTCGACCGCTGCCCTGCCTCGTGAGGTCGTGGACCACTACGGCATCGGCGTCGTGCCGCTGCGGCTGCAGATCGGCGGCGAGACCACCACCGAGGCCCGTACGAATCCCGACGACGTCGCCGCCGCGTTGCGCGCCGACACGCCCGTCGAGACGTCCGAGCCGTCGTCCTCGGAGTTCTTCTGGGCGTACCACGACGCCGCGACCTCCGGACATCGGGAGATCGTGTCGCTCCACATCTCGGGCCGTTTGTCCGCCACGGCGACCTCGGCCCGGGAGGCCGCCGAGCGGCTGGACATCCCGGTCGACGTGGTCGACTCGCTCACCAGCGGCATGAGTCTCGGGTTCCTCGCCGTGGCGGCCGCCGAAGCCGCCGCGATCGGCGCCGACGCGGCGCAGATCGTACGGATGCTCAACGAGCGGCGGCGGTTCACCAGCCAGATGATCTACGTCGACACCCTCGAGCACCTGCGCCGCGGCGGCAGGATCGGCAAGGCGGCCGCGATGCTCGGCACCGCGTTGTCGATCAAGCCGCTGCTGGGGCTCGCCGACGGCGAGATCGTGCCGTTGGCGCGGGTACCCGGGACCGAGCGGGCGCTCGGCAAGCTGGTCGACGTGGGCGTGCAGCAGTCGCACGACTGGCGCGTCGACGCCGCCGTCGAGTACTTCGACGAACCGGACCGGGCGGCTGAGGTGGCGCAGCGATTACAGCACCGGCTGCCGAGACTGCGCCGCCTGGTGGTCACCCGCAGCAGCGCCGTACTCGCGTCTCATCTGGGTCCCGGTGCCATCGGGCTGTCGATCGCACCATGCTGAGTCGAGGACGGCCCGGAGCTGACGAGGCATCCGTCACAGGGCGCCCGTACGGCCCGGAGATAGGCTGGCGATCGTGACCGCCGTGCAGCCAGAGAACCGCCGCCTGCTCCGCGTAGAGGCGCGGAACGCTGAGACTCCGATCGAGCGCAAGCCACCGTGGATCAAGGTCAAGGCGCGGATGGGCCCCGAGTACACCGACCTCAAAGGGCTGGTACGCCGCGAGGGCCTGCACACCGTGTGCGAGGAAGCCGGCTGCCCCAACATCTACGAGTGCTGGGAAGACCGCGAAGCCACCTTCCTGATCGGCGGGGACCAGTGCACCCGCCGCTGTGACTTCTGCCAGATCGACACCGGCAAACCCGCCGCCCTCGACCGCGACGAACCCCGCCGCGTCGCCGAGTCCGTGGCCACCATGGGCCTCAAGTACGCCACCATCACCGGCGTGGCCCGCGACGACCTGCCCGACGGCGGCGCCTGGCTCTACGCCGAAACCGTCCGGCAGATCCACGCCGCGCTGCCCGGCTGCGGCGTCGAACTGCTGATCCCCGACTTCAACGCCGTGCCCGACCTGCTCGCCGAGGTGTTCAGCGCCGCGCCCGAGGTGTTGGCGCACAACATCGAGACCGTGCCCCGGATCTTCAAACGGATCCGCCCCGCCTTCCGCTACCAGCGGTCCCTCGACGTGATCACCCAGGCCCGCGACGCCGGGTTGGTCACCAAATCCAACCTGATCCTCGGCATGGGCGAAGAACGCGACGAGATCTCCCAGGCGATGCGCGACCTGCACGACGCCGGCTGCGAACTGCTGACCATCACCCAGTACCTGCGCCCCTCGCCTCGTCACCACCCGGTCGACCGGTGGGTCAAGCCGGAGGAGTTCGCCGAGCTGCAGGACGAGGCCACCGAGCTCGGTTTCGTCGGGGTGATGTCCGGGCCGCTGGTCCGCTCGTCGTACCGGGCCGGCCGGCTTTATCAACAGGCTGTGGCCGCGCGGGCCGAACAACCTGTATAGCCGTAAAGTCGCAGGTCAGCCTGCGAAACAAAGATTTTGTGATGGACCATACGAAGTAATGGGGTCGTCACATGCCTGAAACTCGGTGCGACCAAGATATAGCCGTGGGTGACTTCCTCTCAGCAACCAGACTCGTCGTCGGATTCGCAGCCGCCTCCGTCCTCGCGATAGCGGGCCAGGGGGCACAACGTACGGCCATCGACAACGCCAGATCCGCACTCGTGGACGCACGCCGGCGGGCTCAGGAACGGCGCGAGGTCGACGCCGTCTTCGCCGCGATCGCACGCGTCAGCCGGCCACCGTTCAGACCCGACGAACCTCCGGTACGTACCGCGGTCCGATAACCGCGCCACAGGCACCCACGAGATAGCCGAACGCCGGCAGGTACGCGGACATCGAAAGCCAGGGAGCATCCCAGGTCGCCAGCGTGCCGATGTGAACCAACGCGCATCCGACCAGGAAAGCGCCGGCACAGATCCGCAGCGGCAGCCGCTTGACCACAGCGACGATCCCGGACGCCAGCAGCACGACACCGGCGACAGCGAACAGATCCGTACGCAGCGCCGCCGTCGCCTGCAGGCCGAGCGCGGTCACGGTGCCCAACATCAGCAACGCCGCCCCGAACTGCAGCCACCGCAGCAGCTTCTGGTCCGTCGCCCCAGCGAAGCCCACCAGTACGGCGAGCAGCCCGATCGACCCGGCGAAGTACAGCGCGTACAGGTCTCCGAAGTCGCGTGCGCCGCTCTTGTGGAAGATTGCCACGATCGCCGGATACCAGCGCCCGTCGGCCCACGGCAGGACCAGGAAACCGGTCGCGATCACGAGTGCCGCCGCGACCGGGATCAGCATCCGCGGCCCCGGCTTCGGGGTCATCACCGTCGGCCCGATCTCGGGTAGCCCCGGCAGGTCGGGCCAGGCTCCGGCCATGCCCTCGGCGCCGGTCGCCGCCAGCCGCGGCGGGCCTCCCGGCACCGCCTGGTCCGGCCAGGACGGCACGTTGCCGGCGGCCGCCAACGGATCGAACCCTCCGAAGCCCGCCTGACCCGCGTACGGCGGAGGTGGTTGGCTCGGACCCGGGCGCCCCGATCCCGGTGGAGGTTGCTGCCGTCCCCCGTACCCCACGAGTCTTCCTCCAATGCCGTTGGGACCCCGCCTGCCGCACGATACAAACCAGCGGCCACGCCGTGCCATCCCGTACGGGCCACCCGCCACCGGAGGCCGAGCCGGGCCACTGCGCCGGACCGCCTCCCAGATAGACTCGCCACATGGCTGACCAGCCCGAGAAGGCATCGTTCCTCGAACGAATCAAGCAGATCGGTACCGCGTTCCGCTACACCGCCCAGCGGGACAAGTTGTTCGTACCGCTGGTGGCGGTCGCCGCAGCCGTACCGCTTGTCGCGTCGATCGTGTCGGTGCTGCTCGGCGCCAGCTGGATCTGGATCGCGGTCGGGGTCAGCCTGGCGCTCATCGCCGCGATGCTGGTGCTGAACCTACGGGTCAACAACGCGATGATGAACGAGGCCGAGGGCAAGCCCGGCGCCGCCGCGGCGATCCTGCAGACCATGCGTGGCGACTGGAAGATCACCCCCGCGGTGCAGGTCACCACGCAACAGGACTTCGTGCACCGGGTGATCGGCCGCCCGGGCGTGGTGCTGGTCGCCGAGGGCAGCCCCGGCCGGATCAAGAGCCTGCTCGGCCAGGAGAAGAAGCGGCTGTCCCGGGTGGTCGGCGAGACTCCGATCTACGACTTCACGGTCGGCGAAGACGGCGACGACGTGTCGATCCGCAAGCTGCGCAACGTGCTGACCAAGCTGCCGAAGAACATCACGGCCAAGCAGGTGAACGCGCTGGACAAGCGACTCACCGCGCTCGGCGCCCGGCCGCAGATGCCCAAGGGTCCGATCCCCAAGAACATGCGCCCCAAGGGCATGAACCGAGCCCTGCGCGGCCGCTGAGGTCGCTCAGTCGCCGGTCGGCGTCGTTCCGCTGTCCTCCGGTGGCGCGCTGCGGGAGCTGAGCATGATGGAGCCGGCCGCCTTGTCGTGCAGCCCGCGGCCGTACCTGTCCATGATCAGGACGGGCACGACCAGGCACAGCAGCACGGTGCGCAACACCGCACGGGGTATCCCGATCGGGCCGGAGTCCGCGGTGGAGACGCATCGCACCTTGGCCAGCCACATCCCGGGCGTCTGGGTGTAGAGGCCCGCGAAGAAGCCGTACTCGGCGATCAGGAACGGGTAGGCCCAGAAGCCGGTGGCCGGCGGCCGGGCGACGAGCCCGGCGAGCATCAGGCACAGGATCCAGTCGACCAGCAGCGCGAGGAAGCGGGCGCCGAAGCCGGCGGTCTGCTGGGTCCCGGGGGCGGTGGTTTCGTTAGTGCTGGGCACGGACCGCAGCGTAACGAACCCGCCGAGCCGGCCCGCAAAGTACGGTGAGAGCTGCGCCACGCGGCGCGTAACATCGCCGAAACAATTGGGACACCCCAGGGCAACGAGCTGTGCATACGTTCGGCCGAAGCCAACCCCTACTGGCCGCTCCCGCCGTCGGACCCTAGAGGAGTACGAGTGTTCGCCAACCCCGAAGAGCTTCTCAGCTACATCAGAAACGAGGACGTCAAGTTCATCGACGTACGGTTCTGCGACCTACCGGGCGTGATGCAGCACTTCAACGTCCCCGTGGAGTCGTTCGACGAGAAGGTGTTCGATGACGGGCTCGCATTCGACGGCTCGTCGATCCGTGGTTTCCAGCAGATCCACGAGTCCGACATGTTGCTGCTGCCGGACGCCAGCACCTCCTTCGTCGACCCGTTCCGCGCCGAGAAGACCGTCGCGTTGAACTTCTTCATCCACGACCCGTTCACCCGCGAGCCGTACAGCCGCGACCCGCGCAACATCGCGAAGAAGGCCGAGCAGTACCTCGCCTCCAGCGGTGTGGCCACCACGGCGTACTTCGGGCCGGAGGCGGAGTTCTACGTCTTCGACTCGGTACGGTTCGACGACACCTACCACGAGGCGTACTACCACATCGACTCGATCGAAGGCGCGTGGAACTCCGGCCGGGTGGAAGAGGGCGGCAACCGCGGGTACAAGCCGAAGTACAAGGGCGGCTACTTCCCGGTGCCGCCGGTGGACCACTTCGCCGATCTGCGGGACAAGATCACCCGTACGCTGATCGACGTCGGACTCACCGTCGAGCGGGCGCACCACGAGGTGGGCACCGCCGGCCAGGCCGAGATCAACTTCCAGTTCTCGACGCTGCTGCACTGCGCCGACAACCTGCAGCTGTTCAAGTACGTCGTGAAGAACACCGCCTGGGCCGCCGGCAAGACCGCGACGTTCATGCCCAAGCCGCTGTTCGGTGACAACGGCTCCGGCATGCACTGCCACCAGAGCCTGTGGCGGGACAACGATCCGCTGTTCTACGACGAGGCCGGGTACGCCGGGCTGTCGGAGACCGCCCGCTGGTACATCGGCGGCCTGCTGCACCACGCCCCGTCGCTGCTGGCCTTCACCAACCCGACGGTCAACTCGTACCGCCGGCTGGTGCCGGGCTTCGAGGCGCCGGTCAACCTGGTGTACTCGCAGCGCAACCGCTCCGCGTGCACCCGGGTCCCGGTCACCGGCAGCAACCCGAAGGCGAAGCGGATCGAGTTCCGGGTGCCGGACCCGTCGTCCAACCCGTACCTCGCGTTCTCGGCGATGCTGATGGCCGGCCTGGACGGCATCAAGAACAAGATCGAGCCGCCGGAGCCCGTGGACAAGGACCTGTACGAGCTGCCCCCGGAGGAGTTCGCCGAGCTCAAGCAGGTGCCGGGCTCGCTGCCGGAGGTGCTCGACTCCCTGGAGTCCGACCACGAGTACCTGCTCGAGGGCGGCGTGTTCACGCCGGACCTGGTGGAGACGTGGGTGGAGTACAAGCGGGAGAACGAGGTCGACCCGATCCGAATCCGGCCGACTCCGCACGAGTTCGCGCTCTACTTCGACATCTAGACCGTCAAGCATCGAGTGCCCGCCGGCCCCCGCCGGCGGGCACTCCGTCGTTGGCACGCGCAGAGAACGCGACGCGCTGTCAACCACAGGACGCGGCGGCGAAGATGATCCACCGCATCCGGTACAAACTGCCGGACTTCCTGATGCGGTGAGGTCCGGCGGGCACCCTCGGGCGGCCGATCCCGCATAGGATCCCCCGCGTGAGACCAGGGGCATGGTGGCGGCTCGGCCGCTGGGTGATCGTCGGTGTGCTGGTCATCGTGCTGCTCGCGGTGGTCCTCGGAATCTGGACGGTACGCCGCTCCGTACCCCAGTACGGTGGCGCGCTGCGGCTACCCGCCCTGGAATCCCCGGTGACCGTCTACCGCGACACCCACGACATTCCGCAGGTGTACGCGCGTACCGCCGACGACCTGTTCACCGCGCAGGGGTATCTGCACGCGCAGGACCGGTTCTGGGAGATGGACTTCCGCCGCCACGTCACGAGCGGCCGGCTCGCCGAGCTGTTCGGCCGCGGCCAGGTGGACACCGACTCGTACCTGCGGACGATGGGCTGGCGACGGGTGGCCGCGCAGGAGTGGCGGCTGCTGCGGCCGCAGACCCGCCAGTGGCTGAAGGCGTACGCCGACGGCGTCAACGCCTGGCTGGCCGACCACGACGGCGCGGCCGCCAGCCTGGAGCACGGGCTGCTCGCCCTGCAGAACCCGGACTACACGATCGAGCCGTGGAGCCCGATCGACAGCCTGGCCTGGTTGAAGGCGATGGCATGGGACCTGCGGGGCAACATGCAGTACGAGATCGTCCGCGCCACGCTGCTGGACCACGGGCTGAGCCGCAAGCAGGTCGACCAGCTGTATCCGCCGTACCCGGTCGATCGCAATCCGCCGATCCTGCCGGAAGCCGCTGGCGGCGCCGGTGGTGGCAGGCCGGCGGTCACGCCCGCCGCGCTCCGCGGCGCCGCGCCCGCCATCGACCGGGTACGCCGGGCCGCCGACCGGATCCCGGAGCTGCTCGGCACCGGGGACGGTATCGGGTCGAACTCGTGGGTCGTCGCGGGCAGCCGTACCAGCACGGGGATGCCGATTCTGGCGAACGATCCGCACCTGTCGCCGTCGATGCCGGGGATCTGGTACCAGGTCGGCCTGCACTGCACCAGGCTCAGCGCGGAGTGCCCGTTCGACGTCGCCGGGTTCAGTTTCTCCGGGGTGCCGGGGGTGGTGATCGGGCACAACGACCGGATCGCCTGGGGCTTCACCAACCTGTCCCCCGACGTCACCGACCTCTACCTGGAGAAGACCGACGGCGACCGCTACCTGGTGGACGGCACGTGGCGGGAGATGACCGTACGCACCGAGACCGTCAAGGTCGCCGGCGGCAAACCGGTCACCATCAAGATCCGGCACACCGACCACGGGCCGGTGATGTCAGACCGCTCGCCCGAACTGCGTACGGTCGGCGGCGGCCGGTACGCCGTGGCGCTGCGCTGGACGGCGTTGCAGCCCGGGCGTACCGCTGAGGCGATCTTCTTGCTGGACCGGGCCAGAGGCTGGTCGGACTTCCGGGAGGCGGCACGGTTCTTCGAGGTCCCGTCGCAGAACCTGGTGTACGCCGACGTGTCCGGCCACATCGGCTACCAGGCGCCCGGGCGGATCCCGATCCGGGGCAGGGGCGACGGCCTGTGGCCCGCACCGGGCTGGGACTCCCGGTACGACTGGACCGGCTACATCCCGTTCGAGAAGCTGCCCAGCGAACGCGACCCTGAGCAGGGATACTTCGCCACCGCGAACCAGGCCGTGACCGGGCCGGACTATCCGTACTTCCTCGGCGACGACTGGGCGTACGGCTATCGCAGCAAGCGGATCGCCGACCTGATCACCGGCCACAGTGGACCGATCGACGTCGCCGCGACGCAGCGGATGCAGGTCGACACTTACCACGGCGCGGCCGAGTTCGTGGTTCCGTATCTGCGGCGGGTCCCCGGGCCACGTGCCGCGAAGGCGTTGCTGAACGGCTGGAACTTCACCCAGCCCACCAGTTCGGCGCCGGCGGCGTACTACAACGCGGTGTGGCGGCAGATCATGCTCCGTACGTTCGACGAGTTGCCGGAGGGCAACCGGCCGGACGGCGGCGAACGGTGGTTCGAAGTGATGCACGGCCTGTTGGCGCAGCCGGACGCCGCCTGGTGGGACGACCGGCGTACGGACCGGGTCGAGACCCGGGACGACATCCTCACCGCGTCGCTGGTGGCGGCCGACAAGGAGTTGCGCGACCGGCTCGGCGGCGATCCGCGGCAGTGGCGCTGGGGCGACCTGCACACGCTCACGCTGCAGCACGCGACGTTCGGCTCGTCGGGGATCGCGCCGCTGGAGTGGGCGTTCAACTCCGGCCCGCACCCGGTCGGCGGAGGCGGCGGCCTGGTGGTCGCCAACGCGTGGAACGCCAGCCGGGGCTACGACGTGATGGCCGTGCCGTCGATGCGGATGATCGTGGACCTCTCCGACCTGGACAACTCCCGGTGGGTCCAGCTGACCGGCAACTCCGGGCACACCTTCTCGCCCGCGTACGACGACCAGTTCGAGCTGTGGCGTACCGGGCGTTACCTGCCGATGCGGTGGGACCGGGACGGCATCGACGCGCACGCCAGCGACACGCTGCTGCTCCGTCCCTGAGTCCGGCGTTCCAGGTCGCGCGTCAGTTGTAGAAGACCTCGTCGACCACGTGACGCGCCCGGCGGGCGGTACGCAGGTAACGGTCGACGAACGCGTCGGAGTCGTCGCCGGCCGGAGCCCCGAGCGCGCGGGCGACGCCGGCCAGCTCGGTGCCGCGCCGGGGCAGCTGGTCGGCGGGGCGGCCGCGTACCAGGGTGATCGCGTTGCGTACCCGGGTGGCGAGCAGCCACGCCTCGCGCAGCGCCTCCGCGTCGGCGTCGGAGATCAGCTCCGCCGCCCGCGCCGCCTCGAGCGCGCCGAGCGTACGGGTGGTACGCAGCCCGGGCACGTCGTGGCCGTACCGCATCTGGATCAGTTGTACGGTCCACTCCACGTCGGCCAGGCCGCCGCGACCGAGTTTGGTGTGCGTCGCCGGGTCGGCGCCGCGGGGCAACCGCTCGTGCTCCACCCGGGCCTTCATCCGGCGAATCTCGGTGACCTGCGTGGCGCTGAGTCCGCCCGAGGGGTAGCGACACCGGTCGGCCAGCTCGATGAACCGGGTGCCCAGCTCGGGGTCGCCGCAGACGTACCGGGCGCGCAGCAGCGCCTGCGCCTCCCAGGTGCCGGCCCAGCGGCGGTAGTACTGCCCGTACGCGGTCAGGCTGCGGGTCAGCGGCCCGCCTCGCCCCTCGGGGCGCAGTCCCGCGTCCACGCCGAGCGGCGGGTCCGGCGCCGGCGCCCCCAGCAGCGCACGCAGCCGCTCGGCGATCTGCCGTGCCGCCTCGGCCGCCACGTCGTCGCCGGTGCCGTCGACCGGCTCGTGTACGAAGAGCACGTCGGCGTCGGACGGATAGCTCATCTCCAGCCCACCCAGCCGACCCATTCCGATCACGGCCAGCCGTACGCGGCCGGCCCCGGCCCGGCCCTCGGCTGAGGCCACGGCGGCGGTGGCGGCGGTCAGGGCGGCGGCCAGGACCGCGTCGGTCAGGTCCGCGAGCGCCTGGCCGACCTGTTGGGCGTCGGTCAGCCCGAGCAGGTCGCCGGCGGCGATCCGGAACAGCTCCCGGCGACGCAGGGCGCGCACCGCGCGTACCGCCTCGGCTGGGTCGTCGTGGCGCTGCACCGCGGCACGCATCCCCTCGGCGAGTACGTCAGCCGGCCGGGGCCGCAGCTCGGAGTCGTCGGCGAGCAGCCGCAACGCCTCGGGATCGCGGGCGAGCAGGTCGGTGACGTACCGGGACAACGCGAGCAGTCGGGCCAGTCGCAGCGCCACCGGTCCCTCGTCGCGCAGCAGCCGCAGGTACCACGGCGTGCTGCCGAGGGTGTCGGAGACGGTGCGGTAGCCGAGCAGCCCGCGGTCGGGCTCCGGGGCGTCGGCGAACTCGCTCAACAGCACCGGCAGCAGGGTCCGCTGGATCGCGGCCGTACGGGAAACCCCGCTGGTCAGCGCCTTGATGTGGCGCAGCGCCCCGGCCGGATCGGCGAACCCGAGCACTTCCAGCCGCAGTTGCGCGGAGTCCGGGGCGAGCCGCAGCGCGTCGGTCGGCACCTTTGCGACGGCTTCGAGCACGGGCCGGTACAGCAGCTTCTCGTGCAGCCGGCGTACCCGCTTGGCGTGCGAGGACCACTCGGCGCCGAACTCGGCGACGGCGTCCCGCCGCGGGTTCCCCCGGTACCCGAGGGACTGGGCGAGCCAGCGCAGCGCGCCGGGGTCGCTCGGCACCCGGTGGGTACGCCGCAGCCGTTGCAGTTGCAGCCGGTGCTCCACCGTACGCAGCCACCGGTACGACTCGGCCAGTTGCTCGCCGTCGGCGCGGCCCACGTACCCGCCGGCGGCGAGGGCACGCAGCGCGTCGAGCGTGGTCGGACTGCGCAGGCTCTCGTCCGCCCGCCCGTGCACCAGTTGCAGCAACTGCACCGCGAACTCGATGTCGCGCAACCCGCCCCGGCCGAGTTTGATCTCCCGGTCGGCGTACTTGGCGGGCAGGTGGTCGGCCACCCGCCGCCGCATCGCCCGTACGTCCTCGACCACGTCCGGCCGGTCGGCGGCCTGCCAGATCAACGGGTTCACCGCGTCCCGCCAGCGAGCCCCCAAATCCAGGTCGCCGGCCGCCGGGCGGGCCTTCAGCAGCGCCTGGAACTCCCAGGTCCGCGCCCACCGGCGGTAGTACGCCTCGTGGCTGACCAGCGTCCGTACCAGAGGGCCGTCCTTGCCTTCGGGGCGTAGCGCCGCGTCAACCGGCCACGCGACCAGCCGGCAGATCTCCATCATCCGGTACGCCAGCCGGCTCCCGACCCGCAGCGCCTCGGCGTCGGCGACGCTGTCGGCCGGCTCCGCGACGAAGATGACGTCGACGTCGCTGACGTAGTTCAGCTCGTTGCCGCCGCACTTGCCCATCGCGATCACCGCCAGCCGGCACTGCTCCGCGTCGTGGCCGGCCTCCGCTTCGGCGATCGACAACGCGGCAACCAGCGTGGCATCGGCCAGCTCGGACAACTCGACCATCACCTGCTCGACGTCCCGCTCCCCCACCAGGTCCGCGGCGGCCAACGCCAACAGCACCCGCCGGTACGCCAGCCGCAGCGCCGGCACCGGGTCGGCCCCACCCACCGCCGCGGTCAACACCTCGGTGGCTGCCGCAGGCTCACCCGCCTGCCCCGTCAGGCTCTGCCATTCCCGGGGGTACGCCACGAGGTGATCGCCGAGCGCCGTGGACGCGCCGAGCACAGCGACCAGCCGGCTGCGCAACGACGCATCGTCCCGGACCGCCGGCAGCACCGTCGCGTCGACCTCGGCGAGCCGCTGCAACTGGTGCACCGCGAGGTCGGGGTCGGCGGAGGCGGCCAGCGCAGCCAGCACCTGTCCGGCGGCGTCGTCGCTGGGTCGCTGGGCGGCGGAGTCCCACAGCGCGAGCCCGGACTCGCCCAGCGCCGCGACGGCCCGGGCCCCGTCGCCGAAGCCGTACCGGGCCAGCTGGGTCGCCGTACCGGTGATCCGGCTCATTCGCCGAGCACCCGCAGATGCCGCAGCGGATCGCGGTCGGCCTCGACGTCCAGTTCGCCGCTGGCCAGCCCGGCGAACCGCTCCGCGAACGGCCGCCACACCTCGGCCACGTCGTCCAGCACGCCGACGCAGCGGCGTACCACCTCGTCGGGCTCGTGACCGAGCTCGTCGAGCACCTCGGCGTCCTCGTCGGCCCAGGCCCGCAGCATCGCGGCGTCGCACTCGATGTGGAACTGCACCGCCCAGGCGCGCGGGCCGACCCGGAAGGCCTGGTTGGCGTACCGGGGGGAGGTGGCCAGCAGCGTGGCGCCGGCCGGAAGCTCGGTGATCTCGTCGAAGTGCCACTGCAGTACGTCCGGCGTGAACGGCACCCCCGCGAACAGCGGATCCGCGTCGGCGGCGTCCCGGCGTGCCACCAGTCGCGGCCCGATCTCCGGACCCGCCTCGGCCACCGCCACCCGCCCCCCGTACGCCTGGGCGAGCAACTGCGCGCCGAGGCAGATCGCCAGGGTCGGCACCCGGTCCGCGACCGCCCGCCGCAGCAGCTTCCGCTCGGCGTCGAACCACGGCTCGGGTTCGTGGTGGGCGCTCTGGCCGCCGCCGAGTACGACGAGGCCGGCGTACCCGTCGAGGGTTTCGGGGAGGGTGTCGCCGGCGTGCGGCCTCACCATCGTCAGTGGCAGCCCCGCTGCGGTCAGCCAGTCGCCCAGTCGGCACACCGGGTCGCTCGGGGAATTCTCGATCACCAGGGCTGCGTCGGTCACGCTCCTGAGGCTATCCGGCCCGGGGCGCGGCGGTACGCACCCCGGGCCAGCGGCCCGTCAGCCCGCGGGGGTGAACACGCCGAACTGGTTGCCGGAGGTGTCCAGCAGGTGGGCGAACACCAGCCCGTCGGGTGTCTTGGTGGTCGGCACCAGGACCTTGCCCCCGGCGGCTTCGGCCTTGCGCACCGTCGCGGCCACGTCCTCGACCAGGACGTAGAAGATCGCGTAGTTGGGCGCCTTTCCGCCGGTGGGCTGAATGCCGCCCTTGATCGAGTCCTCGGCCGGGGTGGTCACGAACCGGTACGCCTCAGAATCCCGGTCACTGGAGTACGTCCAGCCGAACACGTCGCCGTAGAACCGCTCCACCGCGGCCGGATCGTCGGTGCCGATCTCGAACCAGCCGATCCCGTTCGCCAGCTTGCTCATCGGATGCTCCTCTCGTCAGGCGCGGTCTGCGCCAATCGAGACGAGCCTCGGACGGGCCGACGACACCGTCCTGTCGGTGTTTGCGGACCGTTTGCCGGCGGGCAGGGTGAGCGTGCTCACCAGGTGGGCGGGGATGTCGCAGTCGGCGGCCTTGATGGCGCGGGGCGGCGACAGCTCGTCGCTGGCGAAGACCCGCTGCACCCGGTCCAGCCGGAACACCCGTACGCCGTCGCGCAGCCGGCACCAGCCGAGCAGATACCACCGTTTCGCGTTGCCGACGAAGCCGAGCGGCTCGACCGAGCGGCGGCTCGGCTGGCCGGAGCGGTCCAGGTATTCCAGGTGCAGCACCCGGCGGTCGGCGATCGCCTCCTCGATCACCCGCGGCACCGGGGACACCGGCTCCAGGGGCATGATCAGGGTGACCCTGTCGGCCAGCTCGGCGGCTTCGCGTACGGACCGCTCGGGCATCACCGCGAGCAGCTTCGCGACAGCCGACCCGGCCGAGCGCTGGAACGGGGAGCCGTCGAGGTAGCGCGCCGCCACAGCCAGCGCTATCGCCTCCTGCGGCGACAGATTCACCGGAGGCAGGGTGAACTCAGGGTCGAGCACGTACCCGCCGGTACGGCCCTTCTGCGCCCAGATCGGCAGCCCTGCCTGGAGCAACGCGTCGAGATCGCGCTCGATGGTGCGGACGCTGACCTCGAAGTGCGCGGCGAGCCGGCGCGCGCTGCGCGCGTACGGGCTCGCCGCGCGCAACTCCTCGACGATCGCGTACAGCCGATCGGTACGGTTCATACCCGGACGCTAAGGCCCGGGTACGACAGAACTACGGTTGCTCGGCGAGTGCGAACGACACCTTGCCCTGGTCGTCCACGTCGGCGTCCAGCGCCTTGTCGTCGAGTACGTCAGCGGCGGTCGGCTCCAGGAATAGCCGGGCGCCCTCGTTGTCCACCACCTTGTCACCCTCGGCGGGCGAAGTGGCGAGCGAAAGGGTGAGGCCGCCGCTGTTGCCAGCGGTGTCCGCGGCGATCCGCAGCCCGGCGCCTTCCGGCACTTCCGGTTGCGCCGTCAGCGTACGGATGACGGACACGGCATTGTCAGTCAAGGTAAGCACAATCGGATCCCTCGTTGTCGACTACTGGGTCCAACACCCCACGTTTCCCCGTGCGGACGGATCCGTCAAATCGACCCATCGCATTCCAACGATGAAACAGAACACACCCGGATGGTTACGGAGCGGATTCGCGCACGTACTCCAGGACCTCGTCGGCGCAACCCCAGGAGACCGTGACGCCCGCGCCGCCGTGGCCGTAACAGTGCACCGTCAGCCGGCGGTCGACCTGCACCGCTTCGCAGCGGATCGCGGGTCGTGACGGCCGCAGTCCGACCCGGCGGCCGAGTACGGTCGCGCCGGCCAGCGCGGGCACCAGCGCCGCCGCCCGAGCCAGGATCGCCTGCTCCACAGCCGGATCCGCGACCACGCTCCACTCCCCCGGTTCGCTGGTGCCGCCGACCACGACGTCGTTCTCCCGGGGCACCACGTACGTCAGCCCGGCCTCGGCCTGGTCCGCGATCAGCCACTCGGTGATGCCGGGCTGGGCCACGTACGCGACCTGGCCGCGTACCGGCTGCAGGTCGGTGTCGCCGGCGAGCCAGCGGGCACCGAGACCGGAGCAGTTGACCACCACGTCGGCGTGGTTGGGCAGCTCGGCCAGTGTGACCCGGCTCACTGTCCCGCCGGCGGCCTCCAGCCGGCCGACCAGGTACGGCAGGTACCGCCCCATCTCCACCACCGGTGTGGTGAACGACCAGCCGTCGGCGAATCCGTCAGGCGGGTCGATCCGGTGCAGGTCGGGCACCGCGTCGGCCCACCACGGGTCCGCCGTCTTCTCCACCAGGTACTCGCTGCCGCCCCGCAGCCGGATCGACGGCTCGGTCTCGGCGAGTCGTACCAGCTCCTGGTACGTGGCGGCCGACCACGCCGAGACCCGCTCCGGCGGTGAGATCAGGTACGGATACCAGATCGCCGCCGCCACGGAGGACGTCGTCTCCGGCGGCAGGTCCCGCGCCAGCACCCCGACGTCGTAGCCCGCCTCGGCGAGGCGGACCGCACACGAGAGGCCGATCACCCCGGCTCCGACCACGATCACCCGCACATCCGCAGTCTAGGAGCGCGGAGCGGTCACGGCCTCAGATAGCGGTGGTCACAGCTTCAGGTAGCGCTGCCTCTCGTACGGGCTGACCTGGCGACGGAAGGCCTGCCACTCGGAGCGCTTGTTCTTGCAGAAGAAGTCGAACACGCCCTCACCGAGGGTCTCCGCGACGAACTCGCTGCCGGCCATCACGTCGAGCGCCTCCGAGAGGTTCTGCGGCAGCGCCTGGTAGCCGGCGGCGCGGCGCTCGGTGTCCGACAGCGACCAGACGTCGTCCTCGGCGCCGGGGGGCAGCTCGTACCCCTCCTCGATGCCTTTGAGCCCGGCCGACAGCAGCACCGCGAAGGCGAGGTACGGGTTGCACGCGGAGTCGAGCGACCGGACTTCGACCCGGGCGGAGTTGGCCTTGCTGAAGGCGGGCACGCGTACCAGCGCCGACCGGTTCAGATGCCCCCAGCACACGTACGCCGGCGCCTCGGTGACCCACTCGGTGTGCGGCTGCGGGAACAGCCGCTTGTACGAGTTGACCCACTGGTTGGTGATCGCGGTGAACTCCCGGGCGTGGGTCAGCAGCCCGGCGATGAACGCGCGGCCCACCTTGGACAGCTTCATCTCGTCGCCCGGGTCGTAGAACGCGTTGCGCTCCCCCTCGAACAGCGACAGGTGGGTGTGCATCCCACTGCCCGGCTGGTCGGTGTACGGCTTCGGCATGAACGTGGCGTGCACGCCGGAGGAGAGCGCCACCTCCTTGATCACGTGCCGGAACGTCATGATGTTGTCCGCGGTGGTGAGCGCGTCGGCGTACCGCAGGTCGATCTCCTGCTGGCCGGGGGCCACCTCGTGGTGGCTGAACTCCACCGAGATCCCGATCCGCTCCAACGCCAGTACGGCCTGCCGGCGGAAGTCGCGCGCCACGGCGTGTGTGGTGTGGTCGAAGTAGCCGCCGGCGTCCACCGGGGTCGGCTCGGAGCCGTCCGTGGGGTGGTCGGCGGTCAGGAAGAACTCGACCTCGGGGTGGGTGTAGAAGGTGAAGCCCTTCTCCGCGGCCCGGCTCATGGTGCGCCGCAGCACGTGCCGCGGGTCCGCCCACGACGGGGTGCCGTCCGGGGTGAGGATGTCGCAGAACATCCGGGCGCTCTCGCCCTCGCCCTCGCCTTCGAACGGGAAGACCTGGAACGTCGTCGGGTCGGGCATGGCGACCATGTCCGACTCGTACACCCGGGCGAAGCCTTCGATCGCGGAGCCGTCGAAGCCGAGCCCCTCGTCGAACGCCGCCTCCAGCTCGGCCGGGGCGACCGACACGCTCTTCAGCGTGCCGAGCACATCGGTGAACCACAGCCGTACGAAGCGGATGTCGCGCTCCTCGAGGGTGCGCAGCACGAACTCCTGCTGGCGATCCACGGGTTCCTCCGGCTGAGTCATAACGGCGAGTGTTATCCGGGCTTGTTTCGCCTACGTTACGTCGCCGTACCACCCGGCACGGACCGGCCCCGCACCCGCTGTCGGTGATCGCGGGTCCGGGGCCGGCAGGGGGCGGTAGGCGCTACAGGGAACTCTTGTACAGCAGCCGGTTCGGCGTACCGGACGGGTTGCTCTTGATCACGCTCTTGGTCGAGTTGTCGATGATCCAGGTGTTGATCGTGGAGCTGGCCTTGTCGCCGTACGTGTGCTTGTAGAGCGCCGCGACGCCGCACACGTGCGGCGAGGCCATCGAGGTACCGCTGATCGTGTTGGTGGAGCCGTTCAGCCAGTCGGACTTCACGCTCACGCCGGGGGCGTACACGTCCACGCAGCTGCCGTAGTTGCTGAACGACGCCCGGGTGTCGGTCTTGTCGCTGGCGGCCACCGCGGTCACGTTCGAGGCGCTCGACGGCGAGTAGTTGCAGGCGCTGGCGCCGCTGTTGCCGGCCGCGACGGCGAGGAACACGCCGGAGTTGGCCAGCTTGGTCGCCGCGCTGTTCACCGAGGAGCTGTAGCCGCCGCCGAGCGACATGTTGGCCACCGCGGGCTTCACCGCGTGCCCGGTCACCCAGTCGATCCCGGCGATCACCTGCGAGTACGAGCCGCTGCCCTGGCAGTTGAGCACCCGTACGCCGCGCAGCAGGACCTTCTTCGCCACGCCGTACTTCGTGCCGCCCACGGTGCCGGAGACGTGGGTGCCGTGGCCGTTGCAGTCCTGCCCGTTGCGGCCGTCGCCGACGGTGTCCTTCACGTTGGACGCCCGCCCGCCGAAGTCCGGGTGACTGGTCGCGATCCCGGTGTCGATGATGTACGCCCGTACCGGCGATCCGGTGTGGTTGTACGTGTACGACCCCGACAACGGCAGGGCGCGCTCGTCGATGCGGTCGAGCCCCCAGGTCGGGGACGTCTGCGTGGTGGTCGCGTGTGCCACGGCGTCCTCTTCGATGCGTACCACCCGGGGGTTGTGCTGCAGGGCCGTGAGCTGGGCGGACGACAGCCGGGCGGCGAACCCGTGCATCGCGGCGCGGTAGGTGAACAACGGTTCGGCCGACAGCGCCGACGCGGTCGTGCCGACCGGGGTGCCGGAAGCGAGCGTCACGATGTACTGGCCGGCGACCTTCGCACCGGTCGCCCTGGTGATGTCCACCACGACCGGCGAGGCGTACGCCGGGATGGTCAGTGCCGCGGCCAAGGCGGCGGCCAACGATGCCGCGAGCAGGAACCACTTTTTTCTCATATCGGCGCGCCTTTCCTCCAGGCCAAACGCTCGAACCGGTGGGATTCATACAAAACCCCAGCTCGGACACAGTCAATGGCACGGCCTCCCCATTCATCCGCGCCGCGCGACGGGTGAGACATGATGGGAGCATGCCGAGCCTGCGCATCGCACTCGCCCAGACCAACCCCACCGTAGGTGACCTCTCCGGCAACGCGTCCCTGGTACGCGACTGGACCCGCCGCGCCGTCGCGGCCGGCGCCCACGTCGTCGCGTTCCCGGAGATGACGCTCACCGGCTACCCGCCGGAGGACCTGGTCTTCCGGGAGGCGTTCGTGACGGCCTCGCGGGCCGCGGTAGAGGATCTCGCCGCGGCGTTGGTCAGCGACGGCTCCGGCGAGTGCGCCGTCATGGTCGGTTACCTCGACGCCGACGGTCCCGCCCGGCGCAACGCCGACTCCGCCCCCGACCGGGGCCCCCGCAACGCACTCGCGCTGGTGCACGGCGGCCGGGTGGTCGCCCGCTACTTCAAGCACCATCTGCCCAATTACGGTGTGTTCGACGAAGATCGCTACTTCGTCTCCGGCCAGGTCCTTCCGGTGGTACGCATCGGCGGCGTCGACGTGGCGCTCACCATCTGCGAGGACATCTGGCAGGCGGGCGGCCCCTTCGCCGTGGCCGGCCGGGCGAAGGTCGGCCTGGTGGTGAACATCAACGCGTCTCCGTACGAGCTGAACAAGGACGACGTACGGCTCCCGCTGGTGCGGCGGCGGGCGGCCGAGGCGGGCGCCACCGTGGCGTACGTGAACCAGGTCGGCGGCCAGGACGAGCTGGTCTTCGACGGCGACTCGATGGTGGTCGCCGCCGACGGCACGCTGCTCGCCCGCGGGCCGCAGTTCGACGAGGACCTGCTGGTGATCGACCTGGACCTGCCGGCGGGCACCGGCGGGCCGAGCGGCGACCTCGGCGAGATGTCCGTGGAGCGGCTGGTGTTGTCCGGGGCCGCCGCGCCGCCACCCGGGGAGCCGGCTGCCGGGTACGTCACCGACCGGCTCGGCGACGAGGCAGAAGTGTGGCAGGCCCTGGTCACCGGGACGCGGGACTACGTACGCAAGAACGGGTTCCGTTCCGTGGTGCTGGGCGTGTCGGGCGGGATCGACTCGGCGGTGGTCGCCACGATCGCCGCGGACGCGATCGGCGGCGAGAACGTGGTCGCCGTGTCGATGCCGAGCGAGCACTCCTCCGAGCACTCCAGGGACGACGCCGCCGACCTGGCCAAGCGGTGCGGCCTGGACTACCGGGTGGAGCCGATCGCGCCGATGGTCGACGCGTACCTGGCCAACCTGTCGCTGTCCGGCCTGGCGGTGGAGAACCTGCAGGCGCGGGTCCGCGGCGTGATCCTGATGGCACTGTCCAACCAGGAGGGCCATCTGGTGCTCGCCCCCGGCAACAAGAGCGAGTACGCCGTCGGCTACTCCACCCTGTACGGCGACTCCGTCGGCGGCTTCGCCCCGATCAAGGACGTGCCGAAGACCCTGGTGCAGCGGCTGGCCCGGTGGCGCAACGACCACGCGGCGGCCCGCGGCGAGGTGCCGCCGATGCCGGAGAACACGATCTCGAAACCGCCGAGCGCGGAGCTCCGCCCGGGTCAGCTCGACACCGACTCGCTGCCGCCGTACGACGTCCTCGACGCGATCCTCGCCGGGTACGTCGACAACGACCTCGGCCACGAGGAGCTGATCGCCGCCGGGCACGATCCGGCGCTGGTCGAGAAGGTGATCCGGCTGGTCGACATCGCGGAGTACAAGCGCCGCCAGACCGCACCCGGCACGAAGATCAGCCACAAGGCGTTCGGCCGCGACCGCCGCCTGCCCATCACGAACAAGTTCCGCGAGCGGAGCGAGTGAACCGGCCAGTAGAGCCGCGAGCGGTCCTGACAGCGGAGCTGTGACATCTCGCACGGACTCCTGTCGGCGGCGCCGTCACGATGTAACGATGGCGAAACAAGGCTGAACCCACCCGGGGACCCGCGAGGGCCTCGAGGCAAAGGAGCCGACATGTCCCAGACCACGCCCGAGGTCGCCTCGCTCTACGGCGGCCCCAGCTCTCCGAAGCGCATCCGGGTGCATCACCTGCTCGCCGCCAAGGAACGCGGCGAACGCTGGCCGATGCTCACCAGCTACGACCAGTACACCGCGTCGATCTTCGACGAGGCGGGCATCCCGGTGCTGCTGGTCGGCGACTCCGCCTCCAACAACGTGTACGGCAACGAGACCACGCTGGCGGTCACGCTCGACGAGCTGATCCCGCTGATCCGGGGCGTGAGCCGCTCCACCAAGCGCGCCCTGGTGGTCGGCGACCTGCCGTTCGGCAGCTACGAAGCCGGCGGTGAGCAGGCCCTCGCCAGTGCCGTACGGATGATGAAGGAAGGCGGCGCGCACGCGGTCAAGCTGGAGGGCGGCCGCCGCATGCAGCGCCAGATCACCGCGATGGTCAACGCCGGGATCCCGGTCATGGGCCACGTCGGCTTCACCCCGCAGAGCGAGCACCAGCTCGGCGGCTACCGGGTGCAGGGACGCGGCCTGACCAGCGAAGACATCGTCGCCGACGCCCACGCGGTTGCCGAGGCGGGCGCCTTCGCGGTCGTCCTGGAGATGGTGCCGGGCGACGTGGCGAAGCGGATCACCGCCGAGCTCACCATCCCGACCATCGGCATCGGCGCCGGCCCGGAGACCGATGCGCAGGTGCTGGTGTGGCAGGACATGGCCGGCCTGCGTACCGGTCACGCGCCGCGGTTCGTCAAGGCGTACGCGGACCTGCACGGCGTACTGTCCGATGCCACGAAGCGGTTCGCCGACGAGGTACGCGGCGGGGTCTTCCCGTCCGAAGCGCACACCTTCCAGTAGTGGCCGTCACCGTCGACGAGGTCCGCGCACTCGCGCTGACGCTGCCGCGTACCGAAGAAGCTCTGGTACGCGACCGCGTGAAGTTCCGGGTACGCGGCCTCGTCTACGTGTCCTTCTCCCGCGACGAGACGTTGATGGGCTTCGGCTATCCGAAGGAGGAGCGGGAGGCGCTGGTCGCCGGCGAGCCGGACAAGTTCCTGATGCCGGTCACCTCCGACCTCCGCTACAACTGGGTCCGGGTACGCCTCGCCGCGATCGACGCCGCCGAGATGCGCGAACTGGTGATCGACGCCTGGCGCATGGTCGTTCCGAAACGGGTCGCGGCCGAGCATCTGGGCGGCTAGCTAGTCGCCGATCGGGCCGCCGCGCCATGTGGGGAACTCCCGGTGTCCGGCCGACACCTCGAAAGCGGCGCGGGCGAGCAGCCGGGTCGAGTCGAGGGTGGGCAGCGGCGACACCTCGGGCGTGACCAGCAACGGAATCTCGGTGCACACCAAGGCGACCGCGTCGCACCCGCACGCCGCCAACTTCTCGATGATCTCCAGGTACGCCCGCCGCGACTCCTCGGTGAACACCCCGTTCACCAGTTCCTCGAAGATGATCTCGTTGACCAGGTCGCGGTCGGCGGCTTCCGGGACGTCCGCCGCGATGCCCCGGCTCGCCAGCGTCCGCGGATACACCGGACCGTCCATCGTGTACCGGGTCCCCAGCACACCGACCCTGGTACGTCCGTCCCGGGCTGCCCGGTCGGCGACCACTTCGGCGATGTGCAGCCCCGGCAGGTCGAGGTCAGGCCCCGCCTGTTCCAGGGCCATGTGCGCGGTGTTGTCGGGACACACGAAGAAGTCCGCTCCGGCCCTTGCCAGCCGCCGTACGCTCTCGGCCAGGACGGCGCGGATGGTGTCGTAGTCGCCGGCGTCCCAGGCGGGCATGCTGCGGGCCAGGGCGATGCAGTCCAGCGTCACGTCCGGGTGATCGTGCGGGCCGAGTTCTCTGAAGCCTTCGTGGCAGAACGCCCGCAGACAGAGCGCGGCGCCTTCGGTGCTGTGCGCCAGGATCCCGAGATGCTTCATGGTGCCTCCCACGTCGTCGTGGCCGCGAGCTGCCCTGCCAGCAGCGTACGAGCCTCGACCAGCGACGGACCGTACCAGGTCAGATGCCGTCCGGAGACCAGCGCGCACGGTACGCCGGGAAACGCCTCCGGCCCGTCGTCGGCGGTGAACGCGTAGGGCTCGTCGGGCAGCACCACGAGGTCGGGACGATGCGCCACGATCTCGTCCAGCCCGGGCCGCGGATAGCGGTCGGACGCGTCCGCGTAGACGTTGTCGATGCCGAGCCGGTGGAGCAGGTCGCCGGCGAACGTGTCGCCGCCGAGCACCACCCACGGCCGGCGCCACACCGGGACCACCGCCCGCCTCCGAACGCCACCAGCCGACCCGCCGCCCGACCCGCCGCGCCGCGACGTGGCGCCATCCAGCGCCGGCTCAGCGGCGCCGGACCACGCGTCGACCGCGTCGTCCAGCCATGCCGGCCGGGCTACTCGCAGCGCCTCGAACATCCGGGCCAGGCTGACGAACGCCTGATCCAGACTCCGCGGGTACGTCACCCAGACGGCCACCCCGGCGGCGCGCAACGCGGCCACGTCCTCGGGACGGTTCTCCTCCGCGTTCGCCAGCACGAGATCGGGCCGCAACGCCAGCACCCGATCGAGCGTCGGGTACTTGGTGCCGCCCACCCGCGGCAGGTCCAGGTCGGCGGGATGGCTGCACCAGTCGGTCGCGCCGACCAGCAACGACGGCGCGGAGACCGCCACCGCCTCGGTGAGCGACGGCACCAGCGAGACGACCCTGGTCGGGGCGCCGTCGTAGGGCTGACCCAGGTCGTCGAACACTAGACGTCCGTGACGCGGATCCCGGCGTGGGCCTTGTACCGGCGGTTGATCGAGATCAGGTTGGCGGTGAGCGCCTCGACCTGGTGGGCGTTGCGGAGCCGGCCGCCGTACACGCCGCGCATTCCGGAGATCCGGCCGGCGAGCTCCACCACGAGGTCGGTCGCCTCCCGGTCGTCGCCGAGGACGAGTACGTCGGTGTCCACGGAGTCCACCTCGGGGTCGGCCAGCAGCACGGCGCTGACGTGGTGGAACGCCGCCACTACGCGGGAGTCGGGCAGCAGCGCCGCCGCCTGCTGCGCCGCACTCCCCTCCGGCACGTCCAACGCGTACGCGCCCTGCTTGTCGAAGCCGAGCGGGTTCACGCAGTCGACCACGATCTTCCCGGCGACCTCCGCCGCGAGCGACTTCACCGTCGCGGCGTGCCCCTCGTACGGCACCGCGGCGATCACCAGGTCAGCGGTCGCGCTCACCGAGGCGTTGTCACCGCCGGTGACCCGACCCGCGTCGGCACCAGGCAGCGCGGCCAGGTCGGCGGCGGACGCGGCACCACGAGCAGCGTTCCGGGAGCCGATCAGGACGTGGTGACCCGCCCGGGCGAACCGGTACGCGAGGCCACGCCCCTGGTCGCCCGTGCCGCCGAGGATCGCGATCGAAAGGTCCGAGACAGACATTCCGTCATCCTCACACGCCGTCGGTGGTGAACCGTACGACCCGGCGTGTGGGATCTGCCTCAGCCAGGCGTACCCGGACCTGCTGGCCGGGCTCGAGGCCGGAGCCGTCGCAACGGGCCTTCACCGGCGGGTCCTGCAGCGTGATCGTGGCGTGCTCGTTCACCTCGATCACGGCCGCGTCGAAGGCCTCGCCGACCCGGTGGGCCAGCAGGACCGCCTCGGTCAGGTCGATCGACGCCCGCTCCGCCTCGCTGGCCCGCCGGTCCGACGCGACGATCACCTCGGGCAGCTTCGGGATCGCCTCCCGGATCTCGTCGGGCACCGAGCCGGCGTGGTGCAGGGCCAGGCAGACCTCGGTGGCGTACCGGTCCGGCAGGCGGCGCAGCGGGGCGGTGACGTGCGCGTACGGCCCGCCCACCCCGGCGTGCTCGGGACGCTCCGGGGCCGCCCCGTCGAACGGCGTGTAGCCGGCTCCCCGGAGCAGTTCCCCGATCACGTCGAGCGCGGCCGCCCCCTGCGGCGAAGCCGGATCGATCCGGTCGATCACCTCGCCGACCGCCGCGTTGTCGGGCCACTCGACACCGAGGGCGTGTACGGCTGCGCGTACCCGCGAAAGGTTCTTCTCGTCGGCGGACGGCAAGGTACGCAGCAGGCCGAAACCGCCCTCGATCATGAGAGTCGCCGCGGCCATCCCGGTGAGCAGCGAGATCTGCGCGTTGTACTCCTCCACCGGGTACGGCGCCCGCAGCTCCAGCTTCCAGCCGTCGCCGTGGGAGGTGATCTCCTGCTCGGGCAGGGGCAGGTTGATCGCGCCGCGCTGGTCGGACCACGCCAGCCGCAGCTTGCCCACCTCGGGCAGCAGCGCGATCGGTTCGGGCGGGTTTCCCCGGTCGACGGCGGCCTGCACCCCGGCGTAGTCGAGCTTCGCGCGGCTGCGCACCGCGGCGCGCTCGACGGTCACCCCGGTCTGCTCGCCGTGGGCGTCGAGGTCGATGGTCCACAGCACGGCCGGGCGGGTCTGGTCGGGCAGCAGGCTCGCGCCGTCCTCGCTGAGCACCAGCGGATGCAGCGGCACCCGGTCGTCCGGAAAGTAGATGGTCTGCCCGCGCTGCCAGGTCTCACCGTCGAGCGCCCCGCCCGGCGCGACGAACGACAGCACGTCGGCGATCGCGTAGTGCACCCGGTAGCCGCTGCTCCGCTTGACGATGCACATCGCCTGGTCCAGGTCGAGCGAATCCGGCGGGTCGATCGTCACGAACTCGATGTCCGTACGGTCGGCCACCTTGCCCGCCAGCGCCGCCGACCGACGGGCGGACTGTTCGGCCTCGGCCTGGGCATCCGGCGGAAAGGCCTCCGGCAGGTTCAGCTCACGGCGCAGCGCACTGAAGTCGATCCGGGGTGCATGGACCCGCATCACTTGCCTTCCCAGGCCGCGTCCTCAGCGTCGAGCTTCCGGTTGCGCTCCTCGACCCGCCGCAGCGCCTGCTCGGCGATCTCCCGGGAGGCGTACGGCCCCATCGTGTGCCGCGCCGGGCACACGTTGCCCCCGGTCTCCACCCGGTTGTGCCTGATACACCAGTAGAAGTCCGAGTCACTCATGGCTCCACTCTGCACCATCCGACGAGCCGGAAGGGAGCCTCATGGCCGATCGGGTGAGCGCCGGGATCGAGCTCGCCTTCGACCCCGCGACCGAGCGCCGGATACGCCACCTGTGGCTCACCCTGGGTTGGCCGTACTGCCGGCCAGGCTGGTGGACGCCGCACTGCCGATCTCGGGCTCCCTGGTCGCCACCGACCTCGTACGCCACACCACCTCCACCGCCACCTACCACCCCCTCCTCCGCCACCCGGCAGCACCTCCCGTTCGAATGGATCTTGGAGATTAAGTGTCAGAATCGAGCACTAACTCTCCAAGATCTACTCGAAGCTGAAAGTCCGTGCGTGTCCGGGGCGCCTGCACGTAGGGTGCTGTGCCGTGGAACGTACGAAACGGCGGTTCGACCTGGTGATCAGGCGTGCCGTGGACACGGATGCGCCTGCGGCCGCCGACGTCTGGCTGCGCTCGTACGACACCGCGCTCCCCACGGTCGAGCGGGCGCACACCGACGACGAGGTACGCGAGTACTTCCGGGACGTCGTACTGCCGGATCGGGAGACCTGGGTGGCGGTCGCCGACGGCGCCGTCGTGGCCGTGATGGTGCTGCACGACGACTGGGTCAGCGCGCTCTACCTGCAGCCCGAGTGGCGGGGACGTGGCATCGGCGACCGGCTGGTCGACCTGGCGAAACGGCGCCGCCCCGGTGGGCTGCGACTGTGGACGTTCCAGGTCAACGCGCCCGCGCAACGGTTCTACGTACGCCACGGATTCGTCGAGGTGGAGCGCACCGACGGCGCCGACAACGAGGAGCACGAGCCCGACATCCGGTACGTCTGGCGCCCCTAACGAGCCGCGACCCCACCGCCAACGACCCGACCGCTAACGAGCCGGCCGTCGAGGATCCGCAGCAGCGGCTTGTCGAGCGTCTCAAGGCGTTCCCGCGGGTCGGCGTCGTAGAGCACCAGGTCAGCGGGCGCGCCCTCGGCGATCAGCGGCAGTCCGAGGAACCGGCGGGCGTCCCAGCAGCCGGCACCCAGTACCGCGATCCGGGGCAGTCCGGCGCCGTCCAGGCAGCGCAACTCGTCAACGACCCGGCCGTGCGGCACCATGCCGGCGTCCGTACCGGCGAGGACCAGGACACCGGCCTCCCAGGCTCGGCGTACCGCATCGGCCTGGGGTTTGATCGTCGCCATCACGTCGGAGACCGCGGCGGCGTTCCAGCCCAGGCCACGCAGGGTGCCGCCGGTGTCCGGCAGTGCCGTCGACATCGCCAGCATCGTCGGTACGAGGATGATGTCCCGTTCGGCCATCGAGGCGATGTGGTCGTCCCGTAGCCCGAGTCCGTGCTCGATGGTGTCGGCTCCGGCCTCGATCGCGGCCTCGATCCCGACCGGCGTGGCCGCGTGCACGGCGAACCGGGCGCCCGTCGCGTGCACCCGCCGTACGGCCTCGGCCAGCGCGTCAGCGCTGAAGTTGGCCCGGGGGCGTCCCGAGGCGTCGATCCAGTCGCCGATCACCTTCGCCCACGCCCCGCTGGCGGCGGCTTCGGCCACGGCGGCGTCCGGCAGTTCGTCGTCGGTGACCTCGCGGGCGAGCCCGGGGAAGTAGCCGTTGGGCGGGGCCAGGAACCAGCCGCCGGAGTAGATCCGGGGCAGTCCTTCGGCGGGGCCGAGGCCGGCGCTGTCGCGTCCCGGGCCACCGGGCTCCCGGACCGCCAGTACGCCCGATTCGAGATGTTCGGCGGCGCTGGCGCGGACCCGGGCCGACGCCGGCGCTGCGTCCCCTGCCGGGCTCGCCAGAGCCAGGTGGGCGTGGGCGTCGACCAGTCCGGGCAGCACGTATCCGCTGGTGGCGACGGTGACGGCACCGGCCACCGGCTCGAAACTGATACACCCTGCCGTGACGTAGACGTCGCGCAGCACGTCCTGTGGCAGCACTGTGGCCCGCAGGTGAAACGCCTCGGTCATGACGAGATCGTGCGCTCGAATCCCGGCTACCGCTGACAGATCATGGACGCCGTCACGGTTCCGTAAGCCTTCAGAGTGACCCGGAAGTCGCGTTTACACCTTGGTGACCCGTACGGCGTCGGCGATCACGTAGCCGGTGGCGGTGGTCCACCGGCTCACGCCCGGGGAATCCGGGAGCCACTCATCGGGGGTACCTCCTGCTGGTCGTCGTCCCCCCTGTACTAGAAAGAAATCTTCACTTGATACGGCAATCGGCGCAAGACCCCTTCAGCCCTTGACATCACCCCTGCGCAACCTATAGTGAACCTGTTGGTTAATTAACTAGGTGGTTAACTCGATGCCCGACCAGCTCAGCACCACGCTCGCCGCCCTGGCAGATCCCACGCGGCGCGCCATCCTGGCCCGGCTCGCCGACGGCGAGGCGACCGTCAACGAGCTGGCGGAACCGTTCCGGATGAGCCTGCCGGCCGTCTCGAAACACCTGAAGGTGCTGGAGCGCGCCGGCCTGATCAGCCGCGGCCGGAAGGCTCAGTGGCGGCCGTGCCGACTGGAGGGCGCCCCGCTCAAGGACGTCTCCGAGTGGCTCGAACGCTATCGGCAGCACTGGGAGGAGCGGCTCGAACGACTCGACGACTACCTGGTCGTACTGCAAGGACAGGAGAGGAACGATGACCCAGGCACGTAGCTACCCCGCCACGGGCAAGGCGACCCTGACGATGCCGTCGGACACCGAGCTCGTCATCACCCGTACCTTCAACGCGCCCCGTCACCTGGTCTGGGAGGCGATGACCACACCGGAGCACGTCAGGAACTGGTGGGGACCGCGCAAGTACCAGATGACCGTCTGCGAGATCGACCTGCGGGTCGGTGGCAGGTGGCGGTTCGCCCAGGTCCTGGACGACGGTACGGAGGTCGCCTTCTCCGGCGAGTACCGCGAGATCGTCCCGCCGGAACGTGTCGTCAACACCGAGGGGTACGAAGCGTTCCCCGGCCACGACGCGCTGGTCACAGTGACCCTCGAAGAGCACGACGGGGTCACCACCTTCACCAACCGGAGCGTCTACCAGTCCAAGGCGGACCTGGACGCCCTCCTGGCCTCCGGGATGGAGCCCGGGATGCAGGAGACGTACGACCGGCTCGACGAGGTGCTCGCCTCGATGTCGTGAGCCGGGTTCATGCCCGCGGCCGGGGGTCCACCACGAACACCCCGGCCGCCCGCGTGGGAGCCGTCGCACCGCGGCGCTAGGGTCTCAGAACATGGACTCACCGCACGAGGCTTACTGCGCGGCCGCCGAGGCGGAAGCGGCGAAGATCCTCGACCTGGTGCGTACGGCGGACCCGACCACCCCGGTGCCCACCTGCCCCGGCTGGACCGTCGCCTCCCTGGTCAAGCACCACGGCACGACGCACCGCTGGATGGAGTACCTGATCCGCAACCGGGTCACCGAGCGGATCTGGTCGCGCGACATACCGCGGCACCTGCCGGACGACGTGGCGGCGTACCCGGCCTGGCTGGCCGAGAGCGCCGCCGGGTCGCTGAGCGCGATGCGCGAGGCCGACCCCGACATGCCGATGTGGACCATCGGCGCGGACCAGCACGTAAGGTTCTGGCCCCGCCGGCTGCTGCACGAGACCACGGTGCACCGCGCCGACCTGGAGATCGCGCTCGGCCGTACGCCCGTCGTCGACGCCGCGCATGCCGTCGACGGGATCGACGAGCTGCTGGATCTCATCCCCTGCTTCAAGCTGCTCCGCGAGGGCGTACGGGCACTGGGCGACGGCCGGACGCTGCACCTGCACGCCACCGACGCCGATGGCGAATGGCTGATCACGACCGGCGGCGAGAGCTTCACCTGGCAGCGCGGCCACGCCAAGGGCGACGTGGCGGTCCGCGGCCCCGCCGGCGACCTGCTGCTGCTCGCCTACGGCCGGCTGAGCCCGGAGCACAAACCCTTCGAGGTGTACGGAGACCGAGACCTGCTCGTCGACTGGATCGCCGCGACCGCCCTGTGACCGCGTGACGGGTACGGGTCGCCCGCGCCAATCAGCGGGTGAGCATTTCGTGGCGGTCTGTCGATCCGTATCCTCGACCGTGACACCCGTACGGGTGACCCGTACCCCTCGGAGGCTGACTCGTGGATCGACCGACCTGGGCGCCCGACACCATCGATCTGGAACGACCTAGCGCGGCACGCATCTACGACTACCTGCTCGGCGGCTCGCACAACTTCGCCGTCGACCGGGCGCTGGCCGGCAAGATGCTCGAGGCGTTCCCGGAGGCGATGGAGGACGCCCAGGCCAACCGCGCCTTCCTGCGGCGTGCGGTGAAGGTCTGCGCCGAGGCGGGCATCCGGCAGTTCATCGACATCGGCTCGGGCATCCCGACCGCGGGCAACGTGCACCAGGTCGCCGAGCAGTACGCTCCCGACGCCCACATCGTGTACGTGGACCTCGACCCGGTCGCCGTCGCGCACAGCCAGGCGATCCTCGCCGACGACGACCGTGCCACCGCGATCCAGGCCGACGTGCGGCAGCCACACTCCATCCTGGACCATCCCGAGACCCGCAAGCTGATCGACGTCGACGCGCCGGTGGCCTTGCTGACCGTGGCGGTGCTGCACTTCGTCTCCGACGACCAGCAGCCGGCCCGCATCGTCGCGGAGTACGCCGACCGCCTGGCGCCGGGCAGCCACCTGGTGCTGTCGCACATCGCCAGCGACATCAACCCCGAGATGGCCCGCCGGCTCACCGAGCTGTCGGCCAGGACCACCACGCCGGGCACCTTCCGCAGCCACGCCGAGGTGTCCGCGATGTTCAACGGCTGGACTCTGCTGGAGCCCGGTCTGGTGCCGGTGCCACTGTGGCGACCCGATTCCCCGATCGACGCGGAGGACGCCGACTCGAGCCGGGTCTACGCGGGCGTCGGTCGCAAGGAGGCCTCCACCTTGTGACTCCGACGGCACGACCGTCCGCAGTCCCGGAGGGCCACCGCCCGGGTCGCGACCGGTTCGCCCAGGCCTGGGCCAGGGCGGTACGGCGTACCAGCTACGTGACGATGAACTGGCCGGAGCTGGTGGCGTATCTGCGTGGCCTCACCGACCAGATCATCGAGATGCTGGTACGCGAACCGTTCCGTACCAGGCCCGCGTACGCCCTCGGCGGCGCCATGGTGGACGCGCACTTCACCGGACCCCGCACCCTGGGGCGTACCCTCGCCACGCTCGACGGCCGGCTGCTGGCCGACGTGGAGCCGGAGCTCGCCGGCCGGCTCGCCGAACCGGAGTACCGCAGCCGGCTGGCCACCCTGCTCGGCGAGTTCGCCGCCGGGTACGCCCAGGCGCTGGTGCAGCGCACCCTCGACGAGCAGGAAGGCATCCGCGCCGCGGCGATCATCGCGCAGGCCAACGCCGAGCAGAGGCTGCGCGCCAGCGACGCCCGGCTGCGGGCGGTGTTCGCGCAGGCCGGCACCGGCATCGGGGTCGCCGACATCGACGGCAACATGATCGAGGCCAACGAGGCGCTCGCCGCGATGCTGGGCTACACCACGACCGAGCTGCGCCGGCACCGGGTGGTCAACTTCGCCCACCCGTCGGACCGGGCCGAGATCTGCGGCACGTACCAGGAGCTGGTCGCCGGTGAGCGCGACCAGTTCCGAGCCGAGAAGCGCTATTTCCGCAAGGACGGCAGCGAGCTGTGGGCCGACATGTCCGTCACCCTGATCCGCGACGAGAAGGCCCGGCCGTCGTACGTCGTGGTGATGATGCACGACGTCACCGAACGGCAACGGCTCCACCAACGGCTGCGCCACCAGGCACGCCACGACCCGCTGACCCAGCTGCCGAACCGGATGCTGTTCTTCGACCAGCTGTACGACGTCTTCGACGCCGGCGAGCCCGGCGACCGGATCGGCCTGTGCTACCTGGACCTGGACGGTTTCAAGGCGGTCAACGACAGCCTCGGCCACGACATCGGCGACGAGCTGCTGCTCCGCCTGGCGAACCGGCTGCACGAGCGGCTCGCCCCGGTCGGTCACCTGGTGGCCCGGATCGGCGGCGACGAGTTCGTGATCCTGGTCGCCGACTGCCACGGCCCGTCGGACGCGCTCGTGGTAGCCGAATCGGTGATGCACCTGGTACGCGAGCCGGTCGAGATCGGCGGCCACCAACTCCGGATGACGGCGAGCATCGGTGTGGTCGAACAACCCCTCGACGGTACGGACGCCGCCAGCCTGATGAAGGCCGCCGACGTCACCCTCTACCAGGCGAAGTCGGGCGGCAAGAACCGGTGGGAGCTGTTCGACGCGGCGCGCGACGAGCGGGAGATCACCCGTCACACGATCGCCGCCACCATGCCGTCCGGCCTGGCCAACGGCGAGTTCGTGATCGCGTACCAGCCGATCGTGGAGCTGGCGACCGGTCGTACCAGCGGTGCGGAGGCCCTGGTCGGCTGGCGGCACCCGAGGTTCGGCCGGCTGGACGCGACACAGTTCGTCGACCTGGCCGACGAGACCGGGCTGATCGACCAGCTCGGCGCGTGGGTGCTGCGCCAGTCGTGTACGGACGCCGCCCGCTGGCGTACGCCGTCGGGCCCGGACCGGCTGGTCAGCGTCGACGTGACGACACGGCAGACGACCGATCCCCGGTTCGTCGCGCGGGTGCACGAAGCGCTCGGCGCCGCCGGCCTGCCCCCGGGGCGACTGCAACTCGAGCTCACCGAGAGCGTCGGACACAGCTTCGAGGAGCCGGCGCTGGTGGAGAACCTCCGCACCCTCGAAGCGATCGGCGTACGCCTCGTGGTCGACGGTTTCGGCGCCGGCCACGGCAACCTCTCCTCGCTGCGCAAGCTTCCGGTACAGGGCTTCAAGATCGCCGAGACGTTCGTCGAAGCCTTGCACCCGGGGCGCCAGCCCGACCCGGTGGCGAGCGAGTTGGTCGCCACCATGATCGACCTCGCCGGCCGACTCGGGTTGGACGTGACCGCGTCCGGGATCGACACCCAGGAACAGCTGCAGCAGCTGCGTACGCTGGGCTGCCGTACCGGGCAGGGCCTGGTGTTCGGGTCGGCCGCTCGTGAGCTATCCGGCGAAGACCACGGGCTGCCGGTCCCGCCAGGGGACGGCCTGCTCCAGTTGGGCGGCCACCCGGAGTAGCAGGTCCTCCCGGCCGTACCCGGCGACGAGTTGCACCCCGATCGGCAGTCCTTCGCGGCTGTGGCCCAGCGGCAGGCTGATCGCCGGGTGTCCGGACACGTTGAACGGTGCGGTGAACGGGCCGTACTCGAAGATGCGGCGCAACCACGAACGGACCGTGTGGGCCGCGTTGTCCTGGTCGAGCGTGCCGTGCGGCGCCGGCAACCGTCCGAGCGTCGGGGTCACCAGCAGGTCGTGGCGGGTGAAGAACCGGCCGATCGGCCTGGTCACCCGGTGCTGGGCGTCGACGGCGGCCATCACGTCGAGCGCGGTGGCCGCCTCGGTCTCGGCGAGCACCTGCCGGGACACGGCCTCCATCAGCGACCGGTCCGGCCGCCGCGGCGCGGCGAGTACGGCGGCTCCGGTCGCGATCGTACCGAGCATCGCCGCCTCGACGATCGCGTCGGGATCTAGCTCCGGGCTGGCCTCGGTGACCGAGTGGCCGAACCACTCCAGCACCTTGCCGGCAGTCTCCGTCGCGGTCGCCACCTGCGGATCGACCGCCACCCCCGACCACGGCCGCGTCGTCACCGCGACCCGCAGCCGCCCCGGGGCGGTGCGGATCTCTTCCGAGTACGGCCGAGCCGGCGGCGGTGCCGCGTACTTGTCGCCGACGGGCGGCGCGGCGACGCAGTCCAGCAGCAGCGCGGTGTCCCGTACGGTCCTCGCCAGCCCGAACTCGACGATCAACCCGAAGCCCGCCTCGCCCGCATAGGGCCCGGTCGGGGTACGGCCGCGGCTCGGCTTCAGCCCGACCAGCCCACAAGCCGACGCCGGTACGCGCAGCGACCCTCCCCCGTCGTTCCCGTGCGCCAACGGCACCGCGCCCGCAGCCACCAGCGCGGCAGCACCACCACTCGACCCGCCCACGCCACGGTCCAGCGCCCACGGATTGCGGGTCGGCCCGTACGCCACCGGCTCCGTGGCGAAGCTGAGTCCGAGCTCCGGCGCCGTAGTCTGGCCCAGCGTCACCAGACCCGCCTCCCGGAACCGGGTCATCAGATCGTGGTCCACCATCGCGACAGCACCGCGAACACTCCGACTTCCGAGCGTGAACGGCACCCCTCGCGCGAACGGCCCACTGTCCTTGATCACGAACGGCACCCCGCCGAGCGCCCCGTCGGGCTCATGGTCGAGGGCGGTCTCGAACAACGGCATGGTCAACGCGTTGAGCTCGTCGTTGACCTCCTCGACAGCCTCCCGCGCGACCGCCTCCACCTCGGCCGCGGTCACCTCACCGCCCCGGATCAGATCCCGCAGACCGACCGCGTCGAGGCTCGCGTACTCGTGCAACTCCACTGGATCAGCCTCGCCCAGAATCAGGGCCGCCACCACCGAGTTCTGCGCCGCCGAGCTCATGCGAGCGCTGGCCGGCGAGGAGAGCGCGCCTCCCGTGCGTGCCCCTGCGGGCGGCGCTCAGGCTCCCACAGGCCGCACGCGGGGTATCGGAGCAACTCGCCGCCGGGTGCGAGGTCGCGCACATTCCGAACCAGCGGCTGGGATGGCACAAGGACCAGCGTTCGCTCAGATCAGACGGCTGCCTTCGTACGTCGCCAGCTGAGCACAGCCACGATGAAGGCCGCAGTGCCTGGCGCGAAGGCGTACCCAACCGAGAAGCCGGTCAGTAGGACGAAGCCGGCTAGAAGCCCGGTTGTCACCAGGAGCGGGACTCGCCGTCCGGCACGAACGGCCAGGAAGCCTGCCATGCCGAGC